>Ga0209335_10000502_pt1 | contig 47383 bp, 30 predicted proteins | sample COG_09_FD_184753 | JGI IMG/M metagenome (GOLD analysis project Ga0209335, IMG submission 184753) | Pelagic Microbial community sample from North Sea - COGITO 998_met_09 (SPAdes) (version 2) | ecosystem: Environmental > Aquatic > Marine > Neritic zone/Coastal water | place: Helgoland, sampling...
CGTACGAAAGAGGCGAGTGCACCAGAGGAGAGAATTGCAGGTTTTCGCACGGGTCTGAACCGACGTACGGGGGCGGCGGCGGCGGCGGCGGCGCTCCGGTGTGCTACGCGCATCAAAGAGGCGAGTGCACCAGAGGCGATTCGTGCAAGTTCTCGCACGAAGAAGGCGGCGGTGGCGGTTCCCGACCGCCGTCGAGAGGTGGCGGTGGCGGTGGCGGCGGTGGTGGCGTCTGCTTTGCGTTTTTGAAGGGTGAGTGCACGAGAGGCGATTCGTGTCGATTTGCTCACGATAAAAACGCCGCCCCGCCGAAAGCTTCCGGCACGTGTTACGCGTTCCAAGAAGGGAGGTGCGATCGAGGTGACGCGTGTCGATTTCAGCACAATTAATGCACTGCGTGAAAACAGTGTTTGTGTGTGAGTGTGTGTGTGTATGTGAAGGAGAGAGAGAGAGAGAGAGAGAAAGAAAGAGAAAGAAAGAGATACGAAGAAGCGCGTGAGAGCAAGCATCGTATCGTGAGTTACTATATATAAAAACCATATTATAATATCAATATTATTACAAGTCTTGAGTTGAGGAAAAAATACGGGTACTTTCGTTCGTTCGTTTCTTTTCCATCATTCGCTCGCTAATGCTTTCGACTCTCTTCAATCGTCTACGTCCATCTTGTCGTCGCCGTCGTCCTTCTCTTCTTCTTCTTCTTCTTCGGAGTCCTCGTCGTCCGGCTCGTAATGCGTCCCTTCCGGTAAAGGGTAAACGAACGCCTTCTCCGCTGTTGCGGCATCTCTTTGTCTCTTTTCTAAACTATCCGGCTCTTTCGCCGCGTCGTTGACCATATCCGCGTCGTCGTCGTCGTCCTCCTCCTCTTCCTTCTTCTTCGCAACCGCTCCCGCGCCGTGTGTGTCTGTCAAATCTATGCCTCGTCGCCACGCGTCGTACACGCCTTTGAAATGTTCCAACGCGTACCCTTCTGGATTACCGTACCGAGCGGATTTCCAACCGTCGTCTGCTTTTTTGGATGGATTCACGTTCCGTTTACAATGAATCGCCCACGCCGACGGACTCGTGTACACTCTCCGATCGCAGCTGCCCACTTTGCACCCGCAAATAATCTCCCCTTCCTCGGTCAAATCTCCAGTATACACGTTCCCTAAATACACGACAAACATCTTCTTCTTCCCATTTAACAGAAATCCAAGCTTTGTCAGCGTCGCTAAATTCACCGCCACTTTCACCGGTCTCCCGAACGCCGCCATGTGCGCGTCTGCGTTTATCTGTCCTCTCTGCATGGCGTTCATCGCCCTGCTCCCTCGGTTCACAAAGCTCAACTCGTCCGCTCTCCTCGCTCGATCTCCCGCGACAATCCCGCTGGTATAATTCGGATCTTCCTTCTTCCTCCTCGCGGTTAACTCGTCGTGTCTTTTCTTCCATCGTTTCTTCGATTCAATCAACCACTTTCCTTTATCGCGTTTCCAGAGTTGCAACATGGCGTCCGCCTGCGGTTGCCGGTCCAAAACGATTTGCATCGTCGCCCAGTCTCGGCCGACGTCCACTTCGTTCGTCTCGTCTTCCGATTCTTCTTGCTCGTCTTCGTCGTCATCTTCGTCTTCGTCTTCATCGTCCTCGTTTTTTTGCGCATCATCCCCTTTCGTCGTCGTCGTCTTCTCGCCGCCTTGTTCTCCTCCTCCTCCTCCTCCTCCTCTCGAAGGATCGGAATTCAAATTTAACGTTGTTTTCCGGTCCGCCTCGGCTGCGTTTAAGAATATGTCCTCCTCTTTTTCCTCCTCCAAAATGTCGTCCTCGGCAAAAGTCTTCTTCTTTCCTTCTTCGTTTTCTTCGTTTTGCTGCTTCGTCGTCGTCGTCAAAGTCGAGCATCCGATGCGCAGAACTTTCCCGGTGTACCCAGAGACGGAGACGAGCGATTTGATTCGTGTCGTTGGAGTATTTTTGTTGTCGTTGGAGGACATTTCCATCGTTTGTATCATCTCACTCTCTTTCCTAGTGTCCAGGGATGATGCAAAAGTCTTCGTCCTCTTTGTCTTTGTCTTTGTCTTTGTCTCCTGCGCGTGTAAAGGTACAACAGAAAAGGACCGTTGTTTGATGTGAGGCATTCGACCCCCAAGAAGGAAAGGTGGGAAACGTCAAAAACGCTCGAAAAATGGCGCATAAAAAACGAAGGAAAGCTCTACTAAAGCAGAAGCGGGTATTGGTGATAGTAGTCTATTAGTAGTATTCGTATTACTCTTCGAGTAGTCGTTGCACTAAATCGGCTTTCAAACCATCCACGGGCAAACCTTTCGCGGTTAACATTTCTTTGAGTTCTTTCACGGTTCGTTTGCTCAAAGAAGTCGTCGTTTCTTTGTCGTCATTTTTTTGTTTCGACGATTGGCCGCTCGGTCCCGGTGGCGGATGGGGTTCGACGGAAGCGCTTTTGGAGCGGCGCGTTGAGCGTCGTGGTTGTTCTTCTGGCGCGGGAGATGGAGATTTCGACGATCGAGCGGCGCCGCGCTTTCTCGGCGCTCTAGCCGCCGCCTCTACTGCTGTTACTGCTGCTGCTGCCGGTGGCGGTGGCGGGACGTCTATCTCTTTCTCCTCTGGTATCGTCTCCGGGATGTTTTTTGGCTTTTCTTTCTCCTCTCCCGCCGCTTTTTCGGGTTTCTTCGCCGGCTCGCTCATCGTCCACGGCGCCAAATCTTTCGCGTGTATCCCCGGCGATACCGAGCGTTGTCTCGTAAATCCTCTGCTCCCGATTTCAGGAATTTTCGGCCCGTCCGCTCTGTTTCTATTCGTATTCAAGTTCACCGACGGTCTCGTCCACGTCTTGGCCGCTTTTTGTTTCGAAGGCGGCACGTACGGCGCCGCTTTCATCGTCATCTCCCCGGGCGGCGGCACGAACTTCTCCTTCCGCTCTCCTTCTTCTTTCACCTCTCCGTCTTCTTCTCCGTCGTCGTTGTTCGCATCATCACGCTCTTCGATGTTTGCTCTCATTTTCTTCGGCGGTGGCGGCACAAACGACGTATTCTTCTTCTGTTCCTTTTCTCTCGTCCACTCGTTCGTCGTCGTCGCCATCCGTTCTCGATCCATCGGTCCCTCGTATTCTCTGATCCCTCTCCCTCTGTCGTCGCGGTGAGTATTCGACGGTGGTGGCCTTTGAAACCGTCTCGGCGCCGGTCGTCCTCCTCCTCGTCGTTCCCAACCCCGATCATCACCATCGTTATTCTCCTCCTTTGTCTTCTTCTTCATGAAATCCGCCGCGCGTTCGCTCGCGCGTTCATACAGTCGAATTTTTTTCAGCAAATCTTTCCTTCTCTGGAGGAGCTTTTTGTCCTTCATCTTTGTCATGTCGTCGTCGTTTCTCTTCGTCTTCTTCGTCTTCTTTCGTCGTCTTCTTTCTTCGGAAGAGGAGGAGGAGGAGGACGAATACGAGGAGGACGAAGATCCTCCCGTTTCTTCGCTCTCCGAAGACGACGAAGAGGATTCAGAGGAGGAAGATTCATCATCTCGCCGCCGTTTTCTTTTTGCCATTTTCGTTGTGCTCTTTCTGCTGTGTTGTTGGTGTCACTTTCGCGTCTCGTCGTCTCGCTCTTCGAAAGAACGCGTTTTGACGCACAGAGTGAGAGAGAAATCGCGTTTTATGCCGGTGTTTTGTGTGGTTTATGCGCGTGAATGAGAAGACTATTAGTGGGGTACTCGTAGTTCTTGTATTTGTCTTTGGAGGGAACTCGAGACAAAATTTCCCTCATTTTTTTTACTCTCCTGCTACAACTGCATATAGTATTACCGAGCGACATCGAACGCGGGATTCTGCGGCCTGGCTTTCCCTATTCTCTCCCTGATGTACACCTTTGGTTCGATCAACAACGTTTCACTCTTTTCGTTTTTCCCGCGTTTTTGTCTTTGTTTCTTTTCCTCTTTTCTCTTCTCGAGAAGAGATTCAATCTCTTTCTTTTTCTCTTCGACAAACGCGTTGGCTTTTTTACCGAACGCGTCGACGAAGGGTATGTCGTTTTTGCGGTTCGGGTCGCGGAGGACGAGGTGGAAGGAGACACAGGCGGCGAGGATGGAGAGACGGCGCGTCCATCTCGTCCATTTTAGTTGTTCCAGTTCCAGTTGTTGTTTGGTTTTGGATTTCGGTTTCTTCTTCTTGGACGTGACTTCTTCTTCGTCGTCTTCGTCTTCTTCATCCGCGCGAGCGCTACTATTCGCGGGGGCGGCGGCAGCATTTTTCGCGGACGGCGGTGTCGTCGAGGAACGAATTTGACCCATTTGGCTACTACTAGTTGGGTTTTGGTCGTCTCGTTGGTTGCTCACCGGAAACGCTGGAATGGCGGGTTCGTTGCCTCTCAAATATTTCTCGTGTAGAACTCCCGCCGCTCTCTCTTTGGTTAAATTGACGTACCTGCCTCGTCTGGCTCGAGACGTCGCGTCGATATCGGTTCGTAAAGCAATCTCTAAATTCTCCAAATTCGTCTCTCGTTTGCGCTGGAAAGACATTTTCGCATCTTCGAGGGTTTTGTGTTTTGCCATTTTCGGAACGTCCTCCGTCTCGAGAGCTGTTTGGACCGCGTCTATGAATTTGCCCGGATGCGCCGTCGCCAGAACGACGAGAGCGTTTTCACCGTCGTGGTTGTTCAAACCCATCGATTGCGCTGCATGTAGAGCTACTGCCGTGTGCGGACATGCCAAGTATTTGTGCACGTCCAAGTTATATTTCATGCTCTCAAAAGTGTCGTAATCCGACACCTCCGCGGTCAAAAATGTCTCTCTGAAATTTCTCAAAACTTTCTTCGGCAACGTCGCGTGTCCGTGAAATTCGTACGTATCTTGAATCCTCCGTAAAATTTCGGTATCACCTTCCGCGCAATAATATACAACTCGCCACAAGTTATATGGCATCACGCAATCCATCGCCGACGCGACTGTCTTCTCTGCTTTGCTCTTTTTTACAATCTCACCAGTCATCGCAATCTCGTGCGCAGCTCCGTTCGCGTTGGTCGCTAAAACCACTTCCGTCATGGGCAAACCCATCTCTCGAGCTAGCTGAGCGGTGAATGCGTGTCCCATCGCCCCAGTCGGCACCACGCACGTCATCGTGTGGTTCTCAATCTCCTCCTCTGTCGTCTTCCCGTGCATGGTTCTAAAATAACACCAAAAAAAATGAGGCAGTTGCGCTAAAATCCTCAAAATGTTACAGCTATTCAACGACGTGATCCCGTTCCTTTGCACAAACTCCTCGTCCGCAAAGATCTTCGAGCACACGTCGTCGATATCGTCGCACCCTCTTTCGCACTCTTTCACTTCAATCGCGTTCACATTGTCACCTCTCTTCGTCGTCATCTGCCTTTCCTGCGCTTTCGAAATCTTCCCGCTCGGGTACAGACACCAACAATCAATGCGATTGTTCCCGAACTTTTCAATCGCATCCAGCGTTGCCGGCCCGGTATCTCCCGTCGTCGCTACGATCACGTTCGCGCGTTCGTGTTTTTTGCTCAAAAAAAACTCAATCATCTGCACCGCGAACGCGAGCGAAATATCTTTCACCGAAAGCGTCGGTCCGTGGAATAACTCCGCCACGTGAATTTGCACTTTCGTTTCGGAAGATTTTTTACTCTTTTTACTCTTCTTCTTCTCATCGTCATCATCATCACTATCTTCGTCTAAAACGACCAAAGGCACCACGATATCGCTCTCCTCGAACCCTTTGTAACACTTCTTCACGATCGACCGTAACTTCTCTTTCGGAACGTCCGTTTCGGTGATGAATAAGCGCAGAATCTCGAACGCTAAATCTTCAAATCCTAAACCGCGAAGGCGTTTCAGTTGCGCGCGATTGAGTTTCGGAATCATCTGCGGGACGAACAAACCTTGGTCGTTCGGGAGATTCAATAAGGAGGCGGCGTGTAAGGAACACTTATGAGTGCCGCCTCGGGTGGAGACGTACCGCATTCTTTATTTATTTATTCTTAGTACGTGTTGTTGTGAGTATTTATTCGCGTTGTTTGTTATTGTTGTTGTGTCGCATTTGAAAATGAGGGAGAGAATCTTTAATAAAACGCAGTAGTACGATCGATGATGTTTAAAAGCAACACGCGTAATGCATCTAATAAAATGGAATAATATGTTCACTAATTGTTGTTCTTCTTCTTATTATTATTACTGGTATCAATTACCGGGTGGAGGCGGTGGCGGTGGAGGTCTTCGTAACGCGGCGAATCGATTACCGCCGGGCGCGTATCCTCCTCCGGGAGGCGGTTGTTGATAGTATCCGGCGGCGGCGCCTCCCGTACCCGGCGGTGGTGGTGGTGGTTGAGCGTACGCCAGGTTTGGTGGTATTTGCTGGTAGTATTGCGGGGGAGGTTGCTGATACGCGCCGTGTTGTTGCGGTGGCATCATGACGCCTCCTCGTTGTTGCATCTGCAAAGACTGCATGAGGATGCGTTTACCGGCGTCGTTCAAACCGGCGGAGTTCCCGTTCGTTCTTACGACGTTCACGCGCAAACGAGAATCTTCGATGAAGAGTTTTGGTGGTGGTGGCACGTCGCTCTGGTCTAATATAGGTTTCGGTAACACCGTACCTTCCAACAACCTCGGCGGCACTTTCGTCGTGCCTAATCGATACCGAGCGCAAACAACCCTATTCTCGTTGATATTCTCTTCGCGCATCATCGGCGACTCGATCTGTTTCGGGCAACAATCGCCGTCCGAGGTTTTCAAAGGGAGCACTTCACCACACGCGCCGTCGGCATCAGCAGCGGGGATTTTCAGCGCACATTTTTCGCGAATATCCTCGTCGTCAATTTTCGACGCGACGTTGGCGATTTTCAACATGCACTTGGAAATTGAAAGTTGTTCGTGCGCGTATAAGAGCTCGATGTTGATCGTGTTTCGGTTCGCTTCTTCCGGCGTTAACGTGCAATCCAAATTTCGTGTTTCCGTGAGTAAACGGTCGGCATCGATCCACGGTAACAGTGCCACTGCTTGCCATGCGAAGCGTTTGCCGTTCATGTCCAAATCAAAATGTTTCGGGTAGAAATCGATGATTGGACTGTCCTCATCCGTCATCAACGGGTAAAACGCCGGAGGTAACGCGTGCGCGGAAGCCGCAGGTAACACGCCCATCAACTGATCGAACGGTTTGAAAGGTTTTCCAAGCTCGAATTCTGTGGAGATGAGTTCTAAATCCACCATATCCGTCGCGAACGGCGCGTAATGGTACGGATAAAACCAACCCCAAGAGCAACACCCCTCGTAATAGTACTTACAGACCCACAGTAAACCTCTTATGAACTCTTCCACCATGCCTCGAACAACTTTTCGTCGCGAGTTTAAATCGTGCGACCCCATCTTCGCGTCGTAATACCGTTCTTTCCATCCAATTTCCCCTAATCGAATGTTATCCGCTTCCATCTCGTCCTCGCGATCGTTCTTCTTCTCCAACAGCTCGTCCAATTGTTTCAAAAACACCGCTTTTTCCATCGCGTCGCCTTTTTTCAACCGAGGGATTTCCGACGGTTTCGGACATCCGCATCGAAAACACGATTTGCGCGTTTTTTGCATGTCGCCGCAACCGGACGGACACCGCCAATCTCCTGGCCTCGCGTCCGCACCGGTTGCTTGGACAAACTCAAACGGCACGTCGTCGTCGGTTTCGATGGATTCAAATCCAGAATCTTCGCCTTCCTGTTTGACTTCTTCTTTCTTGATTTCGTTGAACAAATCGCTCGCGTTTTTGACTCTGTTCTTGGTCTCGTCTTTCTCTTCTTCTTCTTCTTCTTTAACTTTGGTTGTACTTTTCGCTTTCTTCTTCCCTTTGTCATTGATCTCTTCTTCTTCTTCTTCTTCTTTTTGTTCTTTCGCTAACGCTTTTTCAGATTCCAACGCGACTTTCTTTCCCAACAACTTCGCTTTCAACGCGGCCGCGGCGGAAACATTCGCCTCGGCGTCTCTCCCAATGGGTTTCACCTCGGCAAATTGAGCTGATTTACGTTTCACACCTTTCGTGTTTGCCGCGATATACGCCGGCGCGCGATCGGACGCGTTTATCGATCCACCCAAAGCACTTTTACCAACCAAACTGCCTTGATTGTTCTTCTTATAAAACTGTCTGGACATGTCTTTCTCGCGTTTCCTTCTCGAACGCATCTGCGCCTCGCGTTTCGCTCTCTTTTGGAAAATCTGTTCCTCGAATTGCGCCACGGCTCGCACGAATTGTCCGACCCGGCGTAAATTCGGCGTTCCGTCTTCGACTAAATGTCCGCCTAAATTCCCCAACTCCTGCTTATAAATGGTCATCAATAAATCAATCGCGCCTTCTCGAATTTCCAACGTCGGCGAATGAGGTAAAAAATCGTTCCCGACGAAGAAGCACATAAAGACGAAATCGTCGAATAACCGTTCGCGGTCGATGGTAAACGTCTGCGGTAAAACGTGCGGACTCAAGTCTAACGCCAAATATTCCCGTAATATGGTCACCGATAATAATTGAAACGGTTTCCTCGCGATTGCAATTTGCTTCGCGTTTTTATCGATCGCACCAGCGCCCCCGTTTTGCGCCGATTCGTTTGGTTTCTGTTGAAAGACAACTTCGCGTAAAATATGAAAATGCGGTTCGTGCGTCGCTAAAGCCAACATAATTAAATCGGCGTCTAAACCGTACACCACGTGTCGCGTGTTTGGGTCGTAACCGCCGCCATTCGCACACGCTCTCTGTTGCCGAATGTAATGCATCGCTTTGTGCTCGCCTTCTCCCGGAACGCTCGCGTCGCTCACGATAACTTTGATGTTTTTCCACCCTTTATCTGTATTTTGTTTCTTTCGCACGTAAAATTTTAACGCTTCGGCTAATCGTCCCATAAACGGCGTCCCCGGAGTAATCACGTTGGAATCAAAAACGCCGCTTTCAATTTTCGGCGGTACCTCGATCCCGTCTCTTCTTAATTTCTCTCTCAACTTTTCCTCTTCGATTTTCTTCTCCTCGGCTTCTTGCGCCGCTCGAAATCTCCGACTTCTCTGTTGATTCATCTTCGCTCTCGGCGCGACGCCGTCGATGGCCATGTATAAAACCTTCCTCGGTCGAATCATGAGAAACAATCTCTCGATGTACTCGAAAATGTTCAAAAACACTTCCTCCTCCGTCGTCGGTGGCGGTCGGTCCTCCGGGTGAAAACACGGGTGGATGATCCCGTTCATGTCGAGATACAGATTGTCAAACTCCTGCCCGTTCGGGTTCGCTTTCGAGGAATCCACGAACACTTTATTCCCGTTGATATCCACGACTTCATCTTCTACGACGTCGGCGATGATTTTCGGGTATTTCACCGAGAGCCATCGGTAAAACGCCGGGACACCCATTCTTACTCTTTCTTTATTCCTTTAAAATACTTTCGATAAAACAGAAGAGAAACACCCAACCCGGCGGCTGATGAATGTCTCAGGAATCGAATTTCCAATCGGTCTCTCTCTATCTCTTAATAATAAGACTTTTCAACGCACCAAAAACAAACACACACAAAAACACCAACAAACGCTCTCTCTCTCTCTTCTTCTTCTCTCTCTCTCGAACAGAAGAGAGCGAAAAACAAAGAAGAAGAGACAACGAGTAGTGAGTAGATGTAATCGATGATTTTTGTGCTGTCACTTGGTTGTTTTTTTTTCTTGTGTTCTTGAAAAATTTTGCAAATAAATTGTTTAGGGTATTAAAACCTAATTGTGTACGTGAAAGACACGAGGAGAAAATTTTCTGCACTCGTCACAAGAGAGAGAAGAGAGATGAAAGACACGGATTCAGCCAACGACGAGAAGGAAACAAAGACGACGAGCGGTGCGAGCGCGAGTAAATCAAACTTCGACTCCGTCGTCGTCCACCCGTTAGTTTTGCTCTCCGTGGTCGATCACTTTAAAAGAGTCGACGAGGTAATACGCAACGTCGCTTGTTTTTTTTCTCTTCTGTTTTTTCCCACTTTTTGCGATCTGATTTTGATGATGATGATGTGATGATGATGATGTCAATCTCTCTCTCTTCATCTCTCTCTCTGTGTGTGTGTGTGTGTTCTCTCAAGCGCGATGTTTTTATCGATGTTTTCTCTCTCTTTTTCCTTTTAAATGTATTGACGCACACTAACATCATTATCAATCAGGGCGACGAGGACGACGACCAAGAAGACGAGGACGAGGACGATTCGAACCAACAGGCGAAACGACGCGTCGTCGGCGTCTTACTCGGTTCCGTGGCGAACGACCGTTTGGACATCACGTCGTCGTTCGCGGTACCTTTCGAGGAGGACCCGTCGGATGCGTCGATTTGGTTTTTCGATCACGCGTACGCGGAACAAATGTACCGAATGCACTCGAGAATACACGCGAAGGAGAAAGTGGTCGGATGGTATTCCACCGGGCCGAAAATCCGGGAGAATGATTTAGACATCGGGGAGTTGTTTGAGAAATATTGCGCGGATCCGGTGTTGGTTATCGTGAACTTGTCGCCGACGGCGGACGACGCGCCGACGAATGCGTACAGGGCGGTGTTGGACGTGAAGGAAGACGGAACGATGACGCAGAAAGCGCAGAAGACGCACGAGCACGTGCCGTGTACGATTGAGGCGAGCGACCCGGAGGCGATTGGCGTTGAGCATTTGTTGAGAGACGTGAAGGACGCGACGGTGAGCACGCTGAGCACGCAAGTGAAAGAGAAAGCGAGAGCGTTGAGAGGATTGGAAACGAGATTAAAAGAGATTAAGAAATACATGGAGTTGGTGTTGAGCGATCAGTTACCGGTGAACCAGGAGATATTGGGGGAGTTGCAAAACGCGTTCAACGGGTTACCGAATTTGAATTTAGAGAGTTACGTCAAGGCGTTCGCGGTGGAAACGAACGACGCGCAGTTGGTGATTTATTTAGGCGCGCTCATAAGAACCGTGGTCGCGTTGCACGATTTAATTAATAACAAGATGGAACAGAAAGAACGCGAACGGGTGAGCGACATGCACGATGCGGAGGATACCGTCGACGGCGGCGTTGGCGTTGACGAAGACGCGATGAAGAAGAAGAAGGAAGAAGAGGAGAAAGAGAGTAACGACAAAGAGAACGATAAGAGCGTATCGAACAAGAAGAAGTAAAAAATTTAGACAGAGAGAGAGAGAGAAGAGAAGTAAGAAAATCTACTAATAATAGCAAGAGTAGAATCAACCAACAGCGTTTGTGTATATAATACATATATATTCTATAATAGCCGATTTGATGTGAATTAAAATGATACTCTGTACGCCGAGGACGTCTCGTCGCGGATGATTACGGTGGTATCGTTTATAAAATCTACGCTCGAAATATCCGGCGAACATTCGGTCTTAATCTCGCACAGGAGAAAGGAGTTCTCTTCTAGTGATTCCTTCGGCATCGAATAACAGCAATCGAATATTTTGAAGACGTTGGAGTGTTTGTACGTTACCGCGACGAAGGATTCATTCGGCGAAAGCGCTATGCCTTTTACCGCCGGTGTTTTCGCGGCTTCGAGAGGCGTCGTCGTGGAGTTTGTCTCGCCGTTGTTGCCGGTACCCTTGATAAAGACGCAGTACGTAGACTCAGAATCTAACTTCGGCGGCGCCGGCTGCAGCAGCGATTCTTCTGCGGTATCGCATGTCGTAGATGGTGCTAAAGATACCGATGGTAACGCTACTAAAGGCGAATGCGGGAAAAACAAAATCCGTTTCGCGAGCGTCAAATCGAACAAGGATACGCAGCCTCGAGCGTCGCCGCACAGCAATATTTTACCCGTGTTTACAAAGCTGATAAAGGTAACTCGACTCGTACATATCTCTTGCGTAGACACGGCATAATTCTCAAAAGATGCGATAACTTCTCCCGTGTTCGTGTCGAGCATTCTCCATCCACCGCTCTCGTCGCCGTACGCGATGCACTTTTTCGATGGGTGTAGAGCAGATGCGAAACGTTGGTCTTTGTCTGATTTCGGTAGACGAATGAGTCTCGTATGCGTAACGTTTACCACTCGTGGTTTTTCCCGGCGCTGTTCCGTTTGGGACTGCGATAATAACGTCTGCATATGCTTCCGCTCTTTCTTCTCCTCTTCTTCTTTCGTTGCTTCAAACATGTCCGTTTGCCTCGCGCGCGCTGCGTGGTCAAACGCCTCTCGTCGCGTATTTTCTCCAACCTCCTCTTGCGAGACGACGCGCGTTTTCGCCGCGTGTTTCTTCTGTCGTTTTTTGAACTTTTTCAGCAAAAGAGCGGACGAAGGTGCCGCATACGATGTTTCTTTTCGTTCCTTTTCTTCTTCTTCTTCTTCCTCTCTTTCTTCTTCTTCTTTCGCTACTTTGTGTTCTATGGCTTTCACCCGCGTGGCCACTTTACTCGTCGGCTTTGCCTTTGCCTTTGCTTTCTCCTCTTCCTCCTCTTTCTTCGTCTTCTTCTTCTTCGTATGCGCATCTTTCAACTCTTCCAACTCTTTCTCCAATCCTTTAACTCTTTTCATCAACTTATTTCTCTCGATCGTCAACATCGTTCTATCTTTCATCGCAACCCCGTACTTGGCGTTCAAATCTTCAATCGCCGGCGCGAACACTTCCTCCGCTTCCTTCTTCAAGCGCTTGATGGTTTTCATTTGCTCGCGTTTTTCTTGCTCTAAACGAAGGCGGTGCGTCTTGTGCGTTTGTATTTCTCTCCTGAGTCGCTCGCAGAGTAAGAGCGCGTCTTGGTTGGTTTTCGTGGCGTTTGCGAGGGAGGTGAATTGCGTTTGTCTCTGTATTTTTTGGTCTTCGTTCTCTTTGTGAATACCTAATTCAACGAAAGGAGCATCGTCGACCGGCACCTTTCGCGGAACTTCTTCCGACACTCGAGGGGAGAATTCAGTCGGATCCTCTTCTACTTCTTGCTCTGACTTTCTCCTCTTTTTCTTCTTTTTCTTCTTCTCACTGTTGTTCACATCCTCTACCTTCTCCTCGGTCAACTCTAGACTCGGCGACGCTTCGCTTCCTCCGTTTTGCCGGTCTTCCTCCCCAAGACACAACACTTCCTTCCGCCTCTCATCTTCGTCGTCGGAGTCGGTCCCTTCGACGCTCACGACTTCAACTTCGGCGTACACGAACCCGTCGTCTGAAACCGCGTCGTTTTCGTCGTCTGAATCGTCGTCTTTACCTTCATTCGCGGTCATGCGATGTTTCTGTTTTGTGTCTAAAAATAGAGGAAAAAAGTGGTTAAAAATCAAAATTTTCGTTCGTTGGAAATTCCCTTTAACACGGGTGGTGTTCTGTCGCTTCGTTGTTCGATCGATTTTCGTTCGCTCTGCTTTCCGACTCAGTAAATAATGTACTTTTAATCATTTTGAACATCAGATTAAAACAATGATGGATGATTTTTTAACATCATCGTCGGAAAACTTCGCGCGAAGGAGAGAAGGACGTAGCAGCGCGCTTCGCGTATTTTTTTGTATCTCTCTCTCTTTTTCCCGGGGCAAAGGTTTTCTCCTCTCTCGCGCGCTTGGTCTCTTCGGCTCAGAAATTCAAGTAATCATAGCAAAGCGCGGGTTGTTTGGTACCCGAGATTGTCAGAGATCGCCGTGGAAGAGACTTGTTTTTAATCATCATCGCCGAACGCGCACCGAGAGAGAAAGAGGGAACCACCACCCGCTCTCTCATCAAATCGTCCTTCTTCTCAAGAGTGAATTCAGAGATACAAAAAAAAGTAAACCGCGCGTGTTCTTTTTCGGCTCAGCGCAGTTTTTATCATCACGAGATACAACTCTCAGAATGAATTTTCTTACTTTTACTTACTCATCATCGCCGATTTGTTCGTTTTACGCGCGCGCGCCTTGCTTCCCGAAAGAGAATACGTTCGAGAGAAAGAAAGAAAGAAAGAAAGAAAGAAAGAAAGAAAGATCAGAAGTCAAAGAAGAAGATAAAAATGAGGAACCGTTTTCGCTGAAAATAAGAAAAAAAGAGCAGACACGAGAGCGTTTTTGACGGCGCTAAAAGTCTTCAAATTCTTTACATCCTTTTAGTATCACTTTACGAATAAGACACACACACACGCAACAGGGCGTTTAAAAAGAAGAAAAAGTCAAAGAAGAACGCGCGAGATGGGTTTGAACAAGAGAGGGAGAAAAGAAGACGAAGGGGAATCGTCGAGCAGTAATTATTCGTCGTCTGATGATGATGAGAATGCTGATGAGAATAAGAATAAGACGACGACGAATGTTGAAGAATTCGGATTCGAACGCGTGGAAAAGCTCACCGGCCGAAGATTGAAACAAGAGAAACTGAACAAGAAAAAGCAGAAATCCGGCGGGTTTGAAAGCATGGATTTGCCTCCGGACATCTTTCGAGCGATTAAGCGCAAAGGCTATCGATTGCCGACACCTATTCAGAGGAAAGCGATTCCGGTGATAAGCACCGGCGTGGACGTGGTGGCGATGGCGAGGACCGGGAGCGGGAAGACGGCGGCGTTTGTGGTACCAGTTTTAGCGGCGTTGCAGAAGCACTCGCTGAGGAACGGCGCGAGAGCGTTGATTCTCGCGCCGACGAGGGAGTTGGCGTTGCAAACGTTCGCGGTGACGAGAGATATGGCAAAGTTTACCGATTTACGGTTGTGCGCTTTAGTCGGCGGCGATAGCATGGAGATGCAGTTTGAGGATTTGGCGAATAATCCGGACGTGATTGTGGCTACGCCGGGGAGAGTGTTGCACCACACGAACGAGATTGAAAGTTTCAGCTTACGATTGGTGGAAAAAGTTGTTTTAGATGAAGCCGATCGGTTGTTAGAGATGGGTTTTCAGGACCAACTTTCGGAGATTATGAAAAAAGTGAGTCAATCGAGACAGACGTTGTTGTTTTCCGCGACGTTGCCGAGCGCGCTGGCGGAGTTTGTGAAAGTCGGGTTGAGAGATCCGCGAGTTATACGTCTCGATGCGGAGATGAAAATATCTGAAGATTTGCGATTGACGTTCGCGCTCGTGCGCAAAGAGGAGAAAATAGCAGCCTTATTGAGAATCTTACAAACGGTCGTTGAAAACGAAAAATCTCAAACAGTGGTCTTTGCGAGCACTCGACATCACGTGGAGCACTTGGAAACGCTGCTGAAAAAAGAGGGCCACTCGTGCGTGTCCATATTCGGGGCGATGGATTTCGCGGCGAGAAAAATCGCTCTGGCGACGTTCAAATCGGGTAAGGCGAACGTGATGGTCGTCACCGACGTCGCGGCGAGAGGTATCGACGTGCCTTTGTTAGATAACGTGATTAATTACGATTTTCCAGCGAACGCGAAATTGTTCGTACACAGAGTCGGTCGCGTTGCCAGAGCTGGGAGGAAAGGTATCGCGCACTCGATATTGGTAAAAGAAGAGTTAGGGTACGTCGTCGATTTACACTTGTTCTTGGGTAGAAAAATCAAACCGGCGGATATTGTGCCACCACAAAACGAAGAAGAAGCGGAAAAACGAGCGAGAGAAGGCGACGCAAACGAAGAGTCTGTCGTGGGGACGTTCCCAATCGGTTCCTTAGATTTACTCGCCGACCGCGTCCGGGAATTGCACGAAACGCACATCGAGCTGGAAGCGTTGCAGAAAACCACCGTGAACGCGTACAAAGCGTACCAAAAGACGAGAATTCCAGCAAGTTCGGAATCCGTTGCTCGCGCGAAACCACTCATTGAATGTGGGCCACACCCGTTGTTCTGCGCCGCCATCTTTCGAAAAGCGTCCAACGCCGGAGGAACGGCGAACACGACCACATACAAAAACGCTAAAGAGTTGGCCGAACTCATGCGCGGGATGAAAAATTACCGCCCGCACGCGACCGTCTTAGAAGCCGAGTTTGCTTCGGCTGGGAAAATCGGAAAGAACTGGAAAAGTTCGGTATCGGTGAACGCGATGAGTGAGAAACGAAAAGCGCACGCAAAGTTTATCGAGATGCGGAATAACGGGGAAGAAAAGACGAAGAAATTGAGACCTTTAGGGGATGATGAGAACCCGATTGTCGCCGGAAATACTCACGCGGATGATGACGCTGATGATGATGATGATGATGGCAGCGATGACGATTCGGATAACGACGAAGGCAACGACGACGACGAAGACGACGAACGAGTAAACGGTGTCGACATTGGAGCAGGAGGAGGAGGAGGTTCTGGAGGTAAGAAGAAGCTGAAAACGCTAGTCTCTCAAGACGCCTTCTCACGAGGTAAATTTCGCGACGACGAGTTCTTCATGGACGTCGTTCCTCGCAAAATCAATCACAAAGAGCTTGGATTGAGCACGAAAGAAGGTTGCACGATGGACGATTTAGATGAAATGACCATGGACATTGTCGCCGAAGACGGCGCGTCCATGCGCAAACAAAAGAAACTCGTCAGCGTTTGGGACAAGAAGAAGAAAAATTACGTCCAAGTCGACGCGAATGAAATCGGCAAGAACGGAAAGAGGATTAAAAACGAAAGCGGGAAAGTAGTTTCGAAAGATACGCTCGGAAAGACGTATAAGAAGTGGCAATCGAAAACGAACAGATACGTTTCGCAAGTTGGTGAGGTTGAAGACGAGAAAACGCGCGCGAGATACGATAATAAGAAGAGAGCCGGTGCGTCCGAAGGCGGCGGCATGAGCCGGTTCAAGCGACATTTTCACACGAAAGGTACGGATGGTGGCGGAAATGGTTCAGGAAACAACGCGCCGAGCGAGCTCAGAAACGCGGACCAGATTCGAAAAGGAAGAAAAGAAGACATCCGGAAGAAAAAGAGCGGTCGAGGTGGAGGAAGATCGGGAGGAAGAGGTGGAGGAAGATCAGGAGGAAGATCAGGAGGAAGAGGTGGACGCGGCAAAGGACGTAAATAGTAGCGATAATAGCAGTAGATGTAGTAGGCAAACCGCGCTTTATTTAGTGATTATTTGTATGAGTAGTCTTCATATACATGTGCTACTGTAAGAAAAGTTAATTTTTTACTGATCCCGAGAATCGAACGACGCAAAGCCGCACAACTTAAACACGTGGTAGTACGACTTCTTTTCGATTTTCGAACACCAGTTCCAAGCGGACGTCAATCGACCGTCGATGCACGAACCGGCGTCAAAGAAATTATCTGCACCAGAGCCGTCAAACGCGTGCCTAAACAAGTCCGTCAAAATCAACTTACGACAGCTCTCCACGCTGTCAAAGGCGTTCTCGATGTATTGGCGCAACTCGCGGTTTTTGCTCGCCAGTTTCGGCAACTCTTTTACTACGAGGACGACCGGCGCTAAAATTCTCGCCACTTGCGTGTACTTGTCGATAAACATTAACGCATTCGGGACGTTGTGGTCGCCCAAGTGAATGACTGAAGATCCGACCCAGTGACCTAATTTCGATTGACATCTGTGCAAAATCTCATGCATGCACTTCAACGTTTGCGGCGAATGTTGGACGCGATTGAGACCTTGACCGGTATTTTGCAACGTGTATCGGTTGTTATCTCGCAACAAATCGTGTTCGGCCAAGTACCAGAGTTTGAACATATCGTTCGCGACTTCTCTCCACAGCATCAGCGATTGAGAAACATACGCGTACTGCCTGCCATGATTATGCGATAGGCGCGCGCCCTCCATCCCTGTGGAGATGCCCAACGAGAACCCTTCCTCGGGTGTTTTAGGATCGAACATATCCGTCAGAAATTTTAACATTTCATCAACCGGGTCGCGATTATAGCGCAAGTACGCGTTGTTGTCCGCGATGGAGTATAAGACGTGCAAAATGTCTTCCGAACTTAAATCTCTCGCCGCGTATTTTTTGCTCAATGTTTCCCTGGCGCGTTCTTTTTGCTTGATCTCTCTTTGCACCTCGTGTCTCGGCTTCCCTTCGTGCATGATTTCCGCCGTCGCGGTAGACATTAAGGGATCGTTGAGCATGTCCAAACCGTTTTCAGATTCCGAAAGCAACCAGTACGCCGTTTTCAACGGTCTCACCAACTTAAACGACAACATCTCTCTCACGTCTGGCGATTGCGAGTCTTGTAACAAATACACCATCTTCCCGTACTCCGATCGCATCTTTTCCGGGTTCATGATTTTATGCCTCCTTCCGATTTCAAATATCATCCCGAAAAAGTTCGCGTTGTCCTTAAACTCGCGATCTTGAATGAGTTTTTGCCCAGCTCTGTAATCCGAAGCCACGACTAAACCGGACATGATGGCGCAAATCTCTTTAATCATCCTCGCAATTCGTTGCGACCTGGATGACCACGACTGCACGTCAACAACGTCGGTGTACTCGCTCACGTGTAACGCTGCTTCTAACAAACGCAAGTATTTCCGTTCGTCGTGATCTAATCGCAGCGGTATGTATTTGGCGCGCTCTAAGAAGGACTCTCTCGGATTCGCTCCGCCGCCGTTCCTCTTCTTTGCCTCTTCCAGTTTTTTCATCTCAACCTCGATCGCGTTGTTTGGATTTCTCTCCATCAAAAAACCTTTCTTAAATCCGCCTGTGTTGTTGTTGTTGTTGTTGTTTCTATTCTCCCTATTAATATTCTCCGTCGCGACATCGCTCGCGTCCGCCATCACCTGATCCGTAACTTTATCAAATTCTTCTTCCTCTGCTTCTCTTTCTTCTTCTTCTTCTTCTTCTTCTTCCTTTCCGTCTCCTTCTTCTCCTTTTCCGTCTGCCGCCATAACGTGCGTCGCGTCTACGCCAACCTCCCGTATGGCTCTCTTCTGCTCCTCCGTCGCGTTCGCCGCAAACGCTTTCGCCTCCTCCAACGTCTGCTTCAACATTTCAATAAGCTCTTCCGCGTCGTTAGTACTCCCTCCTACAATCTTCTCCTCCATGTCCTTCAAATCCTTCGCCACCATTCTCGAAAACTCCGCGGACTGTTGCCTCGCCACCAGTAACCGTTGTTTCGATTCGCGCATTTCGGACACGCGCAACCGTTCCGATTGGTCCAATTTTTCTCTCAGCATCTCAAAACTCTTCGCTTGGTCCTCCGCCGCCTCTAAATCATCTTCCTCGTCGTCGTTATCGAGCAACGCGTCCAGTTTATCTTTCCGTTTTTTACTGTTCTTCTTATTCTTCTCGTTCTTCTTACTGTTCTTCTTGTTTTTCTTCCTATGCCCGCTCGCTTTTCCCTCCTCCTCTTCCTCCTCCGTGTCCTCGTCGCTACTCCTTTCAATCTCATCATCATCATCATCCTCATCTTCGTCATCATCATCAAAATCATCGTCAACGCCAAACGACAACGATTTCTGGTGCCCTTGACGTAAAGACGGTAACGACGATCGCTCGTTTTGTTGTTGTTGCAGCCTTTTGTTTTTCTTCGACTGCGCGGAGGAACCGCCGCCGAAATACCCGAACACAGCGTCCATATTTATAGTATGTGTTTCTCTGTTTTTTCTTTTCGTGGTCGTTTTGTTTCTGCGGCAGTTTGGTGTAAAAAACGTTTCTTTGTTCAATTTTTGCTTAAAAAAAAGTCTCGCGCATGTGCAAATGGTGATTGATTATTCCAAGTGGGATCAGCTGAAGTACTCGTCTTCTTCTTCTTCCGAAGACGAGGACGAGGGTGAAAAGGAGGCGGGAAATGCATTACCGGAGAAACTGGGGAATCTCTCGCTCTCTTCGTCGTCGCCTCTTTGGAACGGTTTGGTGGTGCATCATAAGGATATTTTTGTATCGCATGTGATTTCGAAATTGACCGAGACGGATCGGTTTTTCTTTGCAAAGGTGAATGGTGAGAGTCAGGATGTGCTTAAGTATGCCGGGGTAAACGTATCGAGATTACATGTATTTGTTTACGAATTTACATCCGTTTCGACTTTGGAATGGTTGTGGAATGACATACGCTGGGGAGCGAAAGATAACGAAGGATATGTGATAGACCAAGCCTCGTTTTGCTCGGGAGTTGCTCAAACGAACAAACTCGAGTTGCTCAAGTGGGCGAGAGAAGTGAAACAGTGCGAATGGGATGAAAAGACGATTACTGTGGCAGCACTTATAGGTAATCTCGAGATGCTGAAGTACTGCTTCTCTAATAATTGCCCGTGTGATGAGAAAAAGTCGTTTGAACAAGTTGCTGTAGAAGGACACCTCGACTGTCTTCGATTTCTTGTCGACAAAGTGAAACCTTCGAGAGATATGGAAGCAAAAGTGGCAATGCAAGCAGCATGCAGTGGTCACGTGGACATCTTGAAATATCTTGTTGAAGAAAGAGAGATATTGAATGATTTGGCCCTCAGTCATAATTTGAACCTCAATTATTGCGTGGCAACCGCTGCAAGGAACGGCCGCCTCGATTGCCTCAAATACTTAGTCGAAGAGGCGAAAGCGCCTCGTAACGTCTGGGAATACATCGCCGAGGCTCGTTACTTCAAGCACCCCGAGTGCGAAAACTACTTGCTCGAAAAAGGGTGTCCAGAACCAACGGACGAACAATACGTTCAATACGTTCAATACGAACAAGTCAAGAGGCAATGAGAAGATAACTCGTTCTTAGATTAAAGAGAGAGAAAGAGAGAGAGACACGTTGCTTAAATTGCATTTCCCCTTTTAACTATAAAACTCCCCAATACGTATAAGACTTTTTCTCTTCATTTTTTATCTCACATGCGAGCAGGACTTCCTCCGCGCGTTGTCACTGCCGCCGCTCGTTTTTGTCGCGCTTCCCCTCTGAAGAAGAGGCGTTGCTCCCGCACGAGGTCGTCGTTTCTGTCGTTTCTGTCGTCGTCCGCTGCTCGTTCTTCTGTGAACAACGTGAACAACAAAAACATCAAAATGCCCGATGTGAAGTTTTGCGACATCGGGGCGAATTTAGTCTCCGCCTCACCCTCGACGTTCGACGGTTTTTACTTCGGCTCGCAAGTGCAGTCGCATCCGGAGGATACGGAGGACGTTTTGGAGCGAGCGAAACGAGTGGGCGTGAGGGAGATTTTAGTCACCGCGGGAACTTTGGAGGAGGCGAAAGCGGCGGCGAGCAAGTGTCGGATGTGGAACGAAAAGAGTTTTAGGAAGAGTAGTAATAGTATATCAAATGATGACCGAGAAGAAGGGGAGGAGGATGAGGATGGTAGCGAAGGGGTGTTTCCGAAGATGTGCAGCACGGTCGGCGTACATCCGACCAGGTGCGACGAGTTTGAGGAAAAGTACGACGGCTCGCCCGAACGGTATTTAGAAGCGCTGAAAACGGTCGTTCGAGAGAACGCGGACGTCGTTAAAGCGATTGGCGAGTGCGGATTAGATTACGATCGGTTGCATTTCTGCGAGAAAGAGACGCAGAAGAAGTATTTTCAATTTCAATTCGAGTTGGCGAAGGAGTTTGATTTGCCTTTGTTTTTGCACTCGAGAAACTCGAGGGAGGATTTTTACGAGATTTTGAAGAGGAACGTAAAGCACTTGAGAAAAGGAGCCGTCGTGCACTCGTTCACGGGAACTCGAGAAGAATTCGAAGAGTTGTTAGCGCTGGACGATAAGATATATATCGGCGTCAACGGGTGTTCGCTGAAAACGGAAGAGAACGTAAACGTGGTCCAATCCATCCCGCTCGATCGCATGCTCTTGGAAACGGACGCGCCGTGGTGCGCCGTCAAAAAAACGCACTTTGGGAACACATTTTTGGAAGGAGGAGAAAACAGTAATCGAATCCAGACTCTGTTCGGCACACCGGTGAAACCGAAAAAATGGCAAAAAGGCTCGATGATTAAAGACCGCAGCGAACCGTGTCAAATCGCGACGGTGTGCGAAATCGTCGCCGGATGTAAAGAAACGTCCTACGAAGACGTCGCGGAGGCGTGTTATCGAAACTCTCGCGATCTGTTCTTCTCCCCTTCTTCTTCTTAATATTCTTTAAATTCTTTGTATAATGTTGTTGTTGTTCACGCGTGTAATATATATTGTATGTATTGTGTATTTCTTTCGCTTCTCTTTTTGCTTCTTTCTACTATTAATCGTCTAATATCAATTTCGTCAACACGTCGTAGACCGTAAAGGCGTCAATCTTCATCGCCAGATGAACTACTACTAAGATGTTGAATGAGATGTGAACACAAAGGAAAAAAATTGGCGTTTGTGTCTTTTTTGAAAAAAATGGAAAAAAAAAACACCAAAAAGAGAGCAAAAAAGAAAAAGAGGAAAGAGAGAGGGAAAGGAGGAAAGCGGAAAGCAAAAAGCGTGTGGCAAAGAATTTGAGATCTCATATAATCCGCCGATGTGTCTTCCAATCAAATGAAAACGAGTGACTCTGAACGCTTTCTATTGGCCATGTAATCTTTTTTAAAAACCTTCTCGCGTTTTCTCTCATCTGTTCACACATAAATATCTCACGCACACATACACAGACGACGATCTGTTCTTCTCGCGCGTTTACGTTACATACTAAGTGAGCGTGAATACCACGATGGCTTCTTCTTCCGCGACGACGAGCGCGATGTTTTCTCGCACTTCTTCTGTTTTTACGAAGAAATCTTCGACGACGACGACGGTTCGATCATCGGCCATTTCCCGCAAAACAACGAAGGCATCTGCTTCTTCTTCTTCTTCTTCTTCGAAGAAGAAGGAGCAAAAGCAACAACAACAACAACAACAGTTCTTGGGAATCGCCTCCACTTCTTTGTTGTTAGCCGCGACTCCTTTACCAGCGAGTGCGTCCGAGTTGACGGAAAAGCTCGCCGGGTTCTTAGACGCCGTGGATGCAGCCTCGGAAACCGTCGCCAGTGGCGTCTCGCAAACCGTGGAAGTGGCGAAGCAAGTGAAAGAGGCGTACGACGAAGCAGTCCCGGTGGTGACGCCGTACGCGGAGCGCGCGTTTGAAGCGGCGAAACCGTTAGGGGAAGCGGCTGGTGGGTTAGCGAACAAGTACGTGGCTCCGGTCGCGGCGGATGTGATTAGCAAAGCCTCCACGGGCGCGAGCGGGGTGGTGACGCAAGCGTCGGGCGCGTTGAAGCAGCAAGGCGTGGACGTCGCGCCGGTTGTTTCCGTGGTCGAGACGACCGGTAAGAGCGCGGTGGATGCGGCGTTGCCGATTGGGAAGCAAGCGTTGGAGTACGTGTCCACGGCTTCGGCCGGCGAGCTCGGTTTGTTGGCGATCGGCGCGTACGTCGCGTACTTGATCTTGCCGGGCGTCTTGGGCGTCTTCGCCGGCGCGGCGAGAGGCTACGCCGGCGACGTTGGCGCGTTGGAAGCGTACGAAATGGTCCTGTCTGGTAACACCAACATCATCGACTTGCGATCGGAAAATGACAAAGCGAAATCCGGGCCAAACCCGCCGAAAGGGAGAGTTTTAGAGGTGGACGCCAAAGGCGAATCGGTCGAAGTCACCGCGTTGAAAGTAAGCGCCATGAACGGCGTCGGTAAGGGAAAGAAGTACATCATCGTCGGCGGCAACAGCAAAGGGTTCGCCAAAGCGTTGAAAAACAAAGGGTTCAACAAAGTCTTCGTCTTAAAAGGTGGCTACGGGGCGTGGAGAAACGCCGGTTTGCCGTAAATTAAATGTTTTCGCGTGCGTAATAACAACAACAACACCATTGTATAAAAACGTTGAGCGTAATAACGAGTTTGATGAAAGAGAGAGAGAGAGAACTTTATATGCTTATTACACACTACGACGAGAAGTGAGAATATAAACACACACACGCACAGAAAGAAAGAAAGAAAGAAAGGTATAGTATATTATGATATTAAACCTCTACTACCGCTTTAAAACTCTTCTCTGGTAAGTATTTAAGGTTTACCCAATTAAGAATAAAGAGACTCTCAACGCACTACAATAAACTCATTATTTACTCCTCTCCCCGTACGACTCGCGAGATCCTTCTCCTCTCTCTCTCTCTCTCTCTCTCTCTCTCTCTCTCTCTCGTGTGTGTGTGTGTGTGTGCGTGTGTCACCAGAAAAGAGCGCACCAGGAGCGCCCGAGAGTGAAGAAGACGTCGTCCAAATCCAATCCGCTTCGTGTGAAGATATTTTGACGCTTTTTCCCAACGGGCATCAAGGTGTTGGTGTTGTTGTTAAAACTCCCGCTCGTCGATCTCTCTCTCTCTTTGATCGCGCGTCTGTCTGTCTTTTCGAGAGCGCGTTTGAAGTCTGGCGAGGAAGAGTACTCGAGAGAGAGAGGAAGAGACGACTAAAACGCATTTAACATCCAAAGATGACGGACGAGGAAGGACTTCTGTTCGATCGATTCGGAGAAATCATCGCGGACGCGAGCGATGTGATCGACGCGATGATTTCCACGCAAATTTCGATTTCGACGATAAAAAAGAACGAGTACGATTCCGAGGACGACAACGGAAGGGAGACGATGCGTGGTGTCGCCGAACGGGCGAGAAGTATGAAAGCTCGAGTGAAAGCACTCGCGAAGGAGTATTTGACGCTCAGGGCGGCGGCGTCGAAAGCGAAACGGGAGGAAGAAAGTTCCGGAGGAGGAGAACAACTGAGAGACGCGTTACTTCAAGCGCGCGCAGACGCGGCGGAACGAGAGAACGCAAAGTTAAAGATGGCACTGAAAGAAGCGAAAGAAGATTGCGCGTTATTGGTGCGAGCGGCGCGGATGGCCAGGGAGGAGTTTACGAGGTTAGATAAGCTGGAAGAGGAGGAAGACGAGGAAGGGGATGAAGACGACGACGCGGTCACGGTGAAGTCGTTAGCGAGTAGTGGCGGCGCGACGTACGGGTCCGGCGTGCAAACTTTATTCAACGCGCAGGACGAAGACGAAGAAGACGATGACGACGACGGTCGAGGTCGGGGTCGTAACGAAACGCAGTCCTTACACGACATATTAGATTTGGACGATCAGTACAACGCGGCTTTGGAAAAGTTGCGGACGGCGAATATTTCTTCCTCAGCAGCAACAGCGGTAGCTAATGATAACGATGATAGCACTCACAACAATAGTCTCGCGGCGTCGATCGCGAGAAAAAATGCAGCTCAAAACAAGGATGAAGTCACGGAGACGGCCAAAGCGGCTGCGATGTTTGCGGCCACCGCGGCTTTATATTCGCACTCCGGTTTAAACGCAGTCCCGAATTCAGGAGGTAAGAATACGAATAAAAGCAGCACTTCGGAAGTCTCATCTGGGACGACTTCCAAGAGCGGCGGTCAAACGCCAGCGGCAGCTCTGTGCGTGGACGACGAAAGCGATCAAGGTCAAGTTTTTCGAACGCCCGTTTTGGTCGTCTCCGATCATCCAGACGCCTTGTCTTCTTCGGACGAAGACAAGGAGTTGGACGGGGAAGGGTCCATGCAAAACGCACTCGATCGAGTATTTTTCGGAGATGACGACGAGGACGAAGTCGATTCGCCGTCAGGTTTCGGAACTACGACGACGAAGAAGAGGGGAGAGAATAAGATGTCGTTCTTGAACGCGTTACCTCCGTAATGCAGCAAAATGGGGAAACGATAGAAGAGACGATCATGATGATAGTCACACATTATTTATATATTCGTATGAAATAAATTACTCTATACGTACGCTTTGGCTACGCGTGTTCACACTTTTCTTTCTCCCTCTTTCTCTCTCTCTCTTTCTCTTTTTCTTCTCAATTATTACTCTCACTTATTTTAAACCGTTTTGTTGTTCTTCTTCTTTATTATTATTAGTTCGCATCGCACCAATCGGCAGCGTTCTGGAACATCTTCAACCACGGCCCGACGTCTTGAACGTTTGCGTCTTTCGGCGACCAGGGCAACTGCCATCCCAAAAACGCGCGCTCCGGGTGCGGCATCATCGCCAAGTGTCGGCCATCTTTTGAGCACAAACCTGCGATACCTTCTGGAGACCCGTTCGGATTCAACGGATATTCCGTGGTTGGTTTTCCGGCGCTATCGACGTATCGCACCGCGCACTGACCGGATTTGGAGAGTTCGGAAATGACGCTCGAGTCTGGGAAGTGCGCTTTACCTTCGCCGTGCGCGCACCAGACTCCCATTCGCGACCCACCCATATCTTTAAGCATAATGGACGGGGTGTTTGAATCGATACCAACCGTCACAAATCGGCTTTCAAATCTACCCGAGTCGTTGTGAATAAATCTCGGTTGTTTTGCGTCAGGAGTTTCCGCAACCTTGCCGGTTTGAGACGGGATGAATCCTAACAAAGCCATCAACTGGCATCCGTTGCATACGCCCAAGGAAAACGTGTCTTTTCGTTCGTAAAATTCTTTGAACTGATTCTTTAAGTTTTCGTTAAATCGAATACCACCGGCCCAACCCTTGGCGGAATCTAACACGTCCGCGTAGGAGAAGCCACCGACGAAAACGAGACCTCGGAAATCGCTCAAGTTGGTTTTACCGGTGAGCAAATCGGACATGGTCACGTCCCACGGGTCCATGCCGGCGGAGTAAACCGCGGCAGCCATTTCGCGGTCGCCGTTGGAACCCTCTTCACGGACGATCGCAACTTTCGCTTTATTCGTTCGCGAAAGTTTCGCCGGATCGGTTGGTTTTAAATCGTACGTGAGCTTCCACGTCGGCGCTTTGCGGTTGCGCAAGCCGGCTTTCTCCATCGCGACTGTTTTGTTCGAGGATTGTAATTTTTCGAGTTCAAACGAGGTGTGTTCCCACGCGTCTCGTAAGTTGGCCGTGGTGTCGTCGATGACAATCGCGCCGTTGTGCTTGATGGAAACTTTCCCATCGTTGGTGACCGAGCCGATAGTTCTCGCCGTGACGTTTTTCCCGGCGTACGCTTGCAAGACGTGTTGTTCGTTCTCCGGGGAGACTTCCAAGACGACGGACAACTCTTCCGCGAACAACGCCGCGTTGGCGTCTGGGCCGGGGAGCTCGACGTCCACGCCAGCCGTGGTGGATGGAAAGGCCATTTCCAACACGGAAACAACTGGTCCACCATCAGAAACGTCGTGACCGGCGGAAATTTTACCGTCCTCGACGAGCTGTTGCGTCGTCTCCCACGCGTTTCTAAACGTCTCGATATCGTCCATGTCCGGAACGTCGTCGCCGACTTGGTCGTACGCTTGCGCCATGGCTGAAGCACCCAATCGTCTCTTCGAGCCATCTTTAGACCCGTATTCGACTAAAACCAATTTACCGGAACCTGGCAACTTAGCGTCGGCGGTGACGCATTTGGTCACGTCTGGGACGGTGACGTACGAAGACATGACCAAAGTTCCGGGCGTTTTGACAACTTCACCACCCGCTCTAGCCGCCATGGATAAGGAATCCTTGCCACCATCAATGGCAACGCCGAGTTGAATCATCGTATCTTTCAACGCATCGCACGCGTCGTACATGTGCGCGCCTTCCCCGTCCAATTTCGCAGCGTACATCCAGTTTCCGGAATACTTGATATCTTTCAAACCGGTGGTGTTGGCGAACGCCAAGTTAGTCAAGGATTCCCCTAACGTGACTCTCGCCATCGCTCTCGGATCGATTAAACCCTTGATCGGCGCTTCGCCAATACTCGTCGCACCACCAGTCTTGCCAAAGTGCGTTTGCGAAATCACCGCGCAGTCGTTCACCGGGATTTGCAATTCTCCGGCGCACTGTTGTTGGACGATTAAACCAGTAACTGAACGATCGACTTTTGTGGTTAAAAAGCGTTTCGAGCACACGGACGGTAACTTCAACACGCGACCGAGAACGTCTTTTGGCGAATCCGTGATCGTCAACGGTTTCACCGACGGCGGCGCTCTCTTCAAATCGTACTTTTTCTTCGGCACGTCGCCCAAGACCTTTTCTAAATCCAAATCTTCCGGGAACTCGCCAACCGTACCAGGCTTAGCCAACGGATCTTTCAACGTCACGCGACCACTGCCGTTTATAGATCCGAGCACGCTAAATGGGCATCGCTCTCTCGCGCAAACCTTTTCGATGATCGGTAACGATTCTGGTTTGATGAGCATGGCGGAGTTTTCTTGGTACTCGGCGCCCCAAATTTCGAGGACGGACATGGTCTCGTCGCCAAGTTTCACCGCGCGAATGTTAATCTCTCCACCTTTCGGGTAGATCAACTCCTTGACGACGTTACAGTTCCCGCCGGCACCTTGATCGTGAATGCTCAAAATTGGGTTCTTGTCCATCAACTCCACGCACGCTTTCACCACGCGGTTCAACTTGTTACTCATTTCCGCGTCGCCTCTTTGGACGGCGTTGAAATCCAAGCTCGCGTTCGCTTCGTCTTCGCCGCCGGCTTTAGAGGACGCAGCACCGCCGCCCATGCCGATTCTATACGCCGGACCACCGATTTTAACGACCAACATGCCCAAATCGCCTTCTTGTTTTTCCAAGTTGGTGTGATCGATTTGACCGAAACCGGCGGAAAACATGATTGGCTTAATATATTCGCGTCGTTCGCCGTTCGGTAAACGGCTTCCGAACGTTCGACAATAACCAGCAATAACCGGTTCGCCAAACTTGTTCCCGTAATCGCTCGCGCCGTTCGAGGCGTCGATTAAAATTTGCAACGGCGACGCCAAGTTGCTCGGGTACTGGAACGATTTGTCTTCGTGCGGCAACTCATTCCCGGGCATTTGTAAGTTACCGACGACATACCCGGCGGTTCCGGCGACTAAAGTCGACCCAACGCCAGTCGCGTGCGTGTCGCGAATTCTTCCGCCAGTGCCAGTTTCCGCGCCTGGATACGGCGCGACCCCGCTGGGAAAGTTGTGCGTCTCCGCGGTTAACAACAAATCGTAATCCACTTTCCTCGGTTGCATGCTCGTGCTCTCTCCGGCGTTCACTGGTCTCAACGGCGTGCACTCGTACCCTCGAATCGCACTCGAATTATCTTTAAACGAAATCGACGAGTTATGCATCGGCGCGCCTTCAATCGTCTCTTTCACCATCTTAAACAACGACTTCTCAATCGGCACCCCGTCCACGGTTAACTTCCCGCTGAAAAACCAATGCCTCGAGTGTTCCGAGTTTGATTGCGCCATATCGAACAATTCCACGTTCGTTGGATTCCTCTTGATGTCCTCCCCGAACAGTTGCATGTAAAAATCAAAATCTTGATCGTCAAACGCCAAGCCGAGTTCTTTATCCACCTTCTCCAACGCTTTCCTCCCTTCGGTTAAAATCGGCACCTCGTACACCTCCGGAATCGTCGCGTCCAACGAAAAACTCATCAACGGTTCGTCGAACACGCACTCCGTCATCCGATCGTGCACTTCTTTCGCGAACAGTACCTTTACCTCCTGATTTTCCATCTTCGTCCCGTCCGCGCGAAACAACTCGAACCTTCGGCTCCTCTCCAAACGTTTCACCTCGGGAACGCCGCAGGAATTACATATCGACACCGCGTTCGTGCTCCACGCGGATTGAAACGCCAGTCTTGGGCCGACTTCAACCACGGATGGTGCGATATCGCCGGATAAACTCGTTTTTTCGCCGAACAAGTCCGGTTCGTACGTCTCCCGTAAGAGCCACTCCAACGTCGCCATCTTCTCCGCCGACAACGAAGTCGTCAACTCGACGTTGAAACACTGCTCGGTTTTGATCGACCCGATGATCAGACTTTCATTTCCTGACGATGATTCGGAAAGTAGTTTACGATTGACTTTCGCGACGAGCGTCTCGCACGCCTCTTCGGAGAGAAACGGCGTTCGGAAGAGTCGAAGCACGCGAGTACTTCTCGTCTCCTCTCTCGATGATGATGCTTCCTTTTCGGGGGAGGCGGATGCACATCTCGTCGTCGTCTGTCTTCTTCCTCTGTTGATATTCTTATTATAATTCTTCACTCTCGTCGCTCCAACAACAAAAGAAACACCGCTCTTTCCAAAAAGAGGCGTCGTCGTCGTCGTTTTGGTCGAAGTCATCTTCTTTCGAATGAGGATGATATGCGCGCGTGACCAAACACCTCTTCTGAGGATGGATGTCAAACGACGACGGGTTTTGAAAATTTTTGAATTTTTTTCCATCAAAAACCCTAAACAATAGTCTTTCAAAAAACGAGCAGAACACACGAACGCACACGAAAGTCATCAGTCGACTTTCTGTTGTTTACTCTAAAAGACGAGAAAAAACGAGCGCAGTATTCGTTCGACCAAAAGTGTCGCGTGGTTGGTGCGCGCTTCAAAGGCGAGAGAGAGAGAGAAAGAGAGAGAGAGAGTTCAAAATCATCATCCAAAGTTTTTTCTTAGTACAGTTACAAAAAGAAGTGTAAAAAACGCACGAGGTGTTTGTTTTGCACAAAACGTAGAAATGGCAAACTTCATCCCACCTTCGATCCGACACTCCGTGCACACCGTGGTGAAATCCGCGGTGGAATCCATCACGTCTGTTCCGACGGGATCGTCGCAATTTTTAGAAAACGGAACGCTCACCCCGGAGGATTTCGTCAAAGCGGGGGACTATCTCGTCGAAACGTGCCCGACGTGGCAGTGGAAAAAAAGCAGCGCTCGAGAAACGAGGAAGAAATATTTACCGGAAGAGAAACAATACTTAGCGACGAGGAACGTGCCGTGCAGAAAACGCGCGAAAGCGATGGAGGAGTATTGCGGGAAAGAAGTCGCACTGAGCGGAGAAGACGAGGGGTGGGTGGAAGCCGGGAACAAGGAGGCCCCGTCGTCGCAACGCGCGGATGGCGACGACGACGATTTAGACGACGACGACGACGGAGAAGGCGGGAACGGGGAGGGGGAGGACGGCGTCGTCGACGAGATTCCGGATATTAGCCGAGTGAACGTAGAAGATAATGATAGAGATGATGATAACGACGGCGACGACGACGACGACGAGTCTATTCCAGACATGGAAGACGTGGACGAAGACGACGCTATTCTCATCGCCGCGCCGAAGAAGGAAAAAAACAACGAAGATTTATTGCGCACGCGAACATACGACGTTTCCATCACCTGGGATAAATACTACCAAACGCCGCGAGTTTGGTTGAATGGATACGACGAGCAAAGAAACAGTCTCCCACCGAAATTGGTATACGAAGACATAAGCGCGGATCACGCGAAAAAGACAGTCACGATAGACCCGCATCCGCACACGAACGTCTCCTCGGCTTCGGTGCATCCGTGCAAACACGCGAGCGTGATGAAAAAGTTGGTGAAAATGATGACAACGTCCACTGGAGGAGGAGGGGGAGATGGAGAAGAAGAAGAGGAGGAGGAGGAGGAGGAAGAAAAACCGAGCGTGGAGAGATATTTAATCGTGTTTTTGAAGTTTATGCAATCCGCGATGCCGACGATTGAATACGATTTCACCACGAACGGGTGATACGACGTGTGGTTACACAGGCGCGGGGAGACCCTTTTCTTAAATGTACTTTAAAACACATAATGGTAGCGCAAGCAAAAGAATATACAAAACAACAATTAATTTCACCTAACCTACTACTAGTACTACACATACCTAAACATCTAGATTCTACTATCAATACTCCTATCAATGTCAAGGTCATCTCTTTCACCTGCATCGCTCAAAGAAGACGAGGGCGGCATGCTACTTTCTAATCTCACAAAGCCGCTCATATCTATTTCTATGATGTTATCGACGACCGTGTTTGTTGTCGGCACGACTCGTTTTCCAAACGCCATCTTCAACGCAAAGACGAGTGATAAAATCGTATTCCCGGCAGCCGCGATGAAGAACAAGCCTCCCCCACCAACTCTATCGTACACGCGTCCACCACAAATAGCGCCTAAAAAAGCTCCCAGTGAGTTCATCCCGGAGAAGAACCCCATCACCGCAGCGCGTAAATCTTCCGGCGCGAGTAACCGCGAGAATTCAACGCCTACGGACCAATACAATCCAAAGGTGATGCCGTGAAGTAATTGTAACGGCAACACGAACCACGGACTCCCAAACGATTTCAAAGACGCGTATCCCAACTGTCGAAAGATGTACGCGACGAGAATAAGTAACATCGAACGGTCTAAACCTAAAAACTCTTTAATTTTCTTCTCGTGAAAGAACACCGGCACTTCCGCGACACACGTGAAGAAAAGCGCGAGACCCATCAATATTGGAGGCGCTCCTAACGTCTCCAAGTGCAAGAATAAATACGTGTCCGTTAATGCCATACTCAACGCCATGAGTAAAAACAAAAGGAAAACTAAAAACGCGCTCGGTTCGGTGACGATTCGAAACGTGCGCTTGGAGACGTCGTTGAAATCGGCGAACGAGGCAGTTCGTTTCATTTTCGAAGGAGTGCCGTCCGCACCAACCCTACCGCCGCGGCCACCACCGCCGCGATTACGACTACTGCTACTCGCGACACCCACCATCCTTTCGTTTTCGCCTTCGTCGTCATTCATAACCACAATTTCTGCATCGTCTCCTTCGTCCGCTACTTCCTTCTCGTGATGCTTCATCCTCAACGCAATCGCGCTCGCCATCGAAAACAGAATAACGTACGCCAAAAATGGCGCGAACTGCGCGTTCTTCTCCTCCGTCAACACCAATCCCATCAGCGGCGCGAAAACGTACCCCCATCCTACGGCACCCCACAACCTCACCTTCCCGTACGATATCGAACTTCTCGGATTCCGCTCGAGATGTTTCGATACCATAAAATTCGTCGCGTTATCCGCCAAGAAAAATCCACCCGAGCCGAACGTTTCCGTCACCAAAACGTGCGCTAATATTCTCCCAAACTCTCTCTTTTGAAAATAAAGACTTCCGTACCCACACGCGGACGCGAATAAGCAAAACGCGTGTATTTTGCTGTGCAGTTTCGTGTAATCCGCAATCTGCCCCCATATTGGTTGAATGCCGAATCCTATTAAAGGTTTACACGCCGCGATGATGCCGATTTGCGACGGCGATAAATTCCAGTGACGGAATATCACCGGGAGGTACGGAATAAGGACCGCGAGTCCGCCGCAGAAGATGAAGTACCACACGCAACAGTAATAAATGGGAGGCATGGTATTCCTCGCAGTACCTCTCTTAATGTATTTACGACGAGAGCGCAGCTAAAACAGGCACAGGAGCGCGCATCGTGGTGAAGAAGGAGTGAGAAGAGTGAGAGCGTACTGCGCGCTTTTTTTTCTGAAGCGTGCGCTGCTTTTGGAAGGTGTGTGAGATGTTCTTTATTCATAATATAAACGAGAGTTTGTTTTCAATTAAAAATGATGTGTTTATGACGATGATGGTATAATAAATCAAGCAGCTTCTTCGAGCCTCTGAATGAGCGCCGCTTTGAGACCATCTTGCGGGAGGTTCCTCTTCTCGAGTTCAACTTTGAGTTGCGCGACGGTCATTTTGGAGAAGTCGGCGTCAGTTTCTTGTTGTTGTTGTTGTTCGGTCTCCGTCGTCGTCGGCGCCGGAGCTGGGGCGGCGTTTTCAGCATCCGCGTCGGCTAATTCAGCCGGTTGGTGTTGCTCTTCGGCTGCTGGGACCATCGCTCCGCCTTCCTCTTGTTGCTGGGCGTCGGCATCCGCGTCGGCTATGGGCTCGTCTTCAGTCGCGGCGGCGGCTGGCGCTTCTCCTTGTTGCTGTTGTTGTTGTTGTTGTTGTTGTTGTTTCTCCGCTCTGTTCTTATTGCCTCTCTCGATGGTTTCGTTGATCAACGCCACGCATTTTTGTACGTTTTCTGGGATGCCAACGATACGAATGGATTGCGTCTCGTTGTCCGCATGGACGTTGCAATTGGACACTCTTCGAATGCGCGTGATGTTGACACCTTTACGGCCCAAGACTAAACCGATTTTCCCCGGCGCTTCTATCGTTTCGATGATTTCGCCCTCCTTCGGTTCGTAGGTTTCCTCTTTATTGTTCTGTTGTCGCGATTGTTGTTGTGGTTGTTGTTGCTGCTGTTGCTGCTGATGATGTTGATGTTGATTGTGTTGTTTTACCGGTAGCGGATCGCCTTCCTCTTCTCGCGCTCTTTTTGTCGCTTGGCCTAAATAACACAACTCCTGCACCAACAAAACAGCCTCGATAACCTTCTCCGGGAACCCGTGGTAAGACACCGCTTTCTTCTCGTCCCAAACCTTGAACGAACAGTCCATGATTCGTTGCAACTCTTTGTGCGTGTTGAATTTTTTGCCGATGATCAATCCCAAGTTCTCGCCGACGACTTCCTCGTAACTGACTTTGCCTCGCTCATCTTGAGGAAGTTGCAAGATGAAATCAGTTTGGATTGGCTCGTACGGTTGAATATTTCTTCTCGCCGCCTCCTCTCTGAGTTTGTCTATTAAAGTGAGATGTACGATACCGCCGTCGTTCCCTCGTTGACGTTTTCCGGCGGAGTTTGGTCCACCAACTCCATGATCGTCCAATGGTGGATAATCGTCCTCGTATCGACCTCGTTTCATACCGCTTCCGCCGCCGCCGCCGCCGCCAATCGTGTGTCTCAAATCTCTGCTATCGCGTTGGTGTGGCGGCGGTCCTCTTCCTCCTCCTCCTCCAACTTGCGCGGTGGCGTCCATAAGCCTTGAATCGATTAAATCATTAATAGCTTCGATGGCCATTTGAATTCCACGGGGCGGGCCAGAAATTTCCACCGTCGTCTTATCTTGATTGCAGTTAATTTTACAACCGGACATTTGCTCCAACTTCTTCACGTTGGCGCCTCTTGGGCCGACGACTAAACCGTTGTTGCCTTCGGTGTTCATAACGTAGACGTCGTAATCATCGTCTCGCGGTTTCACTGGCGGTGGCGCCCGTCTATCTTCGTACCCTCTTTGAGCCGGTGGATTACCGCCGGCTGGTAACGGCGGTTGCACGGGCTCTAAAGCAGGGTCCGCGTAGCGCTCGTCGTAGCGATACGGCGCCGCGGCGGCGTTCAATGGAGCTGGTTCTCGGTCGCGGTATCCGCCTCCGCCTCTTCCTCGATCATATCCAGCACCTCTTCCTCCTCCTCTGCCTGCATCTAACGGCGGGTACCTGGAATCGTACCTTTCATCGTACCTCGCGTCGTACGGGGTCTGTTGTTGCTGTCGGTCGTACCCTCTTCCTCCTCCTCCTCCTCTGTCGTATCCTCCTCTATACGGCGCCGAATTTTGATCGTATCTCTCTCCGCCGCCGTACCCTCCTCGCCCGTGTTGTTGCGCGGGCGGATATCTATCGTCGTACCTCGAGTCGTATCTCGTATCACCTCTTCCTCCTCTCCCTCTGTCTTGGTATCCGCCGCCCCGTCCGCCGCCTCGGCCGCCGTAGCCGGTATTATTCGCGAACTGCTGCGCCACGTGCTGCGGTCTTTGATAATCTCCTCCTCCTCTGTTGGGCGGCTGATTATACCTGTTATTGTTATTGTTATTATTATTATTATTATTTGATCTCGGTGGATGTTGCTGATCCGGTTGCGGTACTTGTTGGTCCATCATCGAGCGTTGTTGTTGTTGTTGTTGTTGTTGTTCCCGAGGCTGATTATTCCCACCTCCTGATCCTCCTCCACCACGTCTTGGCGCGCGATCGTCCTCGTCCGAATAATTCTCGCGTTGCCCTCCTCCCGTCTGAATCGTCGTCTGAATCGTGGCGGCGTTGTACTGCTCGTTGTTCGGATTAAACGGATCTTGTTCTTCTCCTCCTGCTCCTCCTCCTTCTTCTTCCATTTCACTCGTCGCAGGTTTTAGAGGAGAACTCTTTTTCTTTGTAGCCGTCTAAACTCTCTCGATCGACGGAGATGAATTCGATGTTCGATCGGATTTTTGTACGACTTCGAGGCCGTTTTTCCCAACAGAGAACAACTTAAAAGAAGTGCGTGTTCTCTTTTTACTCCTTTATTACTCTCGTCGCTCTTCTTCTCCTTAACTGCGCGCGTTTAAGAAGGCGGTGCAATCGCTGAGGAAAGAAAGAAAGAGAGAGAGAGAGAGAGAAAGAGTTTGTACTACTAAAATCGCGCAAAGAATGCAATTTAATTTAATTAACTCTCGCGTGTGTGTGTCTGCGCAATGCAGTGAAAAAGTGAGGGAAAGGCGAGCCCGCAAAAAAAGAAAAAAAAAGTTTGTGCGACAACAAAAGATGTCCTGGGGGTGAATATACGTACGAGAACGCGGGCCGATGCCGATTTCAGTCGAGTTCAAGGAGGAAGGCAAAACGAAATACACAGAGCTAATACGTATACCTTATGTATTGATCGATTGATTATACAATGAGCTTTGCGAGCGAAATTTTTTTACGTATTCGAGGCCTTATTGTTCGAGGTTGCTCTGGTCGATTTGCAACACCGCCATGAACGCCTCTTGGGAAATCTCAACCTTCCCGAACGCTTTCATTCTTTTTTTACCCGCGGCTTGCTTTTTGAGCAGTTTTTTCTTTCTCGAGATGTCCCCGCCGTAGCATTTCGCCAAGACGTCTTTTCTCATGGCGCTGAGTTGCGTGCTCGCGATGACTTTGTTCCCGATCGCGGCTTGGATTGGGATTTTGAACTGTTGTCGCGGAATGAGTTCTTTGAGTTTATCGACTAACCCTCGTCCGATGCCGTAGGCTTTGGAGCGGTGGGTGATGGTAGCTAACGGTTCAGCGACTTCGCCGTTGATCATGACGTCTAAGCGAACTAAATCGTTTTCGCGGTATTCGTTGAATTTGTATTCCATGCTCGCGTAGCCTTTCGATCGGCTTTTGAGTTGGTCGAAGAAGTCCGTCACGACTTCGCCCAAAGGGATGTCGTATCTCAAACACGTTCGATCTTGGGAGAGAAACGTCATGTCGATGTATTCGCCTCTGCGTTGGGTGGCGAGTTCCATCAACGATCCAACGTATTCTTTCGGCGTGAATAACTCGAGTTTAACGAAGGGTTCTTCGATGCGGTCTCGACCGGCGGCGTCGGGGAGCTCCGCCGGGTTCGCCACAGTGAGCATGTCACCGTTGGCCATGTAGACGTGATAAACAACCGATGGTGCCGTGGTGATCAAATCGAGATCGTATTCTCTCTCTAATCGTTCTTGGACGACTTCCATGTGAAGTAACCCTAAAAAGCCGCATCGAAAACCGAATCCCATCGCCGAAGATACCTCCGGTTCGTAATTTAAAGACGCGTCGTTCAGTTGCAACTTTTCCAGCGCATCTCTCAAATCGTTGTATCGATCGGTATCGGTAGGGAATAAACCGCAATACACCATCGGAATAGCTTCGCTGTATCCCGCCAACGCTTTCTCCGCTCGATGTTTCACTAGCGTAATCGTATCCCCTACTCTCGCGTCTTTGACGGCCTTAATCCCAGCCACGCAATACCCGACATCCCCTGGACGCAACGTTTTCACCGGAATTTTGTTCGGCTTCATCACGCCAAGTTCTAACACGTCGTATTTCGCCCCGGTATTCATCAACTCAATCTTATCCCCGACGTTGACTTCGCCGTCAAAGACTCGAAAGACGACGACGACGCCTCTGTACGTATCGAAATACGAATCGAAAATCAACGCTCGCAACGGTTCACCTTCCACCGGCACTCTCGGCGGTGGAACCAATCGCACGATGTCTTCTAAAATATCCTCCATTCCAATCCCGGCTTTCGCCGAACATTGCACCGCCTCGGACGCGTCCAATCCCAAAACGTCCTCGATTTCTTGCGCCACTCGATCACAATCTGCCGCCGGCAAATCAATCTTATTCAAAACCGGCACGATTTCTAAATCGTTCTCCAGCGCCAAATACACGTTCGCTAACGTCTGCGCTTCCACGCCTTGACTGGCATCGACGACCAACAACGCCCCTTCGCACGCCGCCAACGACCTGGACACTTCGTACGAAAAATCCACGTGTCCCGGCGTATCAATCAGATTCAACACGTACGTCTCCCCGTCTTTCTTGCTCGTAAAATTCATTCTCGCAGAGTTCAACTTGATCGTAATCCCTCTCTCCCTCTCCAAATCCATCCCATCCAGCAGTTGCGCTTGCATGTCTCTCTGCGCGACCGTATCGGTCATTTCCAACAGCCGGTCCGCGATGGTGGATTTCCCGTGGTCGATGTGCGCGATTATGGAAAAGTTTCGTATTCGTTCCGGAGGGACGACGAGAACCTCGTTTCCATCGCTTTTATTATTCTCTTTCGAAGCCGCTTTTTTCTTATTCGGGGGAGGTTGAGACACCGCGTTGTTTCTCACCAACATAAACATCTCTCCCCTTTTTTTCCTCATCGTCGACGCATCTTTTCTGTTCTTCTTCGTATGTATTCGATGATGATGATCATCGTAACTTCTTCTCGCACACGATGACGTGGCAGCATTACCATTGGACGAGGATGACGATAACGATCGCATCATCATCTTCTTTGTCTTCTCTGTCTTTGTCTTCTTCTTCTTAAGCGTGTCGTGATGTAATGCATTTCCAAAGTGTCTCTCCTTCTTATCTCATTCTCAGGTCCATGCTCGGTTTAGGGTTTTGGCATTTTTTTTGCTCACAAAAAAGAAGAGGGGAAAAGTTTGCACAAAAAATCTATCAAACACGTGATGACTCCTTTTGCGTTTACGACGACGAAAACCTTTACCTTTTCTTCTTCTTCTTCCTCCCGGACGAGAAGAGAAAGAAGAAGAGAAAGATCTCTGAGCGGATCGTTTTCCTCGTGCAGTTCAAATTCTTTGTCTTCTTCTTCTCTTTCCTCGTCAAAGAATTCCTTGATTTTCCAACGGTCTTCGCGTTGGGGGTCCGAGAAAAAAAAAACGACGACAAGAATAAAAGCAAACATCGAAGATTACGACATCGTCCCGAAATCAGGAGGGAAAGCAAAAGGCGGGTTTGTCGGTGGGTTGTTAATCGGCGGCGCGATATTCGGCGCGCTCGGGTTTTTGTTCGCGCCGCAGTTAAGCAAACACATCTTGAAAGGGAAAAAAGTCTTGGACGATTTGTTGGAGGAAGAAGAGGAAGAGGAGGAGGAAAATTGGACAGAGGAAAAGGAGACGAACGCGACTTCCTCCTCCTCGATAAAATTAGAGAAACGAGCGGAAAAAGAGTTGGAGGAAACGAGGAAGAGTTTGAACCAAAAGATTGCGGAGTTGAATAAGGCGATCGACGAGTTTAGCGACGAGGCGGATGTGCGATTGAACGCGAAGCTCGGGCGGTTGAGCGAAGAGCTCGATTCCGCCGAAGCGAGGAGCTTTTGATGAAGATGAAGACGATGAATGAAAGCCGCGCTGTAATAATGCAATTATTTTACGTGTTTTACGTGTTATTAGTATTCAAAACCCTTTAATTCGATTTCTTTTGTGTCGCCGGCGTAGCAGGAGCTCCTCCTCCTCCTCCTCCTCCTTGCTCTTGCACCATATTCATAAACATAAAATAAGCGACCGGCACTACCCACATGTAGTTTCTTTGAAACCACGTCAACTCTTTCGTCGTCGCATCCACCTTTTCCCCTCGCGCTCTTCGGTTTTTAATTTCCTGCGCTTTCTTCGTGTCCATCGGGCCTCCGTGCCCTCTGACGTCCGTCATCGCCGCGTCCGCGTTCAACTGCGGCGCTCGTTTCGGAAATCTCGCCGTGGCGACCGATCGAAACTGTGCCCCGTCCGCGATGAATAACGACGCGTCCCCGTCGTCACCTCCGCCGTCCGCCTCTCCTCCTAAACTACCCTCTTCTCCGCCTCCTAATAAATGCACTTCCGCCGGACACTCCGCGTCGTAATCCACGGCTAAAACGTTCCCGCTATCGTCCATGTGCAACGTGAAACTCTCTCTCAATCGACTCGTCACGACACATCGCGCCGGACTCGCGGCTTGCGCGAACGCGTTTCCGCTCGGTGCCAAGACGTTCGCTGGAACTCGCACCCGATACTTACGCCCTTTCTTCGCTAAACTTTGCAATTGGTCCTTCTCTCGCGTGGTCATCTCGTCCCGATGGACTTTCACATCTTTCAAACGAAATTTTGTACCAGACGCTTTACTACTCTTCTCGTTGTTATTCACGTTGTTGTTGTTGTTCTCCAAAACGATCGTCCCGGAAATCGTCCCTACTTTCACGAACTCTTCTTCTTTACCTTCTTCTTTCGTATTCTCGTTATTAATGAAGTACTCGAGCGAGTGCCAAAGAGGAAACTGTATCTCTTCGCCGTGTTTTTTGTTCGACGCGAGATCGAGCAACGCGTTGGAGGAGGAAGAGGACGAAACTTTCGTCTCCTCCTTCTCCTTCGAAGAAGACAAAGACCCCCCTAGGTTTCGCGAGACTTTGAACGATTTCACGGAACGTTCGTCTTCCTCTCCAAAACCTTCTTCGTGCGAAGAAGAAGCGGAAACCAAAATCACATCGACCGATGCGCAACAGAGGATGATTGAAACGATGACACCGATGATGTGAAAACAACAGAGGAAGAAAAAGACGCCTTTTCGTCCTCCTCCTCCTCCTCGCGAAGAAGAAGAAGAAGAAGAAGAAGAAGAAGAACGAGACGTCAACGATGATCTCGCCATACCGCTGCTCTCTGTGATACTATGTAGTGTATACCGTTTTTAATCTGAACAAAAACAAAACGCAGTAAAAACGAACTTTGAAGAATTGAAGAAGAAGAAGAATTGAAGTTTTCAAAAAACGAGAAAAAAAACAAAAGAAGAGCACAACAAAAAGAAGAACTGACAAAGCGACTGAAGAAAAGAAGACAAAAAAGAAGAAGAAAACACGAGAGAGTGCGACAAAACACACATTTTTTCTTCATTTTATATATCTCGATTCATCCCTCTCTTTTTCGCAGTAGGAGTAGTAGTGTATAATAACATAACGGAAGAGAGAGAGCGAGACTAAAGAGAGTTTTCAGAGAGAGAGAAGGAAAAGAAGAGGCGAATGACGACGAGGACGACGACGACGAGGAAAACGAAGCGTGGTTTTGATGGTGGCAAAGAAGACGACGGTAATAATGGGAACAACGCGAAAAAACGAACCGTGGCGGAATTGAAATCGGAATTATCGAAACGCGAGTTACCCACCGACGGGGTGAAAGACGTCCTGTTGAACAGATTGGAGAAGGCTTTGAGAGAAGAAGAAGTTCAAGAAGAAGAGAAAAGGAGTGGGACGACGAAGAGTAGGAAACGACCGCGGAAAGAAGACGAAGACAAAGAGGGAGGAGAAGATGACGATGATGATGAAAATGTCGCCGCAGGAGCAACAACAACAACAACAACGACGACGACGACGACGAGAAGAAGAAGAACGAAAGAAGACGATGATAAAGACGATGAAAATGAAAATGAAAAGAAGAAATCGAACAACAACAACAACAACAACGAAATGAGTACGACGCGGAAACAACCACCTCCGCCGCCGTTGCGAAGAGGTCGATCGAGATCGAAAAGCGCGGAGCCGTCGCCACCACCGCCAATGCAGGATGACGCCGTCGAGAAGAAACAGGGGGCAGGTAAAGAAGAAAAAGAAGAAGTAATAAAGTTAGAAACGATTAAAGAAGAAGGGGAAGCGAAGAAGAACAGTAGCGCCGCCGCCGCCGCCGCCGCGATGAGAGGAAAAATGCAGAAAGCGAAGGAGTTGATGAAGAAGCAAAAAGCGTTGGCGGAGAAGATGAAGATGAAAAAGATGGAAGCAGCGGGAGGAGCGTCGCTGCTGCCGCCGCCACCGTCATTACCACCACCGCCACCACCGCCACCAGTAGCAGCGACAGCGCAACCACCGATATCGGCGCAACGCGCCATCGAAAAAGCGCGAGAAACCGCCGCCCGATTGGCGGCGTTGCAACATCAACAGAAAAAGAATACGAAAACCAGCACGGAAGCTAAGTTTGAAAAGACCGGTCCGGCGCCGGCTTTACGCGTTAACGAGAAAGGTCAAGAGGTGGACGAAAATGGGAAAGTCATCGTTCGAGCGAAAGATTACTCGGCGACGACGAAAGTCAACGAAAAGCAAAAAATGAGAGAGGCGTTTTTACAAGCCGAACGCGAAGTGGCGATGGAAGAGATGCGACGACGAGGCGATACAGCCGCCGGCGGGAAAAAAGACGAGGGGACGAAAGAGGACATGATCGATCCCGAAATTGCGGTGAAGCAGAAACACAACAGGAAGAAACCGTCGCTTCAGGTGAGTCTTATTTAGAGTAGTAGTAGTCGTCGTAGATTTTTTCTCTCTCTCTCTCTCTCTCTCTCGTTTGTTTTTCTCTTTGCGAAAGATTCGGTTCTTCTGTTTTTCGCACATGCAAGGCACACTCTCTTGTCAGTCTTATTATTTCCGTGACTTGAAAGAATTTTTACCCTTGCGACATCGAACAGCGGGCCGGACAGCTGGAAACGCGCTTAGAATCAGTGAGCGCGGCCTCCTTACCATCTGGTGCATATTTCATTTTTTTGTTTGCTTCAAATCCTAGTAGAGAGGAGAAAAAGGATTTCTTCTTCTCTCTTATGATGATGAATTTTACACTAACGCTCTCTTCTTTCTCTATCTTTCTAAATGAACAGTTTGTGGCTAAAGGCACGTACGAAAAGCAAGCTGATTTCGCGCGTCTCGTGAATAAATTCGGCGAAGTCGATGCGATAAAAATCCGCGCTCGAGAAGACCGGGAAAAGAAACGCGCGGCGCACACGGAAGCGTTGGAAGCCGCAGTCGCGGGTGAAGTCAAAATAGATATCGGAGAAGCTATCGTGCACGATCGACCAGTAGACGACGTCGAGTGGTGGGATAAACCGTTTTTGAAAGACGGGAAAACGTACGCGGACGTTCCTTTGGACGATAGAGTCTTGGAGGACGATAAAGTCGGCGCGCTCTGGGAGCGCGTCTTGAACACGGACAAGATTACAAAATACGTCGAGCACCCGTACTTGGACGACCCGCCGATGGAAGCGCCGCCACCGCCACCACCCGCAGTAAAACTCACCAAGAAGGAGCAAAAGAAATTACGTCACCAACGCCGCGTCGCCAGAGAACAGGAAAAACAGGAGATGATTCGCCAAGGCGTGTTGGAACCGCCAAAGCCAAAGGTGAAAATTTCAAACATGATGCGCGTGTTGACCGAAGAAGCGGTTTTAGATCCAACCATGATTGAAAAGAAAGTGAAAGAGGAGATGGAAGAGAGACAGCAAGCACACGACGATCGAAACTTGTCGAGAAAGTTAACCCCCGCCGAACGAAGAGAAAAGAAAATTCGAAAGTTGTTGAGAGACAACACGAGCGAAGCCGGCGAGGTGTTCACGCACGTGTATAGGGTTGAAAACATGCGAAACGTGAAGAACAAGTTCAAAATAGACGTGAACGCGCAAGAGAATCACTTGACTGGTATTGGTATAATCACGGATACGTTTACTATTGTCATCGTCGAAGGCACTAATAAAGGTTTGAAAAGATACGAAAAGTTGATGATGCGAAGGATGGATTGGAAGTTAACGAACGAAGATTACACGGACGAGGAAATCGAGCGCGCGGAAAATAACAAGTGCACGTTGGTTTGGAAAGGAAGCGGGCCGCAACGAAAGATGAAACGATTCCACTTTGAAACGCTACGCACGGAAGCGGCGGCGAGGAAATATTTAGAGACTGATTTCAATTGCGCGAATTATTTCGACGCCGCGCAAAGCGCCGTGAGCGTTGACGACGACGAAGACGAAGACAAAGGAGAAGAGAACGGTGGTGGCGACGCGATGGAAATATCGTGATCGTCGAAAGAGGGAAGAGAAGATAGCTCAAAACTAGTACGTAGGATAAAAGATTGAAGATTCGAAAGAAAAGGTAGAATACAAAATGTGTTTTCAACACCGCGCTTGCTTTTTTATTAAACACCAACTCATGAGCTCAGTATGTATTATTATCGCTTTATTATTATCATCGGAGTTGTAATCGCTTCATGAGCAACGAAACCACGTCTAAAGAAGTCACCACTCCACCTTCTATTCGTTGGAAATCAATCATAAACCGATCGTCCTTCATTTTATACACTTGCAACTCAAACTTCATCACCGGTCCGACGTCTTGGCCTTCGTTAAAATCGCTCTGGTCCGGCGTCGTCGGTTCGTTATTAGTATTCGTGTTATTAGTATTCGTCGTCGTGGCGTCTTCTTCCATCGCGGTGTCTAAATCGTCGTTATCTCCCATTCGTTGCGGAGATCCGACTTCCGAGGTTCTCCCGTTATTATTCGTCGTCGTGTATTTCTCGAGCGTTTTCAACAAGAACCGACACTTTAAATTATACGGTCCAATTTTCTTCCAGTTCACTTTCAACGCCGTTAAAACTCTAAAGATTTCATTCATCACGTCCGGAGCTGCCATCGTCGTACTTTTACCCAACATCCACCGCTGTTCGCTCGTGACTAACCTCTGTTGCATCAGATTCGATTGAATTTGCGACGGTCTTCGATGGCCCATCGGGCTCGCGCCCGTCGGCGACCCGATCCCGCCTTGTTGTCCCAACATTTGCGCGTTTCTCGAATCTGTTTCCAACTCTCCTTGCTCAAACTCTGCGCCTAGATAGCCTCCGTACAAGTTACGTCTGTTATCCAACAACAAAAAGTACGTCACGCTCGCTTTATTTCTCACTTGATGTCTCAACGCGTCCTTCACTTGCTCTCTGGTAAAACCCAACGCCACCGTCGCTTCCAACGTCTCGATATCGATATTCGTCGCCTGTGACAACGTATCCGGTGGCGGAACCGCTAAGTATCTCGGCAAATGACACGTGCACCACGGATGGTTCCTAATTTCTGCCATCGTAATTCGTTTCAACGGGTCGACTAATAACATCCGACTGATTAAGTCTCTCGCTCCGGGACTGACGTAACTCGGCAACGTATATATCCCCCCCTTTATTTTCTTAAACAAATTTGGAATCGATTCGTCATCAAACGGCAACGACCCACACAACAGCGCGTACATGATGACCCCGCACGACCACACGTCCACCTCTGGCCCGGAATACAACTTCCCGGAAATAACTTCCGGCGCGGCGTAGTTGGGCGACCCGCACGACGTCTTTAAAAAATGCCCATCCCTCATCACGTTCGATAAACCAAAATCCGCAATCTTCACGTTATTCTTCGAGTCCAGCAGTAAATTTTCCGGTTTCAAATCTCTGTGTACGACCATGTTCCTGTGACAATACTCCACGCCGCTCACGATTTGCTGAAAAAAATGCCGCGCTTCGTTCTCCCCTAACCTCCCTTTCTCCACGATGTAATCGAACAACTCCCCGCTCTTCACGTATTCCATGACGACAAATATATCGTGCGGGGTTTCTAAAACTTCGTACAACCGGATAATGTGTGGGTGCATGAATAAGCGTAATATTTTAATCTCTCTTCGTACTTTTTCTTCCATGTGAATGGCTTTGATTTTTTTCCGGTTTAAGATTTTAATGGCCACTTTGTGCCCGGTCAGAACGTGCTCGGCGACTTTCACTTTCCCGAACGAGCCTATCCCGAGCGTTTTTCCTATTCTGTAGTTTGGGAGGTATATCTACGGAGAAGTGTTTACACGCGTGAGTCGTTCAAACTTTATTATAAATGCAAAGAAAACAACGAACGACGCGAGGGCAAACAATTATATTCAAGTGCGAGTAATTTGGGAAACAACAAACAGAAGCGTTAAAACCCGCGCAATACTACCACTAATAAACTAACAGTAAAAATAAAAACAATGAACCGTACCTCCGCGGTGCCTCCCCGATCGTCCTCTTTTCCTTCTCTCTCTGTCATGTTTATACCTCTCACTTCGTATAACGTCACGTGTATAAATCCCTCTTTCAGAGGCAGAGAAATTGGCGTCTTTCTTTGAAACGATTACACACGTGGCAGAGACGGATATTTTGTAGAGAGATATTTTGTAAAACCCTAAACAATCAAAAAAAAAAAGAAAGCCCTTCAAACAAAACGAGGGTTTAATAAGGAACGACCACCAGATTCTCTCTTTCTTCTCTCTTTTGGTGTAAGTGCAAACAAATTCTCTCAAGTCAAAAACCTTCATTCGAGCAGCACACGCTTTGCAGATATACACACACGCATCACATACTAATGGCGGGGCCGAATGCGGCGATGTTGCTGTCGAGCAAAGGAGGCGCATTTAATTCCGCGCAGTTTGTCGCGGGCAGCCGACGAAAAAGTAGTTCTTCGAGCAAAAAGAAGAGTTGCGCAAGAGCGGGATTTTTCTCGAAAGATGATGATTTCGAGAAGAGTGCGGATGCGCAATCATCATCATCATCATCATCTTTGGCCGGGAAAGCGGTCTCCGCGGTCGTGGCAGCCGCGATTTCCCTGAGCTCGGCGGGGCAAGCCGCCGCGCTGTCGTCTTCGCAAGTTCAGTTGGTGCGATTTTCTTTCTCGCGACAATGTGTATATTTCTCTTTCTTCTACTCGTCGAGAAGAAAGATCGGATCGTTTTCTCTCCGTTTTGGATATGATGATGGATTTCATCCGTAATCTCTAAACTGACGCGTAACTACTCCTTTTGCCGTTCTTTTTATTCCCAAAACACAGATGAGCGCGACCACGTCTTCGGAAATCGCGCAAGTTTCCGCCGGCGCGGGTACGATGACGGTCCCAGCTTCTTCAGCTGAGAAAGCCTCGGACTTCGCGGCGAAGAAAGCGCAGTTGGAAAAAGCGAAAGCGAGGAAACAAATGGAAATGGCGAAGAAAGCGTATAAAGCGGAGACGAAGTCTGCGGTGGTGTCGACGGCGAAGAAGTCCACGGCGGTGGTGTCGAAGACGACACCGGCGAAGACCGCGGCGGTTACGAAGACGACGACGACGACGACGCCAAAGGCGAAGGACGCGCAAGCCGAAGCGCAAAGAAGAGCGGCGGAAGCGCAGAGAAAGGCGGCGGAAAAAGCTCGAACGGAAAGTTCTTTGGCGCAAGCTTCCAAGGCGTCGCAGTTGCAAAAAGATAAGGACGCTAAAATTGAGGTTGAGAAGAGAGCGCAACAAGCCAAGGCGGACGCGGCGAAGAGAGAAGCGGCCATCAAGGCTAAAGCGGAAGAGACGAGGAGAGACGCCGAATACAGAGCCAAAGCGAACGCGGACTTGAAGAAACAAAGAGAAGCGGCGGTGGAAAGAGCGCAAAACTCGGAGAAGCAGCAAAGAGATGCGGCGATGAAGAGGAAAGCGGATGCCAACGCCAGGGAAGCTGCGGCGAGAAAGGCGGAATCGCTCCGCGCGTCAGATAAGGTCATATCCGACGCGGTGAAGCAATCCGAGGCGGCGAAGAAAGCCCTCGAGGCGAAGAACAGGGACACCGCAAAGGCAGCGGCCGAGGCGAAGAGACTCGCCGAAGCGAACATCAAGGCGGCCGAGGCGAAGAAAAAGGAGCAAGCCGCCGCCGCCGCCAAGGCTGAAAGAGAGCGATTAAGTACGGTCGCGAAGAACAAGGAAGTCGTGCAAAAGCAAATTAAAATGGTGGACAAGGCTGCGGAAACTAAAGCCAGAGAGTCGGCGCAACAAGCGGCGAAAGCCAAGGCGGAAGCGAAGAAAATTGCCGACGCGAACGTCAAGGCGGCGGAAGCGAAGAGAGCCGCCGAGGCCAAGAAAGCGCAACAAGCCCAGGCGGCTGCGCAGCAACAAGCGGCGAAATTGCAAGCTGAAAAGGAAGCTGGCGCGAGAGCGTTAGAGGCCAAGAAAGCTGAACAAGAGAGAGCACAAGCGCAACAAGCGGCTGCGAGACAGGCGGAGCAAGCCAAGGCGGCCCAAAAAGC
>Ga0209335_10000503_pt1 | contig 47268 bp, 39 predicted proteins | sample COG_09_FD_184753 | JGI IMG/M metagenome (GOLD analysis project Ga0209335, IMG submission 184753) | Pelagic Microbial community sample from North Sea - COGITO 998_met_09 (SPAdes) (version 2) | ecosystem: Environmental > Aquatic > Marine > Neritic zone/Coastal water | place: Helgoland, sampling...
GCGTGTCCAAAAGCGCCATCCGCGCGGTCGCCGAGCAAGACAGCAAGCTGGTCATTGTCCCGATGGACAAGGCCTACGCTTGGGTCGGCGCGCACGCCGACTTTCGGCAGTTTGTGATTGAAAGCTTCAATACGCGCTTGCAAGAGCTCGTCGAGGCCATGGATTCACTCGCCTTTCTCGACCTCCATGACCGATTGGCCAAATACTTGAGCGACCGGGTAAAAGTGAACGGCAACACCTCCTTGACGACCACCCATGCGGAGATTGCAGCGGACCTTTACACCTCGCGCGTGGTGGTGTCGCGCATCCTGAAGCAGCTCGAGCGGGAGGGCAACATTGAGCTGCACCGCAACCGCATCGAGGTGCTCAAATTCTGAGCGCTGTGGGCCTTGCGCAACCTGTGTATCCTGTCGGCGGGTCGGTTGGCTTGTACTTTGCAGGGTGAAGTCATGGGTTCCTTTCCTTGATTGGCTCCCGCGCTACAGTCGCAAGGACCTCTCCGGCGACCTGCCGGCCGGGCTGACCGTTGGGGTCTTGCTCATCCCGCAAGGCATGGCCTATGCCACCATTGCGGGTCTCCCTGTCGTCTATGGCCTCTATGCCGCGCTGGTGCCCCAGGTGGTGTATGCCCTGTTGGGCACCTCGCGACAATTGGCCGTCGGGCCCGCGGCCATGGACTCTTTGCTGGTGGCCTCCGGGCTGGCGGGCATGGCGGTGGTGGGGACGGACCGGTACATCGAGCTCGCCCTGCTGCTGGCTTTGATGATGGGGGCGATCCAATTGACGTTGGGGGTGATGCGAATGGGATTCCTCGCGCAGTTCCTCTCCCGGCCAGTCATCAGCGGATTTACCAGTGCCGCCGCCATCATCATCGGCCTGAACCAACTGCCGAGCATCCTCGGCATCGAAGCTGAACGGAGCGCCAAGCTGCATGTGCTGGCGGCCGATGCGGCAGGTGCCGTGGGTGAAACCCACTTGCCGACGCTGATGCTGTCTGTGGTAACCCTCGCCCTGCTTTTTGTCCTGCGCCGCTGGGCACCGCGGATCCCTGGCGCCCTCGCAGTGGTGGTATTGGGCATCCTCGCCGTGGAGCTTGGCCATCTCGAAAATGTGGGCATTCAAGTGGTGGGCAGCATTCCCGCCGGATTGCCTGGGTTCCACATGCCCTCCCTTTCGGTGGCAGACCTCACTGCGCTCGGACCGATGGCCGCCACCCTCGCGCTCATCGCCTTCATGGAGGCCTATAGCGTAGCCAAAGCCCTTTCCCAAAAAAGGGGGGACCACGAGGTATCGGCCAACCAGGAACTGCGCGCACTGGGCGCGGCCAACGTGCTGGGCGCGCTGTTTGGCGCCTACCCCAGCACTGGCGGCTTCTCCCGCTCTGCGGTCAACGACCGGGCCGGCGCAAGGACGGGAATGAGCGCCCTGATCTCGGCAGCGGTCGTGGCCTTGGCCCTCACCTTTCTCACCCCCCTTTTCCGCGCGCTGCCCGCGGCGGTCCTCGGGGCCATCATCGTCGTGGCGGTTTCCGGGCTGGTGGACGTGCGCTATCCGCGCCACCTGTGGAAGAGCCACCGCAAGGAGGCCGTGCTCCTGCTCGCCACCTTTGTCCTTACCGCCTTTGGTGGCATGGTCCTGGGAATCGCATCGGGCCTCGTGCTGAGCCTCGTGCTGACCATTTATCGCAGCACCCGGCCGCACGCTGCCGAACTGGGCACCATCAATGGCGTTTTCCGCAATGTCGACCGCTTCCCGGCGGCCGAGCGCATGGAAGGCTGGCTGATCGTGCGGTACGACGGGCCGCTGCACTATGCGAGCCAGGCGCATTTCAAGGAATTCCTCCAGCACCGCCTCGCCGAGCGTCAGGCCGGCGGTCAACCGGTCCACACTGTGCTGCTCCATGCCGAGTCCATCCCTTACATCGATGCTTCAGCGGGCGCCACGTTGGGCCACCTGCTCGACGACTGGCAACAGGCCGGCATCGGCCTCAAGATTGCCGGCGCCATTGGCCCCGTGCGGGACGTCCTCGAAAGAAGCGGGCTGATGGACCGCATCGGCCACGACAACTTCCACACGGGCATCGAAGCGGCACTGGGCATGGCCAGCGAGGACGCCGGACATCAGCGCATCGCAACGCAAACTCGTGTGAAACGGTAACCTGCGTTTCCTTTCCTTCCAGAGAAACTCCCGAACTTCGCGTTATGAAAGTCGAACAGATCTATACCGGATGCCTCGCTCAAGGTGCTTATTACATCGAGTGCTGTGACGAAGCCGTGGTGATCGACCCGCTGCGCGAGGTGCAGCCATACATCGACCGGGCAGAAGCGGGCGGAAAGCAGATCAAGTACATCTTCGAGACCCACTTTCACGCCGACTTTGTCAGTGGTCACGTGACCTTGTCCGAAAAGACAGGCGCCCCCATCGTATTTGGCCCCAACGCCAACCCCAGTTTTGAGGCGACCATCGCCGAGCACGGACAGGTGTTTAAGGTCGGCAAGGTGACCATCGAGGTCATCCACACGCCCGGCCACACCATGGAGTCGACCACCTATCTGCTGCGCGACAAGCAGGGTGCACCCCACGCCATCTTCACCGGCGATACGCTGTTTCTCGGCGACGTGGGTCGCCCTGACCTCGCCCAGAAGGCCGTAGACATGACACAGGAAATGCTCGCCGGCACGCTGTATGACAGCCTGCGCGAGCGCCTCATGACCTTGCCCGATGACGTCATCGTCTACCCGGGCCACGGCGCGGGTTCCGCCTGCGGAAAAAACATGAGCTCGGAAACCGTGGGCACCCTCGGAGACCAGAAGGCCACCAACTATGCCTTGCGCGCCGACATGACCAAGGAGGAGTTTGTCAAGGAGGTCACCGATGGCCTGCTGCCCCCACCGGCCTACTTCCCACTCAACGTCAAGCTCAACAAAGAAGGCTACGCCCCCATCGACGAGGTGCTGGCCAAAGGCGGCCGCGCCCTCTCTCCTGCCGCCTTCGAGGCGGCTGCCAACGAAACGGGCGCTGTGGTCTTGGATGTCCGCAGCAAGGAAGCCTTTGCCCAAGGCCATGTGCCGCGCAGCACCTTCATCGGTTTGGACGGCAACTTCGCCCCTTGGGTGGGCGCCATGATCGTGGATGTCGCGCAGCCCATCTTGCTGGTCTGCGAGGACGGTTCCGTGGAAGAAACCATCACCCGGCTCTCCCGCGTCGGCTTTGACCAGGTGCTCGGCTATCTCGAGGGTGGGATGGCGGCTTGGCAGGCCGCCAATATGGAAGTCGACCAGATCAACGCCATCAGCGCCGCTGAGTTTGCCCAAAGGCGCAACGCCAGCGACATCGACGTCATCGACGTGCGCAAACCGGGGGAATACCTCTCCGAACACGTGGTCGCCGCAGAATCCGCCCCTTTGGCCGCCCTGAACGACCACCTCGCGGAATTCCCCAAAGAAGGCCCCTTTTACATCCACTGCCTCTCCGGCTACCGCTCGCTGATTGCCCTGAGCATCCTCAAGGCGCGCGGCTACCACAACGGCATCAATGTCGAAGGCGGCTTCGAGGCCATCAAGCAGACGGACGCCCCATTCAGCGACTACGTCTGCCCCACCACCCTCTAATCTGTGCGGTCCCGACGCTTGATGTCGGAGATAGCAGGAAAGGCGTTATTTTTGGCGCCCCAATGCCGGCAATGGCCGGCGGGCGACCTACCCAGGTGGCGAAATTGGTAGACGCGCAGTCTTCAGGTGGCTGTGTCTTCGGGCGTGCGGGTTCGAGTCCCGCTCTGGGTACCTAAGAGTCATCAGCAATGGTGGCTCTTTTTTGTGCAGTCCGATGGCCTTTGGCACTGGGGATTCACCCTCAAGCGTGCGGAACTTCAGCGGCAGAAGGTGCTTCTTTGTGCTGCCAGTCATTGACATCGAATCTGCCATGAGAAACCTGCCCTTCCCGCAAGCCCTGCTCTGCTCCCTTTTGATTTCGATGGCTTCGGGGATTCACGCGCAAACCACCGCCATCCCCGACCCTGTGTTTGAGCAGGCCCTCATTGACTTGGGGTTTGATTCAGGAGAGCCCGATGGCGTGGCCCAGAACCTGTTTCTGGAAAGCATCATTCTCCTGGACATCGCGGACCTCGGCATTGAAGACTTGACCGGTATAGAAGCGTGCACCGGTCTCGAGCGGCTCTATTGCCAGGACAACAACATCTCCTCCATTGACCTCAGCAACAATCCGTATCTGTGGCGCCTCTATATCAACGACAACCAGCTGGACAGCCTCGACCTCTCCGATCATTCCTATTTGGAATATGTGTCCTGCGGCTCGAACAACCTGTCCTATCTCAATCTAGAAAACTGCCCTGCCCTGCGCGTCCTTTTCAGCCGTTACAACCCCTTGGGCACACTGGATGTCAGCGGGCACCCCAATCTCGAAATGCTGGTCTGCTACTCCAACGAATTGAGTGTCTTAAATGTGGATGCCAATTCCGCCCTCGAAGGACTGCACTGTGGCAACAACCAACTGACCTCCTTGGTCCTCGACAACCACCCCTACCTGGAGTTTCTGAGTTGTTCGAACAACCAACTGACCTCGCTCAGCCTGCACTCCTCACCGGAGCTTGAGGAGTTGGAATGTGCCAACAACCAGCTCACCTGCTTGAATTTGAATCCCGGCTCCACCCTTTCGCTCGAAATCGATGACGACAAGTTCATGGCCCAGGGCAACCCTGACCTCTATTGCGTTTCGATTTACAACCCGGAATCGGCCGCGCAGTACCTGTCTCCATTTTTCGACAACGAGGTGGCTTTCATGACCGATTGTGGCGACGGTTGCGGCATTGTGACCACAGGAAACAGGTTGGACATGGCCCCACCGAAGGTCACCGCGACCTTCGACGTTCTGGGACGTCCTGCTGACATCCGCGCGTCCACCTTGCTCATTCAACTGCTGGACAACGGGCAAGCGCGCAAGGTGCGCTTCGCGGAGTAGCGGACACCCGGGTTTCCGTTACCAAAGCGCCCTGACGCAAATAGCCAAATGACCGGGGGCCTCGGCTCAGGTATAGATCACACCCGCAGCCACCGTCAGGCGGTTGCCGGGGTCCACGAGGATGAAGGAACCTGTGGCGCGGTTGCGCCGGTAGTCGTCCACCAAGATGGGCGCGGCGGTGCGGATGCGGACCCGCGCAATGTCGTTCATGCCAATTTCGAGGTCGTCCTCGATGCGGTGCAGGCTGTTGATGTCGAGTTTGTAGACCACCTCCTTGACGACGGCCTTGGCTTCGCGTGAGGTTTGGTGCAACTCGTACCGGGTGCCGGCGCGCATGGGCTGGTCGCCGAGCCAACACACGCGGGCATCGAGGTCCTGGGTAGAATCCGGCTGGTTGTTTTCTCTGACGAGCATGTCGCCGCGGCTCAAGTCGATGTCGTCGGCGAGGGTCATGACCACGCTCTGCGGCGGGAAGGCCATCTCGACGGCTTTCTCGCCGATGGCAATGGAGGTCACTTTGCTTTTTTGGCCACTGGGCAATGCCACCACGTCATCACCCACCTTGAATACGCCACCCGCCACGCGGCCGGCATAGCCGCGGAAGTCGCGGTGCGCGTCGGTCTGGGGACGCACGACATATTGCACAGGGAACCGGCAGTCCTGCAGGTTGCGGTCGGCGGCCACGTGCACATGCTCGAGGTGGTGGAGCAGCGTGGGACCGTCGTACCACGGCATGCGGTCGGAGCGGTCCACGACGTTGTCGCCTTGCAGCGCACTGATGGGGATGAACTTGATGTCCGGAATGTCCAGGCGGCTGGAAAAGCTGCGGTAGGTCTTCACAATCTCATTGTAGCGCGCCTCGTCCCAATCGACCAGGTCCATCTTGTTCACGCAGACCACCATGTGCTTGATGCCCAAGAGGTGCGATATGAAGCTGTGCCGGTGCGTTTGCTCGAGCAATCCGGCCCGCGCATCGATGAGGATGATGGCCAGGTCCGCTGTGGAAGCCCCCGTCACCATGTTGCGGGTGTACTGGATGTGGCCGGGCGCATCGGCGATGATGAACTTCCGCTTGGGCGTAGCAAAGTAGCGGTAGGCTACATCGATGGTGATGCCCTGCTCCCGCTCGGCGCGCAGGCCGTCGGTAAGCAAAGAGAGGTCGGCGCCGTCCGTGCCGCGCTGGTTGGAGGCCTCCTCGATGGATTCGAGTTGGTCCTCGAAGATGGTCTTGCTGTCGTACAGCAACCGTCCGATGAGCGTGCTCTTGCCGTCGTCAACACTGCCTGCCGTGATGAACCTGAGGAGTCCCTGTTCCATGGTGTCTTCTGCTCTTTTCCTTGATTCGCTCGCCGCTCAGAAGTAGCCTTCCTTTTTGCGGTCTTCCATTGCGCTTTGGCTGCGCTTGTCGTCCATGCGCCCTCCGCGCTCCGTCTTGCGGGCGGCGGCCACTTCTGCCACGATCTTCTCGAGGTTGTCCGCATCGCTCTCCACGGCGCCCGTGATGGTCAGGTCGCCGAGGGTGCGGAAGCGCACTTGCAGCTTTTCTGGGGTCTCGTCGGGGCGCAGGTTGAGGTAGTCGCTGTTGGCCAGGATCTGGCCCTCACGCCGGATGACTTCGCGCTCGTGTGCGAAATAGAGGCTCGGAATGGCGATGTTTTCGCGCAGGATGTAGTTCCAGATGTCGAGCTCCGTCCAATTGTTGAGCGGGAACACCCGGAAGTGCTCACCGGGTTGGTGCTTGCCGTTGTAGAGGTCCCACAGCTCGGGGCGCTGGTTTTTGGGGTCCCACTGGCTGAAGTCGTCGCGGTGGCTAAAGAAGCGCTCCTTGGCGCGGGCTTTCTCCTCGTCGCGTCGGGCGCCGCCCACGCAGGCGTCAAACCGGTGGGCCTCGATGGTGGAAATGAGGGCCGGCGTCTGGATGCGGTTGCGCGATGCGTTGAAGCCCTTCTCTTCGGTTACCGCCCCCGTGTCGATCAACTCCTGAACGCTGCCCACAATGAGCTGCACGCCCAACTCGGCGACGAGGTCGTCCCGAAACTGCATGGTCTCCGGGAAATTGTGACCCGTATCGATGTGCACCAGCGGCATCGGAATGCGGGCGGGCGCAAAAGCCTTGCGCGCCAGATGCGTCACGCAGATGCTGTCCTTGCCCCCACTAAACAAAATAGCGGGCCGATCGAACTGAGCGGCCACTTCCCTGAGAACATAGATGCCTTCTGCCTCGAGCTCGTCGAGGTGGCTCAAATTGTATTCACTGCTCATCTTTCTCTTTTCTGCCTATGCTGCCATAGCGGAACCATACCCGTTCGTGGTAATAGTACAGGACCATCTTGAGGATGCTCTCCATCACCATGATGCCGCTGGCTGCTTTCACATCTCCAAAAACAACGTAGACAAACGTAAAGGTCGTGGCCGACGCGATGATGCGCCAGGTAACAGTCTTGGCAATATGCCGCTTGCGTGAGAGCTTCTGGTCCATTGTTCAGGTGATTGAAGCAAACCCAATAATGGCGTTTACTCCTTCTTCCACAGAGATGTCCGTGGTGTCGAGATTGAGGTAGTCGGTTTCCGGGGCACCGTATTCGGATGAATGGTAATGCTCCCTGCCCCGCACTTCTGTTGTGTGAACGTAGACCTCCTTCACGTTGGCGCGGGATTTGAATTCTTCGCGCAACCAAAGAAACGGTGCCACGACCGCCACAATGACCACCCGGCCTTGACGGCTGAGGTAAAGGGCGATGTCTTGTGCCCTGCGGATGTTGGCCTCTCTGCCCGCCTGACTGTAATCTGCGTTTTCGGTCAATGCCCGCAGGTCATCGCCATCGACCATGAATACATCTTGGCCCGCTGACTGCAGCGATTCCAGAAGGGCCTTGCCTACCGTAGACTTGCCCGCTCCAGGTTGCCCAGTGATCCAAATGATGGGGCGCTCCTCAGCCATGAGGCGAAGATAATGCCCTAATTCAGGCCAAAGACTTCTAGTTTGGGTCTTCTTGTTTGTGACGGAGAAAAAATATTTCTACGCGCAAACACCTTGTTTACAGTGCTTTATACATAAGTCAGCAAAAAAAATGAAGGATTTTGTAACCTCAGAGGAAGCCCCACAGTAAAGGGACATGGTTTTGGTTACAGCCGCTCCCGCAAGGGAACAGGCGATTTGGTGAAACGAAGGGGCTCTCGAACGCGAGGGCCCTTTCTCTTTTTACCCCCTTGCCAAAGCCGAGGCGAGCTCAGCCCCCCCTGTACCGGACGAAAAAGTGGATCCAAATGGACCGGCTCAGCCTTTGGACCGGAGGCAGGAGCAACAGCAGCGTGGCGATGCCTGAGAACAGCACGGTCTCAGGTTGGTCAAACAAGCCGGTGAACGTGATCCACCCGAGCGCTCCGAAGACATACAAGGCCACCAACACTGCCACCCACAGCGCGACGGTCATCGCGTAGTTGACATAAGCGGCGCCGAAATAGAAGCCGGGCTCTCTCAGAAAACTCACGCCGCACCTTGGACAGCTGGCGTGCATGTCGTTCACGCTGCGCAACCGATAGGGATTGCGCACCTTGAACAGGCGGGCTTCCCGGCACCCAGGACAGCGGTTGCCCAGCATGCTCGCGAGGTAGGAACGCGGTGGTTTCACACGGCAAAGCTACCGCGACAGGCGCAGCGACGGTGCAACCCGGGCCCGGGGAGTCAGCCCTCGAGTTGTTGGAGTGCCACCATCCCGTGGTAGCGGCCAGAGGCGGCCATCAGCGCCTCGTGGGTGCCTGATTCCACGATGCGCCCCTCTTCCATGACAACGATGCGGTCCGCGCGGCGCACGGTAGACAGGCGGTGTGCAATGACGATGGCGGTGCGGCCCTCCATGACCCTTTCGATGGCCCCTTGAACCAACCGCTCGCCCTCTGCATCGAGGGCGCTGGTGGCCTCATCGAGCACGAGGATGGGCGGGTCGTGATAGAGCGCCCGGGCAATGGCCAGCCGCTGCCGTTGGCCGCCCGACAGCCGGCCGCCGCTGTCGCCAATGGGGGTGTCCATCCCTTCGGGCAGCTGGTCTATGAAGTCCGTCGCGTTGGCGATTTCCGCCACCTTGGCGATGCGCGCAGCGTCGAGGTGAGGGTCGAAAAGCGCGATGTTGGCCGCCACGGAATCGTTAAACAGCAGCGGATCCTGCGTCACAAACCCGATGAGGCGGCGCAGGTCACCGCTGGCGGCATCGCGCAGGTCTACCCCGTCGATCCGAACGGCGCCTTGCTGGGGGTCGTACAAGCGCAGCAGCAGCCTGGCCACTGTGGTCTTGCCGCTTCCAGAAGCGCCAACGAGGGCGACGGTTTCGCCTTTGGCAACGGTCAGCCCAAAGCCCGTCAGGGCGGACTCGGAGGCGGCGGGATAAGCAAAGTCCACGCCCTCGAAACTGATCTCGCGGTCAAAGTTGAGCGGCTGGGGGCTGATGGGCTCGGCAACCGTGACCTCGGCCTGGAGCACTTCATCGAGCCTGTCGAGGGAGGCCGCGCCCTTTTGCACCTTAAAGATGGCATCGCTCAGCGACCGGGCCGGGGGTATGATTTGGCTAAAAACGACCAGGTAACCGATGAAGAGTTCACCCTCCAACCCTTCGCCGCGCAGGACCAGACGGCCACCCACCGCGAGCAGGATGGCAATGACCGTCATGGATACGAATTCGCTGACCGGTGAGCTCAGGTATTCGCGCTTGTAGAGCTTGCGCATGAGCCGGAAGTAGCCCTCGTTGTGCTCGGCAAAGCGGCCCCGAAACCGAGGGGCGGCGTCAAAGGCTTTGACCACCACGATGGCGCCGAGGGTCTCCTCCAAGCGGCTGATCAGGTCCCCCAACCTGGCCTTGCCCCTCCCGGCAGCCCCGCGCAGTGCCGTGGCGATTCGGGAGATGATGAAGCCGGATATCGGCATGAAGACCAGGGCAAACAGCGTCAATTCCCAACTGATGGCAAACAGCGTCACCAGCGAGAGCAGGATCATGATGGGCGCCTTGAACAGGACCTCGAGGGTCCCAATGACGCTGAATTCGACCTCCATCAGGTCGTTGGTCATCCGGCTGATGAGGTCGCCCTTGCGCTGCTCGGTAAAGTACCCGACGGGCAGGGCGAGGATGCGGTCGAACAGCTGACCGCGGAGGTCGCGCGCCACACCTGTACGGATGGTGGCGAGGCTGTAGAACGACAAGTAGGTCACCGCGTTTTTGACCAATGCGAGAATGGCGATGGCCGCGCACATGGCCAGTAAGGCTTGCTCTGCGCCATGCGCCGCAACGAAGGCGTCGAGGGCCTCCGTGATGCGGGCGAAGGCCGCGTTGGATTCTCCGCCAGACGCTTCGGCAGCGTCACCCGTGCGAAACAGGATGCGCAAAAAAGGCACGATGGCCAGAAAAGTAAAAAGCGAAAGCACCGACCCCAGCGCGTTGAAGGCGATGTTGCCAATGAGATTGAGCCGGTATTGGAGGACCAGCTTGAATAGGTCGCTGAAACGCCTCATCCGCCGGTGGTCCCGGTGTAGTTGTGGGGGGTGATGGCCCGCAACTCGGCCTTGACCGCGTCGCCCACCTCCAGCCCACCGATGAACTCGGCGATGGAGGCTGCGTCGATGCCGGCTTTGCCGCGCGTGAGGGCCTTGAGCGCCTCATAGGGATTGGCCACCCCTTCCCTCCGCAGGATGGTTTGAATGGCCTCGGCGACGACGGCCCACTGGGCGTCGAGGTCGGCACGCAAACGGTCCTCGTTGAGGATCAGCTTGCCCAACCCCTTGCGCAAGGCGTTGATGGCCACCACGCTGTGCCCCACCGGCACCCCTACATTGCGCAGGACCGTGCTGTCGGTCAGGTCGCGCTGCAGGCGGCTAATGGGCAGTTTCCTGGCCAGGTGGGCGAGCAGGGCATTGGCCACCCCGAGGTTGCCTTCGCTGTTTTCGAAATCGATGGGGTTGACCTTGTGCGGCATCGCCGAAGAACCCACTTCACCGGCCACGACCTTTTGCTTGAAATAGTCCAAGCTGATGTAGTGCCACACGTCGCGGTCCAGGTCGATCAAGATGGTGTGGATGCGCTGCAAGGCATCGCACCAGGCTGCGAGGTAATCGTAGTGCTCGATTTGCGTCGTGGGATGGCTGCGGTGCAGGCCCAGCTCCTCCGCGACGAAGCGGTCGGCAAAGGCGTGCCAATCCACAGCGGGATAGGCCACGTGGTGCGCGTTGAAGCCCCCCGTCGCTCCGCCAAATTTGGCGGCAAAAGGGACAGCCTCAAACTGGGCAATGGCGTGATCGAGTCGCTCTACAAACACGGCAAACTCCTTGCCCAGCGTCACTGGACTGGCCGGCTGGCCGTGGGTGCGCGCGAGCATGGGCACGGCGCTCCATTGCTCGGCCAGGGCCGCGAGGTCTTCCCGCGCGGCTTGCAACGCCGGAAGCAGCACATCGGCTGTCGCCTCGGCCATCGACAGTGGAATGGCCGTGTTGTTGACGTCCTGCGAAGTGAGCCCGAAGTGCACGAATTCCGAACGGTCTGCGAGCCCGAGGCCTTCCAACCGGGCCTTGATGTAGTATTCTACCGCCTTCACATCGTGGTTGGTGGTCTTCTCAATTTCCTTGACCTCCTGGGCATCCGACTCGCCGAAGGCGATGTAGAGGCCGCGCAGTCCGCGGACCTGCGCGTCGGTCAGCGCAGGAAGTTGCGCCAAGCCCAGTCCGTGCAAGGCGATGAAGTACTCCACCTCCACACGTATGCGGTACTGGATCAGACCGGCCTCGGAAAAATAGGCGGCCAGGGGCTCGGCATGGCGGCGGTAGCGTCCATCGATGGGACTGATGGCGTGCAGGGCGGCGGAATCGGACATCGCGTCGGAACGGGTTGGGGGCTCAAATTACTGCGTCTCGCGCGGGGGGCACTTACCTTTCGCATATGTTGATACACACCGTTTCTCACGGGCTGTTCAAGCTTGATGGAGGCGCCATGTTTGGGGTGGTCCCCAAGCCGCTGTGGTCCAAGGCCCACCCAACCGACGACCGGAACCGCTGCGACTGGGGCTTGCGGTCCCTGCTGATCGAAGAGGGCCACCGCCTGATGCTGGTGGATTGCGGCATGGGCGACAAACAGGGGGAGAAATTTTTTTCCCATTACGCCCCCCGTCCCCAGGACCTCGACGACCAGCTCAGCGCCCTGGGCTACCACCGCGGCGACATCACGGATGTCTTTCTGACCCACCTGCACTTTGACCATTGTGGCGGCGCCATCCGCCGGCGCGCAGATGACCCGGAGCGCTTTGAACCCGCCTTCGAAAACGCCACTTTTTGGAGCACTGAGCGCCACTGGCAATGGGCAAATGCGCCCAACCCCCGAGAAAAAGCCAGCTTTCTCAAAGAGAACATCCACCCCATAGAGGCCTCCGGCCAATTGCAGTTTGTCCCGCGGCTCGAAGGCACCACCGACACCCGCGCCCCCATCCCAGGGTTTCCAGACCTGGACGTCCTCTTTGTGGATGGCCACACCGAGAGCCAAATGCTGCCGCTGTTGAAGCGCGGTGAGGACAAGGCCCTCTTCACAGCAGACCTGCTGCCGGCCACGACCCACATCCCCACCGCATGGGTCATGGGCTACGACACGCGCCCGCTGCTCACGGTGACCGAAAAAACGCGCATTCTCACCTGCGCGGAACGCGAGGGTTGGACGCTGCTGTTCGAACACGACGCCCACCACGAGGCCGCGAAAGTGCACCGCACAGAAAAAGGCATTCGGCTCGAGCGCGCGGGCGACCGGGGCGACTTTGGGTGGTGATCAGCGCAGGCCGGAAAGGCAATCGCGCACGATGCCTGGGCCTGTGTAGACCATGCCGCTGTATACCTGCACGAGGTCGGCACCGGCTTCGGCCTTCTCCCTGGCGGAATCGGCGTCTTCAATGCCCCCTACACCGATGATGGCGAAGTCCCCCCGCTGGCGCAGGTAGCGCACCACTTCCGTGCTCCTCCTGCGAACGGGAGCCCCGCTCAGCCCACCTGCCCCCAAGGCTTCCACTTGCTCCCGCGCCATGCGCAGCCCGTCGCGAGAAATGGTGGTATTGGTCGCGATCACGCCATCGATGCCCGTGTCGGCCACCAGGGCCACGATGTCATCGAGCTGGGCATCGGTCAAATCCGGGGCGATTTTGAGGAATACCGGCCGCTGAACGGTTTGCGCGCGGTTGTGGTCCTGCAGGCGCAGCAGCAACGCCGTCAATGGCGCCCGGTCTTGCAGTTCGCGCAGGCCGGGGGTATTGGGCGAGCTGACGTTGACAGCGAAATAGTCCACGTGGGGGTGCAACGCCACAAAACACGCGTGGTAGTCGTCCGCAGCCTGCGCATTGGGCGTGGTTTTGTTGCGGCCGATGTTGCCGCCCACGATGAGGCCATCAGGCCGTTTGCGCAAGCGCATCACCAAGGCATCCAGCCCGCTGTTGTTGAAGCCCATGCGGTTGATCAGCCCCCTGTCTTCCTTGAGGCGAAACAACCGCGGCTTCGGGTTTCCGGGTTGCGGTTTCGGGGTGACCGTGCCCACTTCTACAAATGCAAAACCCATGGTGGACAGGGCGGACAGCCACCGTCCGTCTTTGTCAAACCCCGCCGCCAACCCCACCCGGTGAGGAAAGGCCAACCCCGCTACGGTCACCGCATCCGAGGGCCCGGCATCAGCGGCCAAGGACCGGCGCAAAGCCGCACCAATCAGAGGAAGGGACAGGCCAAAACCGAACAACCCCATGGTCCAGTAGTGGGCGCGCTCCGGATCCATGGCAAAGGCCAAAGGCCGAACCAAAGACCGATATACCCGGGTTCCAAGGGGTTGGGGGGTGCCTGTGCTCATGGCCCGCAAAGATGTTAATAAAGATGTGGACACGGACAGATGCGGGGGCGGAGTCACGCCCTCTTCCTCCGGGTAGCTTTGAAGCAACCTGTATCATGATATTCAACTGGGGAAAGAAAAAGCTCAAGCCTGAAGAGGTGGCCCGCATGTTTGTGCATGCGACCCTTGACAGCGTTGAGGACGCTTGGCCCGAGGTGCTCGGACTGATGCGGGAGACGCCCCACATGGAGCGTCCGCCGGAAATCGACGAAACCGAAGTTGGCCCCTTCCTTTTGGTCGTGCTCGCCGGCAATTTGGATTTCATTCCGCAGTTTTTTGAGCTGGGCAGCGACCAGCGCATCGTGGAGTGCATTCTGGCTGAATTGGCGGTGCAATTGGATTTGCCCATTGATCAACTCGCCCAACGCGTTGGGCACACACGCGACGCGATGGTCAAGTTGAACAAGCCGTCCAAGAAAACCCTGAGTGCCATGGCACGGGGGATTTACTTGGGATACGAATTGAACGACTACCAGGAGGATTACTTCCGTTCATTGGGTGCCCCCAACCCGCGGTTCCTCATGCAAATGGAGGAGATTCTGCAGCACTTCCTGTGGGATTGGACGTCCTTCCACGAGCAATACAGGCTCCAGACGCAGACGCAGTCCGGCGTGGTGGCCTGACCCCGGTCTACCCTACCCCCTTCTTTCCAAATCCCGGGCCTGGTCCCTGTCTTTGATGGTGTTGCGCTTGTCGACGAGCTTTTTGCCCTTGGCGATGGCAATTTCCATCTTGGCGTAACCGCTCTTGGCGATAAACAGGCGCGTGGGCACCACGGTCACGCCCACGTCCCTGAGCTTGCGCTGCAGCTTGGTCAATTCGGTGCGCTTCATGAGCAGCTTGCGAATGCGCCGGGGCTCGTGGGTCACATACCCCGCATTGCCGTAGGCCTCGATGTGCATATTGAAGACGTAGAACTCGTCCCCTTGAAACCTGCAATAGGCCTCCATGATGCTCGCCTTGCCCGCCCGGATGCTCTTGATTTCTGTGCCCTGCAGCTGAATGCCCGCGGTATAGCTATCCGTAAGGAAATAGCTAAATGCGGCCTTTCTGTTCTTGATCTCAATGGACATCTCCGGGGCAGCAAATTACACCGTGTGCACCACGGCATGTCACCTTTTTGATTTTCATGCGTCCTTTGTTCAGTGAATCGATTGCTTCTCGTGTCCGCCTTTCTCGCAGTGTGGTCTGCCGTTACCGGACAGACCGTCGGACTGATGCTCAATGCGCCCGAGGCTTTTGACGGATATACGCTTGTGGCCCCGGCGACAGCCACCCGCACGCACCTGATCGACAATTGCGGACGGGTGATCAACCAGTGGGACAGCGAATACCGCACGGGGGAATCGGTTTACCTCCTCGAAGACGGGTCCTTGCTGAGGACTGCACGCCTGACCAGCGAAGTCTTCAATGGCGGTGGCATCGGTGGTCGCGTAGAGCATTTCAATTGGGACGGAGACCTGATCTGGAGCTACAACCTGGCCACGGACACGGCGCACCACCACCACGATATGGCCTATCTGCCCAATGGTAATGTCGTGCTGCTTTGCTGGGAGTACAAAAGCCCGGAACAGGCCGCTGCGGCAGGCAGACAGGATGAAGGGCCACTCTGGCCGCCCATGCTTGTGGAAATCGCGCCCGAGGGCGCCGAGGGCGGCACCGTGGTGTGGGAGTGGCACGCTTGGGACCACCTGATCCAATCGGTGGATGACAGTTTGCCTCATTTCGGGGCGCCCAGCGAAAACGTCACCCGTTTCAATGTGAATTACGGACCGGTGACCGGCGGAGGCTTTCCCGGTGGTGCCAGCGGAGGGGACTGGTTTCACTGCAATGCCGTCGACTACAACGAGCAGCTGGACCAACTGGTGCTGAACTCGCGCAATTGGAATGAATTCTACATCATCGACCACAACACCACCTCAGCGGAAGCTGCGGGACCGGCCGGTGACCTCCTTTACCGCTGGGGCAACCCACAGACTTATGACCGGGGCAGCGCAGAAGACCGGGCTTTCTTTCAACAGCACGATGCGCACTGGTTGCTCGGTGAAGGCCCTTCCTCCACTGAAGGACAGGACCCTGCAATGACCATGCTTGTCTACAACAACGGCAACGGCCGGCCGAGTGGGGATGGCAGTTCGGTGGATGAGTTGATCCTTCCTTGGGACGGCACCTCGGGCATGTACACCCTTCCTCCGGCGGATGACCCCACGGTTCCGTTTGGCCCCGCGGGACTCGATTGGACCTGGCCCGCATTGCCCTCCATGGACTTTCACAGCCACAACATCAGCGGCGCAGAGAGACAGCCCAATGGCAACACACTCATTTGCGAAGGCAACAAAGGCCGGCTGTTTGAAATCACACCGGAGGGCGACATCGCATGGGAGTATTTCACGGCCTACAATCAATTCGGTCCCATTGCGCAAGGAGACAATGTCTTTGGCAATGCGACCTTCCGCGCCTATCGATATGCGCCTGATTACCCGGCATTCGAAGGAAGGGACATGACGCCCGGTGACCCTGTCGAGGGCAACCCCATTCCCAACGACTGCGTGACCTATCCGGCCCCCGTGGATACGGGCAGTACAGCCGGGTTTGGCACCCGGCCAGGGCACTTCGTCCGCATCGGGCCCAATCCTGCCGACGGCCGGTTTTTCCTGCAGGCCGAGGCGCCCATTGGCTGGACGCTGACCGACGCTTCCGGCCGCACCGTGTTGCGCTCTTCCGCCTGTGCCTTTTCGCATGTGGTGGAAACCAGCGATATCCCCAGCGGCGTCCTCTTGCTGCACCTGCTGGACACCCGTGGATTGCGCATCAATTCGCCCCGGCGCGTCCACATTCAACACTAAAAGGGGAAATTCGCCCCGAACCTCACGTCAACATGAACATGCGCACCCTGGCCACATTGGCCCTTTTGTTCTCCTCTGTGCTCACCAGTGCACAGAACACCGTGGGCACCATTGCTTACGACCCCGACCTCTACACGGAGGGCTACACGATGATTTATCCGCACAACCAAAACCGCGCGATGCTGCTCAACGGTTGTGGCGAGGTGGTGCACGATTGGACCATTGATGCTGACCGTCGCCCCGGCAACACGGCTTATCTCCAGCCCAATGGAGACATCGTCATGACCTCTCGCCCTGCCGCCATCGGCGACGACGCGATATGGGCGGGCGGAGGCGGCGCCACCATCGAACGGCGCACCTGGGACAACGAGGTGTTGTGGGCCTTCACGGCCAACAATGACAGCCTGCGCCTGCACCACGATTTCACGGTGATCCCGGGCGGGAACGTCATCGCCATTTGCTGGGAGGTCATCGACAGCCTCGAGTGCATCGCCAATGGGCGAAACCCGGCACTGCTCGAAGGAGGTGAGCTCTGGAGTGACAAGATCATCGAACTCCAACCCGATGGAATGGGGGGTGCGGATATCGTCTGGGAATGGCGCGTCTGGGACCACCTCGTGCAGGATTTTGACAGCACCAAAGCCAACTATGGCGTGGTCGCCGACAACCAACACCGCATCGACGTCAATTTTGGCACTGTGCTCAATCAGCCGCGCGACTGGCACCACATGAATGCCATCGATTACTTCCCCTTTTACGATACCGCGGGACAGATCATCATGAGTGTGCCCACCTATGACGAGGTGTGGGTCATCTGGCATGACTACCAGTTCAGCGACGACCTCATCTGGCGCTGGGGCAACCCCGCCGCCTATCAGCGCGGAGACAGCACCGATCAGAAACTCTTTTACCAGCACGACATCCACTGGGGCAATGGCCTCGGTGTCAACCCCGGCAACCCGGACTTCACCAAGTTCTTTGTCTTCAACAACCGGGTGCCCAATGCGGACACCACGGGCACCCACAGCGAGGCCGCCATCATCTCTCCGATTTTCGACGAATACGACGGTGGCTATGAATTCAACGCAGCCACAGGCCGCTGGGGTCCTGAAGATTTCCAGTGGACGTACACCCAACCCGGCCTCAGCAGCACGGGATTGAGCTCTTTTCAGCGACTCGGCAACGGAGGAAACCTCATCTGCAATGGCCGCACAGGAGCGCTTTTTGAAATCACCGAGGATGGTGAACTCGCTTGGGAATACCGCACGCCCTTGCTCCAAGGGGCTCCTGTGGAGCAGGGCACGGAACTGCAGATGAACAACAACTTGACCTTCCGGGCCGACCGCTATCCCGCCGAATTTCCTGCTTTTAGCGGTCAAGACCTGTCCTCGGGAGAGGTCATCGAAATCAATCCTGTGCCGCTTGAAGTCTGTGCGGGCGGGGCTTGCGAAGACCCCATCGCCTGCAATTTTGGTGAAGCGGAGGATTGTGAATACATCGATGCCAACGCGCCCGAAGGCACCCTCGGCATGATGATGCTGGGACTGGTCGATTCAGCCTCCTGCAGCAACGGCTATGAAGTCTATGACGACGCTTTTGTGACGCTGGTGCCCTCCTCGGGCGGCATGATGGAAGGGTATGTCTGGTCCATTACCCCCGAAGTGGCGGACTTGATGTTGGCTTCCGGCTTTGAGGTTCTGTACAACGACCTCACTTCCCAATCGGTGGCAGTATGCGGCACCGAGATGACCGTGGTCAGCGGCTTCTTTGGCGACACAACCGTCGTCAGCTACGATGGCACGGGATGGTATTGGCCCCTCTATGACGGCTACACCGCGCCCGCCGTCAATTTTGAAACCGGCTGTAACGATCCCGCAGCGTGCAACTTCAATCCCTGCGCCCTGGCCGACTCCTCGCTGTGCACCGTGCTTGAGGTCTTTTTAGAGGTCAACCCTGCCAGTGGCATCCTCACGGTACAGGCCGCGGGCGGCACCGCGCCGTACAATTTCGAGGTGCTGGATGGCGACTTGCAATCCATCGGTTTTCCCGCCACCACCCAAGATGACCCCGCCTTGGTGCTGGTGGGCCTGCCCGATGGCGCCTATTGTGTCCAGGTATCCGATGCCAGCGATTGTTTTGCCCAAGCGTGCGATACCCTCGGCATTGTGGGCATGGACCACTGGGAGGATGTGGCTTTTACCATCCACCCCAACCCCGCCTCGGAATCGGTCTCATTGACCCTGCCCACATCATGGGATGTTCAATCCATTGCGCTGCGCGATGTTGCCGGCCGGACCGTGTGTTCCCCGGTGGGCAGCTTCTCCACGAGACTTGAAGTGGGACGCCTGACGCCCGGCACCTATTTGGTCGAAGTGCGCCACGCAGGAGGCGTGGCGGTCGAGCGGCTCGTCGTCCACAGATAAAAGGCGCATTACATTGTAGCCGATGCATGAAGACACCATCCTAACAACCCGTGAGGGCGGGGTTCTAACGTTGACCTTGAACCGCCCCGCTGCCTTCAACAGCTTCACCCAGCCCATGGCCGCCAGTCTGCAGGACGCGTTGCGTGCTGCGGATGCGGATGATGCGGTGCGCTGTGTGGTTCTGACGGGCGAAGGCAAGGCCTTTAGCGCCGGCCAAGACCTCAAGGAGATCACCGCCGAAGACGCCCCCTCGTTTGAAGAAATCGTGGGTGGCTCCTTCAATGCCACGGTGCGGCTCTTGCGGGCACTCAACAAACCCGTCATTTCGGCCGTCAACGGTGTGGCTGCGGGGGCGGGCGCCAATCTCGCATTGGCCTGTGACCTTTGTGTGGCCACCGAAAGCGCCAAATTCATCCAGGCATTCTCCAAAATCGGCCTCATCCCCGACAGCGGCGGGACCTGGATCCTTCCGCGCCTGATTGGGCTGCAGCGCGCCACGGCGTTGGCTTATTTGGGCACACCGGTCAGCGCCACCGAAGCTGCGGCCATGGGCATGATCCACCGCGCCATCCCCACCTCAGCGTTTTCGGAGGCTGTTTCTGCGCTCGCGGACACCTTGGCCCAGATGCCTACCCGTGGATTGGCCTTGACCAAACAGGCCTTCAATCAGGGGTTCGAACAGGGTTTGAGTGCGCAATTGGACACCGAATTGGAACTTCAGGGGGCCGCCTCGCGTACAAGGGATTACCATGAGGGTGTGGCAGCCTTTCTTGAAAAGCGCCGCCCTACCTTTCAAGGACATTGAAGATGGAGCAGATCAAAGTCACCAGCGTGGGCTGGATTGCTTGTGAAGAACGCCTGCCTGCAGATGGGCAGCGCGTGCTCGCTGTCGTGCCCGGCAACGAAGTCTTGCTTCCCGGCAAGGCCAAATTCGAGATGCGCGAGGTGCTGGTCCTTCGCTTCATGGAGAATTTCTTTGCCGTTCAGTCCGACCAGGCCGACAATCACGGCCGCCATTTCTGGTCTGGCGAAGGGGCCTCCAACCAATACTTTGGTGCCGTGACCCATTGGATGCCGATGCCCGACGCCCCAGAGTTTCCTCAAGAAGGAGAAGACTAAAGGCGGTCAAGAACCGCTCAGCGGGAAGAATTGCCCCGCAACACCCACAAAAACGTGGGATTCTCCGGCGATGTCTATGGTGTACACCGAGGCGACCTTCAAATCCTGCCGCTCCGCCATGGCATTGGCAGCGGCACCTGCGATTTGGCCAAGCCCCCGCCGGAGTTTCTTTCCCAGCTCGGTTTCGCCCGGCGCATCGTCTGCGAGTTCATCCTGGACATAAACCGAGAGGTAGGCCGAAAATGCCTCCTGGTTGGGATTGGTGATGTACAAACCTGTGCCCACGATGGCGAGCAGGAGGGTCAGTCTGAAAAGGGATCTCATTTCAATGCGTTGACAATGTGAAAGGCCTGGACGGCAAAAAGGGCAGCAGTTTCGGTCCTGAGGCGGTGCTCGCCCATGGTGACAGGGACAAATCCCGCAGCCTCAAAAGCCTGTATTTCATCCGGGGTGAAATCGCCCTCGGGCCCGATGGCGATGACGGCGTCTCGCTGGGGTGGCAGCGCATCGGTCATGGACTGCCGCTCCCAATGCGGGTGCTCAGGCACCGGACAGTGGGCGATGCCACGCCAGTGGTTCGGGTATGCGTCAGCAGTGTGGTTGAGGGCATCCGCCAGGCCAGTGGCGGCGTGCAAAGTGGGCAACCAGGCCCTGCGCGATTGCTTCATGGCCTCAGAGAGGGTGCGCCGCCATCGGTCGTGCTTCTCCACGCGCCGTTCACTGCGGGCCGTCCACACCGGTTGTATGGCGGTCACCCCGCATTCGCAGGCCTTTTCGAGAAACCACTCAAAGCGGTCCGTCTGCTTCGTGGGTGCTACGAGCAAAACGAGCTGCGGTGTCGGCTCGGGGTGGCATGCGGGGAGGCCGACCTCAAGCAAGACGTCGCGTTTGCCGACCGAAGTGATCTCTGCGGGAAATACAGCGCCCCGGCCATCGGCCAGCTCTACCGAATCCCCAGCCTGCGCGCGGAGTACCTGTGCCAGGTGCCGGGCTTCATCCGGTCCCAAGGAATAAGGACCGGGCTGCACATCGGGAGCATGGAAACGCCGCATGTAGGCAAAGAAAGCACCGTCCGGGGCCATTCAGCCCCAGCAGCGTACCGTATCATTCACAACGGGCGGTCAGCCCACCGTCACACCTGCTCTGGGCGCTGCAGCGCGCACCTCGGCCGAAACGCCGTCGGCAAACTGCTCGAAATTGGTGTTGAAAAGCGCAGAAAGCGCATCGGCCTTGTCGTCAAAAGCAACGACATCGTCCCATGTATTGCGCGGATCGAGCAGCGCGGCATCCACGTCGGGCGCCGCGAGGGGCACCTCCCAGCCGAACCGCTCGCAGCGGCGGAATTCCTGAGAATCCATGCTGCCATTGAGCACGGCAGCCAGCAGGGCACGCGTGTCCTTGAGCCGCATGCGCTCACCTACACCGTGCTGTCCGCCGGTCCAACCGGTATTGACCAGCCAAACCGTGGCGCCATGTGCGGCCATGCGCTGGCCCAGCATATCGGCATAACGGCCGGGGTGCAAAGGCAGAAAAGGCGCGCCGAAACATGCACTGAACACCGCCTTGGGCTCATCGATGCCATCCTCCGTGCCGGCGACCTTGGCGGTGTAACCACTGATGAAGTGGTACATGGCCGTAGGCGCATCCAATTTGGCCAGGGGCGGCAACACGCCGAAAGCATCACAGGTGAGGAAGAAGATGTGGTCAGGGTGACCGCCTTCACCACTCGACTTGGCCCCCTGAATGTGATGCAGAGGGTAGCTGACCCGCGTATTCTGTGTGGTGGTCGCGTCGGCAAAGTCCGGTGTGACTCCGTCTGCCGCAAAACCGATGTTTTCGAGCAACGCACCATGTTGGATGGCCGAGAAAATCTCGGGCTCACGCTGGGGGTCGAGGTCAATGGTCTTGGCATAACACCCCCCTTCAAAGTTGAACACCCCGTCCCTGCCCCAACCGTGCTCATCGTCTCCGATCAACTTACGGCAAGGGTCGCTCGACAAGGTTGTCTTTCCGGTTCCGGAAAGCCCAAAGAAAATAGCGGTGCGGCCATCCTCTCCTTCATTGGCGGAGCAGTGCATCGGCAACACACCCGATTCCGTCGGAAGCAGGAAGTTCATCGCACTAAACATGCCCTTTTTGATCTCTCCAGTATATCCGGTGCCCCCAATGAGCACGCGCCTGTGGGTGAAATCGAGCATCGCGAAGTTGGACTGCCGCGTCCCGTGTACTTCGGGATTTGCCTTGAAACCCGGGGCACAGATGACGTGCCAATCAGGCTGGAAGCCCCCAATTTCATCATCGGCAGGGCGCAAAAACATGTTGTAGGCAAAGAGGTTGGACCAGGCCTTTTCCGTCATCACACGCACCGCCCTTCTTTCTGTCTCCTTGGCGCCAATAAATGCATCGCGCACGTACAGGCCCTTCCCATCGAGATAGGCCATCAGGTCGCGGTGCAGGACATCGGCTTTGTCCCGATCGATCGGTTGATTGATGTCGCCCCACCACACCTCGTCGCGGGTGACTTCATCGTCTACGATAAACCGATCGAGCGGACTTCGTCCTGTGAAGCGGCCGGTATCTATGGCGAGGGCGCCGGAAGAAGTGAGTTTGCCTTCTCCTGAGAGAAGCGTGCGCTCAATGAGTCGAGCGGGTGGGAGATTCCACCAGATATTTCGGGCTTTGGTCAAGCCAATCTTTGCCATATCCGGACGGAATGGCGTGTTTCCTTGGTGTACCATGCGAGAAGGGGATCGATCATTGCGAACCCATTCAAAAATACGTCAATCAGCCCCTGTTCAACGCGAGCAACCGTAAGATTTTTCTGACCTTTGTTTTTGAGAACGCGGGATTGTGTCGGTGCAGCAAAAGCCAAAAAGACCACTTTCCCCTGCGCAGATCTGCAGAGGAATACCTGTGAGGACGGGTAATTTCGTTCATGGACAAGTGTTTCATTTCATTCAGCATTTACAAGCTCAACGGCCTAATTTGCACTTGAGAAATTCACCTAACCGGCCCGCTGCGGCGCCTCTGTTTTAGCCCTTACCATGAACTTTACACGCCTTCTCCCCGCCCTTGTGACCGTCTTGCTCATGGCCTGTGGAACGGGAGCGCCTCCCACCTCCGAAGCTGAGGGCAACACAGCTGAGCAGACGAAGGAAAAAGACGAAGCCATCAAGGTCAAAGGCGAGCGTGGACGCCGTTCGTATACCGCTGAGGAATTGAATGAGCCTTACAGCCGCGTCAGCCCATGGCGCTACATCGTCACGAGCCCCGAAACGGAATATTTCGAGCGCATGGTGGGGTCCTCCACTTTGGCCCGGACGGTCCATGGCAGCGGACACGCCGTGCTCGTGCCGGAAGACTTGACCTTCAAAACAACCGGTGATTGGAAAGGCATCCTCGACCCCGGACAAGAAAAGGCGCTCGACCGCCTTGTTGGCGCGCACATCATCAAAGGAATCAAAGGCCCGAAGCTGTTGGAAGGAACCTATGAAAACCTCAATGGTGACCAAGTATCCATCGAAAAAAATGCCCAGGGTCAGCTCGTCTGTGGGGGCGCGAAATTGCTCGGACGGGAGCTTGAAACCGACCAAGGCCTGGTGATTCCCGTTTTGGGTTTGGCCGAGCCCATCGCTTGGGATTGACTTTCTGTCGGTTTTGTCACATTGCCTTCACTTGCGAGGTAACACCAAGCAACCGATTTCAGGTGTTCCCGTTTTTGATTAGATGACAGGTATGATATCAAAGTGGTCAAAGGCCATTGGTCGGTGTGCAGTGCTCTTTTTGTTTGCTGCATTGACCTCGGTGCCTCAAGCCATGGGACAGGAGGCCACATTTCAACGGTGGGACACTGTCTCCGTTTTGGGCTTGCAAGGCCAGGAGCTGGACAATCCGTGGGTCGGAGGCTTCACTGCACCCCAATTTTCCATGGCGGACCTCGATGGAGATGGCGTGCAAGACCTGTTCGTTTTTGACCGCAGTGGTCACCGCATTGTGCCATTCCAGGGATGCGTTTCGGCCTTGCCCGAATCCCCATTGACGTATTACCACAGACCGGATTGGCGGGCGATATTTCCTCAGGGCATGCGCAACTGGGCGCTCTTGCGCGACGCGAATTGCGATGGCACAACTGACCTGTTCGTCAATAGCCAAAGCGGTGTTCGCATCTGGAACGGATCCATGGTGGATGGCCTGGTCCAATTCCAGGATGCGCCTGCGGGCAATGCTGTGGCCAACTGGGATTTTGGTGCGGGCGACCAAACACTGCCCATGGTGTGCCTCAGCACAGACATCCCCGCCATCGGGGATTTTGACGGGGACGGTGACCTTGACATGGTCACCTGGACAGAGACCTCCTCCACGCTGTATAGCTATACGGGACGTGGTGCTGACCCTGAGTCCGTGGGGTGTGGCGACACCTTGGTCTGGGATGTCACCAACCGCTGCTACGGCATGCTCGACGAGGCTTCGGAGGACAACACCCTGTTTATTGGTGCACTCCACGACTGCGCATTCAATGTGGCGGATCCCCGGATTTCAGGAGGTGGTGTGGCCGAATCCCCCACCATGCGGCATGCGGGCGGTACCACAGCACTGCTCGAGCTCGACGGTGATGGACACCTGGACCTCTTGCTCGGCGATGTCTCGTACAATCAATTTGTGGCTTGCTACATGGCGGAGGCTGAGGACGGTCAAGACAGTACCATGTACACCACGGACCATTGGCCCGCCGACCTCGGCACAGAGGACACGCTGGATGTGCAGCGCTTCCCTGCGGCCTACCACGAGGATGTGGACCAAGACGGCGTGCGCGATCTGATGATTGCCCCCAATGCCACCTTTGAGGTGGACGGCAGAAATGGCAGCTGGTGGTACCGCAATGTGGGCTCCGAAAGCGCCCCAGAGTGGGTCCTGCAGACCAAGGCCTTCCTGCAAGAGGGCATGATCGACCTCGGACGAGGGGCCTACCCCGCATTCACTGACTTCGATGGGGACGGCCTGATCGACCTGGTGGTCGCCAACAAGGAACGCTACTTGGGGCCGGGACTGACCCCCGCACTGCTGGCGCGGTTTCGCAATGTGGGCACGGCCACGGCCCCCGCGTTTCAGCAGCTGGATACAAACTGGCTCGCCCTCCCCGACTATGGACTGGAAAGTGTCATTCCTGAGTTTGGTGACATCGATGGCGACGGCGATGAGGACATGCTGCTTGGCGATGAATTGGGCAACCTTCACCTGTGGGAGAACGTCGCAGAAAGCGGGGCCGAAATGGAGCTGGTCCTCACGGAGGCCGCCATGGCCGATGCCGGTGGCACGGCGATTGACGTGGGGCAATTCGCCGCCCCCCTGCTCCATGACTTTGACGGCGATGGGGACCTCGACCTTTTGGTCGGAGAAAAAAACGGCAACCTCAACCTGTATGCCAACATCGGCAGCAGCAGCGCGGCTGCGTTCGAGCTGATCACGGCAACGGCGGGCCAAGTGCTGGCGGACAACCTTCTTGGAATCAACGGATTTGCCGTCCCTGAAATCTGGGCTACCGACTCAGGACTTGTCCTGTTGGTGGGCAATGAATTGGGGCGGGTGCAGCTGTTCGACTGCCCCGAAAACCCGCTTGCCGATGCCGAAGAAGTGTGGACTGAATTCACCAACCAGTGGTTGGGGCTGTACAATGGGGAATACGCCGCCCCAGCCTTGGCAGACCTCGATGGCGATGGCCACCAAGACCTGGTGGTTGGCGTGCGCGATGGCGGCCTGACCTTGTGGAATGGGAACGCCACCGCTCCAGCTCTGAGGGGCTGCGCCCCAGTGGTGGATGCCATCGCAGAACTGGACCGGGGGCCGGCGCCTTGGCTACCCGCTCCAAACCCCCTGGAACGCGGCCGGCAGCTGTCCGTCCCGGGGTATGCGTTGGGTGTATTCGACCTGCTTGGACGCCCAGTGGGCACCTTGGTAGCCCAAGGTGGTCAGGTCACATGGCCCGAGGATTGGCCAAGCGGCTCTTACCTGGTGCGGCCATTGGCCCGCGCAAACGCAACGGGCGCCCCTCCCATCGGAAAAGGCGCCCGCAGACTGGTTGTGGTCGACCGTTGAGGCCGGCGCGGTTTAGACGGCCATGCCGTCCAATACTTCGGCCACTTCCTTGACGGCCTTTGCGCTCTCGTGGAGCATCGCCATTTCTTCTGTGTTGAGGTCGAGCTCAATGATCTCCTCAACGCCCTTGGCGCCGAGCTTGACCGGCACGCCAATGTGCAGATCGCTCAGGCCGTATTGACCGGTGAGGCGGACGCAACACGGGAAGATGCGCTTCTGGTCCTTCACGATGGCTTCCACCATCTGAGCAGCCGCTGCGCCGGGCGCATACCAGGCTGAAGTGCCCAGGAGCTGTACAATTTCGCCGCCACCTTTTTTGGTCCGGTTGACGATGGCGTTCAATGCGTCCGCATCAATCAGCTCGGTCACAGGAATGCCGCCCACCGTCGTGTAGCGCGGGAGTGGCACCATGGTGTCTCCATGGCCGCCCATCAGCACGGCTTGGATGTCCTTCGGGCTCACATTGAGGGCCTCTGCGAGGAAAGCGCGGTAACGGGCAGTGTCGAGCACCCCCGCCATGCCCATCACGCGGTGGTCGGGCAGTCCGGCTGACTTCCACGCCTGATAGGTCATCACATCCAAGGGGTTGGACACGATCACGATGATGGCCTCCGGGCTGTGCGGCAGAATCTGCTCGGTGACGCTCTTTACGATGCCGGCATTGGTGGCGATCAGGTCGTCGCGGCTCATCCCAGGCTTGCGGGGCAGGCCGCTGGTGATCACGACCACGTCGGAACCGGCCGTCTTGGCATAGTCGTTGGTGGAGCCTACCGTGCGGGTGTCATAGCTGTTGACGGGGCTGGTTTCCCAGATGTCGAGCGCCTTGCCTTCGGCAAAACCCTCCTTGATGTCGAGCAGGACGACCTCGTTGCAGACTTCTCGGGTGGCGAGCACATCGGCGCAGGTGGCGCCCACGTTTCCTGCTCCTACGACGGTGACCTTGGTGCGGTTGATCATGGTGTGTTGGGGATTGGGTGGATCGGTTTGCAAAAGTAAGGGACCGGATACTGCGGCCGGTTGGCTGTTCGTTCCCAATTTGGTCCTGCAATGCGTTCAATCCTCCTCCTCCTCGTTCCGTGCTTGATTTTGGCTTGGCCTGCGGACCTCACAGCCCAGCCTGACCCAGACACCTCACAATGGCCCGATGGCCGGCCAGGAGAGCAATTCAATGTCACGGATGCAGCCGGATTGAAGCAGGGGCGCTGGATCCGGGTCTACCCTGACGGCAAACTCTACTACAGCGGTTCTTTCCAAGATGGGCGACCCGTGGGACACTTCACTTTTTTCAGGGAAAGTGGCCGCGTGCTGAGCGAAGTGGAGCACGACTCCGAAAACAACATCGCCAAGGCCATCCTCTACCGCGAGGACGGCACGCCTTCTCACCAAGGCCAATACCGCACGTTGAAAGTCGATGGCGAATGGACGCAGCGCAAAACGGGCGTGTGGGAGGCCCTCGACAAGCAGGGCCGCATCCGGTTGAAGGAACACTACCTCGACGATCAGTTGGATGGTCCGCAACAGACTTTTCACTCCAGTGGCCAACTGCTCGAAGAAGGGCAGTTCAACCAGGGCCGAAAAACCGGACTGTGGAAGGCCTACGACCGCAGTGGCAACCCGCGTTCGGTGGAGATGTGGCTGGAAGGAGAACGACATGGCGAGGCCAAGGTGATGCAAGATGGCGGGGCACTGCTGAGCAAGGGCACCTACGCACAAGGCATACCGATTGGGGCCTGGACGACCTACAACCCCAACGGAAAGGAACGCGCGCGCATCACCTACGAAGAGGGGCGCATGGTGAAGGAAGAACCACTCAATGGCGAGTTTGAGGCCCACTACCCCAGCGGCCGCCCTGAATGGGTGGCGCGTTATGCCTTTGGCCGGCTTGACGGCCCTTTTACGGCTTGGCACGACCTCGGAGAGTGGGTCATGGCACCGGCCGACGCGTCCCCAGGCCAGTCTGCTGGACCTCCGGGGTTTGCGCCGCAAACGGGCAGTGAACAAAACCTGCGGCGGGAATTGCGGAACCAACCCAAGAAGGAGATGGGGGAATACACCGCCGGCGTGAAAGACGGAACATGGCGGTACTTCGACGAACAAGGTGGGCTGCTCCGAACAGAGCGCTGGGCGCTCGGCAAACTGACCGCGACGGAAGAATGAAAGCATTGGCTTCTCTGGGGCTTTGGCTGACCCTCTCTGTGATGGCGTCTGCGCAGGTGGCACCCTTGCACCATTGGGTGGGCTTTGCCGACAAAGCGGGGTGCGGCGTGGACCTCGCTGCTCCGAATGCCGGCACCTTGTTGCTATCACCGAGGGCATTGGAACGTCGCCAAAGGCAGGGCATCCCGTTGGATTCCTTGGACCTCCCTGTGTCCCCAGCGCGCATTGCGGCGGTCCTGGCAGTGGGCGCGACCGAGGACATACAGCCCATCCACATGCTGCACCGCAGCAAGTGGTTCAACGGCATCGTGATCACCCTGGATACCGCTGTGGTGGATTCTGCCGGCATGGCGGCACTCCTCCAGGAAATCGCCCTCCTGGAAGGCGTCGTCGAGGTGCGCCGTGCACAATGGTACCAGGACGATGACCCCGCGCCAGTGTTGCCACAATTGCGCAGCGCCCATGCCCCCCTTTACCAAAGTGGCCCTGTGCCCTACGGTGCCAGCTGGCCGCAGGTGCGCCAACTTCAAGTGGACCTGATTCACGGGCTGGGCCACCGCGGGGGCGGCATGATGGTCGGGGTATTGGACAGCGGATTTGACCGTGTCGATTCCAACCCTGCGTTTGCCCGGGCGCGCGGCGAGGACCGCATCGTCATCGGCGGGAATTTTCCCAATGGAGGGGGGATCTCCCCATGGATCTATGACGAACACTATCACGGCGCCATGGTCCTTTCGACCATGGTGGGTTTCCTCGACACTCCGGGGGGACAGCACTACATGGGCACTGCACCGGACGCCACTTATGTGCTGTTCCGCACCGAAGACGTGGGCTGGGAGCACCTGGTGGAGGAATACCATTGGGTCGCCGCAGCTGAGCGCGCCGACAGCATGGGGTGCGACATCCTCAACACCTCGTTGGGCTACTCCCTGTTCGACGCGGGCTCGGAGAACCATGACCTCAGCGACCTCGACGGGGACACCTTTCCCATTACGCAAGCCTCCGACATCGCCGCTACCCGGGGCATGCTGGTCTTCAATTCGGCGGGAAACAGCGGCAACAGTCCATGGCAGAAGGTCACGGCCCCTGCCGATGGCGACAGCGTCATCGCCGTGGGAGCGGTTGATTCCTTTGGCACCCACGCCACTTTCAGCAGTTATGGTCCGACAGCCGATGGCCGCATCAAACCCGACCTGTGTGCCACTGGGCGGAGCGCCGTCTATATCCACCCCGACGGCTCGATCCGCGACGGCAACGGTACTTCGTTTTCCTCCCCCATTCTCTGTGGAGCGGCCACCAGCCTCTGGAGTGCACACCCAGAGAAGCCCGCTTGGGCCATCCGCCAGGCCCTCATCTTATCCGGACACCAGTCCCAAGCGCCTGACACCCTCTGCGGCTTCGGCATTCCCAACCTTTGGCAAGCCCACCTCTCACTGGGCGGTCGGTTCAATAGAGAAGCCGAAGACCTCCTCATTTATCCCAACCCAATTACGGCCGCCGACGATGGTTTGCGCGTGGTCTTCGAAGAAGGCAACCTGCTGGCAGCGGCAGGCAGCGCGTTGACTTGGATGGTCTCCGATGGGCGCGGACGCATGATCGCTGTAGGCGCCATTGAACGAGAAAAGGAACCGCTGACCACCTTGACTGTGCCTGTGGACATGTTGGAAGCGGGGACCTATACCCTCACCCTGTATGGGGTGCCCGAAGAGGACGCTTCAGCATCCCCGACCCCGACATCCTGGGCACGGTTTATTGTGGAATCGCGTTGAGCAAAATGATGAGGCTACTGACCGCTCGGCTGGGTTTGGTGATGGGTATGCTCTTCATCGCTGTGGTTGCAGGCCACGGCCAGCGCGACCGATCACAGAGTGCCCAATACCAAAGGAAGGTGCAGATGAAGCTCCAAAAGGAGCGCGAGAAGGAGCAGAATACAGCCTTCCGCAACGGCCGAAAAGCCCACTGGAAGGCCCAAGACCGATCCACGCGCAAACGCTGGCGCGCGCAACGCCGCGCCGCTAAACGGATGCGCCGTGGCGGCGGTCCCGATAACTGGTACAAAGGGCTGTTCAAATCCGGGCGACCGATTCCCTGGACGAAGCGCGCGGCCAACAAGGTGGGCAATCTGTTTAAGCGCAAAAACAAGCGCCGTCATTATTGAGCGACGGTATGGCTTCACCGAGCGAAGCCATTTGTACGGAACCACCCTCCAGAAGAAGCGCGACGCCCGCAGGCGTCAGGGAATGAAAAAGCCCCTCATGGGAGGGGCTTTTTGGAGCCGATAAGCGGACTCGAACCGCTGACCTACGCATTACGAATGCGTTGCTCTACCAGCTGAGCTATATCGGCTTGCATCACCGCTCTCGGCGACAGGGCGGCAAAGATACGCAGGTGGTATAAGTATGGTTGCAGTCCGCGGCAATTTTTAGTCGCGGAAACAAGGCTCAGCCCTTCTTGTCCCCCCACAATGCGCGGAGGTACTCAGCGATGCCCCGCTCTCTCGGCGAGGACCCTGGCTTGAACAGCCGCGTGCCAACAAGGGCTTCCGGCAAACACTCCTGGCCGCTGAATCCTCCGTGGTCGTGGTCGTATTGGTAGCCGCTCCCGTGCCCCAGCTCCTTCATCAATTTGGTGGGGGCGTTGCGCAGGTGCATGGGTACGGGCAGGTCGCCATGGTCTCGGACGGCTTTCTGGGCCGTCCCGATGGCGGCATAGGCGCTGTTCGATTTTGGGCTGGAGGCGAGATAGGTCGCGCATTGAGACAAAGGAATGCGGCACTCGGGGTACCCCAGTCGCTCTACAGCATCGAAAGTGGCGTTGGCCAGCACGAGGGCAGTGGGGTTGGCATGACCGATGTCCTCGCTGGCTGAGATCAACAAACGCCGGGCGATGAACTTGGGGTCCTCGCCCCCTTCGATCATCCGGGCCAACCAATAGACGGCCCCGTCCGGGTCGCTGCTCCGGATCGACTTGATCAGGGCGGAGGCGATGTCGTAGTGGGTGTCTCCGGCCTTGTCGTATCGGGAGAGGTTGGCCTGAATAAACCGAGACACCAAGGCGTCGTCTATGGCCATGCCGCCTTCGCCTTCCCGCTCGGCGGCGGCGCCTGCCACCACAAGCTCCAGCACATTGAGCAACCGCCGGCCATCGCCGCCACTGGCGCGCAGCAAAGCCTCCCATTCGACCACCTCGATCTGGTGGCCCTGCAGCCATTCATCCTGTGCGAGGGCGCGGTGGACGAGCGCCTCCAATTGGTCCCGGCCAAAGGCCTCCAAAACATACACCTGGCTGCGGGAAAGCAGGGCTGGAATGACCTCGAAGCTGGGGTTCTCGGTGGTGGCACCTATGAGCGTCACCGACCCGCGCTCCACCGCACCGAGCAAGCTGTCCTGCTGTGACTTGGAGAAGCGGTGGATTTCGTCGATGAACAGGACGGCCCGGGTACTGAACATGCCCTGCCGCTCTGCGCTGTCGATCACTTCGCGGACTTCCTTTACGCCGCTGCGGATGGCGCTGAGTTGGTGAAAAGGCCGGCCTGTGGCCTCTGCCATCAGCCGGGCGAGGGTGGTCTTGCCGACACCCGGCGGTCCCCACAGGATCATGGACGGCAGTTGACCGGCGGCCAATGCGCGGCGCAGGGTCGCATCGGGCCCCACGAGGTGCTCTTGACCCACGTATTCCTCGAGGGTTCTTGGCCGCATCCGCTCGGCGAGCGGCGCTTCAGGCGTATTGAATCCACTCATGAGGCGGGGGTCGCTGCGGGCTGGACATCGGGCACTTCCACCTCGTTGAGGGGAACGCCTTCGGGACGGGGATGCTTCCAGCGGGTGTGGGACCACAGCCAATGGGCCGGTTCCTCTCGGATTTGCCGTTCTATGCGGTCATACGCCGCCTTGAGCAGGGCGCCTTGGGGCCACGCCTTGGGAGAGGTGGTGATCAACTCATAGCGCACTTCCCAATGACCGCGGGGTTTGCCTTTTGCCTTGCCCACGGCAAAAAACACCACGGGCATGTCGTATTTCCGCGCAAAGGCCTCCAATCCAAAGTGCATGGCTGTTTCTTGGCCCATCCACTCCATCCACCACGCTTTTTTGGGGTCGAGTGGCCGCTGGTCCACCGCGAGGGTGACGGCCTTTGCCCTGCCGGCCTCATCGCGCATCCACTGCGACACTTGCTTCATGGGCACCAGTTCCGTGCCCTGTTTGCCCCGGGTGCGCAAGATCAAATCGTCGTAAAAGGCGTTGGACAAAGGCTTGTAGACCCCCATCACCGGAATGGGCAGGGCGCCGCCGGCGGTCACCGCGTATCGCTCCCAGTTGCCGTAGTGTCCGCAGCACATCAACACGCCGGGGGGCTTGTCCGCAAAGGGTGCCAGCACTTCGGGATTGACATGGTGAAACCGGGCACTCAATTCGTCTTTGCCGGCATGGAAATGGCGCAGGGACTCCACGAGCACCTCGGCCAGGTGCACATAGAACTGCTGCGCTGAGGCCACCCGCTCGGACTCCGGCTGATCAGGAAATGCGCGCTGGAGGTTGGCCAGGACCACATCGCGCCTGTACCCCGACCACCACAGGACCTTGGCCAGCGCATCTGCCAAGCGATAGAGGATGCCGTAGGGCAGCCGGCCGATGGGCGCGACGAAAAGGAAGTGGAGTACCCGGGTCATGGCACGGAAATTTTCAAGCCGTCCTCACCGAGTGCGACGCCCCTTGGCAGGTCCAGTGACACCTCTCGGTGCCGGCCCAAGAGGTGGCTGATGTGCGTCAGGTAAGCCTGCTTTGGCCCCACCTTTTCGATGACCTCCAAAGCCTCATCGAGGTTGAAATGGCTGATGTGCTTTTCCTTGCGCAAGGCATTGATAACCAACACCTCCACCCCCTCGAGACGGTCCCATGTCTCAGGGGAAAACCGGTTGGCATCTGTGATGTAGGCCACTTTGCCGATGCGGAACCCCATGACGGGCAGCTTGAAGTGCTGTACCGGCAGGGGGATCACTTCGACACCGGAGACAAGCAGGGGGGCCGCGTCCAGGTCGTGGAGCTGGACGCGCGGCACCCCGGGATAGGGATTGGCCTCAAAAACATACTGGAACTCGCGCTTGAGGGCGGACTGCACCTGAGGCGTGGCATAGACGTCCATGTCGCGCTTTTGACGGAAGTTGAAGGCCCGGACATCATCAAGACCAGCCACGTGGTCCTTGTGCTCGTGGGTGAAGAGCACGGCATCGAGTGACTTCACCTTGGCGCGCAGCATCTGTTGCCTGAAATCAGGGCCGGTATCGATCACAAAGGTGCGCGGCCCATCTGCGGCATCGGCCCCATCCACCTCAAACAAGGCGCTGGACCTCAGCCGCTGGTCCCGGGCATCGGAGGATGAACACACCCCGCAATCGCATGCAATCACAGGCACCCCTTGAGAGGTGCCGGTGCCAAGCAATGTGAGATGAACGCCCATGACGGCAAAGTTAATCGGCTCTGGGTCCGGCGTTCCCACTTTAGGTGGGTACCTTTGTAGGGAGCAACACCCTCAACCCAGAAAACGTGGAATCCAACCGTGTCGTCCTTTCGGCCAAGCAGAAGGCCCTGCGGATCAACATGAACCACGACCTCTACGGCACCTTTGCCGAAATCGGGGCCGGGCAGGAAGTGGTCAGACACTTCTTTCGCGCCGGGGGTGCCAGTGGCACCATCGCCAAGACCATCAGCGCTTACGACAAGGACTTCAGCGACGCCATCTACGGTGTGGAGGCTTCTGGGCGCTATGTATGCGAGGCCCGCGTGCAGAAGATGCTCGACCACGAATACCACCTCTGTGAAGAGCGCCTCTCGCGGAAGCAGCACCCGACCAAGCGGTATTTCGCCTTTGCCAACACCGTCGCCACGATCAACTACCACAAAACGATCGAAGGGCACGGCTGGTTTGGCATGCGGTTCCAGACGGGGCCCAACAAGAAGCCCAACACGGTCATCCTGCACGCGCGGTTCCACGAGCCCGACGCCCTGCTTCAGCACGCCACCATCGGCATCCTGGGGGTAAACCTCATCTACGGGTGCCATTTCTTGTACAAGCAGCCCAACGACCTGCTGTTGAGCTTGTACGACGAGCTGGACAAGGACCGCATCGAGATCGACACCATCCAAATGAATGGGCCGGACTTTGCCGGTGTAGACAACCGTCTGCTCTCGCTGCAATTGGTCAAGCACGGGATGACAGATGCGGTCATCTTTAGCCCCGATGGCCGCAACATGCAGGCCGCCGATGTGCTGTACAAGCGCAACATCTTGGCCATCCGCGGCAGCTTCAGGCCGGTCACCAAGGTCAACCTGGACATGATGGAGCGCGGACTCGCCTTGTTCCGCGAAGAAAACCGGGTGGAAGAGAAGGACATACAGTTGCTCTTCGAGATCACGCTCAACAACCTCAAGGCGGAGGGCGACATTGACGAAAAGGACTTCCTGGACCGGGCCGATATCCTGTGCTCCCTCGGGCACACCGTGCTCATTTCAAACTACCAGGAGTACTACAAGCTGATCGAGTACTTCTCGCGGTATACCAAGAAGCGCATGGGGGTCATCATGGGCGGCAATGCCCTCATGGACCTCTTCAACGAGCGGTATTACCGCGACCTGAATGGCGGTATCCTCGAGGCTTTCGGCATCATGTTCAGCCGAGACCTCAAGGTCTATGCCTACCCCTGGCACGACGGGGAAAACGATGTGATGATCCGGACGGACAATGCGCCCATCCACCCGCGGATCAAACCGCTCTACGACTATCTGCTGTTCAACAAGCGCATATCGGACATCCACTTGGATGACCTCTCGCTGCTCGATATTTTCAGTGTGGAGGTGTTGCGCATGATCCGCGATGGGGAGTCCGGTTGGGAGGACATGGTGCCGCTTGAAGTGGACCGCATCATCAAGCAAAAGCGGCTGTTTGGCTATGACGGCCCCGCCCCTACGGACAGCAATGGCATCGCCGGGGCTGCGATGCTCAACTGAGCCAGGTGCTGGCCGCGGCCGTTCCTCAAAAACACCCCCCATGCAAAAGGCAGCCCTGAGGCTGCCTTTTGCTATTTAGTTCATGGGGACTGGCCCCGCTGTCACTCGGCCGAAACCTCTTCTTCCTCGCCCACCTCCACGAGGCGGTCAAACTCCTCTTGGGAACCGACGATTTGGTTGTGCCAGTGGCGCATGCCCGTTCCCGCAGGAATGAGGTGTCCCACGATGACGTTCTCCTTGAGTCCACCGAGATGGTCCTCCTTGGCACTGACGGCAGCCTCGTTGAGGACTTTGGTCGTCTCCTGGAAGGACGCGGCAGAAATGAAGGACTTGGTCTGCAACGATGCACGGGTGATGCCCTGGAGCAATGGCCTGGCCGTCGCTGGCATGGCCTCACGTGCTTCGACGAGCTTTCCGTCATTGCGTCGGATCGCTCCGTTCTCATCGCGCAGTTGGCGTGCAGAGACCATCTGGCCTTCTGTGTAATCGGCGCTGTCACCTGCCTCGGTGACCACCACCATGCCGAACATGCGGTCATTCTCATCCATGAAGTCCGCCTTCTCAACGAATTGCTTCTCAAGGAACTTCGTATCGCCTGGATCCTCGACCACAACCTTCTTCATCATCTGGCGCACGATGACCTCAAAGTGCTTGTCGTTGATCTTCACACCCTGCAGGCGGTAGACCTCCTGGATTTCATTCACCAGGTATTCCTGCACAGCCGTAGGCCCTTGGATGGAGAGGATGTCCGCCGGCGTGATCGCGCCATCAGACATCGGCATACCGGCCTTCACAAAGTCGTTCTCCTGCACCAAAATGTGCTTGGCCAGTGGCACGAGATACTTGCGCTTCTCTGCTGTGCGGCTCTCGACGATGATCTCGCGGTTTCCACGCTTGATCTTTCCGTAGGACACAATGCCGTCGACTTCCGAAACCACAGCGGGGTTTGAGGGGTTACGTGCCTCGAAAAGCTCCGTCACCCGTGGCAAACCTCCCGTGATGTCACCCGACTTACCTGCCACACGCGGAATCTTCGCCAAGATGCGGCCTGAGCCGACCTTGTCGCCTTCCTCCACGCTCACGTGAGCGCCCACAGGCAGAGAGTAGACCTTGAGGACTTCCTTCTTGGCCCCAACGATGTGGATGGCCGGGTTCTTCTTCTTGTCCTTGGTCTCGGTGATGACGATTTCGCGGAAACCGGTCTGTTCGTCCAGCTCCTCGCGGTAGGTCACACCATCCTCGATCATGTCGAACACAACCGTGCCCTCCTCTTCGCTGATGATCGCGTTGTTGTAGGGGTCCCAAGTACAAATGAGGTCGCCCTTCTTGATCTTCTTGCCACTCTTCACCTCGAGTATCGCGCCGTAAGGCAGGTTGGTCGAGCTGAGCGTAATGCCAATCTGGGGATCGACCACTTTGAACTCCGTAGAACGCGACACCACAACCGTCTCGATTTCTCCGTCTGCGGTCGTGCGTTGCACGGTCCGCAGGTCTTCGAGTTCCACCACTCCGTCTTGACGGGCGGTAATCTCGTTTTCATCGGAGATCTTGGACGCCGTACCACCTACGTGGAACGTACGCAACGTCAGCTGCGTTCCCGGCTCACCAATGGACTGGGCTGCAATGACACCGACAGCCTCACCCTCTTGGACGAGACGGTTGGTGCTCAGGGCGCGGCCGTAGCACTTGGCACAGACGCCCCTGCGGCTCTCGCACGTCAGTACAGAGCGCATCTCCACTTCGTCAATGCCCGCTTCTTCGATGGCCGCTGCCACCGCTTCGGTGATTTCAGCACCGCCTTCGACAATCAGCTCATCGGTGTTCGGATGCAGGACGTCCTGCACAGCCGTACGGCCAATAATCCGGTCCGCCAGCGATTCCACAATCTCCTCGTTCTTGCGCAACGCCGAAGCCGTCAAGCCGCGGATGGTACCGCAATCCTGCTCGTTGATGATGACATCCTGCGCCACGTCCACCAGACGTCGGGTCAGGTAACCCGCGTCAGCCGTCTTCAACGCCGTATCCGCCAGACCCTTACGGGCACCGTGCGTGGAGATGAAGTACTCGAGGATGGACAGTCCCTCCTTGAAGTTGGACAGAATGGGGTTCTCAATGATGTCCTGACCACCGGCAGCGCTCGACTTCTGCGGCTTGGCCATGAGGCCCCGCATGCCGCTCAACTGACGGATCTGCTCCTTGGAACCACGGGCTCCGGAGTGCATCATCATGTAGATGGAGTTGAAGCCCTGCTTGTCGGTCTCCAGGCGCTCCATGAGGATGTTCGTCAACCGCGAGTTGGTATTGGTCCAGATGTCAATGATCTGGTTGTACCGCTCGTTGTTGGTGATGAGCCCCATGTTGTAGTTGTCCATCACCTCGCCCACGCGCTCATTGGCCTTGTCGACCAATTCTACTTTCTCTGCGGGGATAATGATGTCGTTCAGGTTGAAGCTCAAGCCGCCTTTGTAGGCCATGGTGAAGCCCAAACGCTTGATGTCATCAAGGAACTGAACGGCGCGTGGCACACCCACGGCAAGCAGCACATCCGAAATGATGGTCCGGAGGCTCTTCTTGGTGAGCAGGTCATTCACATATCCGGCCTCGCTGGGCACCACCTCGTTGAAGAGGACACGGCCCACCGTGGTATCGATGATGGACATGTTTCCTTCGTGGTCAGCCCAGCGCACCTTGATGCCCGCGTGCAGTGCCGCGCGGCCTTCGTTGTATGCGATGATGACTTCCTCTGGGGAATAGAAGGTCATGCCCTCACCCTTCACCGGCTCCTCCTTGGTGGATTTGCGCTCCTTGGTGATGTAGTAGAGGCCAAGCACCATGTCCTGTGATGGGACCGTGATCGGCGCACCGTTGGCGGGATTCAAGATGTTGTGGCTGGCCAGCATCAGCAGCTGCGCCTCCAGGATGGCCGCAGGGCCGAGCGGAAGGTGCACAGCCATCTGGTCACCGTCGAAGTCAGCGTTGAACGCTGTACATGCGAGCGGGTGCAGTTGCAGCGCCTTGCCTTCGATCATCTTGGGCTGGAACGCCTGGATACCCAAACGGTGCAGGGTTGGAGCACGGTTGAGCAACACAGGGTGCGACTTCATCACGTTTTCCAAAATGTCCCATACCACAGGCTCTTTGGCGTCCACAATCTTCTTGGCGGACTTCACCGTCTTGACCACACCCCGCTCAATCATCTTGCGGATGATGAACGGCTTGTAGAGCTCGGCGGCCATGTTCTTGGGCATGCCGCACTCGTGCAGCTTCAGCTCAGGACCCACGACAATCACAGAACGCGCGGAGTAGTCCACACGCTTACCGAGCAGGTTTTGACGGAAACGTCCCTGCTTGCCCTTCAGGCTGTCGGAAAGCGACTTGAGCGGGCGGTTGCTCTCCGTCTTCACGGCGGAGGACTTCCGGCTGTTGTCAAACAGGCTGTCTACCGCCTCTTGCAACATCCGCTTCTCGTTCCGCAAAATCACATCCGGCGCCTTGATCTCGATCAAGCGCTTGAGGCGGTTGTTGCGGATGATCACCCTGCGATAGAGGTCATTCAGGTCCGAGGTGGCAAAACGGCCGCCGTCGAGCGGCACCAAGGGGCGCAGCTCTGGTGGAATCACCGGCACCACCTTCACGATCATCCACTCGGGGTTGTTGTTGACCCTTTGGTTGGCATCGCGCAAGGCCTCTACGACCTGCAGTCGCTTGAGCGCCTCGTTCTTCCGCTGCTGACTCGTCTCCGTGTTGGCCGCATGGCGAAGGTCATAGCTCAACTGGTCAAGGTCCAGGTTGCCCAGCATGTCGTACAGGGCCTCCGCGCCCATCTTGGCCACGAATTTGTTGGGGTCCTTTTCGTCCAGATACTGGTTGTCCTTTGGCAGGGTATCGAGGATGTCGAGGTACTCTTCTTCCGTGAGGAACTCGTTTACATCCAAGGCCTCACCATCGGTCTTGGTCGCCACACCCGGCTGAATCACCACATACCGCTCGTAGTAGATGATCTGATCGAGCTTCTTGGTCGGCAGTCCGAGCAAATAGCCAATCTTATTGGGCAGGCTGCGGAAGTACCAGATGTGGGCAACGGGAATGACGAGCTGAATGTGGCCCATCCGCTCACGGCGGACCTTCTTCTCGGTCACTTCCACACCGCATCGGTCACAGACGATGCCTTTGTAGCGGATGCGCTTGTACTTGCCGCAGTGGCACTCATAGTCCTTGACAGGGCCGAAAATGCGCTCACAGAAGAGGCCATCGCGCTCCGGCTTATAGGTCCGGTAGTTGATGGTCTCGGGCTTCAGCACCTCGCCGTGGCTTTGCTCGAGGATTTCCTCGGGCGATGCCATGCTGATGCGGATCTTGTTGAAGTCGCTCGAGAGCTTCGGGGTCTTGTTGTTGGTCATCTCTTGTTGAGGATCAAAAAGTTAGAAGCGGGAGCAACTCAGGCCTCCAGGGCCACGGTTAATCCCAAACCGCGCAACTCGTGCATCAGCACGTTGAAGGACTCCGGGATGCCTGGGGTTGGCATCGGGTCGCCCTTTACAATGGCCTCGTAGGTCTTTGCCCGGCCGACAACGTCGTCGGACTTGACCGTGAGGATCTCCTGCAAGATGTGCGAGGCACCAAACGCTTCGAGCGCCCAGACCTCCATCTCACCAAAACGCTGTCCACCGAACTGCGCCTTACCACCCAACGGCTGCTGGGTAATGAGGCTGTACGGTCCAATGGAACGTGCGTGCATCTTGTCGTCCACCATGTGGCTCAGCTTGATCATGTAGATCACACCCACTGTAGCCGGCTGGTCGAAACGCTCTCCGGTCTCCCCGTCGTAGAGGTGGGTCACACCGAAGTTCGGCACGCCAGCCTTCTCCGTGAAGCCCGAAATCTGCTCGAGGCTCGCCCCATCAAAAATGGGGGTCGCAAACTTGGTGCCCATCTTCTCACCGGCCCATCCGAGCACGGTTTCGTAGATCTGGCCCAGGTTCATACGCGACGGTACACCGAGCGGGTTGAGTACGATGTCTACAGGCGTGCCATCCTCAAGGAAAGGCATGTCCTCTTGGCGCACGATTCGGGCTACGATGCCCTTGTTTCCGTGACGTCCAGCCATCTTGTCGCCCACCTTCAGCTTCCGCTTGTTGGCCACAAACACCTTGGCGAGCTTCACAATACCTGCAGGAAGTTCATCGCCTACGGTCACCTGGAATTTCTTCCGCTTGAAGGTGCCGAGCAGGTCGTTGTACTTCATGTTGTAGTTGTGGACGACGCGCTTCACGAGGTTGTTGTTGTCCTCATCGCGGGTCCAGCCCTCGGTATTGACGATGCTGAAATCAAGGGACTGCAAGGCACGCTGGGTGAACTTGATGCCCTTTTTGATTTGCACCTCCTTGTAGTAGTTCATGACACCCTGCGACGTCTTGCCGCCGATGACCTTCATGAGCTTCTCTACAAGCGACTTCCGCAGAACGGCCGCCTCCTGGTCAAATTCGGAGTCGATCATCTCCAAAACAGCCTTGTCAGCCGCCTTGGATTTGCGGTCCTTCACCATGCGGGAGAAGAGCATCTTGTCGATGACCACGCCTGTGGCGCTTGGGCCCAGCTTCAGTGAAGCATCCTTGACGTCTCCAGCCTTGTCGCCGAAGATGGCACGGAGCAGCTTCTCCTCTGGACTCGGGTCGCTCTCGCCTTTGGGCGTGATTTTACCGATGAGGATGTCCCCTGCCCCGACGTGGGCACCGATGCGAATCAGGCCGTTTTCGTCGAGGTCCTTCGTCGCTTCCTCACTGACGTTGGGAATATCCGCCGTCAGCTCCTCCTGTCCACGCTTGGTGTCGCGTACTTCCAGGCTGTATTCGGTGACGTGCATGGAGGTGAATACATCCTCGCGCACCACGCGGTCGCTGATGACAATCGCATCCTCGAAATTGTACCCCTTCCAAGGCATGAAGGCCACCTTCATGTTCTGTCCCAGAGCCAATTCTCCAGACTGGGTAGAGTACCCTTCTACCAGGATGTCGCCACGCTCGACCCGCATGCCCTTCGATACGATGGGCTTGAGGTTGATGCAGGTTCCTTGGTTGGTCTTTGCAAACTTGGTGATGTCATACTCTTTGACGTCATCCTCAAACGACACAAGGCGGTCGTTTTCATCCATGTGGTAGCGGATGTGGATTTCGTTGCCGTCGACATACTCCACCACGCCATCGGCTTCGGCGGTGATCAGCACCCGGCTGTCGCGCGCCACTTGGCCTTCGAGGCCTGTTCCGACGATGGGGCTGTTGGGCCTCATGAGTGGAACGGCCTGACGCATCATGTTGGATCCCATCAGGGCCCGGTTGGCGTCGTCGTTTTCCAAGAAAGGAATCAGCGAAGCCGCAATCGAAGCGATCTGGTTGGGGGCTACGTCCACGTACTTGATCTCCTTCGGCGCCACCAATGGGAAGTCGCCTTGCAGGCGGGCCTTGATGATGTCGTTCTTGAAAGAGCCGTCGTCGTTGAGTCCCACGGTCGCCTGCGCGATGATGGCGCTGTCCTCTTCCTCAGCGGAGAGGTAAGTGATGCCTTCGCCACCCACACGGGCAATGCCCTCGTCAACGGCGCGGTAAGGCGTCTCGATAAAGCCCAAACGGTTCACCTTGGCATACACGCACAAGGAACTGATGAGTCCAATGTTTGGACCCTCAGGCGTCTCGATGGTGCAGAGGCGGCCATAGTGGGTGTAGTGCACGTCACGGACCTCAAAACCTGCGCGCTCACGAGAGAGTCCACCGGGACCGAGTGCCGAGATGCGCCGCTTGTGCGTCACCTCGCTCAGCGGGTTGGTCTGGTCCATGAACTGGCTCAACTGGTTCGTTCCGAAGAACGAGTTGATGACCGAACTCAAGGTCTTGGCGTTGATCAGGTCGGTTGGCGTGAACACCTCGTTGTCACGGACGTTCATCCGCTCCCGGATGGTCCGGGCCATCCGCGCGAGGCCCACACCAAACTGGTTGTGGAGCTGCTCACCCACCGTACGGATACGGCGGTTGGAGAGGTGGTCAATGTCGTCCACGTCCGACTTCGAGTTCACGAGGTCGATGAGGAACTTGATGATGAGGATGATGTCATCCTTGGTCAAGGTCCTGGACTCCTCGGACATATCAATGCCCAGCTTCCGGTTGATCCGGAAACGTCCCACCTCACCGAGGTCATAACGCTGCTCAGAGAAGAACAGCTTGTCAATCACGCCGCGGGCCGTCTCCATGTCTGGTGGCTCGGCGTTCCGCAACTGGCGGTAGATGTACTCCACTGCTTCCTTCTCGCTGTTGGAAGGGTCCTTTTGGAGGGTGTTGTGGATGATGGCGTAATCGGCCTGGTTGATGTCCTCCTTGTGCAGGATGATGTTCTTCGATCCAGAATCCACAATCAATTCGATGTGCTCCTTCTCGAGGACCGTATCGCGGTCGAGCACCAGCTCGTTCCGCTCGATGCTCACCACCTCACCGGTGTCCTCATCCACAAAGTCCTCAATCCATGTCTTCAACACACGCGCGGCGAGCTTGCGGCCCAAAACGCGCTTCACCCCCGCCTTGGAGACCTTGACCTCCTCAGCAAGGTCGAAAATGCCCAAAATGTCGCGGTCGCCCTCGTATCCAATGGAACGGAGCAACGTGGTGACGGGAAGCTTCTTCTTCCGGTCGATGTAAGCGTACATCACACTGTTGATGTCCGTGGCAAACTCAATCCAGCTGCCCTTGAACGGAATGATCCGTGCGCTGTACAGCTTGGTGCCGTTGGCGTGGCGGCTCTGGCCGAAGAACACGCCTGGAGAACGGTGCAACTGGTTGACGATGATCCGCTCAGCGCCATTGACCACAAATGAGCCCCGCGGGGTCATGTAAGGAATGGTACCCAAGTAGACGTCCTGAACGATGGTCTCGAAGTCCTCGTGCTCCGGGTCGGTGCAGTACAACTTCAACTTCGCCTTCAGCGGAACGCTGTAGGTCAATCCGCGCTCAATGCACTCTGCAATGCTGTAGCGAGGGGGGTCGATGAAGTAGTCGAGGAATTCCAGTACAAACTGGTTGCGGGTGTCCGTGATCGGGAAGTTCTCATTGAACACCTTGAACAGGCCTTCGGTGTCGCGGTCCTCAGGCTTGGTTTCAAGCTGGAAGAACTCGCGGAAGGACCGCAATTGAATGTCAAGAAAATCCGGATACGGGATGTCCGGGGTAGTAGTGGCGAAAGAATGTCGCTGCTGCAGTTGTGGCGTCAACATGGGGGCGTGCGGCTTAACGAGGGAGGAACAAATCGCAGTGGTGCAGGTTGGCTTTGGGACGTAACCTGCTAAATGCAGGGTACAAGAAGGTCAGACCGGGACCTGCGCCCAGCCTGACCTTCTGAAATTCAGCGAGTTGGGACCTTACTTGATCTCAACCTCTGCGCCGGCTTCCTCGAGTTGTGACTTGAGGGCTTCAGCCTCGTCTTTGGAAACACCCTCTTTAAGAGCAGCGGGTGCGCCGTCAACGATGCCTTTGGCCTCCTTGAGTCCCTGTCCGGTCAGCTCTTTTACGAGCTTCACAACAGCGAGCTTGGAGCCACCAGCGGCTTTGAGGATCACATCGAATTCGGTTTGCTCTTCAGCGCCGCCGCCTTCGCCACCGCCTGCGGCGGGACCAGCGACAACAGCAGCTGCAGCTGCGGGCTCGATGCCGTACTCATCCTTGAGGATATCTGCGAGTTCACTGACCTCCTTTACGGTGAGGTTGACCAGTGATTCTGCCATGGTTTTCAAATCAGCCATGATATATGGAATTGTGGGTTACTTGTTTGAGTTAGTTGAGGGTTGTCAAAGTCAGCTTTCGCGTTCGGAAAGTGCTTTGACGAGTCCGGAAATGGTGTTCCCACCAGATTGCAATGCACCGAGTACGTTCGACATGGGGCTCTGGAGGAGGCCAATGAGTTCTCCGAGGAGTTCCTCTTTGCTCTTGATCTCCGTGAGCGCCGACAGTTGATCGTCACCTATGTACACTGCCTCTTCGACGTAAGCGCCCTTCAAAATGGGGCGGTCACTCTTTTTGCGGAAGTCCTTGATCAACTTCGCGGGGGCATTCCCCACAGAGCTGGTCATCAAGGCGGTCTGCCCCTTCAGCACGTCGTACAGCTCACCGTATTCACGGCCTTCTGTGCGTTCCATCGCGATGCGCAGCAAAGTGTTCTTCACCACTTGCATCTTGATTTCGGCCTTGTAGCATTCCCCGCGCAGTTTTGTCGAATCTGCGGAATTCAGGCTCGAAGCATCCGTCAGGTACACCACATTGGTGTCCTTCAGCATAGCCTGGAGCTCATCGATCGCTTGGTTTTTCTCGTCGCGTGTCATGGGTTCCTGGTTCAGCTGTTGAGGGCTTTCGATTCAATCCGGACACCTGGGGACATCGTAGAGCTTATAAATACGCTCTTGATGTAGGTGCCCTTCGCAGCAGACGGGCGCAACCGAACCAAGGTTTGCAGGACTTCGTTGGCATTGTCCGAAAGCTTCTCTTTCGAGAAACTCACCTTCCCAACGGAAGCATGGATGATGCCGTACTTGTCCACCTTGAAATCAATTTTACCTGCCTTTACGTCTTGGACGGCCTTCCCGACCTCCATCGTGACTGTACCCGATTTCGGGTTGGGCATGAGGCCGCGCGGTCCGAGTACTCGGCCCAACGCTCCTACCTTGCCCATCACTTGGGGGGTCGTGATGATCACGTCCACATCGGTCCATCCGCCTTTGATCTTCTCGACATAATCATCGAGACCAACGTAGTCCGCTCCTGCCTCCTTGGCTTCTGCCTCCTTGTCGGGATTGCAGAGAACCAGTACGCGCACATTCTTTCCGCTTCCGTGGGGAAGAGAAACCGTGCCGCGCACCATTTGGTTGGCTTTTCGCGGGTCTACGCCGAGGCTGACGGCGAGATCGACGGAAGAGTCAAACTTCGTGGAGGAAATTTCCTTCACGATGCCGGCTGCTTCGTCGACTGAGTACGCTGAATCCACGTCGAATTTCTCGAACGCGGCTTTGCGATTGCGTGTCAATTTTGCCATTGTGTCTGATGTTAAGCGATCAGAAAGGCGAATCGCCGGTCACGTTCAACCCCATACTCCTTGCCGTTCCAGCCACCACCTTCATGGCGGATTCGATGGAAAAGCAATTCAAATCGGGCATCTTGTCTTCTGCAATTACGCGGACCTGGTCCCACGTCACTTTGCCCACCTTCTGTCGGTTGGATTCCGGAGAACCCTTCTTCAATTTGGCGGCTTCCATGAGTTGCACTGCTGCGGGCGGTGTCTTGATGATGAAGTCAAAAGACTTGTCACTGTAGACGGTGATGACCACCGGAAGAACCTTGCCTGCTTTGTCCTGGGTACGCCCATTGAACTGCTTGCAAAATTCCATGATGTTCACACCTGCCGCGCCGAGTGCAGGACCAACCGGTGGTGAAGGATTGGCAGCGCCACCCCTCACTTGCAGTTTGACCATTTTGGCGACTTCTTTAGCCATGGATCTATTGTTTATAATGAACAGGTCGGCCGCAGTGTCCAGGGAAGCATTCTGGTACAGGGCACGGGTCGTCCTGGCTGTTCCGGTTTATATATGGTACTCTTGATTCAGTGACATCTCAATTCGGCCTCAGGATTCCTTCTCGACTTGCAAGAAGCCCAATTCCACAGGGGTCTTCCTTCCAAAAATCTTCACCATCACCTTGAGCTTTCGCTTTTCCTCGTTGATCTCCTCGATGGTGCCATGGAAACCATTGAATGGCCCATCGCCCACTTTGACCACTTCTCCCGTTTTGAATGGGATGGCCAATTCCTCCTCACTTTCTGCCAACTCGTCAACACGGCCCAACATGCGGCTCACCTCATTTGGCCTCAACGGAAGTGGGTCGCCCCGCTTTTCCGCGCCGAGAAAACCAATCACGCTGGGTGTGTTGCGGATGACGTGCGGGACTTCTCCCACCAATGCGCACTCCACAAACACGTATCCGGGGAAGTGGTTGCGCTCCTTCGTGACCTTTTTGCCATTTCGGATTTGCAACACCTTTTCCGTCGGAATCAGGATTTGTCCGACATAATCGGTCAAGCCGGCCGCAGAAATCTCGGACTCAAGGAAACCCTTGGCCTTGTTTTCTTGCCCGCCGATGGCGCGCACTACGTACCACTTCTTGTCGATTTCGGCCATGGTCCTTGTTGTCTTCAAATCACGTAGGTGTAAATCAGACCGATGACGCCCTGCCAGATGCTTTCCGCCGAATTGACGCCAAACACCCAATCCATCACAAACACGATGCCCGCGATCATGAGGGATGCAATAAAGACGAGCACCGAAGCCTCTTGCAGTTGCTTGGGGCCCGGCCAAGTCACACGCTCCACCAACTCAGTGTAGCTATCCTTGACGTATTCTAAAACGTTTGCCATTTTCGATTCGGTGTATTTGCACGGGCAGCAGGACTCGAACCTGCAACCAACGGTTTTGGAGACCGCTACTCTACCAATTGAGCTATGCCCGTAGACGGCGAAAGAAGATGCCCCAATTGGGCATCTTCTTTCCCCAGATTTGTTTTCAGTGAAAACCCGAAGCTCAGCTGAGCTCGGTCACCTGTCCGGCGCCTACGGTGCGGCCACCCTCACGGATAGCGAAACGCAGACCGGGTGACATTGCAACACCATAGATCAATTCTACAGCAATGGTTACGTTGTCACCAGGCATGACCATTTCGCGGCCTTCCTCGAGAATAATTTCACC
>Ga0209335_10000508_pt1 | contig 47094 bp, 35 predicted proteins | sample COG_09_FD_184753 | JGI IMG/M metagenome (GOLD analysis project Ga0209335, IMG submission 184753) | Pelagic Microbial community sample from North Sea - COGITO 998_met_09 (SPAdes) (version 2) | ecosystem: Environmental > Aquatic > Marine > Neritic zone/Coastal water | place: Helgoland, sampling...
TTTTAAAACAGATAAATTCCAAGAAGAGAGTCTTAAGAGGCCTTTTAATTAAGCAGCGTTAGCTGTTGTAGCTTTCAGTAAATCCTGAATATTTGATGCCGCGGGAACAACAAGCCAAAAGTAAGGTTCAAATCTATCAAAATCATCAACCAGCTCTTTAGCCTTAATACTACTAGTATTTTTATAATGAGATTTAATTATTTCTTTAAGATGCTTCCTATGAGATTGCATATCTTCTGTTGTGATTCTTTCTAGGTTGACTGAACCTCTATTACAGTTATCAAAAAAAGTTTTGTCTTCATCTAATACATATGCAAAACCACCAGTCATACCTGCACCAAAATTAGCTCCAACAGAACCAAGAACGGTTACATGTCCTCCTGTCATGTATTCACAACAATGATCACCAGCGCCTTCGATAACAGCATTTGCTCCAGAATTTCTTACTGCAAATCTTTCACCTGCTCTTCCAGATACAAATAGTTCACCTCCAGTTGCTCCATATAGACAAGTATTACCAACAAGAGATGTATTAGTGTTGTTCCTTGCATAATGATTAGTATTTTTAATAATAATACTTCCGCCATTCATGCCTTTTCCAACATAATCATTTGCATCACCTTCTATGCTTAAATTAATGCCATTAGCATTCCAGCAACCAAAACTCTGTCCAGCAGAACCAGTAAAATTAAGATTTATACCTGCTTTAAATCCTACTTCTCCAAAATTGCTTGCAATATAACCTGATAATGATGCTCCAACTGACCTATCAATATTTTGTATTTTATAATCTAAAGCAATATGCTGATTTTTATCAATTGCGTTTTTTGTATCCTTGAGGATTTTCTTAGCTAAAACTCCTTTATCCCATGGAGGATTCTTTTTTGAGGTACAGAAAAAAGATTCTTTAAGGTTTTTATCTTTGAATAATAAATCACTTAGATCGATTGAATGATACTGTGAATCAAGATTTTTAATTTTTTCTAAATATTGTGTTTGTCCAATAATATCTTCAAGCTTAGAAACTCCCATAGCGCTCAAGTGATCACGGACATCGTTAGCAATAAATTTAAAATAATTTATAACTTTCTCTTTTTCGCCTACAAAATGTTGGTTAATTAAATCATCTCTTTGCGTTGCTACACCGGTAGCACAATTATTAAGATGGCATATTCTTAAATATTTACACCCCATAGCTATCATTGGTCCCGTACCAAAACCAAAAGATTCTGCTCCAAGAATGGCCGCCTTAATTACATCAAGTCCAGTTTTCATTCCACCATCTGCTTGAAGTCTTACTTTGTGACGCAATCCACTATCTCTAAGACTTTGATGAGCCTCTGCTAGTCCAAGTTCCCATGGAGAACCTGCATACCTTATAGAAGTTAGAGGACTGGCTCCAGTTCCTCCATCATGTCCCGATATAGTAATTAAATCTGCATAAGCTTTTGCTACACCTGAAGCAATAGTTCCAACGCCTGGTTCAGAAACTAATTTTACAGAAACAAGGGCATTTGGGTTTACCTCTTTTAAGTCATATATGAGTTGAGCTAAATCTTCTATAGAATAAATATCATGATGAGGTGGAGGAGATATTAAAGTAACTCCAGGAGTAGAATATCTTAATTTAGCTATTAACTTATTAACTTTTCCTCCAGGAAGTTGACCTCCCTCTCCTGGTTTAGCCCCTTGAGCTATTTTAATTTGTAGCACCTCAGCATTAACTAAATAATGTGGCGTTACACCAAACCTACCTGAGGCAATTTGTTTAATTTTAGACATTTTTGAAGTGCCATATCTTTCAACTGCTTCGCCACCTTCTCCAGAATTAGATCTCCCTCCAATTTCATTCATTGCTTCAGCAAGCGTCTCATGAGCCTTGGGTGATAAAGCGCCCAAACTCATTCCAGCAGAATCAAATCTATTTAATATATTCTTTTCGGTCTCAACCTTATTTATATCTATTTCTTTTTTTCCAGTATTAATATGCAATAGATCTCGAAGCATAGCTGGAGGTCTATTATCTACAAGACCTGCATATTCCTTATAAGTTTTATTAGCACCACTACTAACTGCTTCTTGTAATTTTTTTACTATCTCTGGATTGTATGCATGATACTCACCACCATGAATATATTTAAGAAGGCCGCCAACATTCATATCAGACAAGTTTGATCTCGCATAATCATCAATAGATCTAAGCTGAGCATCCAAGTCTTTAAAACTTTTACCCTTGACTCTACTAGTTGTGTTAGTAAAACATAAATCAACAACATCTTTATCTAGTCCGACTATTTCAAACAACTGAGAACCCCTATAGCTAGATATTGTAGAAATTCCCATTTTTGAAATTATCTTAAGCAATCCCTTGTTTATTCCTTTTCTATACCTAGAACAGTTTTCATGAGGATGACCCTTAAGTTCATTTCTTTGAGTCAAATCTAGAATTGTTTGGTAGGCTAAGGATGGATAAACAGCAGTTGCGCCAAATCCAATTAGGCAAGCTATTTGATGAGTATCTCTTGCAGACGAAGAGCTAATTACTATATTTGCATCTGATCTTAATCCTAATTTAACTAGATGTTGATGCACTGATCCAACAGCTAATAATGCATTAATTGTTAATTTTCCTTCAGGAGGAACATCTTCAATTAGATGAATTATTGAGGTGCCATTTTTAACCATATTTACCACATCTTTTTGTAGCATTTTTATTGCTTTCTTTAATGATATAGAGCTATCGAAAATCAGATCTATGCTTTCTGATTTAAAATATTTATTTTTTAAAACTGCTGCTAGTTTTTTATGTGAAAGAACGGGAGAAGTTGTAACTAATCTTTTTGCATGATTAGCAGTTTCCTCATAAATATTAAGTTCAGGTCCAAAACAAGTCTCTAATGTCATTACCCCGACTTCTCTTAATGAATCTATTGGTGGGTTTGTAACCTGCGCAAACTGCTGTCTAAAAAAATCATAAAGCTGTCTATGCATTTTACTCATAACAGCTAGGGCAGTATCATCTCCCATAGAGCCTGTCCCTTCTTGGGATTCAACAGCCAGAGGCTTTATAACCGATACCCTCTCCTCCTTAAATAAAAGAAAAAGCTTTGATGCTGTTAAAAACTTATTTTGTTCAATTTGCTTGAGACCAGGTCCTTCATATGAATCTAAGCTTGATTCTATGTATATAGCATTTTGTCTAAGCCACTTTCGATATGGAAATTGCTCTTTGAGATCTTCATCTATCTGAGTCTCATTAAAAATCTTGCCAGTAGAAGTATCAACTGCCAAGATACCGCCTGGCTGGACTCTACCTTTCTCTAGAACATCTTCTTCATTAACTGGATTAACACCAGTTTCTGAAGCTATAGTAATAATGTTACTTGAATCGATCTGATACCTTGCTGGCCTAAGGCCGTTTCTATCCAAAATACATACTGCCCATTTACCATCTGCCATAACAATTCCAGCTGGGCCATCCCATGGCTCCATATGCATGGAATTATATTCATGGAAACCTCTAATATCTGGATCTAGTGTTTGAGTATTTTGCCATGCGGGCGGAAGAACCATTCTCACTGCTCTGAATAAATTAACCCCACCTTTGACAAGAAGCTCTATCATATTATCTAAAGAAGAAGAGTCTGATCCAGATTCATTAACAAGTTCCTTAAATTTCTGAATTTTAGGAATTAAAGGTGTGGAAAACTTTGAAGATCTAGCTTTTACCCAGTTCCTATTTCCTCTAATAGCATTAATTTCTCCATTATGAGCAAGGAGTCTAAACGGTTGAGCAAGATGCCATCTTGGACTGGTGTTTGTTGAAAACCTTTGGTGAAAAACACATGTCGAAGCTCTAAAATCTGTTTGATTTAGGTCAAGATAAAACTCTTTAATTGATCTTGGAAGCATAAGACCTTTATAGACAATAGTTTTTGATGACATGCTGCATATATACAGTACTTCGTCATCCATAAAGATTTCTTCTATAAATTTTCTTGCCTGAATAAGTTTTGTTTCAAACTCTTGATGATTGAAATCTTTTGAATTTGGTTTAATAAAGATTTGATAGATATTCGGGAGGCAGTCTAGAGCTATCTTACCAAGAATTTTTTTTTGAACTGGAACTTCTCTCGTTGTGATTAAGGTTAATGACTCTTTATCCAAAATTTCTTCTAATTTAGGAATAATAGTATTAATTTTTTTTGTAAAAAATATTTGACCTACTGCAAAATGTTCACCTAAATCTTTTTTTTGCTCTTCTGCGATCTTTTTTTTAAAGTAAGCATGATCTATATCAAAAAGAAGACCGCAGCCATCTCCAGTTTTACCATCCGAGCCAACACCTCCCCTATGAGTCATGCTAACTAAAGCATTAATTGAATTGAGAATAACTTTATGAGATTTTTTACCATTCGTATGAGCAACTAAACCAAAGCCACAGTTATCTCGAAATTCTTTTTTATTAAATAGTCCAGGCATAGTAATCGTTTATAGGATAAAACATTGTAGCATGTAATATATCATTTGTTTTCTAAAAGTGTCATACTGCGTCATACACTTTTACAATATGAAAAATAAGCAATATAAAATTGAGAAAGGAGTTTTACTTTTTACTCAACCAAAGTCGCCTTTCTTTTATGGAAAGCTGAGAGTTAATGGAAAGTACATAACAAAATCGTTTGCTCCTCTTGAAGATTTTGAAATTGCAAAAGAAAAATTACTTAAATGGAAAGAGGAAGTTTTTTCAAAACAAGGAAATAACTTCAGCCTTGAAAACAACAATTCGTCACTTAATTATAGAGATGAATATGTAAATCATGAAAAGCTAGATAATGATTTTCAATTTCTAGATGTCAGAAGATATGATCCTGCCAAAAAATCAGCCGAAGAAAGAAAAATTAGTTTTGTTGAAATTTATGGAGAATATAATCAAGTTCAAGCATCTAACCAAGCTCATAGATGTTTAGATTGCGGAAACCCATACTGTGAATGGAAATGCCCTGTTCATAATTTTATTCCTGATTGGTTAAAACTTGTAAATGAAGGGAATATTATAGAAGCTGCTGAATTATGTCACTCAACAAACAGCTTGCCTGAAGTATGTGGAAGGGTGTGCCCACAAGATAGGCTATGTGAGGGAGCCTGTACACTAAATGATGGTTTTGGTGCAGTTACCATTGGTTCAACTGAAAAATATATTACTGAAAAAGCATTTGAAATGGGCTGGAAACCTGATATGTCTTACAGAAAATGGACTGATAAAAAAGTTGCTATTGTTGGCGCTGGACCAGCTGGAATAGCATGTGCAGATGTTTTGACAAGATCAGGTGTCCATAGTCATGTTTATGATAAGAATGAAGAAATAGGCGGATTATTAACTTTTGGAATACCTGAATTTAAATTAGAAAAATCTGTTGTTAAAAGAAGAAGGAAAATTTTAGAAGAAATGGGTGTCAAATTTAAATTGGGTAAAGAAATTGGAAAAGATTTACCATTTAAAAAATTATATGACGAATATGATGCCGTTTTTTTAGCTATGGGCACTTATACATCTCTCGAGGGAGGTTTTGCTGGTGAATCATTACCAGGGGTATATAAAGCAATTGACTACTTGATTTCTAGCACAAAAAAACTTTTGAAGTTACAAACTAATAAAAATGAATTTATAAACTTAAAGGGTAAAAATGTAATTGTTTTAGGTGGTGGAGATACAGCTATGGATTGCAATAGAACTGCAATAAGGCAAGGTGCAAAATCAGTAAAATGCCTTTACCGAAGGGATGAAGAAAATATGCCAGGATCTAAAAGAGAAGTTCAAAATGCAAAAGAAGAAGGTGTTGAATTTGAATTTAATATTCAGCCTATAGATATAGTCGGAAGCGAAAAAGTGCAAGGTGTGAAAATTGTTAAGACTCAATTAGGTGAGCCCGATCAAAATGGAAGAAGAGTACCAATACCTATACCTGGATCTGAAATAATTTATGAAGCTGATGCTGTTATTGTTGCTTTTGGTTTTAGAGCAAGTCCATCAAGTTGGTTTGGAGATTTTGAAATTAATACCCAAAAAAATGGGCTTGTTATAGCTGAGGAGCATCAGGAATATAAGTTCCAAACATCAAATAAAAAAATATTCTCTGGTGGCGATATGGTCAGAGGTTCGGATTTGGTTGTTACAGCTATATGGGAAGGACGTGAAGCTGCAAAAAGTATTATAAAATACGTTTCATGATAGAAAGAGAATCCATTTTTTTAAAAGCGCTTAATAAAGAGACCCTTCCTATTCCCCCAATTTGGTATATGCGCCAAGCTGGAAGATATATGCCTGAGTATAGAGCTGTTAGAAAGAAGTTTAAAAACTTTCTTGATATGTGCAAAGAGCCTGATGTTTGTTGTGAATTGGCCCTTCAGCCTATAAATGCTTTTGAACTAGACTCGGCCATACTGTTTTCTGATATTTTAACAATACCTGATGCTATGGGCCTAGATGTTAAATTCTTAGAAGGAGAAGGTCCGGTATTTGGCAATCCAATAAAAACTGCCAAGGACGTATTAAATATTAAACCATTTGATTCTGATAGCCTGTCTTATGTTTATAAAGCTGTAGGGAATATTAGAAGCGCCCTGCCAAAACATATTCCATTAATTGGTTTTTGTGGAAGCCCTTGGACTTTAGCTGCCTACTCTATAGAAGGAAAATCCTCTAAAGATTTTTTATTTACTAGAAACTTTCTAAAAGAAAATGATGATGAAGCACATATATTTCTTAATAAGCTTACAGATGCTTGCTTTGAATACCTTAAAAGACAAATAGAAGCTGGAGCTGATGTTATTCAGATATTTGATTCATGGGCTAATCTGTTAACTGAAGATGATTATAAAGTTTACTCTTTAAAATATATAACTACTTTAATAGGCCTATTAAAAAATGATGCCGTTACAAAAAATATTCCAATTATTTTATTTTCTAGAGAACCTAAAGTTCAATTAAAGACCATTATGACATCTCAATCTGATTGCCTAAGCCTTTATTGGAGTATGAATGATATTGATTTAAATGAAGTAAAAAATAAAGTTGCGATCCAAGGCAACCTTAATCCTGAAATTCTTTTGGAATCAAATGAAGTAATTAAGCAAGAAACCTTGAAAATTCTTCAGAAATTTAAAAATTATCCTGGATACATATTCAATTTAGGACACGGAATTACTCCAAATATAAATCCAGATAAGGTTAAATTTTTAACAGATCTAATTAGAAGTATTTAGTCAGCTTTTTTTGATTCTGGCCAAACTCTTATTAAACCCTCTTGAGTGCATGATGCAACCAAATCTCCGTTATGGGAAAAGATAGATCCTCTTGAAAACCCTCTTGCATTTCTAGTAATTGGGCTATCAATTGAATATAAAAACCAATCATTAAGATCAACTTTTCTATGAAACCACATTGCATGATCTAAACTAGCATTTTGAAGATTTTTAGTTAGAAAGTTTACGCCAACTGAATTATTTGCAGCAGCAATAAGACCCATATCAGATATATATAAAAGAAATGCTTGTTGTATCTTTTGATCATCAGGAATTATGCCGTCAGGCTTAATCCAAGTATTTTTGTATGGTGGTAACCTTTTTGGATTAAAATAGTCTTGTTCTTCTACAGGCCTCATTTCAATTTCTTTTTGGCGAATAAAAACAGGCATATCATCAGGATCTAATTTTAATTTTTTGAGGAGCTCCTCCCTTATTTCTATTTCATTTCTTAACTTTTCAGGACCTGTTATATCTGGCATTGGGATTTGATGCTCAAGCCCCTCTTCATCTTTTTGAAAAGATATTGAGCAACTAAAAATTGCCTCGCCATCCTGAAGCGCTTTCACAGTTCTAGTTGAAAAACTTTTACCATCTCTTATTCTGTCAACCATAAAAATAATAGGCTTATCCATATGACCAGGTCGTAAAAAATAAGAATGGAAGGAATGAGCGAAATGATCAACGCTAATAGTTTTATATGCCGCAATTAATGTTTGCGCCATTACTTGGCCACCAAAAACTCTAGCCCAGCCAACATTCTTTCCAGTCCAGGTATAGATGTCTCTATCAATTTTATTTAACGAAAATAAATCTAAAGATTTTTCTAAAAGATTGGGCTTTTCTTCCATTGGACTAGACTCCTTTAAACAAGACTAATGATTTTAAGAGTATCCATCTTACATTGTTTATAAAAAAACTAGAACTTTCATGAGTCAAAAAGTATCATGGTTACAAATTAGAAAAACTAAATAAAAAAAATGGCAATCAATTCCAATATAGATCTTCCAAAAAAACCGAATATAAAGATAGAGGTATCAAAGGTTTTTAATATTGACTCTAAAATAACTGTTAAGGGTTTTAAAGATAAAACTGAATGGGTTCCAGAAATAGATCCTAATTATGTTTTTGATAGAGAAACAACTTTATCGATCTTAGCTGGTTTTGAGCATAATAGAAGAGTGATGATTCAGGGTTTTCATGGAACGGGAAAATCGACACATATTGAACAAGTAGCTGCTAGGCTTAATTGGCCTTGTGTAAGAATAAATCTTGATAGTCACATTAGTAGAATCGATCTGCTTGGCAAAGATGCTATTAAATTAAAAGATGGTAAACAAATAACTGAATTTCAAGAGGGTTTGCTACCCTGGTCCATTCAAAACCCTGTTGCATTAGTTTTTGATGAATATGATGCTGGAAGGCCTGACGTTATGTTTGTAATTCAGAGGATTCTTGAAGTTGAGGGCAAGCTAACTCTTCTTGATCAAAATAAAGTTATTAATCCCCATCCATGTTTTAGATTGTTTGCAACTACAAATACTGTAGGTCTTGGTGATGTCACTGGCCTCTATCATGGAACACAGCAAATTAACCAGGGGCAAATGGATAGATGGCACGTCCTCTCAACCTTGAATTATCTTGATCCAAAGCAAGAGTATAAAGTTGTTGTGTCTCAGGTTGGCGACATGAAGGGTGCAAAAAACCAAGATACTCTAAAAAATATGATCAAGTTAGCAAACTTAACAAGAAATGGATTTGCAAATGGAGATATTTCAATCTTAATGTCACCACGAACAGTTATTTCATGGGCTCAAAATTATAAAATATTTAAAGATATAGCTTCATCTTTTAAATTAACTTTTCTCAATAAATGTGATGAGATGGAAAAGCCTATATTTTCAGAATATTTCCAAAGATGTTTTGATATAGATATTGAAGGTGATGGGCCAAAAACATAAATAAAATGGGCTGGATAAAAAATAGAGATAAGCTTTATGAAGCTTCCATATCATCTATAAAAGCTATAGCAAAAAATAAAGATCTTACTTCTAAAAATGGAATACCTCAAAGACCTCCAGTCTTAGATCAGGCTTCTTTATCTTCAACGCCAAGATCAACAAAGGACTTATCTACTTGGAGAGGTGAGTCAGACTTTCAAGCATTCTGGTTTGCTTACCATAAGCCCATTAAGGAAATACCCCTCACTCTTCCAGCAAGACTGGTCTTTAATGAACTTGAAATGTCCAGAGTGGAAATAATAGGCTCATCAGATTTTAAAGGCTCAAAGACAAATATAATTGACTATCTTGAAGCAAAAAGTTTAAGTATTGAGGATCAGAAATCACCAAATTACACGGCTCTTTGTGCCAATCTATGGTTAAAAGATGCTGCTGGCATTACCTTACTTCCAGCATCTCAAAAAATCCTTAATAATTTTAATGAAAAATTTGCATCTGCAAATCTATTTGAAATTAAAGAAGATATAGTAAATACAATTTCAAACCAAGAAAACTTTAGTAAATTATCTGAGAAATTCTTGAAGAAGATAAATTTGCTTAAAATTGATAACTCTGAAGAAGATCTCAATGAAGAAGAGCCTTTTGAATCTCCGGGTAGCACAAATGAAATTGAGCAAGGAGAAATGGAGGATCAACAAGATAATGATAGTTCAGATCCTGAAAATATGCTTGAAGATATGGATATTGCAATGGATGATAATATCCAACAAGTTGAATCAACTTCAGATGGAACCTCGATAGATGAAGAGATCGAAGCTCTTGCTTACCCTGAAAATAACTATACTACTAACGGACAACAAGACTATTCTATTTTTACTTCTGCATTCGATGAGATTATTGATGCTAAAGACCTCACAACTTCCGATGAAGCATTAAGACTAAGAGTTCAGCTAGACAATCTAATAAAGCCCTATCAGACAACAATAGGTAAATTAGCAAACAGGCTACAAAGGTTGCTTCTAGCAAAACAGAACACAAGCTGGAACTTTAATCTTGAAGAAGGAATCCTTGATACTGCTAGACTCCACAGAGTTATTGCTGAACCGGGGCATCCTTTAAGCTACAAAGAAGAAACCGAAACAGATTTTAAAGATACTGTTGTAACGCTTCTAATAGATAATTCTGGTTCAATGCGAGGAAGATCAATAAGTCTTGCTGCTATTTGTGCTGACATCATTGGAAGTACACTCGAAAGATGTCAAATTAAAACTGAGGTCTTAGGCTTTACAACTAAACATTGGAAAGGTGGAGACTCAAAGCAAGAATGGATAAACAAGGGAGGTTTCACAAACCCCGGACGACTAAATGATATTCGTCATATTATTTATAAAAGTGCAGATAATACATGGAGAAGGTCTAGAAAATATTTTGGTGCAATGTTAAGAGAGGGTCTTTTAAAAGAAAATATAGATGGGGAGGCTCTAGCTTGGTCTCATGAAAGACTTATTAAAAGAAATGAGGAAAGAAAAATCATGATTGTTATATCTGATGGAGCTCCTGTTGATGATAGTACCTTGTCAGCAAATAGAGAGGACTACTTAGATAATCATCTTAAAAAAATGATTGCCCAGATTGAAAATGAGAGCCCAGTAGAACTTCAGGCGATTGGTATTGGGCATGATGTTACAAAATACTATAAAAACGCAATTACAATTCACAGAGCAGAGGAACTGGGTGAAGTATTGCTGGATGAGTTAACAAAACTTTTCAAGAACTAAATTCTGTTATAAAATAACTTAATGTTTACAGTGTAAACATTAAATAGGGAGCAGAATGAAAATAACAAAACAAAACGGGCCACCTGAAGACCTTCTTTACTTTGATGATGAAGTAAACATGACACCTGATCAGGTTGAAGATGTGGTTGAGATATTTAATACACCATTAACAGGATCATATAACTGGGACTATACAGTTGCAGATAATAGAATTAAAAAACTTTATGAACTTGGCAAAGAGTTAAATTGGAATGGGTCAATTGATCTTAATTGGGATTACACTCATCCAGCAGATGAGAAAATTGTTGAACCTGATGAGGAACTACCCCACGAAACTCTAGAAGCCTATCAGGCTCTTTCAGAAGAAGAAAAAATACTTTTTGATAGGCATTCAACTGCTGAATTAATGAGTCAATTCCTTCATGGAGAGCAAGGTGCATTATTAGTTGCATCTCAACTTGCATGCTGTGCTCCAACTTTTAATGCGAAGCTATATGCAGCATCCCAGACTTTTGATGAAGCAAGACATGTTGAGGTTTTTAATAGATATCTTCAAGATAAAATTGGAATCCATTATCCTATAAACCCATCACTTAAATTGCTTCTTGATAAAATTCTTACAGATGAAAGGTGGGATTTAAAATTTATTGGAATGCAAATTATTATTGAAGGATTGGCACTTGCAGCATTTCAAATGCTAAAAGCTATTACTAAAGATCCTCTTTTGAAACAACTTCTCCACTATGTTGTTAGAGATGAAGCTCGACATGTAACTTTTGGTATCAATTATCTAGAAGATTATATAAAAACATTAACACCTCAGGAAATAGAAGACAGAGCTGAATTTGCTTATGAGGCGTGTGTTATTTCTAGAGAAAGATTAATAAATACAAAGGCTGAACAAAGATTTTTAAAAATGACGCCTGAAGAAGCAAGAGAGTTCCAAATGAATACTAAAACCTTTGATATGTTCAGAAATTTCTTGTTTTCACGAGTTATTCCTAACCTATCAAGAATTGGACTCTTAACAGACTCTGTCAGACCAAAGTTTGAAGCGCTTGGATTGCTTGAATATGAACATGCTCCTGATGACTTTGAATGTGATTGGAGTGAGTTAAAAAAACCTCTAGAAAGTTTTGAAGATATTCCTGAAGCAATCTAAACTTTATTTAATAGGTATCTTGCTCAGTACTGCAGGTTTTGCAGAAACTATTTATATATCTCCATCTGAAGATCCATACACAGAGATACAAGAAGCTCTTATTCTTGCAAATCCAGGTGATATTGTTCATTTATCATCTGGATTATATGAACTAGAAGATAGTCTTTCCATTGATGTCAGAAATATAATATTAGAAGGTGATGGAATGAATGAAACTGTTCTTTCATTTAAAAATCAACTTTCTGGAGCTCAAGGACTATCAGTAACCTCAGATAACGTAATCCTTAGAGACTTTGCTATAGAAAATGCAAAGGGTGATGCAATAAAAGTTAAGGGAGTAGATGGAATTAGTTTTATAAGAGTGAGGACAGAGTGGACAGGTGGTCCGAGCTCTGAAAACGGTGCTTATGGATTGTATCCAGTTGAATCAAAAAATGTTCTTATAGACTCTTGTGTTGCTATTGGGGCATCTGATGCTGGAATTTATGTCGGCCAATCTGAAAATATAATTGTAAAAAATTCAATTGCTGAATTTAATGTTGCAGGAATTGAAATTGAGAACTCTTACTATGCTGATGTTTTTAATAATGTAGCGTCTAACAACACAGGCGGTATTCTAGTTTTTGATTTACCAGATATTCCTCAACAGGGTGGACATCATATTAGAGTTTTTAATAATAAATCAGTGAATAATAATACAGATAATTTTGCTCCTGAGGGCAATATTGTTGGGGAAGTTCCTAGAGGTTCTGGAATTATCATTCAAGCCAATTCTCATGTTGAAGTCTTTGATAATGATATTGGTGAAAATGATACTATCAATATTGCAGTAGTAACTTATGGATATGATACAGAAGATAAGAACTACTATCCGCACCCAAGATCAATTCAAATTCATAGTAATAGATTTGGTAGATCTGGCTATAACCCTGATCTTGAAACTGGTGAATTAGCAAAAATCCTTTTTGAGATTTCTGGTGGTGATATGCCTGATATATTTTGGGATGGAATTATGCCCCTACCCCAAATTATTTTTGGCCAACCAAAAGAAGACAAAATTGTGCTTGGTGATAATGGTGATGCATCCTTTCTGACTATTAACGCATTAAAATATATCTTGCCTTTTTTTAATCCTGTCGAAACTAATTATGAAAAATTTTCAGGTGAAATATCACCTCTACCTCCAGTTGTTATAAGTGAAACTCTATAAATCATCACTTCTTATAGTATTTACTATATTTTCTCTTTCAATAAATTCTGAAGTTAATCAATCGGTTGTACTCAATAATGAAGCTGCCTCAAAATTATCTGATTATGGTTTTTTTAGTGATTTGACTCTTCAAGTTCCAACAGATGGCGTTCTTCCGTATGACTTAAACTCACCACTTTTTTCTGATTATGCTGATAAATTAAGATTTATTTATATACCTCAAGGTGGATATGCAGAATATCATCCAGATGAAGTATTTAATTTTCCGAATGGCTCAGTTTTAATAAAAACCTTTGCCTATCTGAATGACTTTTCTGAATCAGAGCTTGATCCTCAGTTACTAGAAACTAGATTGCTTATAAAGCATGATGATGGATGGAAAAACATTAGCTATGTTTGGAATAAAGAGCAAACTGATGCATACAAGAGTATTGCTGGGAAAACAATATCAACTCAATTCGTAAACGATTATGGAAAGATTCAAGATATTAGATATAGGGTTCCGAATATCAATCAATGTAAAGAATGTCATCAATCAGGTGAAACTATTACGCCAATAGGACCTAAAGCAAGAAATCTTAATAAAGATATTAGTTATAAAGATGGCTACATGAATCAACTTTTAAAATGGCATCAAGAGGGATGGATTCAAGAAAATATCTCTACAAATTCAATGGTTGACTGGTCAGATATCAATGCAGACCTAGATGCAAGAGCTCGCTCATATTTAGATATTAACTGCGGTCATTGTCATATTGAAGGAGGCTCAGCCGATACCACTGGTCTTTATTTAGATTTTACTGAGAACAGAAAAATTCACTTAGGTTATTTCAAGAAGCCTATAGCAGCAGGACGTGCAAGTAATAACTTAAAATATTCACTTGTCCCAGGAAAGCCAGATGAATCTATACTGTTGTATAGGATGGAATCTCTTGATCCTGGTATCATGATGCCAGAATCTGGAAGAGCTCTTCAACACACTGAAGCTATAGACCTTTTAAGAAAATGGATTCATCAGCTTTAAATTTGTTATTAAGGCCTTAAGTATTTAATATATAAAAGTAATTTTAAAGGAGTTATTTATGTCTAAGCATTCTGCAATTAATCGATTTGGTAGATCACGCAATCCTGCTTTCTCAAAGAATTTTGAACAAAGTGGATTTAGAACTCAATCTAGTAGTGAAATGAATACTGCAAGTGGTTTCAGAACTACATCATCAGTTATTGAGTCTTCAGATATTATGACTTTAGATGGAGCTGTTAATAAAACAGGAATCCTTTTAGCTCTATGTTTTGCTGGTGCTGCGGTAGGTTGGAATATTCCGGCTCTTGCGCTTCCAGCTGGTATTCTTGGTTTTATACTTGCTCTTGTAACAATATTTAGAAGCCCAACCAAAGCAGGAACTACAGCTCCTTTTTATGCACTTGCCCAAGGAGTTATGCTTGGAGGTGTTTCTCTAATGTATGAAAATCTTTTTGACGGAATAGCTATACAAGCTATTGGTCTAACTTTTGGAATACTTGCATCTCTTTTAGTTTGTTATAAAAGTGGTCTAATAAAACCAACTGAAAATTTTAGATTGATGGTTGTGGCTGGCATCGGGGGAATATTCATACTTTATATGGTTAGCTTTGTTATGAGTTTTTTTGGATCGGGCATAAGTCTCCTATCACCAACTAATGGCTCTTGGACCAGCATAGGACTATCAGTGGGTATTGTATGTTTTGCATCTTTGTCACTAGTTCTAGATTTTGATTATATTGAAGAAGGTGCAGAGAAAGGACTTCCAAAATATATGGAATGGTATGGAGCTTTTTCATTAATGGTAACTCTAATATGGCTATATTTAGAAATATTAAGACTTTTAGCAAAAATAAGAAGTAGGTAACCAAATGTCTAATGCTCTTATATTTGGAGGTATGGCTGCTATTTCACTTTTTGTATTCTTTAATCTAGGAAAAATTAAAGCATCAAAAAATCAAACAAATAGAAATAATAGGATTAATAGATTTGGCAATAATAATTCAAATAATATTATTGATGCAGAGGTAGATAAAGATGATAAAAACTAATTTAGTAAATAAAAAATTATTTAAAAGTGCGAACATTGTTTTTATATTAACTTTATCATTATTTGGTCAATTGTTATTAGCCGAAACTACTCATAATAATGCCCCAATTATTCAACCAGGAGCGCCTGGTATGGATTCAAAAAATCTTGACCCTGAAGCTGCTTCTGATATTGCCAGCACTTCTTACGTTGAAGCTGATGTAAAATTCCTTGAAGGCATGATTATTCATCATCAACAAGCAATATTGATGTCTCAATTGGCCAGCAAGAGAACAAATAATAAAACTATTATTGATCTTGCTAATAGAATAGATGTTTCTCAAGAAGATGAAATAGACTTCATGGATAGTTGGCTTAAATCAAGAGATGAAGGTATTTCTAATAAATCCAATGATCATCATATGCACATGCATATGGCCGGGATGGCATCACCGCAGCAATTAAAAACACTAGAAAATAGTGAGAGTACTGATTTTGATAGATTATTCCTTCAATTAATGATTGCGCATCATGATGGCGCACTTGAAATGGTTGAAGAACTTAAAAAATTTCCAGGATCTGCCTTTGACCCAATATTAAATGAATTTATTTCAGATTTAGTTAATGATCAAGGTGTTGAGATTGAAAGAATGAATATTATAGCCGTTAGTTTATCTGACGATCCGAGAGCGGGTTTGAGTCCTGGTTTATATATTGCAGATGAAGCAATTTTAAATATGGAGCTGATAGCGGCATTAAGAAAACCCGTTGGTTTTTTTGATCGAGATAATCCAGAAGCTAAAGGCGTTAAAGATATTGATGATGAGGATGAGGATGAAGAGAAAACAACAGAAGAAAAATCTAGAGCTTTACGCTCTCCTATTTTAAGTTTTGCAAATACAGATATGGCATTTAGTGATGATTTACTTGTAGCTGGAAGTTATCACGGCTTTAACATGTATAAAATTAATACTGAAAATGGAATTCCAAATTTAATATCTTCAGTTGTTTGTCCAGGAGGTCAAGGAGATGTTTCTATTGTTGGAAATTTACTCATTATGTCTGTTGAACAGATTCGTAGCCGATTAGATTGTGGATTAGATGGTGTTGGCAAAGATGCAAGCCCTGAGAGATTTAGAGGAATAAGGATTTTTGATATTTCAGATTTAGAAAGGCCAAAACAAGTAGGAGCGGTTCAAACCTGCAGAGGATCTCATACTCATTCAGTCGTTTCTAATGGTGCTAAGGATGGAAAAATAATTATTTATAATTCTGGAACTTCTAGTGTTAGAGACGAAGAAGAAATGGAACAATGTATTGGAAACATACCTGGTGATGATAGAACGGCTCTTTTTAGAATTGATATTATTGAAATCCCAATCATAGATCCATCAAAATCAAGAATAGTAAGCAGTCCAGCTGTTTTTGCTGATCCTAATACAGGTGCTCTAGGAGGGTTGTGGGTTGGTGGAGATCATGGTGATGATACTCAAGATACAAAAAGAACAGATCAATGTCATGATATAACAGTTTTTCCTTCTGCAAATATAGCAGCAGGAGCATGCTCTGGAAATGGTATCCTTTTTGATATAACTGATCCTTACAATCCTGAAAGATTAGATGTTGTTACTGATAAGGGTTTTGCTTACTGGCATTCGGCTACATTTAATAACGATGGAACCAAAGTTATCTTTACTGATGAATGGGGTGGCGGAGGAAGAGCTAGATGTAGAGCATGGGATCCTTTGGATTGGGGTGCTGATGCTATATATGACATAGTAGATAACAAGCTTGAGTTTAAAAGTCACTATAAAATGCCCGCGCCTCAATTAGAAACTGAAAACTGTGTTGCACATAATGGCTCCATAATTCCTGTAAAGGACAGAGATATTTTTGTTCAAGCTTGGTATCAGGGTGGAATTTCTATTATGGACTTTACTGATTCTTCTAACCCAGTAGAAATTGGATATTTTGATCGTGGTCCAATTAATAAAGATATATTAATAACTGGTGGTTATTGGTCGGCTTATTTTTACGAAGGGTACATATATGGAACTGAAATAACTCGTGGCCTGGATGTATTTAAATTAACTCCAAGTGAATTTTTATCTAGTAAAGAGATAAAAGAAGCCGCTAAAGCTATGCCAGCATCTGGTGAAAGAATTTTTAACCCTCAGCAGCAAGTGCCTATGAGTTGGTCTGAAGCTATTTCGGGTAAATAAACCTTATTGACTATGTTTGTTGGGATAGATTTTGGAGTTACCAATACTGACATTGCTGTTTGGAGCAATGATAAATATACCTTTTTCTCATTACCTTCAGAAAAAATTGATAATCATTTCCTAAGTAAAATATTTGAATTTATAAAAATTAATATTAATGATATTAATAAAATTGCAGTTACTGGTGGCAAATCTAGTGATTTAAATAATAATTTTAAAAATATATCTATATTAAAAGTTAATGAGGTTTCAGCAATTGGATATGGTGCAATGGAGCTATATAAAATTAAAGAAGATAATTTTGTAGCCGTAAGCGCAGGAACGGGAACGGCATGTATTTCTTACTCTAACAGAGAGTTTAATCATCTTGGAGGAATATCTGTTGGTGGAGGAACTCTTCAAGGTTTATCTAATTTAATTATTAAAAATAATAATGCTGATAATATTAATCAAATAGCCTTAAGTGGAAATAAAAACCAGCTTGATTTTTTAATAGGTGATGTTGTAAATGAAATAGGTTCTTTATATCCAGAAATTACAGCTTCAAACTTTGCAAAAGCAAGATCTAATAATAATCAAAAAGATGAAGATATTGCATCATCATTATCTAATATGATTGGTGAGGTTATTGGGACAGTGACATACCTAAATGCTCTTTTAATGGGAGTTGATAAGGTTTACTTTTTAGGTAGAACATCATTATTAGATTCTGTAAAAAAAGGTATTGATCAAAGATTAGCGCTTGCCGGCATTGTTGGTGAATATAACTCTGATAGAGAATTTGGAAATGCTATTGGAGCTATTGCTTATTTAAGAACTAAAATTTAAAATCAGAATTATATATAAATCTAAACAGAAACTATGATCGAATCGACCGCGGCAGTTGTAACTGATAAATCATTAATCATTACCTTTGCTATTCCCGCATTTTTTATTCTCATCCTAATTGAGTATTGCTATGGGAAACTGGTAGGAAAGAATACATATAGACTGAATGATACCTTTACAAGCATATCGCTAGGAATGATAAGTAGGTATCCTACTATGCTAAATTTAGGAGTCCAAAGTCTTATTTTTGTCTATGTCAGCAAATATCTGAATGTAGGGCTATTGTCTGTTAAGAATCCGTTCACTTGGATTGCAGCCTTTCTTTTGTATGACCTTTCATACTATTGGATGCATAGAATGCATCATGAAATAAAAATATTATGGGCTACTCATAGCGTTCATCATCATGGCGAGGACTTTAATCTTGCTACCGCCTTAAGACAAACAAGTACAGGATGGATTTGGAAATGGATTTTCTACTTACCAATGATTCTTCTTGGGGTTCCTGTGGAAGTTTTTATAACTGTAGCTGGAATTAATTTGGTTTATCAATTCTGGGTTCATACTGAACATATTGGGCATTTAGGTTTTTTAGAAAAAATATTTATTACTCCAATGAATCACGGCATTCATCATGCAAAAAATAAAGAATATATTGATGCTAATTATGGTGGTGTCTTTATTATTTGGGATAGGATGTTTGGTACTTATATATCAAGAAAACCGGATATTGATCCAGTTTATGGAACAGTTAGTGCCTTGAAAAGTTTTAATCCTATTTGGGCAAATTTTCAGATATATACAACTATGGTCAAAGACAGTTTTAAGACTAGAAAATTAAGCGATAAGCTAAAAGTTTTTTATTCTAAAACCTATTGGCGTCCAGAAGACTGTATTGAAGAAAAAGATCCTAAAGAATTCTATGTAAAATATAATCCTCAGGTCTCTAAGGATATTACTGTGTTTGCATTCTTCCAAATGCTTTTTACTATTATTGTTTCTGGATCAGTATTATTTGTTTTGCCTCAGCACTCATACAATGAGATAGCTATATTTGGAATAACAATAACTCTAATGAGTACACTTACTGCATCTTTACTTCAAGATAATAGATATGTTTACTTTATTATTTTTGGGTTTTCTGTGCTTGGGATATTTGGTATTGAATACTTAAGCCTTCTAAATATAAGCCTTATTTCAACTCAGTTATTGATGAGCCAGTTGTTTGTAAATGCTTTTGTGGTTTCTTTGATAGCTGCCTTCCAAGGCTTTAAAACTCTTCTTCTACTAAAAAATAAGAGCACTCTATAGTTTTATTTATTGGTTTCTTTTGCAGGAACTCCTGCAACTGTCTTGTTGTCATCAACATCATGTAACACCAAACTTCCTGCTGCAACTATTGAGTTTCTTCCAATAGTAATATTTCCTAGAATTGTACTTGCAGCAAAAACTGTTGCGCCCTGTTTTATATTTGGATGTCTTTTTCCTGACTCGAAACCCTTACCGCCTAGAGTAACTCCTTGAAATATAGAGACATCTTTTTCTATATTAGTAGTTTCTCCAATAACAACGCCTGTTGCATGATCAATCATCACGCTGCCAGCTATTTTTGCAGCAGGATGAATATCTACACCGAAAACTTCTGATGCCCTATTTTGTAAAAATAAAGCCATAGTATGCCTTTCGCCATTCCACAAGCAATGAGCTGCTCTATATGTTGCAAGTCCTAGAAAGCCTTTATAAAAAAGAAGTGGGGTAGAGAAATATCTGCATGCTGGGTCATGCTCTTTAAAAAACTTGAGATCATCTTCTAGTGCAGGCTCTATTTCTTCACATTCCCTATAAACATCTAAGATAAACTTCTTAATATCTTTAGCAGATAATGCATCGCTATGAAGTTTGGATGCGAGTATTGATGCAACCGCTGCCAATAAATCTTTTTGAGATAAAACTAATGAATTAAGAAATGGTCCTAATGATGGTTCAGCATCAATTCTTAAGTGAATTTCACTCTCTATCTGCTTCCATAAATTAATATCCATATATTGATTATAGGCTTTTTAAGTTCTTAAAATAGAATTAGGCAGCATCTAATGCTGCCTAATATTATTTGGATTTAGATATCAAAACGGTCAGCATTCATAACTTTATTCCAAGCAGAAATAAAATCACAAACAAACTTATCGCCCGAATCACTTGATGCATAAACTTCTGCTAATGCTCTTAATTGTGAATTAGATCCAAAAACAAGGTCTGATCTTGTAGCTGTTCTGACCTTTTCACCTGAAGATCTATTAAATGCTTCGTATGAATTTCCAGTTCCGTTTGGCTTCCACTCTACAGACATATCCAATAAAGTATCAAAATAGTCATTAGTCATTGTATCTGTATTTTCAGTGAAGATACCATATCCGGATGCGCTTATACCTATAGATCTCATGCCGCCAACCAGAACTGTCATTTCAGGTGCGGTTAGATTTAAAAGCTGTGCTTTATCTAGCATCATTTCTTCTGGTGAAACATTAACACCTGATTTATGGAAATTTCTAAAACCATCAGAATGTGGCTCAAGTACTGCAAAAGACTCTGCATCTGTTTGTTCTTGAGTTGCATCACCTCTTCCTGGGGTAAATGGAACTTTTGAACCAGTTGCCATTTCAATGCCCACATTACCACCCAAAACGATAACATCTGCAACTGAAGCTCCAGTATCTGATGAAATATTTTCATAAATATCTAATACTTTATTTAGCTGTTCTGGTTTATTAGCTTCCCAATCTTTTTGTGGTGCCAATCTAATTCTAGAACCATTAGCTCCACCCCTCATATCTGAATGTCTGTATGTTGAAGCGCTAGCCCATGCTGTTTCAACCATTTCTTGAATAGTTAAACCACTATTTTTAATTGCTTCTGATACAGAATCCACATCATAATCTGCATTACCAGCTGGAACTGGATCCATCCATATTCTCTCTTCACTAGGAACTTCTGGTCCTACATATCTCGTCTTCGGGCCCATATCTCTATGAAGAAGTTTGAACCAAGCTTCAGCAAAAGCATCTGCAAATTCTTCAGGATTCTCGTGAAAATGTTTAGATATTTTTTTATATTCGGGATCTTCACGAAGAGCGATATCTGCAGTTGTCATCATTGTTGGGACTTTTACAGAAGCATCTTCTGCATCTGGGGCTAAATCTTCATCTGCAGGATTAATTGCATGCCACACTTTTGCTCCAGCTGGAGTATCAACTAGCTCCCATTCATATCCAAATAGTAAATCAAAATAACCGTTATCCCATTGCGTAGGATTTGCAGTCCATGCACCCTCAAAGCCACTAGTGATTGTATCTCTTCCTTTGCCTGAAGCATAAGAACTCATCCAACCTAAGCCCATTTCTTCTAGTGCTGCACCTTCTGGTTCTACTCCAACGTTAGAATCGGGACCTGCTCCATGGCCTTTACCAAATGTATGTCCACCAGCAACCAAAGCTACAGTCTCATAGTCATTCATTGCCATTCTTCCAAAGGTTGTTCGGATATCATGTGCGCTGGCTAATGGATCTGGATTTCCATCAGGCCCTTGAGGATTAACATAAATTAAACCCATTTGAACAGCGCCAAGAGGCATGTCCAATGATTCTCTCTCGTCATTATTTTCATAACGATTATTTTCAAGCCACTCTTTTTCTAGACCCCAATGTATATCTTCTTCTGGGGCCCATATATCTGGACGTCCACCACTGAATCCAAAGGTTTTACCTCCCATAGACTCTATGGCAACGTTACCTGCAAGAATTAATAAATCAGCCCAACTAATTTGTTGTCCATATTTTTGTTTAATTGGCCAAAGCAATCTTCTTGCTTTATCTAAATTACCATTATCTGGCCAACTATTCAGAGGTGCAAAACGTTGTGCTCCAGTACCTCCGCCACCTCTTCCATCTGTACTTCTATATGTACCAGCAGCGTGCCAAGTCAATCTAATAAAGAAAGGTCCATAATGGCCATAATCTGCAGGCCACCACTCTTGTGAATCTGTCATTAAATCATTTAAATCTTTTTTTAGTGCATCGTAGTCAATTTTTGCAAATTCTTCTTTGTAATCAAAACCATTTTCCATAGGGTTTGATTTTTCATCGTGCTGATGAAGAATATTAAGATTTAAGTTATTTGGCCACCAATCACGAACAGATGTACTACTTTCGCTACTATTAGTAGTTGCAGCCCCATGCATAACCGGACATTTACCTTGTATTTCGTTACTCATTTTTCCTCCAAAGAATTGTGCTTAGTATTGAGTTAATTATACTTTAACTAATTTTTATATATTGATAAATATACTATTAATGTACTTTATGTTCGATTAAAATATACATAAATGTTTTCTATCAAGCAATTAAATTATGCACTTGCAGTCGCCAAAAGATTACACTTTAAAAAAGCAGCCGATGATTGTTTTGTATCTCCTTCTACTCTAAGTAATGCTATTACAGAACTAGAAAATCAAATAGGTTTTAAAGTTTTTGAAAGAACAAATAAGAAAGTTATAGTCACTAATCTCGGTTTAGAGCTCCTTGAAAAAGCTGAAACAATTCAATTTCATATCGAAGATATAAAAAAACTTGGTGAAGAACAAAAAGCCCCACTAAGCTCTCCATTAACTATTGGAATTATTCCAACCATAGGTCCATATTTGCTTCCTCTAGTTCTTCCAAAATTAAAAAAATATCATCCAAATCTAAACTTAAAAATCTTAGAAGGTAAATCTAGCTCATTAGTACAAAAAGTTAATGATGGAGACCTGGATATGGCTATTCTTGCTCTTCCATATAATTTAGGAGGGTTATTATCTTTTAAATTTTGGGAAGAAAACTTTTATTATGTAAGCCACAAAAAGAATAACTATAAGAAAGTTGTAAAAGCAAAAGATATTAATTTTTCAGAATTAATGTTGCTAGATGATGGGCATTGTTTAAAAAATCATGTGCTGGCCGCATGTAAAATTAATGATAATCAGCAATTTTCGATGGAAGCATCCAGTCTCCCTACCTTGATTCAATTAGTTGCTAATAATATGGGTTCAACTCTTGTACCTCATATGTCAATTAAGCATTTAATTAATACCAATTCGATGATCAAAAAGGCCATACTAAATGAGCCTGGCCCTCATAGAGAGCTTGCTATAATTGTAAGGCAGACTTATTCAGATAGAGAAAATGTACTGCTTTTGAGGGATATTTTTATAAAAGAATTAGAAAAGTATTCAAAAAATATTCAATAAAAAATGGTGGAGCTACGCGGGATCGAACCGCGGACCCCCTGCTTGCAAAGCAGGTGCTCTCCCAGCTGAGCTATAGCCCCATTATATAATGAGGTGCTATTGTACTTTAAATTATTTTATATTTGTATAATCTTTTAAATAAAAGAAAGGGTGGAAAAACCACCCTTATCTTTAGGGGATTTACTGACACCCCTCTCCCAAAAGTTAGAATTTATAAGAAAAACCTATTTTCATTGTTCTTGGTTTTTGCGCTCTAGCTCCGTCCTTAGGTGCTCTAGCTACAACATCTGCTGAATCTAATAGATTCTCGACAATCATGTAGACATCAAGATTTTCATTTACAGATTTTCTTAAATTAGTATCTACAAAATTGTGTGAATCAATATTTTGATAAGTGCCACATGCAGCAGTTGAACAAGCGCTTCCATTACTGACAAGTCTTAAATTTCCAGTTAAGCCAGAGTCACTAACAAAGCCTAAAACAATAGCCAATGAAGAGCTTGGAACATATGGAACATCATCTCCAGATGAGACAACCCCCCAGTACTCTCCATCATCATCAAAACTATTAGCGAAAGTAGCATCATTAGAGGTGAAGGTAATTCCCACAGGATAGTCTAAATTACCAACTTGGTAGATCTTAGAGCCTGAAACCTCAAACCCAGAAACATCCACCGCACCTCCGTTAAAAACATCTCCAGCATCACAGTCTCCGCCTTGAGAATTTTTACACTCAGCTTTAAGGCTTGAATAATCACTTTGGAAATAAAATACTTCAAGATTAGAAGTACCATTTAAATACCTAACACCTAGCTCCATATTATCTGCTTTCTCAGGATCTGTTCCGAACATAGGCGTCATACCTTCATGAAAACCAGCAACAAGTTTAATATTTTCATTTAAATCATAAGTTGCACCAAACCCTGTAGATGTATAGTCACCTGATTTTGATTTTGGATATCCTGAAGCAAGCATAGTTCTTGTTGGGACTCCATCATTCCATCTATTTTCTACTTGATCATACTCTTCTGATCTATGGCCAATAGTTAATGCTAATTTACCTAATGAAATAGTATCTTCAATATAAAAAGAGGTTGCTTGAGATTCTCTTAATCTATTATTACTTCCTGTATATCCAGTACTGCAAGATCTTAATGCAGAGTTGGTTCCGTTAGCGCTCTGATCAAAGCATTCATAATCCTGGTATCTGCTCTCTGAATCATCCATGTCTCTATAGCCAACTGTAATTGCATGATTGCCTAGCTCGGTCATTAGTTTTAACTGATAGCCTTCGTTAGAATAGTATCTGTTATTGTGTTTTAGCTTTACTTCAGTAGCAATAGTTCCATCTAATATACCTTGAGCTACTGAATTACCAGCATTTGCAGCACTGATAACATTATTAATACCATTCCCTACGCCACCAATTTTCGAATTATTTGCTTTGTCTACCTTAAACCAATCTCTATGATAGTCATTACTCCATGAGGTAAGGACAATATCAAAATTATCAAAATTTCCTTTATAAGTTAATGAGGTTTGATCTCCATCATTTTTCATTTCATCATACTGAGTCATTCCATATCTTCTATGAGGATTTTTATTAAAACTTGCTTGTGAAAGACCAACATAAGACTGCTCAGACGTCTCATCAAGATCTAAAAATTTAAATGCCAATGAATGATTTCCAGATTCATATCTTGCTTTCAACATTAAATCTGACTTGTTAAAACCTGTATCACCTTCAACATTGGCTATTGAAGCAAAGCCATCACTAGAGTGATCATGAATTTCTATCAATGCACCAAAATCTCCTGAATTAACACCATAATTAGCGTGTGTTCTCATCATGCCATTTTCACCAAACTCCTGAACTAATTTTCCCGATGTTGTTTCTGGAATTGGTGTACTTATAAGATTTATTGCACCTCCAATGGTACTTGGTCCAGCAGAAATAGAGGATGGTCCTTTTAAGACCTCTACAGAATTAATCCTTCCTGAAGTTGGAAAATAATATGCAGATGCTGAGGTATATGGAGCAGGAGCTATAAGGACTCCATCTTCCATAAGTGTTACCTTGGCTGACCTATCAATACTTGTTCCTCTGATTGAAATATTAGGTCTAAGTCCGTATCCATCTTCTGTTCTAAAATAAAGACCTGGAACTGCTGACAGAATTTTATGAATATCTGTGTCAACTATCTTTTCTAGGTCCTCTTCACTTAAAACTGTTCCAGATCCTGCAAGATTTCTTGCATCTTCTTTAGATCCAATAATAGTTACAGACTCAACATCATCATTTGCTGATAATCCTGAAGTTATAGATAACATTATTAATGCAGCAAGAGTGAATAAAACTTGTTTCGTTTCTATTAACTTATTTATCATTTTTATATTTCCTTAAATTTAAAAATACTTGAGGGTGGTCATTCCTTATTTGATTTAATAACAAATCAAACAGCACACTTTCAGGGAAATAAGTAACCTCCCTCAAGCTAAATGAGAATCATTCTCGTTTATGACTGAGAATGATAATGATTCTCATTTAGAAATGCAAGGAAAATTTTGAATTATTTTTAAATGCTGAATTCTAGGTTACTTATTGCCTCGCACAGCAAAGAATATTCCCAAAACTAACAAGAACATTTGCTCACTAGTAACAAACTTTGTACTCAAACTAGTAAACCAGTCAGCGTGAGCTATATATAAAGCACATGTCATAATCACAACGACAAGGAATCCAGATAATCTTGTTAAAAGATCACCAAGTTGTTGAGCAAATAGCCCCACCACTCCTCCCAAGATAATACCTATACCTGCAGCCATCTCACCAAGAATAACTAAGTTAACCCAGAATTCAGGCATAGGAATAAAAATACTTTCAAACCAAGTAACCATTCTATGCTGCTCATCCATCATAAAAGGTGCAGGAAGCTTTCCGTAACCATGGAAAAAGAATGCTATCCCCAGTGCAAGTCTTGGCAACCAGGGAACTATATTCATAAAAGGTTTGGAGATTACATCTAGTTTGTTATTTATTTTTTTCATTATTTAAATTATTTGAGTTTCTAAAAGTATATCTTTGTCATTGCAAAGAGAAAAGCCATTAATATTAATAAAATTATCAAGCTCATCCTGCCCAATATTTATATGAACAAATATTCTACCGGTAGAAGATATTTTCTCTTCAGTAATACATCCCATTCGGAATAACTTAGCTCTTATGTTTCCTAGAGATGCCTCTAAAGAGGCCCAGCCTCTATAGATACCATTAAATAAGTCATTGTTGATTAATTCTCTTAATTCATCTATTCCAATATTCTGTTCAGCAGATATCCAAACTTCATTAGAGCTGTTTTTACTATTGATGTCAGTTATACCTTTAATGTCGCATTTATTATTTACTCTTATTTGACGAATACCATTCAAATTTAATTCATCTAAGATTTGATTAACTTCTTTTTCTTTTTGGCGGTGATCAATATCAGAAATATCAACTACATGAAGTAACAAATCAGCAGATTTTAATTCATCAAGAGTAGCCTTAAATGACTCAATAAGCTGAGTAGGAAGTTCAGAGATGAATCCTACTGTATCTGAAAACAGTATTGGCCCTAATTCTGGGTCAATGTTCTTCCTTGTAACCGAATCAAGTGTTGCAAATAATTTATCTTCTGCAAGTTGTTTACTATTTGTTAGGGAATTAAATAAGGTTGTTTTGCCTGCATTGGTATATCCAACAAGAGCCACAAGCTTATTTCTACTTTTCTTTCTAGAATAACTATTTAATTGCTTTTGCTTATGAGCCTTCTCAAGTCTACTTTTTAAACGTTTAATTCTATGTCCTATAAGACGCCTATCAGTTTCCAGCTGTGTCTCCCCAGGTCCTCTCAATCCAATACCGCCCTTTTGCCTTTCTAAGTGAGTCCAACCTCTTATTAATCTAGTTGATAGGTGATTTAATTGAGCCAATTCAACTTGAAGTTTACCAATATGAGTCGTAGCTCTTGATGCAAAAATATCTAAAATAAGCTCAGTTTTATCAATTACTCTAACTTTTAATTTTAGTTCTAGATTTCTAGCCTGGGATGCAGACAGCTGATGATTAACAATTACAAGCTCAGCATTTGATATTCTAACCATGTCTTGAATTTCTTCTAGCTTTCCTTTATTAATGAAATGGCTAACTGATGGAGCCTTCTGTTTGCTTGAACTTGATTCAACAATGTCAGCTCCTGCTGAATTGACTAGCTCATAAAACTCTCCATAAATGTTCTCCAACTCTTGTCCTGTTCTTAAAGATTCAACATCAATGAAGATAATTAGTGTTTTAGGAATTTGGACTGGTTCATGAATCATAAAGTTAGATAATATTGTAGAGATTTTATTTAAATTTGTTACTATTAATTGAGTTCATTAAAAATTCTTTTGGAGGATATTTATGGATAGAGGTGAGCGAGCAAAAAAATCAGCTGATGCAAGTTTAAAAAGAAAGACTGTAAAAGAAATTAAGAAAAAGAAACTTAATAAGATATATAGAGAATTAAGAAAAGCTCGAAATAAATAAATCTAACCTAGTTGAAGTTTAGATTTTGTTGATACTTTAAATCCTAGTAGGGAATTTTATAAGCAATAATATGATAGAAAAAATCTTAAAAACTATTTCGGACAATATTGATAAATATATTCCGATAGGTATCGTCATACTTTCATTTTTTGTAGCAGCTATAGTCTAGAATTTCTTTTTTTGGGACTCACATTTCCCTGAAGCCATAATTTGGATCTTTGGATTTCTATTTTTTGTTCCATCTTTTTTATTTAGCCAAATATCTCCTGACATTTGGCCTTTGCCAGTAAACCAATTAAAAGTATTAGAAACTCTATATATATCTACCTCATAATCAGGAAATAATGGATGAATATCACCAGGCTTCATACTGTGAGTTATGGTTACTCCTGTATCAGAATTGTCCGCCTGCCAATCCGCACTCGGATTTATCCATGCTGGAGAAGGTTCAAGAGTATGCTTTAGTGATTTAAATGTTTCTTCACTACTATCTACTTCCCAATATTGAACTACATAGATTTTATCTTTCTCCCAGTCTTCTTCTGCAAAATTTGTTTTGGCGCGCTGCAATAGGAATAAAGATTGTTGTGTCTGCCTTGCCAAATTTTTAAAAAGTTCGATCCCTTCAGAAAGATATGTCTTTTTTATATCTTTGTAAGTAACTGAATAGGTGCCATCAAGCTCACATAAAATTTTAGAAGATGCGCCGAAAGTGGGGATGGATATTAAAATAAGTAGTAAAAATCTCATAAGATAATTCTAACTTAAAAAAAGCTCTTTAAAAAAAGAGCTTTTTTTAAGTTTAAAAGCTTTGATTTTAAGCCTTATCTCCAAAATCAATCATATGCTCAGCAATTCTTTCATTGGTGCCATACATAAAATGATTTGACATATTTTCTCTATATTTACTGGCTGGAACTTTCAAGCCAGCTGCCTCTGCAACCTCTCTGATGTGCATAGGAGTAGCTCCACAACAAACTCCAAGATAATTAATACCTAACTCAAATGCCTCTTTACCAAATTCTCGAATTTCATATCGATTGCAATATAAGGGATCTAGTGCTGTTGGAAATGTTCTTCCGTGAGGAGCAGGACAAGAGCAGCCATGGTCATCAGGCAAGTTAAAGAAGGTTGGGTTTGCTTCTGTAGTTCTGAATGGTAATGGCAATGCTCCCATATGACATTTTAATATTTTTCTAGCTTCTCTTAGGTAAGGCATCATAGTGTCAGGCCCTCTAAAGCAATTCATGCCTACAACATCAGCACCCCTTTGCTCTAACTCTTTCATAGTATCTAGTATAGAAATACCGTCTCTCATTTCGTTTTCAGCCATTGGAGCAATGGTTATTACTGATGGTAATCCAGCTTTTTGAATAATATCCAAAGCCATGTATGCCTCTTCAGCGTAATAAAATGTTTCGCCAACTAATAAATCAGCTCCTTCATCTACTGACCATTCAACCATTTCATTAAACATTCTCTCGACTTCTTTATGAGAGTCTGAATTGCCTTGCTCCCAAATATTAGAGTTAGAAATATTTCCAGCCATTAGGTTGGGCTCTCCTCCATCAATTGGATTATCAGCAACTTTTTTAGCAATTTTTAAAGCAGCACGATTAAGAGGCTCTATCAAATCTTCTTTTCCAATTACTCTCATTTTTTCTCTATGAGCGTTGTATGTAAAAGCTTCAACAACATCTGATCCAGCATGTTGAAAGTCCTTATGTAAGTTCTCTAGTGCTTCTGGATGCTCTAAAGAAACCATTGGAACAAACTCACCAGCAGATAAGTATCCTCTTTTTTCAATTTCAAAAAGAAAGCCTTCCGCACAAATAACCGGCCCTTCATTTAATCTTTGTATTAATTGTCTTTTCATCATTTACTCCTAATATTTTTAAATTAAATCCTGGGAATAATACCGTTTTAGCTCTTTATTTTAGTTCGCGGCAATAGGATCAAATCACGAATATGTAGATTATAAAGACATGAATATAGAATTGTAAACAGTTTTTTTAGGTACCTAAGTTTTAACGGAACTCGAGTTTATTGAGGATATCTGCTAGCCCAAAACTTATCTAAAACAAAATACCAAACACTATTTAAAAGTGGCTCTACAATAGCATCTGTAATAGCATCTCTAAATTCTGCACCAGTAAAGTACATCACGCATGCTGCTGCTATTATAAAATGACCAATCGTATAAATAATAGTTCTTATTATGGTTCCACGATTTGCTTCATACACCCTTTGAATAGGTGCATTAAATAACATTACAGATTTTTTTATATGTTCTATCATAGTTTGAAGCTTAACAGATTTTTTAATTTAGATTCATAATTGAAGATAAATAGATAAGCATTTAATATTGCATGATGTCTAATATAGATAAATTGTTAAATGATTTAACATTAAAAGAAAAAGTACTATTACTCAGTGGTTTTGATGCATGGCATACAAATAAAATTGAAAGACTAAATATTCCAAGTATTAAAATGTCCGATGGTCCAAATGGAGTTAGAGGAGATGGTAACTCTGGAAAATCATCTGCTTGTTTTCCAAGTGCAATTTCTCTTGGTTCATCGTGGAATATGAACTTGATCAATCGATTGGGAATTGAATTGGGTAAGGAAGCTAAGACAAAGGATGTAGATGTCTTATTGGGACCAACCATAAATATCCATAGACACCCTTTAGGTGGAAGGCATTTTGAAAGTTTCTCTGAGGATCCATATCTAACTGGAAGGATAGCAATTGAATATGTAAACGGAGTGCAGGAAGAAAATGTTGCAGCATGTTTGAAGCATTTTGTTGGGAATGATACAGAATATGAGAGGTATGCTGTTAGCTCAAATATTGATGAGAAAACACTCAGAGAAATTTATTTACTTCCTTTTGAGATGGCTATTAAACAGGCTAATGCAAAAGTTGTTATGAGTGCATATAACAAGCTGAATAATATTTACTGCAGTTCTCATAGAAATTTATTAATAGATATTTTAAAAAATGAATGGGGTTTTGAAGGCTATGTGGTCAGTGATTGGGGTGCAGCTTTAGAAACAATTGAAAATGCTAATGGTGGACTTGATCTCGAAATGCCAGGTCCCGCAAAAAATTGGGGGGCATTACTTGAAGAAGCAGTAAATGAAGGTAAGGTTGCAATTGAAGAAATTAATGACAAAGTAAGAAGAATTCTGCATGTGGCAGAATTTTCCAAAAGATTTGATAGTCCAGAAATTAAACCAGAGCGCAGTAATGATAATAAATTACAAAGAGCTTTATTAAAAGAAGCTGCTCAAGAAGGCATGGTACTTCTTAAAAATGATCATCTTCTTCCCTTAAAAAGTAACCTTCGATCTATAGGAATCATTGGTCCTAATGCAAAACATGCACAAATTATTGGGGGTGGAAGTGCTCATCTTCAGGCATATCATGAGTCTCACCCACTTGAAGCCTTTAAAAACAAAATTGGTAACAATGTTGATATTAAATATTCTAAAGGCTGCCATACATATAAATATCTTCCAATATTTAATAAAGATTTAATTGAATCTGACTCAAATAAAAATAATCAATTTCTTATAGAGTACTTTAATACTGCTAATGGAGAAAAAGAGCTTATATCAAAAGAATATGCACTGAAAAGTAAATTCTGGGCACTTGAAGGATTCGCAAAAGATATTATTGCCGAAAAAGGTAGGCCTGATATTTTTGTTAAATTCTCATGCATATACTCTCCTGACATATCGGGAACTCACGAGTTTGAAATTTTTGCAATTGGAAAAAGTAAACTTTTAATAGATGGTAAAGAGATTGTAGATAATTGGACCGATCCAAAACCTGGGGATGCTTTTTTTGCTTTTGGAACAGAGTCTATGCGAGGTGATGCGCATTTAGAAAAAGCTAAAAAATATCAAATAGAAATACAGTACAAGTTTGAGGGCAACTTTCCTGCCATATATATTGGTTGTAAGGCTCCAGATAAGATTGATTTATTTGATGAGGCTATTGGTATTGCAAAAGATGTTGATCAAGTAGTGATGATTGTTGGAACGAATTCGGATTGGGAAACTGAGGGCAATGATAGGTCTGATTTTAATCTTCCAGCAGGTCAAAATAAATTAATTGATGCTGTTCTCGATGTAAATCCTAATACAGTTATTGTTCTAAATACTGGCTCACCAGTTAAAATGCCATGGATTAATAGGGTCTCAAGTGTTATTCAGACATGGTATGCAGGTCAAGAATTTGGAAATGCTCTTGTAGATATTCTTACTGGCGATGTAACTCCTTCAGGAAAAATTCCTACAACCTTTCCAATTAATATTGAAGATACTCCAGCCTTTAACTCATACCCAGGTAAAGATCTTCAAATGAACTATTCTGAAAAAGATCTTGTTGGTTACAAATGGTATGACAAACAAAATATCGAAACTTTATACCCTTTCGGTTATGGACTTTCTTATACGGATTTTGAATACTCAAATCTTAAAATTAACAAGATTGAAAAAAATAAGATTTCATGCAAATTTTCACTAAAAAATACTGGTGCATTTTTAGGATCAGAGATATCACAATGTTATGTTAGTTATCAGTCTGTTGATGTAACAGAACCTATAAAAAAACTTCAAGGATTTGATAAATCTCTTCTTAAGCCAAAAGAAGAAAAAGAAATTGAAATTATTTTAAGTCCTGAGAACTTTAGGGTCTGGGATAGTAAGAAAAAAGATTGGATTATTAGAGAAGGTTCTTACAAAATTTGTATTGCGTCTTCTGCAGAAGATATCCACCTTGTTGATCTCATTAATTTATAGATAGCTCGTTCATCTCATCTTCAGATAGATTTAACTTTGTTGCTGCAATAGAGCTATTAGTTTCCATAATTGTTCTTGGTCCTATTAATGGAAAAATTAGTGGTGACTTTTGAATTACATAAGCAAGCGCAACTTGAATTGGTTGTACATTTCTAGATTCAGCAATCTCAAAACACTTTTCTCTTCTTTTAAGATTTTTTACGTCATGCCAAACTCTTATTTCCTCTTCTAATGAAGGGTTTGAGAAATGTTCATTAGAGGTGATTTCTTTTTTCTTTATAAAAAATCCTCTAGCTTGGCTTGACCAAGGAAAAAGCATAATTTTATTATCTGTAAGATAATTCAAGTACTCGTCATTAGTGCCAACACACCCTGGCCATACAGGATCAACCATATCAGCTAAACTGAAATTATTACTTAAAACACTGAATGCCTCTTTATTATTTGCAGCAGAATACTCTCGTGCTTTTGAGAAACGATCAAGCTCCCAGTTTGAAGCTCCCAGTGATCCTATCAGGCCTTCAGACCTAACTTCATTTAGTGCATCCATAAACTCTGCCACAGGAATATTAGGATTATCTCTATGAAGGCAAAATATATCTATCTTATTAATTTTTAAACGATCTAGGGATTCTAAAATCTGAGGTCTTATGAACTCAGGTGAACATTCAGGTGTATGTGCGCCCTTTCCGAGAACTATAATCTCATCTTCAATATTTCTTGAATTAATCCAATCTCCTAAATATTTATCACCTTTCCCATTATTATAAATATAGGCAGTATCAAAAATCCTTCCGCCTGAGCCATAGAAATGATCAAACATTGTAAAAGCATGTAAGGCAGAGGTCTGATTATCACAACCTAATGCCAGTCTAGAACCTAATTTATCAATTCTACTCAATGAGGTTTGCTGTAATTTTGAATTTTGGAATGAGTAAAACTTTGATTCTGGGATTGGTGATTTTTGAAGCTCACTAAAAGGACAATTAATATTTAAAGATTTTCTCCATATATCAAGCCAGAGCATATTACTTTGAGAATCTAAATGAGAAATATATTGAGATTCTAATTTATTATTTATTATGCATTCAGACGCATGATCAATTTCTCTTGTGAATAAGCCTACTTCATCTTTAAATGGGATTTCTTTATATAATTTTTTGTCTTTATAGATATCTACTGACGAATTTCCATCTTGAAATTGACCGCAATGCCATGGCTGACTAACTACTAAATCTTTAGTCCCATCAGAAATTTTTAAATCATTAGAATAGTCTTCATCTATTGCGCATTTAATATATGCTTCAATATTATTTGAAAAGACTATGTGTGCCTCGGATTGAAGATCAACTCCTGTTGAGTCAAGTCTTCCTTTGGCATTTATACTTTCAGGATCTGCGAAAGACAATCCGTTAAACCTTCCAGCAATAAGTTTAGCCATTGATAGTGGATAGCACCCAACATCTAGAATGGCACCTCCTCCCATATGTGGATTTCTTAATCTATGAGACTCTGGAAGGTCAGCAGAGAAACCAAAAGAACTTGTTATCGTTATCTTATTTTTTGTATTATCAAAAATAGATAGATTATCAAGAATATTTAATGTTTGAGGATGAACCCTATACATGTAGGCTTCCATTAAAAACACTTCCGCTTCTTTGGCTAGGGTTAGTAAAACCATGCTCTCAAGATGATTTATTGTTATTGGCTTTTCACAAAGAATATGTTTTTTATTTTTGATTGCTAATAATGAATATTCATAATGAGTATTGTGAGGAGTGGCTATATAGATAGCATCTATCTTAGTAGAGCTAATTAAATCCTCAATATTTTGATATGCCTTTATACCAAATTTAGATGAAAAGTTGTCAAGGTTATTTTGGTTTCTTCCAAAAACTCCAATTAACTCTGAATTTTGAGAGTGCTTAATAGAATGAGCAAAAGCATTAGCAATACTGCCGCTCCCAATAATACCCCACCGAACTTTAGACATTTGATACCTGCCTGCTTTCAATATCTCTAACTAATTTTTCATGTAAAGTTTTGTCTATAGGATAGAAGTAAAGCAAAACAAAACTTATACAAACTCCTACAAGAGGAATAATGGACATCAAATCTTTGAGTGCTTTTAAAGTATCTTCTGATTGCTCTTGGTTGGGCTCAAATCCAATATTTGTTAGTGCTATGCCTAGTATAAATACAGCAATTGCTATCGCTCCCTTCTGTGCAAAAGTCATAAATCCATAAAGAGAAGATTCAGTTCTAATACCAGACTTCCACTCACCATACTCGATGGTATCTGGGAGCATTGACCAAAAAAGTACACCAGTTGCCCCATTGCCAAAACCAATAAAAGCTAGAATATATAATAATGTATTTAAATCTTTAATCGGATAATAATAAAAAATAAAGAAGCCGATAAACAAAGTTATCATTGCGACTAGCCAAGTATTTTTCTTTCCAATTTTTAATGCCACATACGCCCAAAAAGGAACTGCAAAGAGCGTTGCTCCGTTTAAAGTTCCTAAAATTTGGCCTTGGTACTCATGTAACTCCAAAGCATATTTTGTAAAATATATAAGGTTATTATTGAACATTAAAAATGTTGAAATCAATATTATGATTGCTGAAAAAACAATCCAAAAAGGATAATTTCTAGATACAGATTTTGCCACTTCTGAGAAAGTTGGAAGTTCTTCTTTCTTAGTCCTAAATTTTCTTTCTTCTACAACATAAACTGTAATCTTTAAAATACATATAGCTATCAGACCAGAAAGTATTCCAAGATATATAAAACCTAAAGATTCCTGACCTCCTCCAAAATATAAAACAACTGGAAATCCTAATGCTGAAATTGAAAAAGTTCCAAGTGCTGCTGATAGCATCCTAGAACTAGTGAGTATTGTTCTCTCATCACTATCATCTGTAATCCTAGCTGTTAATGATGAGTATGGAACACTCACAATTGTGAAACAGGTTCTGTGAATTAGATTAACTACTAATAAAAATATAATTAGGAATGTTCCTTCAAAGGGTGGAACCCATAATAAAAGAATAAATGATAAAGCAAGCGGTATAGAGCCATAATGGATATAGGGCCTATAGCTCCCCATCCTAGATCTAGTTCGTTCAGCTAAAAAACCCATAAATGGATCTGTAAATGCATCCCACATAATACCCAGGCCATATATAAGTCCAGCAGCGAAAGGTGAAATACCAACAATATCAGTATAAAAATAAAGTAAATATAAACTAACGCCACTCCAGTACAAACAGATTGCATAGTCACCTACTCCATAAGCAGCACGTATCCTATTACTAACAGACTCTGTCATATATTAATTTTTTGATAATTTATTTATCTAATGTATAGGAAAAAGGAATGTATTGCATACAAAAATATGTGAAACTATTTGAATGGATTATAGAGAAGGAATTGTTAAAAAAGATGGTGTAGAAATTATGTATCGTGATTATGGAGTTGAGGGCTCAGAGCCAATTCTTATGGTTCATGGTTTAGGTGCACAACTTGTTCATTGGGCTCCTCACCTTATAGAATTTTTAGTTAACAATAACTATAGACCTATTACTTTTGACAATAGAGATTCGGGTTTATCCTCAAGATTTAAAGAGAAACCATCACTACATTTAGGATACCTTCGTTACTTTTTAAGACTGCCCATTAAAACTGAATATAACTTAAACGACATGGCTAAAGATGGTATTGATGTTTTGGACCATCTTGATATTGAAAATGCTCATGTTCTGGGAACATCCATGGGTGGAATGATAAGCCAGATCATTTGTGCCAAATATCCTAAAAGGGTTCGTTCTTTTACTCTAATAGCATCTACTGCTTCTGTTCCTGGACCACTAAATGGGCCTACCAAAGAAGTTAGAACTATGATGCTTGAGAGATCGCAACTAGAAAATCCTTCTATGGAAGAGGTTTATCAGCGTGAACTCAAATGGGTGGGTTTAATAGGTATGGAGAATAAAAAGGTTGATACTCCTGAATTTAGAGAAGAGACTATAAATAACTATATTAGAGTGGAAAAAATCAAAGATGGTTTTGGGTATGCTAGACAACTTTTTGCCATACTTTCATCTAAGAATAGATTAAGAAAAATACGATCTATAAAAACGAAGACTCTTATCATTCATGGTAAAAAAGACCCAGTAATTAGTGTGAAAAATTCATATCTTATGAATAAACTTATACCTAATAGTGAGTTGATTGTAATTGACAATATGCGACACCTAATTGAAGAAGAGATATTAGATCAATTCAAAGAAAAATTATTAGAGCATTTATCTCAAAGTTAGATTTAGTTTTTTGAAATTAAATTAGTGACATATTCCCCAATCGATAAACAAGATGTAACTCCAGGGCTCTCAATTCCTTGAATATTAATAAGGTTACGTATTCCATGATCTTTAGGCTCTAGAATAGAAAAGTCTTTCATTTGCTCATTTGCATTTTGTATTTTTGGTCGAATGCCAACATAGTCTGGTTGAAGTTTATCTGGATTTAAGCTTGGCCAATAGCTTTTAATAGAGCTAATGAAATTCTCCTTAAGGGACTCATCAAATGAATAATCTATATCATCAACCCAATCTATGCTCGGCCCAAACCTTATCTGACCTGACATATCAAACCCAACATGTAAGCCTGAAGTAAATTCATCTGAAACTGGATAAACTAAAGTTGAAAATGGGTGATCACCTGAATATTTAAAATAATGCCCTCTTGCATAACTTATTGGGTATATATATCTTGAATCAAGAGGCTCGATACTTTGTGCTACTACTTCAGAAGATATTCCAGATGAATTAATCAGGAATTTAGATTTAATAGCAAATTCTTTCCCATCATTACATTGGATTTCAAAAATATTGTCTTTTTGGATTGCTTTTAAGAATGATGTATTTAATGAAACCAAGCCTCCGTTATGTTGGATATCTCCCTCTAAAGCGGTAATTAACTCAGGCACATCGATAATACCCGTTTCAGGTGAAAAAATACTCCCCTCTGTAATTAATTCAGGATGAAGTGAATTAGTTTTATCTTTTGAGCAAAGTTCTAAATTAACTCCATTAGTAATGCCTTGATCATAAATGTCTTTAAGTCTTTTTAGCTCTGAGGATTCAGAAGCAATAATATATTTACCTATTTTTTTATGATTTATATTTTTGTTTTTAGCATATTTGTACAAGAGCTTATTACCACTAATACAGAATTTTGTTTTAAGTGATGATTGCGGATAATACATGCCGGCATGAATCACACCTGAATTTCTAGATGAGATGCCCTCTCCTGATCTTAATTCTTTTTCTATTACAGCAACTGACATACCTTTTTCACTTGAGTACTTGGCTATAGACAAACCAATTACACCAGCTCCAATAATAACTAAATCAAAGATAATTAAACTCCCTTAACAAACATATTTTATTTTTGAAAAAGCTTACCCTCAACTATAGTTCCTTCAACATTGATTTGATCTATTCTTAGTGGGTCAATGGACAATGGATTCTCTGAGAGGATTGTAAAGTTTGCAAACTTCCCAGGAACTATTGATCCATAATTATCCTCAATCCCTAAAGTGTATGCTGAGTTCAAGGTAACTCCTTTGAGGGCTGTTAAAGGAGATATTCTTTGATTAGGACCAGCCACTTCATCTGCATAATTTATTCTGTTAACTGCTGAGTGCATAAGTACTAATGGAGATGCAGGTGCCATTGGCATGTCTGAATGGAGTGATAAGACTATACCTGCTCTATCAACATCGCCCAATCTTACCATCTGTTGAGACCTCTCATATCCAATTCCTTTTCTGCTATATAAATCGGATAGTACAGGTACATAGTATGGATTTGCACTAACTATTACGCCAAGACTTTTCATTCTTTCTATTTGATCAAATGCTGAATAGCCAAAATGAACTACAGTAGTTCTGTGATCTACCCGAGGATTGCGTTGTATATTTTCTTCTAAAACATCTAAAAGCCTATCAAGACCAGCGTCACCATTTTGATGAACATGAATTTGATATCCAGCATCCCAAAAAATTCTGAATGTATCTCTAAAAATATCATTTTCCATCAACCATGCACCTTGATGACCATCTAAATAACCATCTCTTAGAACCATGTTCTGCGAATACATGGCACCGTCAGTAAAAAGTTTGATATGTTTTGGTAGGAATTCTACTTTGCCCTGACCCCAGGATAAATGTTTGGTGGTTTCTTCTAAAAGGTTTGAGATATCGGTATGCTCGAGCATATATAAAGCGCTTGGAATATAAAGTGATCTGAAAGGAGTTTCTTTATCACCAAAAACATAATTTTTAGCTTTCTGTATTTTCTGATCATGCATTGATCCTGGATTACCAATCAGAGTAATGCCATTTTGTTGGACATATTTTTCTGTTATTTGAAGGCCGGCAATTATTCTTTGGGGGGCAGCAATATATTTCATCACTTTAGGCATTACAGCGATTAGGCCTCTTTCAGCAAAATGACCTTCTTCATAACTAGCTAGTTTTTTTTCTTCTTTGTTTAGATGGTTTAGATCTTGTTCAGTAATGCCAAATAAATTTAAAGCACTAGAGTTCATGATAAATTCATGAAATGACCTATGTATTATCAGAATTGGTCTATCTTTGGATATAAGATCTAAATCCTGCCTTGTTAGCTTGCCATGAAAATAATGATGAAATCCCCAGCTTACTAAAGGCTCCTTAGCATCACTCATATTATTCTCAATAGCGGATAATCTCTTTAAGTAACCCTCTCTATTTCTTACTCCTGCACTTTTTTTATGAGGTATATCCCAGTCATCTATAGCAACAATTTCAGAGTTCATTGTTATGCCTGCAAGTAGCGGATGGATATGGTGTTCAATAAAACCTGGGATGATGACATTATTTTCATGGGCGGTATCTACTCTAATATCAGGAAATTCTTTAGATAATTTATCTTTTGATCCAACAGAATGAATCCTATCTCCCTTTATAAAAATAGCATCTATATCTTGATAACGATCATCTAAAGTTATTATTTCTTTAGCGACAAGGATTCTGTCTGTTGCGTTTGAAGAAAATAGATTAAGAGAAAGCAGTACTGTAATAAGTATAAAAAATTTCATCTTTTAATTCTGCCACATGAAATGACGTAAGCGAAATATCTTATTTATTCAGATATCATTAAATTAGGATTACCCTGACATTCATTAATGACTGATTCTTTCTTTCTTTTAGGATAGCCTTTCTTTGCATCTAATTTATTCACGTAATCTACACATTCATCAATATTGGCAAAAGGTGGTTCAGGAGTATTTTCACTAGATGTTTTTTCACATCCAATAATCCCAAGAATTAAAAATATTGATAAGATTTTATACATAAGTATTCATCTTTTTTAAATACTTAAGTCTTCAAGATTATAGTCTTTAAGATCCTTACGAGATTGTTCGTTCCATTCAAAAGATAATCCAGACTGTTTAAAAGGTTGATATGAATATGCTATCTCTGATGGATATTTTTGCTTTCTTGCTTCAATTGCATAACCCATTGCTCTTGATCGTCTTTCAATAACATTTTCATCAAAGACTTGGGATTCACTATGTATTCCGCCACCCTTTGTGCCCAAAACAGAGGATCTTTTATGAAATCCAAAATTAACTGTTATGCGGGGCTCAAATCCACAATTTGGAAAAGATCCATGGAGTATTTGTCGGTTACAAATTACTACATCGCCTGGATTACATACTATAGGAACAGCTCCTTCTAGGCGCTCACTTCCTGTCTCTTCTACAAGTCTTTTTATATCGATTTTTCCCTGTTTGTGAGTACCGGGCATCACCCAGACTCCATTAACAGCTGTACTTCCATATGCCTGAGCCATAAAATTAAAGCCATGTATGTCTTCATTAAAATCTTCATTATCCCAATGAGTAACTCCATCTTGATGCCATGAGACTGCAGCACCAACACCAGGTTCTTTTATAAATAAAGCTTCATTAAATGGTGCAAAATCTTTGCCATTGATTGATTCAGCTACACGTAAAATATTTGGATTAGCATAGGTTCGCAGGCATGCATCTGAAAATTGAAGAGACCCAAGCAATATTAAAGGCACTGCCATAGGAGCATCTTCTTTTGCTTCGGGCTCAAACATTTTTATTTGATGTCTTCCATTTGCAAGCTCAGTTCCACCAAGTGGATCTCCAAGAGGTTTTGACCATAATAGTGTGAGAGACTTTGACTCTGCATTCATAGCCGGTTCACCAGTTGAAGTAATTGTGCTTTCAGGACCTGTTGGAAATTTAGATCGTAATTCTTTTATATCATCTTTAATATCTTTAACTTCCTCTTCACTTAAAGCGCCTTCAAAAATATAAAAGCCATATTTTGAATATGCTTCTCGTATATTGCTTGCAAGGCTTCCATCGTTTTCAAAAGAAATGGGACCACGATTATCTAAATTAAGTGCCTTCTTTTCCCCTTCAATTAGATAACTTTTCATTGCATCAGCATCATCGCCATAATATGCAGCGCATGCTTCTATAGATTTGGATGAGTCGATCATTAAATTTCTCCTTATTTTATTTAATACCCTATAAATAGACGAATAAAAATAACTGGCAATAGCAGCGAAAGAAACAATAAAGAAAGGAATCTCCACTTAGTCATAATGGTAAATATAAAGTAAAAGGCATAAAAAATATAGCAGCTTAAATGTGCTGCACTGAAGATGTTAATTTAAAGTTATTTATTAATGGTAAAACCAATAAGTTAATTAATGAATAAATTAGTACGCTTAGTGCGATGGATATTAATGAGGTCTCAAAATAGGCATATACTCCAATACATAAGCATAAGATCAGCCTAATTATCTCTATACTTGTTATATTTTTTCCATCAAACCACATAGTTGTGCAATACATGGTAAATGTCATCATGGTGATGGTTACCCATAATTGTAAATAATTTAAGTAGCCGGTTTGAATAAAAGCCAGAAAAATATAAGTTACAAATAGGTACTGAAAAAGCCCATAGATTTTATGATTTTTGTTAATGAGAGGGTCATACTTTTTAAAAGTATTAGGATTAAAATCATCTTTATATGACTTAAATGGAAGGCTGTTTGGCGTCCAACTTGTTCTAGCAAATGGTGCGTAAAGCTTATCTTTCCAATCTTTAGAGAACCACATTTCTTGTGCTATTTTTGCGTAAACATGAAGGTTTGCCCAAATAGGATTAAAGGTATTTAATGTGCTTCTTATCCCATATATACAAACTTCATTCTCATCTTCTATTTTGTGGGTACCAAACATCCTATCCCAAATAATAAAAACACCACCATAATTTTTATCAATATACTGTTCGTTCTGTGCATGATGAACCCTATGGTTTGAGGCAGTAACGAAATAGTTTTCATACCATCCGAGCTTAGGAATATGCTCGCTGTGAACCCAAAATTGATATATAAGATTTAATGAGGCAACACTCACAAAAACATAAGAAGGTATTCCTATTAGAAACATTGGAATATAAAAAACCCAGCTAACAAATGCGCCAGTTCCTGTTTGTCTTAAAGCAGTGCTTAGATTGTAATCCTCGCTTTGATGATGGGCAGCATGAGATGCCCAAAATATTTGTCGTTCATGGCTAATACGATGAAACCAATAGTAAAAAAAATCATAGATAATAAATGCAAAAACCCAAGTAATTACTAAAGATGAATCCATTCGCCATAATGCAAACTTTGTTTCTGCTATATAAAAAACATAACCTGCTGCGCCAATAATAATTAATTTATTTGCTGTTCGAAGCGTCCCCATAAATAGATTACTAATTGCATCATTTAATCTATAAGTATTCTTTTTAATTGCAATGCCATAAGCAAGCTCTATTAAAAGTGCTAAAAAGAAAAAAGGTACTGCATAAGTAATGTAATCCATAACTTATATTAACTTACTTCAGGACTATTTTTAATACAGCAGGCCTAAAAGGTATTAAGCCTGCTGGCAATGAACAAGAAGAGTTCTATTTTTTAATCAGCAAAGTCTAGTCCTTTTGCTGATTGAACTTCTCTTTTGTTAGGATTAACTGACTCTCTGAATGGCACATCAACAATCTCTGCATCAACTGGAACTCCAGGTGATTCTGAGAACTCATCAGGAAGTCTTACCAATAACTTTGTTCCTATATCTGATGAAGTCCAAGGCACCCATGCAAGAGCAATATTTGTGCTTAACTCTGGTGACCACCAAGGAGAAGTAACATATCCCATATCATTTCCATCAGAATCAGCTATTAACCAAAAATCAGGAGCATAGTCTGTTATTTCTTTTCCGCCTAAAGTGATTCCAACCATTCTCATTTTAAATGGAGGTGTGCCTTCATCAATCATGGCACGTTGTTTTTCAAGCGCTTCTTTGCCAATATAATCAGCTTTTTTGTTACGTGGTACTTGATAGGCTAAATTAACCTGGAATGGTGAAGTCTCGTGATCAAGATCTTGACCCCAAGATAAGATACCAGCAGCAATTCTTCGATGATGAGCTGGAGCTATAACCATTAGTCCAAACTCCTCTCCACCTTCAAGTACAGCATTCCATACTTTTTCAGCATTCTGATGAGCATCACGAACATAGATTTCATAACCTTTCTCTCCAGTAAATCCAGTTTGGCTAATTACTACATCAGCGCCACCAATCTGAGTTTCCATAATTCCATAATAAGGAACATCTCTAAGCTCTTCTCCAGCTAACTTAGCCATCAGATCTTCAGAAAGAGGTCCTTGGATTTGAACAGGACACACATCGATTTCATCAATGATCACATCATACTTCTTGGTGACATTAACTCCTTGTAACCAAAGTAATAAATCACTATCTGAAATAGAAAACCAAAATTCGTCATCCGTTAATCTTAATAAAACAGGGTCATTTAGAACCCCTCCTTTATCGTTACATAAAATTGCATATTTACCATTACCTGGTTCAATTTTAGTTGCATCACGAGTAATAACATAATCAGTAAAAGCCTCTGCATCAGGCCCCTTTACTCGTATCTGCCTCTCAACAGCAACATTCCACATAGTTACTCTATTCACCAATGCTTCATATTCAACCATTGCACCCCCATCTTCAGGTTTTACATAGCCCCTGGGATGATAAATGCGGTTATAAACAGTTGCTCTCCAACAACCTGCTTCATGCGAAAGATGCCAAAAAGGCGACTTTCTTACTCGTGTTGAAATCAACATTTGAACAGGCGTTCGACCGCTTTGTCTAAGATTATAAGGTACTACGCGATCGCTCTGATCAACACTAGGGTGATTTGGATTTGTCATATTAAGTTCCCCCCGAAATTTAAAGTTATGACTGCTTAATGTATATATTTTACATAAGCATTTTTAATAAATTTACGCCCTTTTTTTGATTTTGTAAATCAAAATTTAACGGGTTTAAAGAAAATTATTTTGGTAGTTTTTTTGCTTAAATTAAACTATTAATTAAGTTTATATTTAACTTCTAACAAATTGAAAGAGAAGGTGTTTATAGCATCATAAAATTAATAAATATAAATTATCCAGGTTGAGTAATATATATATTAAAAATTATATTCAATTAACTATAGTTAGTTCTTCAAGAATATTATCTGCCCTTTCTAACTTTTCTAGAGTCCAAAGAAGGTATCTAGAATCAACTGAAATAGTTCTTGCCTCGGGTATATGTTTATAGTCAGCAATAATCGTTTCAAGCATTCCATCAAAAGCTAATCCCACAAGTTCAAATTTTGCATTAATAGTTGCCGATCCTGAATTACCATTGGTTATATCTAAGGTTGAAATAAAGTTTACAGGCACTGAATTTATTGGCTTGTACTCATATTTACCATAATCTTTATTTTCAATAAGGCTAAGGAGTTGGTCACTGGCTTTAAATGGTTTTTTACCTGAGTGCTTTTGAGCAATACCCTCTAGTCTTGTAAAAGGCTCATATCTGATTCCATCCTGTAATGATACACCTGCTACATTTCCATATGTTACTCTTAAAGTTCCATTTGCATCTGCATACATTTGTCTACCTGATGATTCATAATATTTTCTTAAAAGATTATTAAACTTTGATTTAAGTAATTGTCTTTGTGCTCCAACCCTTTCAGATTCTTTTTCATATTCCAATGATTCTTCAAATATATCTCTAATAAAAATGATTAAAGGATCTTGAGAGGAATTTAATTCATCAAGAGTTAAACTCATCATATTTAAGAAATTTTTAGAATTTTTATATTTTGTTTTATATATCTCATTTACTCTTTGGGTAACGACTTCTTCGTTTTCATCTAGCCTTAATAATTTGCTATATGTACCTCTTCTATAGGATTTATCAAAATTTTTGTAAGTCATTAGCCTATCTAAAAAGATTACTCTATCTACTTCATGATCATAAGAGTAATCAAGTGCCTTAATTCGATTAGCAATTCCTTCCTGATCTCTTTCTTGATAGCCTGACTTTCTTTCTGAATCAATGCTTTCTCTTTCAACTGCATTTCTATAAATTCTTTGAGCTTGTGAAATTAATGCAGAGTTTCCAAAATAAGATCTGGCAATATTTTTCTTCTGTTCTTGATCAATTAATGCCAAAAGCTCATTGAGGTAAGCTTTGTCAGTCTCGTTAGCACTACTTTCAACAAAACCTATAAAATTTATCCAGTTAATTTCTTCAGATTCAAGAAGTTTAAAATTTTCAGCCCCATCTATTTGGCCTGAAATTTTTTTGTAATAATTTTCATATCCACTTTTTAAGCCTCGATATTTTAATTTTGATCCATTAGATGAAATAGTATTTTGTTCAATGAGATCAATGCCTCTTTTAAGAAATTTGACAGTTTCATAAAAACCCGTCTCTAGATCCCATTTAATTTCATTTAATGTTAATAATCTATTGGTTCTTCCTGGATATCCAACAACCATGACAAAGTCTCCATCTTCTACTCCTTTAGCAGATATCTTTAAGAATGAATCAGATTTATATGGAACGTTATCTTTGTTGAATTCCTTACTGGAACCATCTTTTGCTGTATAAGCTCTTAATAATGCAAAATCACCTGTATGTCTCGGGTACATCCAGTTATCAATCTCCCCACCATACTCACCAATATATGCAGGAGGCGCATAAACCAATCGTACATCTTTTATTTTTAGAACTTTTTCAAGCTTATATATTTCGCCACTAAAAAAAGATCTGACCCTGCATTCAATTTCATCAGATGTCTCACAATTTTTAATTATCTCTTTCTTGTTATCCTCTATGATCTTTGCTCTATCTAAAGCTTGAGTAGTATCTGATAGACCAAATAAAACTTTGTCAGTAATGTTACTGCTATCTAGTGTTACATATACTCGCGATCCAGGAGCTGATTTTTTTTCATCCTCTTTTGTTCTTGCAACAAAACCTGTTTCAAATAAATCTGATTCTGCATTAGAGTTAAACTGAAGGTAAGATCGTTCTATGCAATGGTAGTTAGTAGCTATTAGACCTGTATCTGAAACAAAAGCTGCTGAGCAACCCCCTAAGCTGACAATAGCATTCATAGGGTGCTTAAATAAATCGCTTACATTAGAAACATTTCCTCTGTATCCACTAGCTCGTAACTCTTTTTTTAAGGATTCCATTTGATATGGCTCCCACATACCTTCATCTGCAAATATGTTTAGGCCAAGAATTATTCCAACAGCAAATAGATATTTTTTAATCATTAGATCTCCAAAGAAAATGAAGAGTGAGTATATTCTAATATGCTGAATTAAAAAAATTTATTGAATGGTGGGCCCGGTAGGACTCGAACCTACGACCAATGGATTATGAGTCCACTGCTCTAACCAACTGAGCTACAGGCCC
>Ga0209335_10000511_pt1 | contig 46997 bp, 35 predicted proteins | sample COG_09_FD_184753 | JGI IMG/M metagenome (GOLD analysis project Ga0209335, IMG submission 184753) | Pelagic Microbial community sample from North Sea - COGITO 998_met_09 (SPAdes) (version 2) | ecosystem: Environmental > Aquatic > Marine > Neritic zone/Coastal water | place: Helgoland, sampling...
TGCGGTTAGTAATAACGTGAGAAGTCGGCGTGATGACAGGTTTTCTTTTTGCTTTTTGTACGTGTGTTTCTCTTAATTTCAATTCTGAGCTGTTTCTAGCACCATATCTCTATGTATGTATTGTCTCTCTGCGTTCTCCGCGTATTTCGCGCATTCGAAATCGGAAGAAGCTCCTCGTATTCTTTTTTGTTGATGAATGATACCTATGATTTTAAATCGTGTGTAGCTCTCCATGTTCGTATCGCCAACCAAACGGTAACGGATAGTTATTGTCGAGGAGGTATTGTACACATTCGGGGTGGTTGTTCTCGTGCGCTTTTCGTACGGCGTCGGCGTCCCAAGGCGCTTTGGCGGTTTCGCGCAAGTACTTCAAACAGTCTAAGTGACCTTTTTCGGCTGTATTCGCACACGCCAACACGCTATATTTATCATACTTGCGTTCAACAAGATATTCGAGTATGTGAAGATCACCATTAAAAGCCGCGCAACTGGCAGTATCCAAATCCCAAGGCGCTTTCGCTTCTTCGTGTAAGTATTTGAGTACCTCGAGATGACCTTTCCAGGCAGCACCTGCACACGCCGTCTCATTGATAGGACACTTCTTTGCAACGCAATACTTCACCATTTCCAGATTACCTTTTTGTGCGGCCGCAATAATCGTATATTTATCCCACTTACACTTTTTCTCCTCTCGCGCCCACTTGAGCAACTCGAGTTTATTCGTACAAGCAACTCGAACGCAGAAAAGTGTTTCGTCCTTCCACAACCCCCGTCGATTCTCCCAAGCAACTTCCAAAGTCGATATCGACGACATCTCTTCAACTTTAAACTTCTCTTTCAAATCACCCGCGCGAGATGATCTCTTCACCAACGCTCTCGTCTCTGTATTCACTCCGTACAAGAATTTCACATCCGTCGAATTCAATCTCGGCAGAATGTGTTTAAAACAAATATCGTCGTTCTTCACAATCACGTCCCATAAATCTCTCTGACCAACCTTCCTCTTCCGCATTCTCGTCGTAACTCCTTCTGCAGACATCATCAATCAGCTTTTTTTGCAACGCTGCTCTCTTTCAATAAAAGGACATTGTTTTATATTCGTCGTCATTCGAGAGCGTCCTTTCTTTGAAAGACTTTTAATATGGGGAGAAAATGCCATACATACAGTTGAGGAGTTGAACACATGAATGTTTTTGGGCGGTTTGAGAAAGGAGATTTCTCTCATCAAAATTTTGGTTTGTGGCTGTGATTTTATTTCGTTCGTGTTTTGTTGTTTTGTTTTGTTTTCATCCCCGAAACGTCGTGAGAAACAGAAACAGAAGAAGAAGACAACTAAGAAGAAGAAGAAGAGGGACAGAAGAAGAACCCCTCTGTTAACACGGAGAGAGAGAGAGAGAGAGAGAGAGAGAGAGAGAGAGAGAACCATCATGTTTTTGTCGTTCGCGGCGAGAGAAGGAAGGAAACGAGCAGCAGCGAGTGGTGGTGCTTTTTTTTCCTCTTCCTCCTCGGGAAATACTACGAAAAGCGGATTGATGACGATGATGATGATGTTGAAGGAGACGACGACGATGGGTGTTGATGGGTCGAGTGCGATAAAAAAATGCGCGACGACAACCATCCCGCGGCGTTTGATTTCTTCTTCTTCGTCGTCTTCTTCCTCGGCGAGCGTTAAAGTTGTTCAGAAAGAACTCCTCCTCGCGAAAAGAGGGATGATGAGGAAAGAAGCGAGAAGAAGGACGTTCGCCTCGGATGTCGCCGCCGGACAACAAACGCAACAACACAGCGCGAAAGGAGAATTCCGGTTACTTCCAAAAATATGCTCCATCGCTGATATGAAGCTCAACGAGATGCAGTTTTTCCAAAAGACGATACCGTTTTTACGGTGCACGTCCTCGTCCAGTAGAAACGGCATGACGCTTACCGAGCTGTGCGGCCACTCGGCGTTTGTTTTGCTCGGATGGTCCTACGTCGTCGACGATCCGTTCTTGTTGCGATGTTTAGCCACGGCGAGTTTTACCGCGCAAATATGTTTCCAGTTTTTTAGAGAGAAGCCGTTGTGGTTGCCGATTCGATGGAACGTGTTGTTCGTAGGGGTGAATATGATTTGGATAGCGAAGATGTTGAACGAGTACAGCGAAAAATCGTTGAAAGATTTGACGAGCGAGGAGAGGGAGGTGTACGATGCGTTCTTTAAAGTCAAAGAGAAAGAAGTGCTGACGATGTCGACGTCGGAAGTTGAAGAGACGAACAGTCGCGGCGAGAAAGTAGTATCGGCGGCGCCGAAGAAAACGACAAAGACGTATCGAACGCACCAGATTCACCCGAGCGATTTCAAAGAGTTGGTGAAACTCGGCGAGTGGAAAGAGTTGAAAGGAGGCGAGGTTATTGCGGTCAAAGGGAAGGTGAATACAAACATTTACGCGATTGTAGACGGTGCAGTTGCGTTGACATTAGACGATTCGGTGGTACCGGTTGCGGCGAGCGCGCGAGAGAAGACGGCTGCCACGACGAAGAAGAGCGCCTCCTTGCCGGCTAATAATAATATTAGTAAAAATATCTTGCGAAGAGGCAAGTTTGTCGGCGAAATGGCGTTGAGTCACGGTGCCGCTTTCGGTACCGTCGTCGTTGAAAAAGAAGGCGCGAAAGTCATGGTTTGGGACACACACAAATTAAGAGAATTTGTGATGGAAAATCCTCGCGCGATGAACTCCGTGCAAGCGTCGTTTGGTCGATCTTTAGTCGAGAAGATGAAAATCGTCGGCATGGAGTGAATGAAAAGCAGGAGAAGAAATGTACTATTATATAACAACACACAAATCACGCTTTTTTTTAGCAAGAGCAGTAGTAGCGATACGGACAAAGTTATCATCTTGTAGTTTTAATGAGAAAAACAACAAGAGTAATACTACCTAAGGTAGTATGTAACACTATTCATTATTGATTTGATTTTATATACGAGCACGTGTATACCAATGGTAGTATCAACGCGCTTTCACTATAGGGACTACTAAGCGCTAAGCGTCATCTCTAAAAGTTTTACAAACTGCTAATCTGCTATTACATAATCGTACACTGCTCGACCGAAAACCCGGGTTTGGGTTGATATCCTCCAAACCCTCTCTCTGGGCACTGGATCAACTCACCGACCCGTAACTCTCTCCACACCTCCCTCGCCCTTTTCGAGTGCATGTCAAAATCCTCGGAATTGTCTCTCCCGGCGCCTTTCATCATCACCTCTCTCCCGGCTGGATGAAAGCGCACAAACGCAGACGCTTCGTACACGTTCCCGTGCGCGACTAACCAAACTTTTTCGTCCTCTTCACCTTCTCTTTCTCTCGCGCGTTTTCGCAATCGGTCGATGTCGCAACACGTAAACCGACTCGATCGATGATGGTGATGATTTATTGTACCCGTCGTCTTTGCTTCTCGTCTTTTTGTCCCACCACCTTTAAGAGTATCTCTCATCATCGACGACGAAACCAACACCAACATGCTCGCGCAAAACTCGCACTCTTTCAGCGAGCAGTAATACGCACAACTCACGCATCCGTAACACCTCTCGCTTCTCCGTTTCGTTTCTTTAATATTCTTTATTTCTTCTACTTCTTCTTCTTCTTCTTCTTCTTCGGGTGGTGATTGACCGTTTCGCGCATCCGGCGCGAGCGCTCTTCGCTCTCCGTTCCTCTCTGTTGTTCTTTTCAAGGGGGCACACGCCGCCTCGATATCGTCTGCCATCATTTCTTTCCCAACGCTACGTATGGTTTCCTCCGATGACGAGGACGACCTGCTGCTCGTCTCTACATCCGTCGTTTGAAGAGTAGTATTATTCCTGATGTTTTGGTGGAACGCGTCGATCGCGTTCATCACCGTTTGCTTCTGCATCGTTCGACTCGTCGAAGTCCCATCCGTTTCCCCCGTTTTGGAATCCCCCGCGATGGATTTCGAATTCGTCGTCGTTTCCGTCGTCGTCGAGATCGGAGGCTTCGAGTGCGAGAGATTCTCGATGGTCTCCTGGACGTCGTGTTTAGGGACGTGCTGTCGAGCGCGATGACGCGAGGACGAGCCCATCCTCCCACTGTCTTTGTGTCTCACTCTCGACTTTTTGTGACGCAAACCAACGAGGTAACAACAATGGAAGAAAGTAAATATTATTGCGCGCAAAACGAGAATGTTTTTCAAAAGTGAGATGATATTTACAACGCACCGACGTCTCTGAAACGCGAAAGTGCGGCACCCACGCCGCCGCTTTTGTTTGAGAATTTCTTTTTCTTTTTCTTTTTGTTGTTGTTTATGTTGTTGTTGTTACTCCTCGGCGGCGCGACGGATGGCGCAGGCGTCGTTCTCGTCTCTTTCTCTTCTTCTTTCTCTTCGACTTCAGATGCGGGAACGATCGCATCGGAGGCTAACGGTACGGCTTCGCCTTTGCACCAACTTGGCAATGGTGCTTGCGCGTTCGGGTTGACGCGCCAATCGCGCGATAAGTGCGATAAAGGGCGCATCGGGCCGATCGCTTTGTTCAACGCGTTTAATCTTTCGATGGTATCTTCGGCTTCTTGGCGCACTTCCGTCTCCGCGCGAGGGTCACTTTCGATCGTTTCGACGAGGTATCGCGCTTGATGGTCTTTGAGAATTTTTCCAAACGCGTTCTCTGGACGGACAAAATAGCGGTACCCGCCATGTGCGGCGTTTTCTTCGTCGTGGAGTAAAATCATACCTCTCGCTTCCAACTCTTCCGCGGATAAGCCTTCGAGACAATCACGTTTCAAGTGCAACTCTTTTCCAGCGCACTTGTCGTTCGCGCACCATTCTAGTTGTTGTTGTTGTTGTTGTTGTTGTTGTAGATCGTCCTCTCTTCCAGCTTGTTCTTGCGTTCGTGTTGGCGCGTGTCCGCGCGGAACACCTAGCGCAGACGGCGGTATTAACCCCGCGCCGTTTCTCAACTCTTTCGGCACGTCTCTGAACACAGCCGTCGCGTCCAACTGGTTCCAAATCGAACGTCCACCAATGCACACAATTTCAGCAAAATCGTCAAAAGAAAGCTTTAAAAGACCGTTTGATTGGTAAGGAGGTGGCGCCGGTAAATTTTTCTCAAACCACAATTGCCCGGCTGAAATCGCCCGATCCTCTGGATTCGGACGAAGTCTGATCGTTTTATTCTTCACGTCTACGTATTGGACAGAACCTCTTAGCCATTTGGACACTTCGGGAGTGCCATCGGTTTCGTTAATCGTCAACGTTTTGTACGCTAAAATATCCGAGCGCAGAACATTCGATATATCCTTCACTCGTTTCGCTCTTTGCATCGTCTTCCTATCCTCGCCTAAAAGCTTCGCTTTCTTCTCCTCCAACTCTTCCTTTGCGAGCATATCGTCCACGTTCTCGTCGCACCTAAAAATATGCATCCACGCGGCGAGCGGGTCGTCCTCCGCTAACTTCCCGTTCTCCTCTATGCTAAACTGTTCTTCAATCTTCTCGTTATGTATGACGTAATCGTGAGGTTTCATCTTCTTTACCTTTCGCCACTCCTTTTCGTTCTTCGGCCAATCGACTAACGCGTTGTTCCTCCCAAACCTCTTCTGCGCTCTCAACTTTTCAAACGCTTTGATTGCATACCGTTCCGTCTCTTCTTCTTCTTCTTCTTGTTTTTCTTTCTCTTCGCATTTTCTCTTCTCGTCCGGAAAACCGCCTTCGGTTATCGACTTCACTTTCGCCTCTCGTTCTCTCGCGCCACTACTGCTACTGCTACTGCTACTGCTACCGCTGCTGCTGCTCCTACCGCCGCCCGCGCTTCTACCCGCGCTAATAATGTTACTCCTATCGAGTTCTATTCTTCGTTTCTTCTTCGGCACTGTGCCACCACTACCACCACCATCGCCTTTTCCTTCTACACGTACTCTTTTCTCTTCTCTTTTCATCCTTCTTTTATTCGCTTTCCGTTCCGCGCTTCGACTCCTAAATTTTTCCTCCTTCTTCGTTTTTGTATCTAATTCCTCTTCCTCTTCCTCTTCGCTGCTGCTGCTGCTTTCTTCGCCGTACCTCGCTATGATTCGCTCGTCGTCTCTCAAAATGTTCATCGGACTGGATTCGAGCAACTCGTAGCCTCCGTCCAAGGACAATCGAAGTCCTCCGCTCTTCTTCGTCGTCATGTCTTTCCGCCGTCGATTGGAAAATATCGATGCCAACTTTGTCTCGATGAAGTCTTTGACTGTTTTACACGACGACGGCACGTCGAGGACGAGCTTTTTATTCTTCTTCGAGCGGTCGGAAGAAGACGAGCAGAGCTCCACGCGCACGCGAGGAGGCGTGCTCATCTCTCGTTCTTCTTCTTCTTCTTCTTCTCCGCGCACGATGTGCAACTCTTTTGTGTGACTTTTTTATGAAGAAGCGAGAGAGATACACTCTATAATAAAACTGTTTAAACGCTAAAACAACATCTCGAGTACAGGGCGCATCCACGTTCGAACGACGTCTAAACTTCCGTACCACGGATAAATATCGTCCTTCTCGTGTTTCACGCCTTCGATGGCGACTTCGATCGCTTCCGGGCCTAATCCGAGGCCGGACGAGACGCACGTGACGCTATCGCCGTCGGCGCTCGCGTCCTGACAATCGGTTTTATACGAAATGCCGTGCTTGATTTCCTCGAATAAAGTTTTCCAGTCCGTCGTTTTCGTCGTCGTCGTGTTCGAGATGGATGATATGAAGTCGGTAAATTTGAACGGTCTGCCTTTGAAGCCGGTGCCTTGTACTGTTACGTACTTCATCCCCGAGTGGAAACAGTTCGGGTATAATCGTCGCGTTTCTTGTAAACTCGTCTCCTCGTCGTCATCTCCTCCGTTTATTGACGATTTCTCTCTCGTTCGCACCTCTTTCACCCGCCCAAACGGATACGCCTCTGCGCTGTTGTGCGGCGTACCTAGCGTGACGAGCGCCGCCACGGTTTTAGCTTTGTATCCTTCGTACAATTTCCCGTCGTACTTTATCGATTTCCCGCCGAGAAAGAGCCGAGTAATCCAACCTCCCGCGCTGTGCCCAATCAAAATAATTCTCGTCTCCTCTTCGTCGTCGTCGTCGTCGCTCTCTTTTGCAGGTCGAAACGCGACGGCGTCTTCGATCGCGTCCAAGATTTTCCGTAAGCTTTCTCCTCTAAAAGTCACCGGAATCCACCAATCTCTCTCAATTTTCGCCACGGAAACGTCCAACACGTCGAGATTACTCTCCTCCTCCAAAGAATTTCGAAACTCCTTCAAAACCGTCTCCACGTGCTCTCGCATCTCCCGGTAACTCTCGTGTCCTCGCAAAAATCCCGGGATAATCACGCATTTTATTTTCTTCTTCTTCTTCTTCTCCCTCTTAACTGTTTTTCCACTGTCATCATCATTTACACTCAAACTTCTTTCTCCTCCTCCTCCTCTTACTATTCTTCTCCTGATACTACTACTACTCTCAGCTCTTCCGCTCTTTCTCTTCTCCTTGTCGTTTCCGGCGACGCAGTAGTGGCAGCCTTGGCGGCGCAGAAATTTTGCCCCGAAGAAAGCTCCTCCCATTAGTATTCTTTTTCCCTCATATCACATCAGATTGGTTTTTTTTTTGTCCTGCTTTTTTGCAAAAGTGTGCTTTCTGTGGTCTGTCTGATTCTTTGAAAAAGAGGAGAGAATTTTTTTTTTTTTTGGACTCTTCTGTTTTAATTTTTGTCTCGCGTGTTGCAACATGCGTTTTTTGATTTTTGAATTGTCTTGACTCTTTATAAAAAACTCGCCCGAAGAGAATCATCGAAATGGTCTGGCCGTTCGATTGGTTCTACGACATTCTCTCCACCTTGGGGTTGTGGAAGAAAGACGCGAAGATCTTGTTTTTGGTACGTTTGTGCGCGGCGCTTCTCTCTCGTCGACTTCTTTTCGGCGCTTCTTTTTCTTTTCTTCTCTTTTTTCTTCATCGTTTATAAAAAGTCGTAGATCTCTTTCTCTCGTTCTCTCGATCGTCGCGGAGAGATGAGATGAGATGAATCAGAGCTTTCTTTGTCTGTGTACTGACAAACCGTAAACTCAAAACAACAGGGCCTAGACAATGCCGGGAAAACGACACTCATGCACATGCTGAAAGACGAACGATTAGCGCAGCACCAACCGACGCAATACCCAACGTCCGAGGAGTTATCGATTGGACAAATCAGATTTAAGGCGTTCGATCTCGGCGGGCACGAAGTCGCGAGGAGAGTGTGGAAGGATTATTACGCGAAAGTGGACGCGATCGTATTTTTAGTCGATGCGGTGGATAAGGAGAGATTTATCGAGTCGAAGAAAGAGCTCGATCACTTGTTAGGCGACGACTCGTTGGCGAGAGTACCGTTTTTGATATTAGGAAATAAAATCGACGTGCCGCACGCGGCGAGCGAAGAGGAGTTGAGACATTGCTTGGGTTTGTCGAATTACACGACTGGGAAAGGGAAAGTGAACTTAGAGGCGTCGAATATGCGACCGATTGAGGTGTTTATGTGTTCGGTGGTGAGAAGGATGGGTTACGGGGAAGGCTTTAGATGGGTATCGCAATACATTTAATTCGAGATTTTGAACGACAAGACACGGGAAAAAAGAAGAGAAAGCGAGGAGACGGAGAAAAGAGTTCATCGCCACCGCCGCTTTCTTTGCTGCTCGACCAAAAGAACACAGAAGAAAAGAAAGAAAGAAAACAAACCGATACACATAAATAAAATAAACAGATTTAAATCGAAAAAGTACAACCAAACAACTCGCATAAATCCCGCGTTTATATTATAAACGATACATGGAGGGGTTCAATCCTCGACGCGTGTGTACGAAATGAATTTCTTCTCATATAATTAGTATTTTATGACACATTTTTATTAAACTCTCATCAGTTTATTAAAGTCAGTACGTGACGATAAAAACAAGTATTTATACGCGCGGGCATGCGCGCAACTTATTCTCTTATTCTCTCTTTCACTCCCTTGCCCACATTCGCATTCGGCTTACTTCGTGTACTTGCCTTCAGCCTTGTCGAAGCCGATGGTCGGGAACTCCTCGGCCAAAGTTTCCACTTCCTTCTTCAACGCGGCAATCGCCGGGAACTCCTTGGACTCCAAAACCTTCTTGAAGTCCCCAAACTTCTTCCCTTCAACTTCTTTACTAATTTCAACCGAAATATCGATGCCTTTCTTGATGTAATCCGCAACCTTAACAAAGTCTTCCTCGGTGAAACCTCTCGTCGTCAACGCCGGCGTACCTAAACGCAAACCACCCGGAACCAACGCGGATTTGTCCCCCGGGACGGTGTTCTTGTTGCACGCGATGTGCGCCAACTCCAACACTCTCTCCACGCGACTACCGTCCACGCCAAACGGTCTCAAATCGCACAACACCAAGTGGTTGTCCGTGCCTTCCGAAACGATCTTCACGCCGTGTTCTTTCAATCTGTCAACCATCGCAACCATGTTCTTCATGACTTGCTGTTGGTACTTGACGAATTCTTGCGTTTGCGCTTGCTTCAAAGCGACGGCCAAACCAGAGATGGTGTGGTTGTGCGGCCCACCTTGCAATCCCGGGAAAACGGAAAAGTTAATCTTCTCCTCGTAATCGTACATGATGTCTTTCCCCGTCTTCTTGTTCACGCCCTTCTTCCCTTTGCGGTAAAAGATCATCGCCCCTCTCGGACCTCTCAAAGATTTGTGCGTCGTCGTCGTGACCACGTCGGCGTATTCAAACGGCGACGGGATCAATTTCGCGGCGACCAAACCGGAAATGTGCGCCATATCCGCCAACATCAACGCCTTGGTATCGTCGCACGTCTTGCGCATTCTCGCGTAATCGATCTTTCTCGAGTACGCGGACGCACCGGCGATGATAATCTTCGGTCTAAACGCTTGCGCCAACTCGTCCAACTTCTCGTAATCGATCAAACCCGTAGATTCGTCCAATCTGTATGGCATGGAGTTGAAGTAAATGGACGTGGCGGAAATCTTCTTGGCGTCGGTTTGGAAACCGTGCGACAAGTGACCGCCGTGCGGCAAGTCCAAACCCATGATTCTGTCCCCTGGGTTCAACAACGCCGTGTACACTTGGAAGTTCGCCGGAGAACCAGACAAGGACTGCACGTTCACTCCCCACTCGTCTGGGTTCAAATGAAACGCCTCCAACGCTCTCTTTTGGCACAAACTCTCCGCCATATCGATCCATTCGTTCCCTCCGTAATATCTCGCCCCCGGGTACCCTTCCGAATACTTATTCGTCATGACCGATCCGAGCGCTTCTAAAATCGAAGCCGAGGTAAAGTTCTCCGACGGAATTAACTCCAAGCCTTTCCATTGTCTCTCTTTTTCTCTCTCGATGATGTCAAAAATTTCCGGGTCCACGGTTTTCAAATCGTCGTTACAGGCTTTCGGCCACGTGATGCCTGGTTTCAGTTTCGCGTACGCGTCCGCGTTCGTGGAATACTGAATACTCGTCGTCGCAGTAATCGACGCTCGCTGTTCGTTGAACAAAGAAAGAATCGCGCGAAAGAATCCTCAAATGTCAGTTTGTGCGTAAAACGAATACTGCGAGTTCTTAAAGAAAAGAGAGAAGCAATGGGAGGATATGATGATGAATGGAAAAGACGTCATCACGGACAAAGTGCCAAGAAATCTAATCACAAAAAGAAAAAAGAAAACGTCGCACCAAACTCTCTCGTCTTCGCGCGACACCGGTCAACGCTTTGCGCGCTTCTCTTCGTAACGCGTTTGCAATCATTGTGTTGTGTTTTCTTCTGTTGTTGTTGTTGCGTTTTACGAGCAGAATATGTGCCGCTTCCTTTCTGATTATGTGCAGAATAAACCTCTCTCGCGTTCGATGGAGACGAGACGCTTTTCCCCTCGAAAAAAAGGAGGAGAGATTTATCTTTCAAAAGATGAACTTTTTCGCGCGAAGAGCGAGAGCACGGCGAGACACGTGTGTTTTTCCTAAGTTTTTGACTGAGAGAGAGATTTTAATCTCTCGTCTCGTTGGGCAGGTGTTGTTTAGGGTAAATTTTTCGAGTTCACACGCAAGGTCAAGTCAAGCAGTTATCCATCCATCCATCCATCCCTCGGGAAACGTGACGCATCATCAGACACCGCACAACACTTTGACGCGTTTTTTGCGCGCGCACGTGTATATATAGTATATAAATGATGGCATCCGTTGTGATGATGATGCGCGCTACTGCCGCGACGACGATTCAGACGACGCCTTCGTATTCTTATTTGACCGCGAGAAAAACGATGACTCCTTCTGCGAGAACGATAAAGAATCATCGGATGGACAACAACAACAACAACAACAGAAGAAGAAGAAGAGGCGAATTACTACAAATAGTGTCCGAAGGAACGGGACGATTCATCGTCGGTGGGAACTGGAAATGTAACGGGACTCGCGAAAGCGTCAAAGCGTTAGTGGAGGCGTTGAATAAAAACGTCCCAAACATCGAGAAAAACTGCGATATTTATTGCTGTCCCACATTTTTGCACCTGCCGTACGTGAAGGACAACTTAAACGAGAGATTTAACGTGTGCGCGCAAAACAGCTGGGTGGAGGCAGATTTAGTCGATCCAGAACACCACTACGACTCGACCACGGGTGCGTTCACCGGGGAGATATCCGCGGAGATGTTGGAGGATTTACAAGTGCCGTTCGTGTTGCTCGGGCACAGCGAGCGACGGACGCTTTTAGGCGATACGGATGAAATCGTGGGGAAGAAGGTCGCGCACGCGAGGTATCACGGGTTGAGCGTCGTCGTTTGCGTCGGCGAGACGCTGGAGGAGAGAGAAAACGGGACGACGTTTGATGTGATTTTTAAGCAGTTGAAAGCAGTCGCGAAGGAAATCGACGACCGAGAACATTCCAGTTGGGGGTCGTCCGTAGTCATCGCGTACGAACCGATTTGGGCGATTGGTACCGGGAAAGTCGCGACGCCGGAGCAAGTGCAGGAGGTACATTCGAAAATTCGCAGCTGGTTGGCAGAAAATGTCAGCGAAGACGTCGCGAAAGCGACGAGAATTCAATACGGCGGCTCGGTTAACGCGTCCAACTGCGCGGATTTAGCCAAGTTGAGCGATATCGACGGGTTCTTGGTGGGAGGCGCGAGTTTGAACGGCGATGATTTTGCGGCTATTTGCAACGCGAGTAGCGTCCATTACAAAGCTGTGGGGAGATAAAAAATAATTTAAAAAGACCTTTAATAATAATGCCGCGCATGATTAATACACAACACCCGTGTAACTACTTCTTCAATTTGTTTTTACATATTCTCGATGCGCTCGAAACACTCCTCGCGAAGCGGCGTGTCCGCGAAACACGCGGAAACGAACGCCAGCACTTCGTTCGCGCTCAACATTTTCAACTCTCCTCTCGTGTACATGTCCGTAATTTCCTTCAACTTTGTCTTCAACAGTTTCGCGTATACAGAACCTTTCTGCCAATTCTCAAGCGCGTCGTAAAAGAAATCATCTTCTACCGACGACGTGCCCAGTTGTAAAGGGGTAAACGCATCCTCGAGCGCATCCGTCAACGCGTCCGCGTCGTCCGCTGAAATATCATGCATTTCCTTGATTGCGGAGACGATGCGTGAGGCGTAAGATTCACAAAATTTCCCCACGATGCGCTTCGCGTTTGTCCTCTGCAACGTTTGACTGGCGGCGGAGCAGAACTTTTTTAGCACGTCGCGCGATATCGCGATAGCTTTCTTCATCGCGGATGCGTTCGCGCCTCGAATACTTTGCGTTTCATTCGCGAATGAGTCTAAAGACTCCTCTAATGCGACCGAGGCGTTGCGTTCTGCGCGCTCGAAAACGGCGTCGCCGGCGTCTCTCAGAGCCTCAACGGCCCACAAAATCGCAGGTCGGTGTTGTTGAGCATTGTCGTCACCGCCGCCGCTGTTGTCCTTTCTGACTAAATTCTCTAAAGCCTTTGCTGCGTCTAAACTTTGCGCGATAAACTGGTCGGCGATAAAGCCGCAATCGTTATAAAATACGAGCGATTCAAAGAGCGACTGTTTGAAAATGGACTCGTCTCGCGTGCTCATGCGCGAACACCGGAACGCTTCGAGACAATCGCACGCGGTTTTAATCGCCGCAATGGCGTGTCGTTTGCGTCCCGCGGGCGTGTTGGCATCTTTTGCGTTTTCTTTATCTTCAAACGATGAAGAGAGGACGGAGTGAAACGCAGATTTTGTCACGTTCAAAAGTTGCACCGCGGAGCTCGTGATTGTTCGCGATGCCGGGATTTCAAAGCAGTGCAATTCGAAAAACTCTTCGCAGTAGTTCGTCGTCTCCTTACCATTGCCTTTCACTTCTTCTTCTTTCGCTTTCGTTTGCAACAATTCGTCGGAAATTGCGGGAGTTTTGCCGGCGTCTCTCGCGCTCGCTAAGCTGTTCACTCTGAAGTCTAATCGACTTTCTATTTCGCCTTGCATGGCGGCTATTTCTAAAGGTCCAGCGACGGTATCTAAAGCACTGCCGAGACCGTAGCTGTTGAGCAATCCTAAACTTGCGACGCGCCTTTCGAGCGCGACGACACTATCCACGTCATCGTCCGTAAGTAGCGCTTGCTTTGATCCTAAATTCCAAGTTTGAATGCACGTCTTCGAGACTGTCGGCCAAAAGACACCGCGAGCAACGTCCACGAGATCCGACGAGAGTTCATCCAACGCGAACGACTGCTTCGTAAAAATTCCTTTGAAGAGGAGCACGTCCAATCCCTGGACGAATGTTGAGATCATTCCATCTTCTTCGTCGTTTCCTTTGCCAGCCGTTTCTCCTTTTTTCCACTTCAGCGTTTTCGTGTACCCGTTCTCTTCGTTCACGCTCAACTCAACGTTCCTCGCTCTCGACTGGACAAACGGAACGACGATTTCATCCACCACTTTCCTCGTCACGAATACCGCGCACTCGCGAAATAAAGTCTCCGAAACCGCTCTCGATGCTTTCCACGCGTCTCTCGCGTTGGAAAATTCCACCGACATCCCGCCGCCTCCATCATCATCGCTCACGCTCACGGCTCCCGCGATCCTCCTCCGTATCGCATCCTGCAACTTCACCATCAAATCATCTATCCTTTCGTTAGGAATTTCCACGCACGCGTACTCCTCTCTCGATCGCTCGAGCATTTCGTACGCGTTCGACAACTCTTTCTCCTCGTCAACCATCCTCTCCACCTCTTTCAAACACTCCTCGAACATATTTTCCTCTCGCAACATCTCTAAGTGCAGTTGTTTCAACTCCAGTTTTTCTTCCAGTTCGTGGAATTTCCGCGCGTCTTTTCGCATGCTCGTCAGCGCCTCGCGCAGTTCTTCTTCATGTTGTCGCTGGTTTTCTTCTTCTTCAACACCAAGAGTCGAAGCTGATTTTGCACCACCACCATCGTTCTCCTCCTCTCGTTCCTTCTCCTTTTCCTCTTCTTTCAAAAGCTCTAAAAACTCCTCGCAAAACGTCTCGCACAACTCGACCACTTTTTCTCGTTCGCGCTCGTCGTCGCCTCCTCCTCCGTGGTCTCTGAATTCGTCAAACGCATCTTTTAGTGTTCGCGCAATTTTCGCTCGATTTCTGTTCGATTCCGATTTCAATTTCCTCGACGCGTAACTGAGCGCTTCCAGGGATGATTCCGCTCCAGACGGTACCGATTGGTCGAGCAAATGCGCCACTTCCAGATTTTCGTCGGGTTTGTCTTTTCTCATTTCTCCTCCTCTGTGGTGGTCTCTCGTTGTCTCATTCGAGAGCCGGGACCACCCTTTAATAATAAAAGCTTTCTGTTGTCTTTCGGGAAACTTTCACGCGCTTTGGAAGCACGCACCAACAATTTTATGCAAGCACTACTTTTTCCTCCCATGAAATCTCTCTCTCTCTCTCTTTCTCTCTCCATTTGCGATATTTTCGGAAACGATCGGCCGGAATTCGCTCCGATCTCCTCCCATAAAATTTGGGTCGCTCTCCACCAAGGGAATGCGCTTGAACACGAAAAAAAAGAGAGAGAAAAAAGGGGGGGTTTCCACTTTATCCTCATTCTGGCGACCTATATATATTTACTTATACATAACAAAACACAGTTTTCTCGAACTGCGCGCGCGTTAATATCACCATCATCATCAATCTCTCGAGTAGCGTGTACTCCTTTTTGATCCTTGGTTTTTGTTGCGTTCACAGAAGACAGAGACGTTTTAGTATATAATTTTTGCTTTTCGTAAAAAGCGCACCAATAAAGTGCTGCCGCGTCAGCAAAAGACTCATGGAGCTTCCCCGAGGCTCGCCACCACCGCCGGACGAGTATTTCGCCTCGGAATTTAACGTCATCACGACCACGAGAGGCAGCAATTCTTCTTCTTCCTCTTCTTCTGCGTATCATCAGCGAGGCGACGATTCCCCGAAGTGGTCGTTGAGAGGGTTCTTGCCACCCGCGCATTTGCGCATAGAATTGTATCGGTACTTGAACAAAGAAGTGGTCCCCGAGGAGTCCGAGGAAGAGTCGCCGGCTGGGAGATTAACGCCGACGCCGAGGACGCCGCAGAGGCAGATGAACGGAGAGTCGATCGAGATGTTAGCGAAAGGGGTGCTGGCGTAAAGAGAGTTATATATAGAGAGAACAGTGATGGCCCGACGTTTGGTTTTCTCTCTCTCGTGCTCTCTTATCCTAAAATGTATATCAGACAGAAAAAAGATGCGGATCCTCCTGAATCATCATCTATTTGTAAATGCGATGCGTGAGAAGCATTTACATCCTATAATAAACTACGTATTAGTATTGCTATTTCTTCAAGCTCTCGTTTTATGCGCGCGTGCTTTTATAACCAAACGAGTTTCGTGCTCGATCCGATGGACGGCGTGAGCGAGGCTTCGAGTCCTCCGTTGTCGTTTACGCGCGAAGTTTTTTCGGTCATCGCGCGAGAGAATTTCAGTTGCAGCTGCTTCAATTCGGCGGCTTCGGAAGCCTCAAACAGCTTCCTTTCCGTCGCCATGTACGCTTGCAACTCATTCACCGCTAATTCTGTATCCGTACTCGCGTTGTATCTCAACCCGATTAAAAAATTCACCCACGTCTTCCTCTCCTCCTCCGTCATCGATTCTTCCCAAAACCAGTAACAAAACTTCTGAAACGCTCTCGAGACGTAAAATACCCCGTGCATTGCCTCGTGTATCAGCGCATCTCTCACTTCCTTTTTATCCGAACTCGAGCAGACGGCCAATATCGCCGACTGCTCCTCCGACGGATGCCATCGGTCGTTATCCTTCGCCAAACTCGATTCGTACTCGCCTCGTTTATTCGTTCGCATAATCTTACACTCCATCAATCGATCTCTCAGCACCTTCTCTTCTCCAAACAACTCCTTTGTCTCTTCTTTACACCGATTTAAAAACGTGCAAAAGCTATTCACGCGCATGTTGTGACCGCTGTAATTCGCCGCGCCGCCGCTTCGGCCGGACGGAATCGAGGACACTATTTGCCCGTGTAAATCCACGTCTTCCAAAAACACCGACGCGCGACCGAGGGCCATTTTTTGCGTCATCGCCGATGGAAACTTTAGAAAATAGATTCTCGAATCGTTCGTCCATCGGTGTATCTGTGTTCATCGAGAGAGAGATGAGAGAGAGAGAGATGTGAGAGAAGCAGACAGAGAGAAAAAACAGTTGCGCGGGGAAAGAGAGTTGAAGAGAGAGAGCTGAAAAACATGCAAACGCGAGCACATATACACACACACACACACACACCTCGATGATGGTATTATTACTACTCTTAGAACTCTTACACGCAGAGCAGCACAAACTGTTCGCGAAATCCTCCAAAGTTTGCGTCTGTATCGCGTTTAAACCGTCGTCGTTAATGTTGTTGGTGTTGCCCATTTTTGTGGGGGAAATGCGTCATAAAAATCATCACAATGCGTTGCGCTTCCTCTCCCGCTCCTGTCTCGGTTTCGGCGGCAAAAGCAGCCTCCTCCTCTTCCTCCTCCTCTCGATGTTGTTTTCGCCGCTCGTGTTCTCCTTCAACTTCTTCTTCTTCTTCTTCCCAAAGACGACGACTGTTTCTTTCAAACCCGGGGGGATTTTCCGTCAGAGCGGCGGCTTTGTCGTCTGATGATGACACCAACAATTCTGCCGCTGCCGCTGCCGCTGCCGCGACGACGACGACGACGACTTCAGGAGGTGGTGGAGGAAAAGGAGGGAGTGAGGAGCCGAAGAAAGGCACCGCAAAAATCCAACGCATCAGTGCGGAAAACAGCAATCGCGTGAACATTTTGAGCGAAGCCCTGCCGTATTTGCAACGTTTTCAAGGGCAAACGGTGGTGGTGAAATACGGCGGCGCGGCGATGCAATCGAAAGAACTGAAAGCGGCGGTGATTCGAGACATATGCTTACTCGCTACGGTCGGGATTAACATGGTTTTAGTGCACGGAGGAGGACCGGAGATTAACAAGATGTTAGAGGTGGTTGGGATCGAGCCGAACTTTAAGAACGGGTTGCGAGTGACCGACGACGCGACGATGGAGGTGGTGGAGATGGTGTTGACTGGGAAAGTGAATAAAGAGTTGGTGGCGTTGATTAATAACAATTCGGCCGATAGAGGCGATGGAGGTGGAAGAGCGGTTGGGGTTTGCGGTAAAGATGGGAACTTGTTGAGAGGAAAAGTGAAGGATAAAGATTTGGGATGGGTCGGGGAGATTGAGTCGGTGGATCCGAAATTGTTGACGACTTTGATCAACGGCGGGTTCGTGCCGGTGATTGCGACCGTAGCGCAAGATTCAAAAGGAAACGCGTTGAACGTGAACGCAGATACCGCGGCTGGGGCGATTGCAGCGGCGTTGAACGCGCAGAAGTTGGTGTTGATGACGGATGTCGCCGGGGTGTGCACGGATAAAGACGACGTGGATTCTTTGATAAGGACTGTGACGTTTACGAAGGCTGAGGAGATGATTGCGAGTGGGATTATTGCCGGAGGCATGATTCCAAAGGTGACCGATTGTATGAACGCGCTGAGAGGAGGTTGCGTGAGTGGTCACATTATCGACGGGAGGGCGCCTCATTCGTTGTTATTGGAGATTTTAACCGACGAGGGGTGCGGGACGATGATTACGACAGACGAAAGTTGAGTGTGTGTATGTGTGTGTTCTATTTTCGTCGCGCGTGCGTGTGTTTGTATATATTACACTATTATTAATCTATCTCTATACAGCGGGAATCTCACATCTTAACTCTCTCGAACGGTAGCTATCGCATTCGCACGCTCGTTTTTTCTCGCCGTCTTTGTTCGCTTTACACGTATCGCAACAGTATATCGATGTCGAACTTTTCGAGCATTCCTCGCACGCGGCTAAGATGACATGACACGCTTTACTCGCGCATCTGGCCAGATGTGGTATGCACGGTGCTTTACACCCGTCGCACTTTGTTAATGATAATAAATTGTTGTTGTTGATGTTATTATTATTACTAAAATTATTGTTCTCATCGATGAAACCGCCAACGTCGACGCACCCTCGCGCGTCAAACACGTAATTCTTTCCGACAAACCCGTCGCCGCCGATATCTCTCGCGTACGCCACGATCCCGCCTTCTAATACGGAAACTTCTTTCGTCACGTTCAAACTCAACAAATACGCCGTCGCTTTCTCGCATCGCACGCCGCCCGTGCAATACGCGAGTACTTTTTTGTTCTCGATGTACGCCTTCCCGCCTTTCTCTTCCACCCACTCTTTAAACTGATTGAACCTTCGAATTGGGCAACACACCGTCTTTTCCGGGACAAACCTCCCCATTCGACTCTCGTACGAGTTCCTCACGTCTAACACGACGACGTCGTCATCGCTCGATTGAATAGCCTCCCTCCATTCGCTCGGCGTCAATCGATTTGGTTGAAGACGTTGTTGTCCTAACTGAAGACGCTCTTCTGCCTTCTTCTTTGACGACGACGGTTCAAACGGACACACCTCGTCTACGATTCGAACGCTCGCGCTTTCAAAAATGTGTTTACATCTCCCGTATTCCTCCGAAACCGCGCGCGCGTTCACGTTCACGCGTTCTCGCTTAAAATCCACCCCTTGTAACTCCAAAATCGCAAACTTTCCTTTCGTGCTTTTCATTTCCCGTTCAAACTGTTTCACGCGCGATTCCTTCCCCGCGGCGGTTCCGTTTATGCCTTCTGGCGAGAGCCGAATCTTCCCTCTGACGTCCAAGTCGAGCATTGCATTCTCCAAGCTCGTTTTCAGCGCGTTCAACGTCGTCGAATTCAACACGCGCTCCCCGTGAGAAATGTACCGGTAAAAAAGGACCACCGCGTGTGGTTCATCTGTTTCCACCACGTCGCAACAACAACACGAACAACAACACTTCTTCATATTCTTTTCGAAGTAAAATTCGTCGCACGTGCCTTTTGGCACTCGTCTCTGTCGTCTTTCGTCTGTTCTCGTCGTCATATCTCATCTGTTTTGTTGCGACGTTTCGATGGATAAAATGGAAAAATCATCTTCATTTCCACGGAGGAAACAACACGCACAAACGAACGCGATTATTAAAAGCGACGTAAACGACGACTGTTACGACGACGACGATGCGTTTTACCGCGGGAGGACGACGAGGACGACTTTTTACCGCGGCTGGTTCGGCAATGGCGGCCACGACCAAGAGGAACTTCACCACGGGGAACAAAGACCCGACGTCTGTGGTACTCGCGCACATTCTCCGCGAAAACGCCCACGCCAACGCACCGAACGCGCCGTTCGTGTACTTCTTCGACGAGAATGAAAAGTCTTTTCGGCATCTCTCGTTCGCGGACTTTCGCGATCGATCCTACGCGTTTGCCGCCGCTTTGAACGATCTCGGGTACAACACCAACAACCAAAGAGAAGGCAAAGAAGACCAAGAGGAGAAAAAGTTATCGATTCGTTTGGGGGATTCTCCGGAACTTTTAATCGCACTCACCGGCGCCGTTCTGAGCGGAACGAAAGTGCAAAGTTCGAAGACGGAAGGGGAGTTTTTATCCGCGAAAAGTTTCGGCGCTTTGGTGCACAGTTCGTTCAGCGGGAAAGCGGGCGAGATGGTCGGCGCGCACGAACCCATCGCGGTTGGTCCCGCCGGGTTGAAAGAGAAAGTCGTCCATTGGGAGGTGCTGATGAACGCGTACGGTAATGGAGAAGAGGACGCTTCGACGAGCGGTGGGATGTCATCATCATCGGAGAATGAAGCGGTGTTTTACTTCAATTCAACCGAGAAAGGTGAGGGAGCGGAGACGTTGTTTAAATACGGAGAACGAGCGGCGAAAGCGATGGAGTTGAGGAGAGAGGACGTGGTTATGATTGGGGTGCCGTTGTTGCACGCGATGGGGTTTGGGTTTGGCGCATTGGGGGCGATGATGGCCGGCGCGAGGATTATGGTTCCAGGGACGTGCGATGGCGTCGTGGATGATTCGGTGAAAATTGATCGAGCCGGAAACGCGAAGAGGGCGTTGATGAGTAGTATTAGTAATAGTCGTAGCGATAGTAGCGGTAGTGTTAGCGAGGAGGCTGTAACTGCGATGGTGTCCGATATGCACATCGTGAAAGCGTTGAGAGAGGAGGACGGGAATAGAGCGCTGTTGAAGAACGTGCGAACGGGATTGGTTAAAGTCGGAGGCGGCGCAAACGTAGGCGAGCACGCGCCGGTTGACATGCTCGGCGTGCCATTCGTCACCGTAGGTAAAATGAAATGAGCTTTTTTTGTTTTGTATGTGCGTGCGTTTCAATCTCTATTACTACTACTGTATGTGCTATAATTTTTCTACTTTCGTCGCCAACGTCGTTTGAAACGTGTCTTCGTTTTCTTGAACGTCCACTTCTCTTCTCAACCTTTCCTTCATGAACATCGCGCCGAGTAACGTGCGCCATTTCAAACTCGCGTCTTTCAGTTTTTTCAGCTTTTCTTTCTTTACTCGTTCTTGCTCGTCCTCGAGCAGTTGTTTCCTCACTCTTTCCTCGTTTTCCGAGACGACGACGCACCCGAGAAAGACGGGAAGCGTCGTGCCGCCTTGCTTGTACTCAAAGCCAATCAGAGCAGGGACCGCGTGAATTTGTGGATTGGTAAGTTTACGAGCCGCGGTTAACGCATTTTTGTCCTCAATGTACGCACAACCGTCTGGTAACCCGTCGCCATTCTTCGTCAAATCGACGTTACCGCGATCATTCGTAGGCACGACGCCTTTGTCCGCTTTAGGCGGGTGGTAAGTGGTGCACTGCCACTGGCCGTATAAAAAAATATCCGCGAACTGTTCTGGGTGGCCGCCGTACTGTTTCAAGTGAGCTCGCGCTTTGTTCGAAAGTAACTTCTTGATCGGACTATCAATCTCCACGTGTTTCACCATCAATCTCTTCTCAGATTTCCATCGCCGGTCGGTCCGAAGCGTCTGAACGTTTTCGCGAGGGTAAACGAGTTTCCCGTCGACGCACCCGGCGACGCCCGTTTTCGGATAAATGCACTCGTTTTGCCTCAAGTGCGCTTCTATGCACCACAAAGGGTGCAATTTGATTTCCGTGAGCGTTTTTGGCGGTCGCTCCGATTTTTGCATCGTTGCCATCTCGTCGCGCTCGTCGATTAACGCTTTTTTCAAATACAGTTGACTGGAATTTTCCTCGTCGTTATCGTGAATGCCGCTGAGATCAATCTTGTGCGCCGCGCTGAGCTCGTTCCATCTCTGATCACCTTTGATGCGTTTCTTCAAAGCTTTTATGGCAAACTGCTTTTGCGAATACTTTCTCGTCACGTCCGTGAAGGACAAAACGTTGCCGTTCTTCTCTTGATCGAATTCGTCGAAAGCGACGACGTATCCCGGGTACGTCGACCACGTTTTCACGATATCGTCGACGTCACCGATGGTAAAAGTATGCGTGGTTGGAGAGAGCGCGATTGGCACAAACTTTGCGGATTCTTTTTTCTTCTGCGCATTTGCCGCCGATGGGGTAGATGATGCGGTCGTTTTCTTCTTCTTTGTTTTCTTCCGCGTCGATTCCTCGGTCGTCGTATCGTTCCCGCCTTCTCGCACGAGCGCTTCCAACCAGTGCGTAATCTCGTCCGCCGCATCGTCGTCTTCCTCGCCATTATTCCGCGCCGCTGCTCCGTTCTTCTCCATCGCTTTAAAAATATTTGCCGGTTTACCATCTAACGATCGCAAGGTTGTTTTCCTATCTAAATCCGGTCCTTTCGCGTCGTGCGGCAACGGTTTTAAACTCGCGCACAGTCTCGCGCGAATACCCAAAGCGCGTAAGAAAGCACACAAAAGCGCCGCCTTCATCTCCGAAACGTTCGAAAATGAAGAGAGTCTCATTGTTTCGTTGATGTTTTTATCTTTTCTTCTTAACATCTCGCTCAACTTCCACGCCACGCCTCCCGCGAACCCGGCCTTACTTGCCCGCGCTTCTTTCGCGCTCACGTACGGCGTCCAAGAAGAACGCTCCTCTTCCTCGTTATCAGAAGTACAACGAGAAGGGCTTAACACGTGGTCTTGAAAAAACTTCACCGCGAAATGCAACATCACCCTCACCACTGGTTTTCCTTCCTTCTTCCCAGGTCTTTCTAAAATACCTTCCACCAATCCTCTCGGCGCCACGCTGAGCGCCAAACATCGCAACGCGTCGCTCTCGAGCGCTCGATTGACCAAATGCACCCTCGCTAAACGACACAACAACTCCGCGTGATGTAGCTCTTTAATCTTGTTCCTCTCCTGTCTCGTTATCCTCCTTTTATTTTTATTCTTCACCTTGATCTCGTTCGGGTCCCCGGTGATCTCGTCCACTATTTCGCACTCGCTGTCTCTCTCGTCTTCTTCCTTCGCGTCGTCGTCGTTCGCCGCCGCGCTTTCATTTTCCTCAATCTCTTCCTCTTCTTCCTCCTCTGTTTCCACGTCTTCCCACTCCACTTCGCTCGAGTCCGACGACAAAGAATTCGTCAAATCATCATCTGGACCTTCTTCGTTCCGGTCTCTCGCCGGCATGCCGCACGGATTTGCGACGTTGAAAGCGTTTTCAGCCTCTTTTTCCTCCTCCTCCTCGTTCGTTACGAGATTTTTGTTCCTCTTCTTCTTCTTTCTCATCGCGTTCAAAACTTGTTCCCTGGACGCGCGGAGCAACGAAGAAGCACCACCGTTACCTTCTCCACTCCTTTTCGTCTTTTTGGTCTTTTCCTCTTCTTTTTCTGCACTTAAAGCGCGTTGTTCAAAGTCCGCATCTTTTCTTTTCATCCTTTTCCCCTTCATCGCACCACCACCAGACAAATTTTGTGCAATTCAGATCTCAGGAAAAAAGAGACACCTTCTGTCTTTGCGACCGATGAAACGATGCGCTCACGAGTCGTCGCGACTCACAAAAACCACATCATCATCATCGCGCGAGAGGAGGAGTAATACTCGGTCAAAGTTTTCGTGCGTTTGTGTTTGCTTTTAGAAGCAGTAAAGGAGGAGAGATGAAATGTGAGCGAAAATTTTAGGGTTTTAAGGTTTAGGGTTTGTTTGTTTGTGTGCACTCTTGAGAATACGAACTCTCTCTCTCTATTAAAAGAGATTCTTAGTATATATACAGAGAGAAAAAAGATACATGAATGTAGCAGCAGGGGAGAGGGCAAAAAAGACGAAGACAAAGAGCGAAAAGAATGATGATTATTGTTTTCGTCGTCGTCTTTATCGTCATCATCCGTTGTTGGAGTACGCGAGAGGACGGAAGAAAAGATTAGGCGATGCTCATTTTCATCATTTTCATCATTCCCTTTTGGAGAAGAAATTGTTGGAATTCTTGCACCCGTACGAGACGTTAGGGATCGATGGAAACGCGATCACGGCGAAATACGCCGGGGAGATGTTTTTGAATTATTGTTTATCTTCTGCTACTTCTTCTTCTTCGCTTTGTTGTTGTTGTTGTTATTGTTGTTCTCAGGAGGGGGGGAAAAGACGCGAGGACGAAGAAGACGGTTTTAGGGGAGAATTGGATTGTTTCTTGGGTGCCAACTTTTGTCAGGAGAAGGAGAAGGAGAAGAAGAAGAGGAGGAAAAGCAGCGACGTGAACGTGATACTCTCGAACAACAACGACGAGAAGACGGGTAATGGTGATACTACTCTCAGAGGAAGAAGAAGTGTCAGTCAAAACACGACGATTGAAATACTATCATCATTGGAAACAGATTCGCAGAAGAAGCGTCTTCGAGTCGACGATTCAGACGACGATGACGACGCGAAAGCATTTTGGAACAGGCGGATTTTAACGACTCCACCGATGTCTCCCATAAAAAAACACCCGGTGCTTTTTTCTTCAAACGTCAACACTCCGGAGAAAGCGAGCGAATCGAAATCGAATGCAGTCGTTAACAAGAACGACGCCGACACCATTCGTCGCGGCCCGACGAAGCATACTCAAAACAGAATCCCACAAAAGACGACGACGACGAAAGTAAAAATAACAAAACGCCAAAGGCTTAAACTCCAACAAAAACAGGAAGAAACCGATCGCGCTCGATTGGATTTACTCGCCATCGCGCGCAAAGAGGAAAAAAAAGCGGACGATTTTGCTCGAAAGTCTCGAGTCAATTGCATCAAATCCAAACGTCTCGCGAAAAAGAAATGGTCGATATACGATTCGCAGAGAAGACGTAAACGAAGTCTCGACGCCATCCTCGCGACGTCAAATACGTTGTTGTTCTCATGACATCATCATCTCTGAGTTACTTCTTCCTATTCCTCGGTCGAGAGAGAGAGAGAGAGAAAGAGAGTGAGAGACGAGATCAACACATCATCGGGTCTTCATAAATGTGAACACCACTTTCGTCGCGCAAAGTCCAAAGTCTCTCGCGTAACGCTTTCGTCTCTTTTTTTTAAGTTTCAGATAAAATAGTACACCGAAATGCACTCGAAAACGTGAGAGAACTCGCATCATAGATGCGCTAGACGCGTTTGCGAATAGTATAATAAACGCTGAATTTTTTATATGAATCAGTGTACATGCAAGAAGAAGAAGAGAAAAAAAAATCAAAACGGCAGCACAAAAGGTCTCTCAACTAAAAAGCTGCTGTACTAAAATTGCGAAGAAAAACACACACACACACTAAGAAGAAGTAAACATTATGGCGGCAGAAATGCGCGCAATGCTGGACCAGCTCATGGGCGCCGAGCGGGACGTCCCTTTAGACGAAAGAGTGAACAGGAAGAAGTTGTTTACGGTAAACGAATACTACTATTAGACGACTCTTTTTACAACATTTTCAATCCGTTTTTTTTTTTCTCCCGAACGGATTGACGACGTAAAGTGTTGGTGTTGACGACGACGAGGATGCGGCGAGAGTTTTATTACACTCACCGAGAACGTTTCTTTCTGTTCCCTATTCTCTCTCTCTCTCGTAAACAGGACGAAGACGTGGACAAATACTTCCTCTGCGGCTTCGACGTGACGATGTTTAAAAACACAAAATCTGCGGACGAAATCGCCCGAGCCTTGCGTGTGCCGGTGCAACAAGCGAGCAAACAAGAGCATCCGTGCGGCGTGCAGTCGATGGAGTTACGCGCAGAATTTCAAGTTCTCACCGATCGAGAGCGAAGTAAATATAACTACGAGAAAGAGACGAAGAAAATTTTGGACCGGCTGGTGTCCGATTGCGATCGACGGATTCGAATTGCCACGGAACGCGTGGAGATGGAACGCGCGGAACGGGCGCGAGTGTACGGGATGGTACCGGTGCACGATAAACAAGCGTTGGCGCAATTGGCCGATCAGACGCAGTGCATGCAAAAGAAAATCGAACAGTTGGGGATTATTGGAGACGTGGATGGTGCGGAGAAAGCGATGAAGGAGCTGGATGAGATTGCCGAAAGGAGGAAAAAGTTAGAGGAAGTCGTGGAGAAAGAATGCGAGAGACGCGTGGAGACGATGAAGCGGTTGATCGTGTGCCCGCTGAGCGGGGTGTTTTTGAACACTCACGATAACGAGCAACGGGTGAGAGATCACCAGATGGGAAAGCAGTATTTAGGATGGAAGAGGATCAGAGAGTTGAAGGAACGTTTGGCGGATATTTTGAGGAAACGCGCGGAAGGGAAAGGAGAGGAGAACGATCGGGTGTATTCGAAGCCTCTCGGGAAGCGAGAAGACGAAGAGGAGGAAGAAGAAGAGGACAGAGCAGGAGCGGAAGCGGAAACGGAAATGAAACCGCCGAGCGAAGAAAAGTACAGGAAAGTAGCAGTAGAAGAAAAAGAAGCATCTAAAGTAAAGGATGAGGAGAAGAAGACGGAGAAGAAGAAAGAAGCGCTGGTCGTCGTGAAGCGACGCAAGATAGAAAAGGAAGCCGACCAAAAACCCGAGGCGCCGGACGAGAAGAACATTCTGAGCGACGTGCCTCCTCCTCCATCTTCGAGAGCATTCGACGGCACTCCAGCCGCGGGAACGACGACGACAACGACGACTACCACGACAAACAACACGACGATGACGCACGTATCCGAAGAGGAAAAAGTAGACGATAACACTATAAAAAAGAAAGACGACTACAACAGTCATCCTCGCGAGCATCATCGTCGTTCTCCGCGCGACCGCGATCATCATCGCGACGACCGCGATCATCGAAGCAGCAGACGCCGCTCACGCTCTCGCTCGAGCGAAGACCGCCGAGAAAGAGACTCCTCGGATCGTAATAAATCGAGCCGCCGTAGAAGACAAAGTCGCAGTCGCAGTCGCAGCCGCAGCCGGGAAAGAGACCGTGGCCACTCTCATCGACGCCGCCGAGACTTTAGTCGCAGTCGAAGTTACAGTCCTTCGAAACGAAGACGCAATAATACCGACAGAAGAAAGTACGATTACGACGATTACGACGATCGTAATACTAAAAGTCGCCGGGGCCAGTACCACCACCACCGCCGCGGTTCTTCCAGGTCGCCCGAGCCGCCGCGAAATAGGAGAGACCACGGTGGTCATCGGAGAACGACGAGAGACCGATCTCGATCTCGCTCGCCAAGACGAAGGTAATAATAAAATGCTGTTGGATTTCATCTGTTTTAATGGTGCATCGTCATCCTCGCGTCTGTCTGTGAAACGTTTTTCATCTCAATACACTTCTGCATAAAAAAGAATCCACACGACACGCTTATGATATGCGCAAATCATAATCATCATTCACACATCATCATCTTACCGTAAAAAATGCCTCCTCCACCAAAACTCCTCCGTACTCAAGTCCTCGATCACTTGAACGATCCATCCACGACGAAGAAATACGTCGGTTTAGCGTTAGCCGTGAAGTTGTTACAACAAAAACTTGGGGAAGAAGAAGACCAATCGAATTCCGATTTCGTTCGTGACGATGACGACGACGTCTTCCTCTCCGTCTGCCAAGCGGCGATGAGAGACGACTTTTTGTTCTCGCTGATTAGTCCTCCTCGCGAGGATGATGATGATGCCGATGACGACGATTCAGACGACGACGAGAGCAAAAGTTTAAGTCAAAAGAAGACGAAGGATTTTAACATCAATCAACCGGAAAATATGCAGAAAAGAAGTCTAGGTATCAACGTCTGCGCGAGTTTAGCCGCCGGCTCGAGAGAGTGCGCGTTAGTATTACTCCCAATATTGGAGGAATTATATACAAACTCGAAGATCATCTTACCGAGGGACAGCATGGCAAAAGTGTGCGAATTTACGGATCGAACGCTCGTGGCGGTGGTCCGCGCCGACGACGGCTCGTGGAAGGGCGAGGACGACAAATGGAAGTGGAAAGATACTCCACTGAAGATCTTGAAGGAGTGCGTGTGCGAGATGTGTGATATTTTGTGTGAGGCGTTTGAATCTGAAGAGGAGGAAGAGAGGAATGAAAACGAGGCGCTCATCGTGTCAGGGATCGCTGCTTTGAATAATATTGTGAGGGAGATTTGTCTCGCGCACGATAAGGAAAACGTTTTCGCGTTCGATCCGTACGAAGAATTGGATTTAGTATATGACAGCGAAGATGAAGCCTCGAATCCGTACGTGGACATTGCGAATCATATCGCGGTTAGTAATGGGATGATTGGTAGAGTTGCGAGGGAGTGTTTGTATAAGAGAGCTGGGACGGAGGCAGCGTTGGTGGCTTTAGAACTCATCAACACGGTGATAGACGCAAAAATATTAGGTGAAAACGACGAGAGCGCAAAGCATCGATATAAGCATTTGGCATGGGAAGATTTTGAGAGCAAGTGGTCGAACGAGCTTCGCGAGGGATTGAAGTTCATCTTGTCGTCCAAGAGTGTCGGTAAAAGACAACGAAGGCTCGCGGTGCACGTCGCGGCCTACGTGCAACACTGCTGCGGAGATGATGGTTGGATGCTGAAAAGCTCGCCGTCGTCGCTTTCAGAAACGAGCAAGGAGAAGAAGAAGAATAACAACAAGAAGAAAATACCAGGCGGAAGAGTAGCTGCCGCTGCCGAAAAGACCAAGAACATCACGCTCTTCGAACTCGTCTCGCAGATTTGCCGCGTGGAGATGCAAATCGAAATTCATCATTTACTCGAATCGGACGATAGCGAGATACGATATAACGCGAGCGAGGATTTACGTGATAACTTGCAAAATTTTGGAACCCTCGTGCGAGTGTTCACGCTCGCCATCGGAGGAGGGGACGACGAAGGAGGAGACGATGTGGACGATGTCACAAAAGGCTTGGAGAATCTTGACATCTCCGCGGAAGGGGCGATGAAACAACTAAACGTGATCGTTTCCGTTATCGGTAGTCTGCTGGAAGTCATAGGCTCGGCTGAAAACTACGAGCGCTTGGATGAATGTGGCGCAGACCCGTTTCTTATGTTCACGATTGCGGATATTGTGGCGAGATTTGCGAACGAGCTCGAGGTTGTTCACGTAGGCGAAATCGACGCGAGCATGAAACACGTCGCGGAAAATATGCGTAAAAGACTCGCTCAGATAGACAGTTCGTCGAAGAAGAATGGTAAACTTCAATACGGATGGGATCGAATGGAATCAGTCATATACAACTTCAACGTTCGAATTTGGAGTACCTTTGAAACCGCGGACGATCCCGAGCGTCTCGAGTGCCAGATCAATTCTGGTTTCATCTCGCTCTTATTTGAAATGATTGCAGATAATATCTCCGCGAAATGCGACGTATTTCCTGATTCTTTTGACGCGTGGACGAAGTTCTTGAGCTGGGTCGCGAAATACGCGGATGATTTGGCCCAGGACATGTCCCGGATGCTCGTCGAAGGATGGTCGGACCGCCTTCGCGTCTTGAACTTAGATCCCGGCGAAATCGAACGAATAAAGAAGCAATGGGCGAAACTCACAAAAGCCGTCCAAGAAGGAAAAGTAACGACCACTGATTACGTGAAATCTTCTTCGCTACGTGAGAAATCAGCCAAAGTAGCGGAAGGAATACTTCGGATTTTTGAAGATCTGGACGACCCGAAACGCTTAGACGTTTTGTGCGGCAGCTTATAGAGTAGCGGTGTAAAGTTTGATAGTTTTTATAGTATTAGTAGTAAGTTTAATTGTACAACATTAAGATTAACAGTAATAACAGCAACAACAGTTTTTGTTTAGCCTCGGAGAAAATAACTCAAGCCCCGGCGTTGAACGCTTTCACGCCTTCTCTGTGCCCTCTCCCTTTCGGTTTCGCCCTTACCGTCTTATAAAACTCCCTCAACGTCGCCTTATCCGTGTTTTTTCTGTCCACCGCTAACTCTACCCCACCTTCTTTACTCCTCGCTTTAATCGCCCCTTTCCCGAGCTTATTCTCCATCGACCATTTCAACGCTTTCGCTTCGATCCTCTCTTGCTTCAATCTCCTCTCTTCCAGCTCCATCGGCGTCGGTCCTTCCTCCGGCTTCAACGCTAAATACGCCGCTTTCCACGTCTTCTTATCCTTCGGCGGTTTCCTAAACGCCGGTAAACTATCCGCCTCGAACCACGCTTTCGCGCAGTGCGGCCACCACGCCTCGTCCGAGTCGGTCACTTTTCGATACCGACACGAGACGCCTTTCGGGCACGTGCACCTTTCCGCCGTTTTCGCTAAATCTTGCGCGCTTAAATTCGAAATCGTTCGTAACATCGTTTCCGCGGTTAACGCGTCTCCCAGGAACGAAGGGTCTAATAAGAGTTCGAGTGGGCACGTGATATCGAACGAGGACGTCGAGTGGAAAGAGGATGAATCCGAGGATGACTCATCATCGTCCTCGTCTCCCATCATCTTTTTCTCTCTCTCTCTTATTCTCTCTCTGCGCGCGCGCGCGCGTCGCAAATCTCTCTCTCTCTCTCACTCTCTCTCTCACGAGAAGAAGATATCGTTAAAGAAAAGGTACTCTCGCTCTGTGAGTAAGTATGTAGTGTGTGTGTATTCTTTGTACGTTGGGGAAAAGAAGTGGCTTTCTCACAACTTTAACGGTAGGAACACCTCTCGAAAAACTCTTCAAAGCACCCGAATTTAACTTCCAGATGACAAAATGTTTTCCGACGAGGGGGGACAGACACCAAAACACTTCTTTTTTACTTCTTTTTGGCGACGACGACACACAAAACAAAACTTCGCTCTCTTTGTTTTTTGAACGATATTTTTTGCGTATCTTTTCGGTCACGTCACACGTAACTCGAACAAACACAAATTCTAACAACGTTTTCCCCGAAAGCGCTCCTTTTCTATACTCTCTCTCTGTGCTCTCACACATATATATATATATATAGTACGGACGACGACGACGTAAACGACGACGTGAAAGAGTTTCGGAGGAGACGATTTTGTGCAGAGTTTAGCGCGCCTGTTTTGTGTAGCGTTTAAAGAAGACGACGAAGACGAAGATTAGAGAGAGATGATGGTCGTTCGTTCCCGAGGAGGAGGAGGAGGAGTAGGACACGTCTCGCGGAGCACGAAAACGAAAAAGACCGCGAGAGAACGAGCGGCGTCGCATCAATTCGCGAGCAGTAGCAAAAGCAGCGGCTTTTGCGGGGGGTCTTCTTCTCCTTCTTGTATATATTTGCGCGATGATGATTTCGGTGGTGGTCGAGGAGGAGGAAAAGGAGGAGGAGGACGAAGAAGGAAGAACTATTACGGTAGGAGTAAATCATCGGCGAAAGTGTGCTGCGCCGCGATGACGACGATGGATGCGTTTTATGGAGAACAACAGAGCGAGATGATGACGAGTAGGAGTGGAGAAGAAGTTCGTTTTGTCGCGACGCCGCCGACGAGGACGAGCGACGGGTTTAATGGAGTCCTCGCAAAGTACGGCGTAAGTACGGTGTTGGTAGATTCTTCTTCGGAAGATAACGATGATGCGAGCAAAATTTTCCCAGAAAGCATTCTTCGTCGCGATAATAGGAACAACATCATTACTAAAAATGCTCTATTCTTGGCGGACGTGTACCTCCCGACGCCGCGCTTAGACGGAGACCAAACGCCGGCATCCATCGTGAAAATATTCGTCGAACGCGCACAAGACGCGATGGGATTGCTCGATTCTGGAATCGAAGAGGAACAGTTACCGACTGGGGTGATTATACAAGCCGCGGAGAATCCGAGGGCATTCGTGAACGAGTTGGTGAAGGAAACGAGAGACGGGGTAGAATCCGGAGCGACCCTGGACGATAACGAGTGGACGAAGGTTTTGAAGTCGGTGGATGTGGACGTCGGTTTGCTTTTACTCTCGGTCGTGGTTATCGTGCCGACGTTTAGAAAGTTTAAATTATCTCCGGTGTTGGGTTTCTTAGCCGCCGGTCTAGGTTTGAATAAGCTCGGGTTGTTCATCGAGAACCAAGAGGTGGATCAGTTTTGCGAGCTCGGGATTCAGTTTTTGTTATTCGAGATGGGTTTGGAGTTGTCGATTACGAGATTGAAAGCGTTGGCGAAATACGCGTTCGGTTTAGGTTTCACGCAAGTCGCGGCGGTGAACGTGCTCTTCGCTATGGCGTTGTTGCCAGCAGGGAACGCCATCGGGACGAAAGTTTTAGAGTTTGTACAACCGGGGAACAACGAGATGTTACAGGTGACTTCGACGTTAGAGGCGGTGGTGATTGGTTTCGCGTTGTCTTTATCTTCGAGCGCGTTTGGTTTGCAGTTGTTGCAAGATAAGCAACAATTGGCGACAAAGTTTGGAACCGCATCGTTGGGGGTGCTTTTGTTTCAAGATTTAGCGGTCGTGCCGTTTATTATTTTGTTGCCGGTGTTGTCCATGGCGGCAGCGAGCGGCGGAGGAGCGAGCATGGATATGGGCGTCATGGCAGCTGGCGGCGCGACGTCCATGCTCGATCTCGGCGCGCTAGCGTTTGCTGGGAGATCGCTCGCGTTGGTTGGTTTCGAAGCCGTGGAAGCGGCGGAAGCTGGGACGGATGTTTTCGTCGCCATGTCCTTGCTCACTCTCTTCGGCTTCTCCTTCGCCTGTTCTGCGATTGGTTTTAGCGACTCGTTGGGAGCGTTCCTCGCCGGTATCGTTTTGGCGGACACGAAATACGCGCACCAAATCATCAACGAGCTGAACGCGTTCAAAGGTTTATTCCTTTCGCTTTTCTTCGTGACCATTGGCACGACCATCGACGTCCCGTTGGCCATCGAAATGTTCCCGATTATTTTGATCATGACCACGACTTTGATGGCCACCAAAACCGGCGTCGTCACCGCACTTGGCCCACTCGTTGGCCTTTCCTGGCGCGAAGCCTTGGTCGCCGGCGCGGTCCTCTCCCAAGGCGGCGAATTTGCGTTCGTCATCTTTGGTCAAGCCACCTCCACCGGCGCCGGTAACCTCTTCCCGCAAAAATTAGAAGAAGTTTTAGTCTGCGTCGTCATCTTATCCATGGCGTTAACCCCGGTCGCGGTCGAAGTGGCCATGAAAATCGCCGGCCCAGAGTTACCTCTCGGCAACTGTTCCGACGATGCCGCAAACCTCTCCTCGGACGAGCTCGAGGCGTGCGAAGTCACGAGCAGCTGGAACGAAGCCGCATCCGCAAACTTGAACGCCATGGCGGAGTCGGAAGAACTCAAAGCGGCGACCCAGGATTTGAAGCAAATAGGCAGCGGGAGCTATAAGCGCATCAAGAGAGAAAGAGACCCTCTGACGCAATCCATAGACGAATCCGTCGCGCAAGAACTCAAAAGCCAAGATGAAGCCACCAAGCCGCGATAATAATAATACTATAAGCAGTTGTGTGTTGTAAAATATCTAAGAAAAGCCACAGTTAAAAATCAAAATGCGCGCGCACAAACTGCTCTCGTCGCAACAACAGCGCACTTTATTACGACTAAAACCCCAAAGAAGCGAGAACAAACGACGTTCTAGAGCATCGAACGAGCGATGTTACGCTTCTTCTAATAAGAAGAAGCTAAAGGTTGTCGTCTTTTCCACGTCTGATTACGAGCGAGAGATTTTGGAAAAGCAACTGAATTCACATTTCCACGTGACTTTTCTCAAACCTAGATTAACAATAGAAACGGTCGATTTAGCTCACGGGTACGACGCGATGTGTTGCTTCGTGAACGACGATTTATCCGCGGACGTTATAGAAAGATTGAGTGAGAAGTGTGGGGTAAAAATGATCGCGTTAAGATGCGCTGGCTTCGATAAAGTAGACGTGGAAAGTTGTAAAAAATTCGGCGTGCTCGTGTACCGGGTGCCGATGTACGATCCGCTCTCAATAGCAGAACACGCCATGGCGTTGATCTTAGCGTTGAATAGGAAACTCATGATCTCGCATTCGCGCGTCAAGTCTGGGAATTTCACTTTAGATGGGTTGGTTGGGTTCTCGATGCGAGGCAAAACGCTCGGCGTCGTAGGAACGGGAAAAATCGGACGAGGCTTGGCGAATATTTGCGCCAACGGGTTTGGCATGAGCGTTTTAGGCTACGACTTGAAACAAAAGCGAGAGTTTGTCGGTCAATATTGCGACGACGTCGAAACCGTGTTAAAGAATAGCGACATCATCAGTCTCCATTTACCGCTCAACGAGCACACGAAACACTTCATCGCGGAGAAGGAAATCGATTCGATGAAGAGAGGCGCCATGCTCATCAACACCTCTCGTGGAGGCCTTCTGAACATCAAAGACGTCATCTGCGGACTTCGTCTCGGGAAGCTCGGCAGTTTAGGCATAGACGTTTACGAATCCGAGGAGAAGATTTTCTTCAAAGACTTTTCCAACTTAACCGTCGAAGAAAAAATGTTATATTGGGACGATACCATGGCGCAGCTCTCGTCTTTGCCTCAAGTGTTAGTGACGCCGCATCAAGCGTTTTTAACGCACGAAGCGCTGACGGAGATTGCTGAATGCACGAAACAAAACATTCTGGAATTTGCAGAAGAATTAGACGACGCGGAAAACGACGACGCTTCCAGAGAGGATGTTTCGAATACCACGAGAGTTTGTTAGTTTCTTTTCTTCATAATAAGAGCGCTGCGCGCGCACGGCATAAACACTATTTATCACGCGCTCCTTCCACATCTCCACAAACTCAGCGCATAGTATATACATATATATTTGTAAGCACACACATCTGCACCCGCGCGACGCTCGATTATTCACAGGTTTCCGTCGTCTCAATGTCTCAGATTTCGGGAAAGGCGGCGACGTCGATGCCGTCGATATCTTCATCGCAAAGAAGAAACACATTCAGCGGCGGCGGCGCTCGAGTTCAACGCGCGACGACGATGAAGAATACTAAAACGATTCAGACGACGCGTTTTGTTCCTCCTCCTCCTCCTCGTCGTCGCGTGCGTCGTCAAGGAAGTCTTCCGCCGTCGCCGGGCTTTTGTTCGATGATATCTAAAGGAGGGAAGAGTTTGTTACCGAATTTAATTGATGAAAAAGCGGATAAGAGAAACGTGACGGCGAAAGCGTCTTCTTCATCATCATCATCTTCATCGTCGTCGATAAAACCCGATTTCGAGGAAGGAGATGATGAGGAAAAAATCATCCTCTATTCCCAACGATGGGTTCAACTCGGCTATCTCGCCTGTTTAGCGTTGATTTCCGATTGGGTGTGCTTTTCAGTTGCGGCAACGCCGGGGACCTGGGATTCGATTTTTCATCGAAGTCCGGAAACGTTGATCGACGTGTTTTTATTTACGAACGTCGCGTTTTGTTTCTTGGAGCCGCAGATTGTCGGGAAGTTTGGTTTGCGAAACGTCGTGGTGAGCGCGGCGGCTTTGATGACGTTTGGGTGCGCTTTACGGTCGGGATTAGAGTTTAACGATTTCATTCCGTTCGCGTCGTTTATGCCTTCGTATACCGAAGAAGTGGTAGGCACTGTTTTAGTTGGAGCTGCGCAGCCATTTTTTCAATGCACACCTACTTTATTGTCGTCGAGGTGGTTCGGCAAAGACGAGAGAGCGTTATCGACGTCGATCGCGATAAACGCGAACCAGATTGGCATAGCGGTCGCCTTCCTCGTCGGCGGATTGATGGGACAAACCAACGAAGGTTTAAATGGGTATTTTTCGTTGATTACTTTACTGAGTGGAATCGTGACTATTGGCGCGTTCATACAGTTTCAAGAGAAACCACCGACGCCGCCGAGTTTATCGCAAATGCAACAGGAAAAAGAGAGAAAACGTAGATGCAAAGCCGAAGAGGCATCGCGCGACGTCGACGCGTCGCAGAATATGGGCAAAGACGAGTTAGCCGAGTTAAATTTCCCGGCTTTATGTAAACGTTTGTTGAACACGCCGGGATTTTGGCAGCCAACGGCTGCATTTGTAGCTTCTATTGCCATTTCAAACAACGTTTCGGCGTTTATTGGAACAACTTTAGGGAAAGCGGGGGTGGAAAACGCGTTCGAAGCCGACGAGTTTGGCGCGGCGTTTCAATTGGCCATCATGTTTGGATCCATCTTTTTAGGCGGCTACGTCGATCGGTCCAAGAAGTATAAACCGGTCTCCTTGGCTTTGATCATCCTCTCCGTATTCCTCTTGATTCCAATTGGCGCGGGAGAAGTCATACCGGACGCGTACGTCCTATTTAGTTTAGTCCTCCTGGGGTTCACCGTCGGCCCCGTCCAACCGATTTGTGCCGAGTTGGCCGTGGAAGTCTCCTACCCGGAGGATGAAAACGGCGTCGTCGCACTTCAGCAAGTCTGCGGCAACCTCTTCTCGGCCATCTTAGTCCCCATCTTAGCCTTCGCGGCACACGGCGACTTACTCTTCGGTAAACTGAGCGGCGACTACGCGATATTAATAGTCTTAGGTTTGGTCACGCTCGGGTACTTCACCACGTTCGACGCGCCTTTGAAACGCTTGGAAGCGGATAAAGCCGCTTCCGAGTAATACGTTTAAAAAATGTACCATAAACTAATACAAAAACTCGCCGCGAGAGCGAGCATAATAGAGAAACGTTTAGAAAAAAACGAGACTCGTCGTCGAATACGCGAAGAGAAAAACGAATAGTACTACTACCAATATACTCTTCCTCCTCCTCCTCTCGGCCTTCTCATAATTGTGATAAAAGCGTCGTTTCCCAGCTGTTACGTATTCGTATTCGTGTTTCATTCGATAACATGCGTTCGGTACCATTGGCAAAGATAAATATTTACAACGTTTATAGTAGCGGTATTTTCAAGTATTTTTTTTCTTCGTGTGGCAGACAAACGACAACTCATCTCTCTCTCTTTATCCTTTTACATTAATCTAAAGCGGAAAGCGTGCGCTCTCTCTCTCTCTCTCTTTCTGCGAGCGCATCTCATCATCCTTCATGTGAAGCGTATCGTTAAATTTATTAATACTTGCCCTTTCTCGCTTGCGCCGGCGATCTGGTTTTTCTCTTACCCGCGGAAACAGAGGAGGATTTCCCGGCGATTGGCACACCTCTTCGGCCTCGTCTCGCCGCAGGCGACGTCGCGACGGACGGCGCCGGGACGACGGTTTTCCCTTTCGGCTTGTACGCGGGTTTCGCGGCGGACTTTTTCGTGGCGGCACCCGGAGACTTTTTCACCGCAGCAGCGGAGGAGGATGAAGACTTTCTCACTCTCTTCGTCGCCGCGTTGGCGTCGCCGACGGAGAGGAACCCGAAGGACAACACCGCGGCGGAGAGGAAGTCTCTCTTGGATAAAGATTCCGAGCTGATCGCTTTGCCCGCTTGGATGGATCTCGAGATTTTGGATTGTTGCTTTTTTTGCGCGGCAACGTTTACTTTTGCGCCCGCGCAAAAAGATGCGGATTGAGTCAAAGAAAACATCTTACTACTGTTGTGTTGCGTGTGTGTGTACGTGCGTATCGTTGAAGTCGAAGCGTCTCTCGATGCGAAAAGTGACGATACGCTGGATGTGTGCGAGACGGAAAAAAGATACTCTCGTTGTGGTTTCCCCTCAAAACAAAGGCCTATTCTGGCACGCAGAAAGCCACGATGGCAAAAAAAAAGAAAGAACGGTCGGTTCAAAATCGCCCAAAAAATTGTGTGTTGGAAAAGGATTTTGTCTCCTGTGATACGCTTTTTGGTCTGTGCTGAAGATGGTTGAGAGGAGCAAAAAGAGGGATGGTGCACAAATTTTGAGGGAGACGTAGTAAAAATAAATGCACACATTCTATCATCTCATTAATAAGCTCTTCTTCTTCTTCTTCTTATTAATAGTTTATTAGTACTACTTCGACGAGTCTCTCTTTCTCTCTCTCTCTATTCCTCTCTCTATTCCTAGTCGTCGTCGTCCGAGGCGGAACTCATGTGGGACAAAAATCCGTGCAGTTGCTCGTTCTCCCTGACCAGTCGTTCGTTCTGCGCGGTCAATTCACTCTTCTCTTTGATCAACTGTTGTAACTGGACTCGGACTTGTTCCATCAACTTGTCCTCTTCCTCTTTGTTGTGTTTGCTCTGTTGGCGTTTTTGGAGGCCGAGGTTTTGTTTTTTGAGCAAGTCGATGTCGCGTTGGAGCAATTTTCGGTGCGCGGTTTCTTCTCGCAAGTTTTGAGCGACCACGTCCACTTGGGCGGTTAAAGACGCGTTGCAGCGTTGGAGATGTTTATTTTGTTGGAGGAGGTGTTTGGAGAGCCTGCGAGGGGTTTGAGGAAAGTTTGGGTCGACGTTTTCTTTGTTGTTGTCGTCAACTTCGTCCCAGTTCTCCCAAGAAGACGAAGAGGAGGAGGCTTTCGTCTCCTCCGCTCCTCCTCCTCCTCCTCCTCCGTTGTCTTTGTTGTTGTTGCTACTGCTGGTACTAGTTCTATTGCTGCTGTTTGTGCTGCCTAACGACTCTCTGCATCGCATTTTGATCACGTTCGGCGAGCTCATCGGGTCTTCGTCTTCCGTCGTTCGGCTCTTCCGCGGACGCCCGCCCGGCGGCGACATCTTTTGCGAGGCAAAGTGGTCCAATTTCAACGCCGTCGTTTCGACCGCTGCATCTAAAGTGGACGCGAAGGAGCTCACCGCTCCGACTAAACCGGTGTACGATTTCGTCAAAACGCTGTCCACGGCTTCATCGATAGATTGAATCACTTGCGCGGTTGGCGAAGCCGCCTTGCGCTCGGGCGAGGACGTTCGGTATAATCTGGTGAAATTTTTCTTATTGTTGTTGTTACTCCCGAACCCGCCTCGCGCACTATTCGACGACGGCGTCCTCGGTGCTTGTTGCTGCTTACTACTGTTACTGGAACCCAACGCAATCTGTTCCATTGGCGTCGGCACGCACTGGAATTTTTTACTCGCAAGCGGGACGGAAGCGCGTTCGCTCGTCTTCTTCGTGTGTTGTTCGCTCCTCCTCCTCGCTTCCGCGGCAACATTTGAGTCCTCCGACGAACACCCCCAACTCTCCCAATCGTCGTCCGAATCGTCGTTCGTGTTCGCTTTTGTTGTTGTCTTCTTCGGAGGACTCAAATGTTTCGCCGATTTGAGCGTGGTATTTGCTGGTTGAGCGTTCGCTGTGGTGGTTTTGACATTTTTTTCAAGAGAGAGGAAGAGGGGGACGAACACATTAGTTACTACTTCTTTTGATGATGACGACGCAAAGAATGCGTACCTTTTGTAGCGACGATGATAACTGCTTCATCTTTACCGCTGCTCGCGAAGAAATCCTCCTCTTCTTCTTTCTCTGCGACTGATGCTGTTTTTGATGGGAACACGTCCGTCAACTTTACCGTCGTCCTCCCTCCCGTGTTCTTCGTATTCGTGCGTTTTCCCGATGGGTGTTGTTTTGCAGGGACTTTGACATTAAAAGTATTCGTACTCCTTCTTTGCCGCTGCAAAACATCATCGCATTCCTCCCAAGTGGACAGAGAGGAGGATTTTGTTGGGTAGTTTCGGTTGGTCAAGTCGGTCAGAGGCATGATGTTCTTTTCCTTGCGTGTGTGTGTGTGTGTGTATTAAACGCGCGTAAGTGTTGTTCTTTTTTTTTAATGAAGCAGTTCCCCCTTTTTTTTGCTTCAAAAAATGGTAAATGGGTGCCCACATTAAAAAAATACGAGTACTTAAGGCGTTGGTGTTGGTGGTGTTGGTGATGGTGGTGTCGCCACAATGGCGTCTCTGCGTCTTTGCGAACGCCGAGGAGGAGGTGGGGAGCAAGAGTAGTAATGATACTACTACTACTACTACGAAAGATGATGGAGAGAAAAGGAGGATTTTTGGGGGCATTTTTTCTTCTTGGTTCTCGGAGGGACAAAAACAAACTCGTACTCCTTCGTTCGTCGGAAAGTGCCGAGAGCGGTGTAAAGGACTGAATGTATCGTCTTGGGGGCCTATGTGCGATACGAAAAACAACGCGACGTACGCGAACGAGTGCTGGTTTCGGTGCACACACGATTTGGAGGAAAGTTCTGGTGATGTGCAATCTTTGTCTGTTTTGGAGGAAGGTGCGTGCGCTTTTTTCTTCGATCCGAGGAAGCGAGCGTGCGTGTACGAAGCGTGTTTAGGAGCGAAGGATTTAATGGAGTTTCAGCCGGTGTGTGGAGAGACTGGGGAAACTTTTGCGAATGAATGCATCGCGACGTGCGCGAAAGTGAGGTACGCGGAAGGTTCGTGCTTTTAAAGCGTGCTGCTTTTTGTTCATTTTATCAAACTATTTTACTCGTCGACGTTTGAAGAACAAAACGTCCAAATTTTCACGGTGCCGTCGTCCGAGGCGCTGGCGAAATAATTCGTCGATTGCTCGGTTTCTTCTTTCTCACTCGCCATTGAAAACCACGCGATGTCGTTCACGTCGTCTTCGTGCGCGTTCACGACCGCAGCGGCTTCTTCCCAAACGCCCGTTTCCTTTTCGCGATAGACTCTCACCGAGTTGTCGCCTCCCCCGGCGGCTAACGTTGCCGGTTGTTTCTTATTACCACTCTCGCTATTCTTCCTGTTGGCATCGCCTAACCAGTCCACGCATAATATCGGTCGGTCGTGTCCACTCCTAAAACTGCACTCCAAAGGTGCCGCGTCATCTTTTTTACCGCTACTACTGCTACTACCACTAATCTCCGTCCTTTGCGCGCCGCCCGCTTTCCAAATCTTCACCCACCCGTCGTCACTCACGGTCGCAAATCTCCCCCCCTCTTTCACTTTCTCCTGAGTTAAATCCCAAACCGTGCTTTCGTGCGCTTTCGTCGTCCCGCTGCAACTCCAATCGTCCCCATCTAAATCTTCCTTCCACGTTTTCACCGTATCGTCGTAACTCGCGCTATACAACACGTCCTCGGTTTCGTGCCATTTCACTTTCTTCACGTCCTGAGTGTGCCCGTGTAAAACCGCCACGCACTCGAAGTGATTTCCAGGCGCGGATTCCCATATCCAAACCGACTTATCTCTCCCGCACGTGGCTAAAAGTGAACCCGACGGCGACCACGCGCAGCTTTTCACCTCGTTTTCGTGGCCTTCCAAGGCGGCGACGCACTCAAATTTTACCTCATCCTCCTCCTCGTTCTCTTCATCCTCCGCTCTCTGATATATCGCCACGGTCGCGTCAAAGCTCGCGCTCGCCAAATACCTCCCGCACGGTGACCACGACACCGATCGAATCGTTCGCTCGTGGACGCCGTCCAGAGTGCACACGCATCGGAATTCGCACGTTTGATGATGCGAACTCTTCACATCATCATCATCATCATCGCGCTTTACAACATTTCGTTTCCAAATCTTCACCGTTTTGTCGCTCGAGCACGTGGCCAAAATATCGTTTCGGTTCGGTTCGAACGCCACGCACCACACCGCGTCTTTGTGGCCAACCAACGTCGCTTTCAGTGCGATTTTGTGATTCTTCTTCTTCTTCGTATTCTTACTCTCATTAGTAGTAGTAATAGTCTCATTTTGGGCCATCTTTTTTACAGAGGTGTGCTGAGAGTGAAAAAATTGTGCCTCTTTTTGCCTCTCGGTCTTGGTCTGCTTTTTTTTTCAAGAGTAAGAACGAAGCACTTACGAGTAAGAAAGAAGCACTTATCAAGCTCAATTTGAGTAAGAAATACAGACCTACACCCTAAACTATTAGTACGTAACTCTTACTCTCTTCGAAAAAAAAAAGAGAGCAAAACAAAAGAGCAAAAAGAGCGGTTGTTCTCCTCAGTATTAGCGGATCATCATCACATTAACCGAGCGTATAGAGAAATGACGACGACGACGAAAATGGAAACAACGGAAGAAGAAGAAGCGACGAAGAATACATCTTTCTCGCGCGTGAATGAGCTGCACTCGATGTTCGAGGACTCTTTGACCACGTGCTTCGAAGTGAAGACGATTGGGGTGCGTTTATTCTAATTCTATTTTATGTATATTCTTGTGAATGAATTTTGAATTTCTTCGCGTCTTCTTTTTCCCCCGTAATGTGATTGTGTGTGATGTGATGCTGACTTTTGTTGTGTGCTCTCTCTCTCTCTCTCTCTCTCTCTCTCGCAAACACGAACAACCAACCAGGAATTCGCGGCGCACTTCCCGACCTTGCCGAAAGAGTACCACGTCCCGCTGTACGATTTATACTCGCAACTCTACGCATCCATCAAAGAAAAATCGAGGGAGGAATTCGAGCAAATTTTAAAGGAAGAGTCGTTGGAAATCAAGCTGAAAGCGATCGACGACGCGTGCGTCGCTCGAGGGATCGACATGAATGCGAGAGTAAATTCGATCGAAGCGATCGCGGAGGATATGGTGTCGAAAGTGGTCGCTCCGGAGGAAGCGGCGAGGGCGGCGAGGGCGGATGCGAAGAGAAGGGAGTTGATTTTATTGGAGGAGGAGTGCGAGAAGGAACGCGTCGTCGAGGAGGAACACGTACGGATTTTAGAGGAGAAGAGAAGAGAGGTGCAAATGGCCGCTGGGAGAGTTGGGAGAGCGCAAAACGAGTTGGAAGAGGTGAGAGACGCGAGTTTGCAGTGGGCGGGGAGGCAGGCATACGTGAGTCGATGAGATTTCTAGAACGACGTTCGGTCTCTCGCTCGCGACGGACGGTCGTCTCCGTCCCGCTTCTTTGTACTATTATACATATATTTTAGGATTAGCTGTTAAGATACTGAATACCTTAGTACTATTTATACTTTTACACTATATAAACTACTACTACAAACTACTACTCTATTATTATTGGATAAATTCCATCATCACGTCGTGCCGCTTTTTGGTGGAAGACATTCATTGAAACAGCGCTTGTACGCGTCCGCGAGCGTTTCGTCTTTAATGAGTTTCGGTTTCTTTTTACTCCCTTCTTCTTCTTCTTCTTCTTCTTCTTCTTCTTCTTTTTCTTGTTCTAATTCGCTGGTACCGTCGAGGATGGTGGTGCCGTGGATAGACGTGTCGTCCTCGGAACTTCGAGTTGTGATGATGGTTTTGTTGAGAGGTGGTTCAGATTGGTCTGGCGTCACGTCGTCCGACTGTTGTCGTCCGCCGTCGTCCGCCTCGGCATCCGCGCGCCGATGTCGTAAAATCGTCTCTTGAGATTCCGAACCTTTACGCTCTACTCTTCCTTTTTGTTGTCGTAGATCCAGTTTCTCCAAACGATTTTCAATTGTTAACGTTTCGATGTTAACAACACCGGCATCTTCATTTTCTTCTTCAATTGTAGCGAGTGAAACGATCGATGCGCTCTCTGCCTCTTTCTTCTTCTCCTTCCTGGTCGCGATAGCATCCAAGGCGGCTCGCGTTTCGAGACCGTAATCGATAACGTCAAGATCGCCATTCGCTTGTCGTCGACGCGTGATGCAATCTGCGATGCTCACAAACGCACGAGGATCCTCGTAAAACGGTGGTATTTTCGAACACATGAGTTGATGCTCAATCTGGCGCAGTTTCTTGTCTTTCAATTTCCCTTCACCACCGGAAGCGCTAGCCTCAAAACCGAAGCGATCATCCCCGTTGGACGATTTTAAAGCCGCTTTGGTGAAATCAATGCACGCGCGCCTCGCTTCTTGCGCTAAATTTGCATCCTTTTCTGCGCGCTTGATCCACTGTTTCTTTACGCACCGCTCGCGAAAATACGCCACTTCGAGGTTAGCAGTTAAAGGTTTCATGAGATTCGCGACTTTCACCTCGACGTGTTTACGCACCGGCGATATAAACGTTCTCATAAAAAATCGCTCGGCGTGCGAACGCACGGTGATCATAGCTTCTGAAGCAATCATCAAGATGATTTCGGCATATTTCTCTGAGAGACACATGCGAAGTGTGTCCGCGTAATCGTCTTCTTCGCTCATCGCGTTGAAAGTTTCATCCACGTACGACATGAAAAGTTCGTCGTAGACGTTGAGAAGGTGATTGGCAGCATACATGTAAGACTCGCGAAGTCGCTCCTCGAGATCCAAACTTACCGATCCGTTCGGAACTAAGATCGGGAAGAAGTTTTTCGGAAGTTGAAAGAATTTTTGAGCGTCCAAAGATGACCGAGAACGGTTTTCGGTATTACGTCCATTCTCGTTCGTCGATACCACCGAAACCTTTACGATAGCTTCACGAACTTTCGAACGCACGATAGTTTCCAACGGCGTGTTCATCCCAGTTTCTCTTTGTCGCTCTTTCTCCTCCAAGATCTCCTCTGGGGTCATGTTTACCATGCGTTCGGTTTGAACCCAACCGGTTAAATCGTTGTCGTTTTCACCCCCCCCGTAATCTGCCGTGCGAGCGACGAGGAATAATTCTCGCAGCGCCGCCGAGGACGCCTGGTCTCGGAAAGAAGCCACGGGTTCAGACCGCGTTTCTCCTTCTCCAAATTCTTCATCGCTGGAGTTGTTCCACCTTCGAATCCATATTTCCACGGCAGATTTCGCCGCTATTCTCGACCACTCGTTTATCTTTTGCGATTGACAAAGAATAGCACGCGCGGCATCTTTACAAGTTTTCGAGAGCACTTTCTTATCCGTTTCGTATAAATCACCAAAATCTTTCGTCTTTCTCAACGGCAAATCTTGCAATTTTTCGACGATGAAATCGAAAGCGCACTCACAATCGAAAGAAGGTTCCGCGTGTATGTATCGTTGAAACTTGCCGATGATTTCATCGCACGCTTTAATCGCTACGAGACTCGCTACGCGAGACGCTTCCGTGCCGCAACGAGCGGCGACGTCTTCCGCATCCTCGCCAAAGCACTCATACACGGCATCCTGTAAAGCTCTAGCTTCGGTATCCGGGCAATCGTGAATGTATGCAATCGGCGACGCTTTTGCAACAAAGTAGTCGAGTACTTTCGATGCCAAATCGAGGGTAAACGCGGCGCGTTTCACCGCATTTTTGGGCAGAAACTCCAGCAAAGCGCGATCGATTCGAGCAAATCCACAAATTTCGTCGACGATGGCGTCGATTTTGTCGTTGCCGCTCTTCTCGTTGTCGCCACCATCATCTTCAATTTTTTCATCAATCAACTCTTCGCGCAGCGTGTTCACCCAAGATATGCTCAAAGGCACAAACGTCCACGATTGGTGCAAAGCCGCTCTTCCTTCTGGCTGACGAAAGCGAGCGCCCAATTCCATCGCGGTTTGTAAATCGTCGTCGCCTCCATCGCGTTGCTTACTTCGATCAAAAGTAGCCTTCAAGGCCTTGGCAAACTCGCTCAACTCCGGTGGTGAGCCTCGAGTTTGCGTGATTTCATCCAAGAGTTCATAAAAACGTTCGTTTGCGACGATTGCCGCGTTGTCTCTGTGTACTTCGGAAATCGCCGCCTTAGCCGCGAGACCAGTTGGCGGCCTCGCCTGTAGGCGTTTTTTTTCCTCAGTGTCTTCGTCGAATTCGCTTTGCTCAGGCGCTTCGAGTATGGTAGGTAACGATCGTTTCAGCAAGTCTTTGATTATGGTCTGTAAATTCGATTTACTTTTATCGTCGTCGATCGTCGTTGCACTTTCGTCGTCCTCGTTAGTATTCTCGCCTTCTTGGCTTTCGCAATCCATCCGCGAGTTCGATCCTTCACCAATGTCGGACGATGGTTCGCTCGAGCCACCGTCATTTGCAAGTACAATCTCATTCAGACCCTTAATTTTATGCACAGCTTTACGCCAAACCGTGTCTAAACCGTCAAAACATCTATCCCCTTGCATGACCGAGATGATTTTAAATCGATCGGGATCCTCCGTGAACTTTCTCAAAAACTGGCTCTTCTTCAGAGCTTTTGTGACATCTTCCGGTAATCTCCTCGCATCAGCGACGATAAACACCACATCCGCGTTAGACAACTCTTTCCTCAGTTGCTGCATTCGCGCTGGATCAGCCTCGCCTGCGCCAGGCGCGTCGACAAAAGTGAGTCCGCGATAAATAGGATTAACGCACGGTAACGTAATCGTGCAATCGCGCACGCATCCCCAGCACCCGTGCGTGGTTTCCTCGCGCAAAGTCGTTCGAAGCATCTTCACGCTAGCCTCGAAATACGCCATCGTCTGTTTTGAATTCTCTAGAGCTCTGTGCGGAATAAACGTAACGCTCGCGCCGAGTCTATCGATTAATATTTTAGGGATGGTCACGTTTTCGAGTTCAACGTCGTTCAAATTCGCCGCGTACGGCTCGTGTCCCGTCATCGCGCACGCCGACGCCGCTTCCGCGTTTAACGAACCAGTCGCGTAATCTATGCACGCGTCGTAATACGCCACTTCGTATATCTTGCTTTCCTCTTCTTCTTCGCTCAGTTTCCTGTCGTGGAAATGCACGTCGTACCTCTTCTCCCATTCGTCTTTCTTTTTGATCTTCTTTTTCAATTCTAAAATCTCTCGCAAACGCCGAACTCTCTCGTACACGAACTGACTCGAGTGGTACCGAATTTCCAGCTTGAAGTAATCGCCTAAAGTTGCCGCGCACGACACCGAAGTCGTGTCACCAATGTCGCCCTCGCAGAGCAAAAAGTCGTTCTTCTCGTGGACCTCGCCGACTTCCTTAGGCGCCATCTTCTTTTCGATTTCCTCTTCGTCTTCGCACACTGGAATCTTCGCCGCGTATTTTTTCGTCTCCTCCGATTTCTTCCTCCTCTCTTCCTTTTCTATTTCTATTTGTCTCTTTCGTTGTATTTCTATCGTGTTTAATTCTTCTACATTATCTTCGTTACCGCACTGAAGCTCTATCTTCGCTTGCTCTTTAGCTTTTCTCACCGACTCTTCCAACGTCTCCACGTTCCTCGAGGCTTCGTATTCAATCTTGTCCAACTTAAATCTCTCGTATTTGATATAGTTTTCTAAATCATCCTGCCGATCCACCATGAAAACTGGTACTTCCTCGTCGGAATCGTCCAATGGAATTGAGTTCGCTCCAATCACATACCCTTGCGCTACGTCTAAAACCATAGCGTCGATATCATCTTCGACGCCTTTCTTCTTTCCCGGAGACTGGAGCATTGGCGGCGGCTCGTCTTCATCCTCACCCTCTCGCGCGGTTTCGTACCCGCTCACCTTCTTCAACTCGTCCTCGTCCTCGTCGTCATCGTTCTCACCTCCTTCCACTTCCTCTCCCTTTGGAACGCACGCTCGCCGTAACAGTGAATTCACCACGTGCGACTTCCCCACGCCGCTTCGTCCGAGAAACACGCACCGCAGTTGCATCACTTCATTCGACCGCGACGACGACGGAATGAGACGAACCCCGCGAGACGCATTCGCGTTCGCGCATTTCACCAACTCTTTCGCGCACGCGTCCAAAGCGTTCGAAGTTGTCGCGCACAGAGACGATTTCACTCGAAAATC
>Ga0209335_10000514_pt1 | contig 46698 bp, 43 predicted proteins | sample COG_09_FD_184753 | JGI IMG/M metagenome (GOLD analysis project Ga0209335, IMG submission 184753) | Pelagic Microbial community sample from North Sea - COGITO 998_met_09 (SPAdes) (version 2) | ecosystem: Environmental > Aquatic > Marine > Neritic zone/Coastal water | place: Helgoland, sampling...
CCTGGGTTATTCACTGCAGGCATCATTTCTGTTTTATCGGCAGGCCAGTTGGTAATCGTCACTTTCAGTGGATCAAGAATACCGAAAACGCGATTGGCTTTCTTATTCAAGTCCTCGCGGATACTATGCTCAAGTAATGCAATGTCTGTAATGCCATCTCTTCTGGCTACGCCTACTTTGTGCGCAAAATTCTTAATCGATTCTGGCGTATAGCCTCTTCTTCTAAAACCAGAGATGGTAGGCATACGCGGATCGTCCCAGCCATTTACATGACCGTCTTCTACCAATTGTAAAAGCTTACGCTTACTGACAATGGTATAGCCCAAGTTTAAACGAGCAAACTCAGTCTGTTTTGAAGGAAAAATGTCGAGTGCATTGATCATCCAATCATACAAAGGCTTGTGGTCTCTAAATTCGAGTGTACACAAGCTATAGGTAACATTTTCTATAGAGTCTGACTGTCCGTGGGCAAAGTCATAATTAGGATAGATGCACCATTTGTCACCCGTTCTATGGTGATCGACTTTTTTGATTCTGTAGATAATCGGATCTCTCATGTGCATATTAGGAGAGTCCATGTCAATTTTCACCCTCAGTACACGGCTACCTTCTTCGCAAGCACCACTGCGCATGGCTTCGAAGCGGGTTAGATTTTCCTCAACTGAAAGGTCTCTATAAGGACTTTTAATCCCTGGGATGGTGGGATTGGTCTTGCCTGCGCTAATTTCTTCAGCACTTTGGTCATCGACATACGCTTTCCCGTCTTCGATTAACTTGATGGCATAAGTGTATAGTTGATCGAAATAGTCAGAGGTGAAGAGGGGTTTGTCGCCATAGTCATAGCCTAGCCATTTGATGTCCTCGATAATCGCGTTCACGTACTCCATACTTTCCTTTGCAGGATTAGTGTCGTCAAAACGCAGATTGCACTTGCCATTATATTTTTCGGCTAACTCAAAGTTCAGCACAATGGATTTAGCGTGACCGATATGCAAGTAACCGTTGGGTTCTGGTGGGAAGCGTGTCTGGACAAAAGAGTTTTTACCTGATTTGAGGTCTTCTTCTATCATTCGCTCAATAAAGTTGAGCGATTCTTTGTTTTCGTTTTCCACCATTTTCTGTCTAACTGAATAGAGTGCAATTTTAGTGAAAACCGTTGAATTCAGCTTGTTAAATAGCGTTTATTTCAGTCAATGAAAATTGACAATCACAAAGAATCATGGAAGTAGTAGTGGACTCTTTTAGAGTGGGTTAGGTATGATTGTGTATAAACCTGTGGATAACCCAGTGGATAAGTATGTGAATAACTAAGTGGGAAACTTGTTGAAAACTAGAGGGTTACAATGTTTGCATCTTAAGATATGTAAAGTATCTTAGGTATACCAAGTGAGGGATAAAGAACAGAAGTCTAGCTTCAGTCTCTCTTCGGGAGAAGCCCGAAAAAGTGTAGTGAAAGGGTTGACATGTAAATGTTAATCTGAGACAGTCAGAGTGATACTGTTAGTATTTATCCAGATCGTAAGTGACGGATTGAATATCGGAAATTTCTTCAGGGAAATTGCCAGGTGTATGTGATCACTACTTTGAAAGGGAGTAATCATAAGACGTTCTAAAAATCTTTCTATGAAAGGTGATTAGGCATCATTTTAACAGTTGACTTTAATGAAAACTGAGCGATCAGGAATAGTTCTAGTCAGGAAAGTACTTCGGTACACACCTCATCACCGTCAACGATTACTGGAAACAGTGATTGACACGCGCTCGCAAGAGCATGTGGAACATGTGGAGATTACTTTCGGGTAGTTTTGACAAAGAACGTTGACAGATCTGCAGAGATATATAAGACTGCAAAAGCTTCGCATAACCGATTGGTGCTGAGCACCAAACTATAGGTGAAGCCGTAAGAAGACAGCGTTTAGACTTGATTGCTTGGGCCTTCAAGTTTGAACAAAGTTCTGAACAGTAACTTGGCATCTTTAAATAGTTCATACTATTTAAAGATGAGCAGGGGGTGAGCAATCACCCCCTGTCTTTGTTATTTGGGGGTATTTGAAAAAATACTGAAAAAGACCACTGGGGAGTGGTCTTTTTTTTTGCTCACTTCTAAACTTTTTTTTTAAAATATCCGTTGTCTTACTATTTTTAATAATAGTAATGCTATTATTTAGAATAGTTAATTATCACACTTCACTAGACATGGCGCTACTTAGGCTTGAAATGAATGCTAAACTTTTTTTGCGTGATCCGCAGGAAACAGATTTAGGAAGAAAGATTATTGATCAATCCATTCGGATGATTGATGAGTTTGGGTTGGAGGCCTTCACCTTTAAGAAACTGTCCATTGCTATAGATTCTACAGAAGCATCTATCTATCGCTACTTTGAAAATAAACATAAGTTGCTAGTCTATCTTATCGCTTGGTATTGGAACTGGTTGGAGTATAGAATTGACTTCGAAACACATAACGTAAAATCCCCAGAAGATAGGCTAGCCATTGCATTGAGGTTAATTACCGAGCAAAAGTCTTATGACCTATCTTTCCCTTCGGTTGATGAGTCTGCTTTGCAAAGAATTATCACCAATGAATCAGATAAGACTTATCTTACAAAACAAGTGGATAGCGATAATCGAGAAGGTCTTTTTAGGGGTTTTAAAACTATCTGTAAGCGCATTGCTGATATGATCAAGGAAATCAATCCATCTTACCAATATGCGCATGCCTTGGTAAGCACTGCATTGCAATCTGCCCATCAGCAAGTGTTTTTTGCAGAGCACTTACCTTCTTTGACTGAGCATGATCCTGGGCGAGGGGATATCTATCAGCAGAATTACGTGTTTCTTTTAGAACTCATTCAAAAAGCTATTAGGGAATAAAGCTAAATCATATGACGAATCAGCACATTGCCAATTCCATTAAGGAGATTTCGGTTTTATTGAGTGACAACCTTGAAGAGGCTTTATTACAAGACCTTCAAGTGAATGCAAAGTCTTATGCGATAGATGAGGCCTTTGAATTTAAGCGTGACTTGATCGAAACAGCTAACAAGATCAGAATAGTACTTTTGGATCAATCATTAGCTGGGGGAGATTTAGCAACCTTTATAAAAGATGTCAATATTCCTTTGATAGCGCTCAGGCAGTCGGCTGATGGTTTTGCCCCAGTCATTCTTACAAAAGAAAAGAGAGCTATAAAGGTTGTAGAAATAGGAGAAGTTTCTACGAAGGAACTTATTTACGAAGATGTTAAGGATCAATTCATACAAGATGCTCAAGGCGAAATAATGCTCCTTGGTGCATTTAGCTATCGTAGTTTGGTTTCTGAACATGACGAAGGCGAAACACCGAAACCACTCTCACCTGTCAAACGCCTTATTCGCCTGTTGAGTGAAGAGAAAAGAGACATCTTCTACATTTTTGTATACGCTGCATTTGTCGGTATTGTGTCACTAACCTTGCCTTTAGGTATTCAGGCCACAGTAGAGCTAGTTTCTGGTGGTGTAGTATTCAGTTCGATCTATCTATTGATAGGACTTGTGCTCCTAGGAATACTTGCATCTGGGGGACTGCAAATTATGCAAATCACTCTGGTGGAATACTTGCAACGAAGAATCTTCACCAAAGCGGCATTGGAGTTCACTTTCAGGATTCCAAGGATGAAAATTGAATCACTCAATAATCTTCATGCTCCGGAATTAATCAATCGCTTTTTTGATGTATTAACGATCCAAAAAGGGCTTCCGAAGTTATTGGGAGATCTGACATCTGGTGTTATCCAGATTATTTTCGGTTTGGTTTTATTGTCCTTCTATCACCCATTCTTTGTCTTTTTTGGACTTGCGTTGATACTTACGCTGGTATTGATATTTAGATTGACAGGTCCTAAAGGACTTCAGTCTTCCATTCAAGAGTCGAAATACAAATACAAGGTAGTGTACTGGTTAGAGGAAATAGCCAGGGCCTTGAAGTCATTTAAAATATCGGGTAACACGAATCTTCCAGTAAAAAAGACTGAGTATAATGTTAATAATTACTTGATTAACAGAAAGGTACACTTTAAGGTGCTTGTTAGTCAGTACATATATATCGTATTATTCAAAGCGGCAATTACAGGTGGCTTGCTGATTATCGGTACGTCTTTGGTCATCAACCGTGAAATCACGTTGGGTCAATTTGTAGCTGCAGAAGTAATCATCATCTTGATTTTAAGTTCTGTTGAGAAAATCATTACCTATATGGATGTGGTGTATGACATGCTAACAGCGGTTGATAAGATAAGCCAAGTAACAGACTTGCCGCTTGAAAAAGTTGGGGGTATCGACCTAAATAATGAAGAATTAAACAAAGGCTTTTCGATTCGATTGAAAAACCTGAGCTATACTTATCCAGAGGCCAAATCTCCTGCTATTCATAGTATCACTACTGGTTTTTCTTGTGGGGAGAAGATTTGTATTTCTGGTGGTAATGAGTCGGGAAAGACTACTTTGACTAATACTATTTCAGGGATAAACCTGAACTTTGATGGATCGCTTACTATAAACGATTATAGTATGAGGGATTTAGACCTAACGAACTTGAGAGATAAGGTGGCTAAAAATGTTTCGTCCGAAGATATTTTCGAGGGAACAATTCTAGATAACATTGTGGTAGGTAAACCACAAATTTCTACTCGAGATGCAGTTGAGGCAATTAATCTTGTGGGCCTTGCAGACAAGATCAATATGCTTCCTAATGGTTTGAGTACACAAATCATCAGTGGAGGTAAAGGCTTTTCGAGCAGCTTTGTTCATAAGCTAATACTAGCAAGATGTTTAGTCAAAAAACCAAGGCTTTTGATTTTGAATGACTTCTTTGCGTCCTTCCAAAGATCTGAAAAGGAAAATTTACTTAATGTCGTTACCAAAGCAGCAGAGTGTACTTTAATAGCCGTGTCAAACGACCCAATGGTGATGGCCGCTTGTGATCGCGTAATCGTAATGGAAGCAGGAACTATTATTGCAGAAGGTACTTTTACAGAGCTATTGTCTGAAGGATATTTAAATAAAATCATTAAAGTCTAAGCCATGTTGAATCTATCAGAAAATCAAAATCAGAAGATACAGCATGAACAGAGCGTTTTGTTTAAAACACTAGGCTCGCCTAAATCGGGCCGCAAGCTGGCTAAGATCTTGTTGTCAGTGACCTTCATGTTCTTTATCCTCCTCTTTTTACCATGGCAACAGAATATTAGAGGCAATGGTAAATTAACTGCTTTCAGACCAAGTCAGAGACCTCAGTCTGTAGAAACAGCGATTGCAGGAAGAATAGCAAGCTGGAAAATCCGTGAAGGCCAGTTTGTAAACAAAGGAGATACCATATTGACACTTACGGAGGTCAAAGACAAGTTTTTTAACCCAGAGTTATTACAAAGGACAATGGAGCAGATTGATGCTAAAAGCTCCAGCATAGAGTCAAAAAGTGATAAGGTAGCTTCTTTGGAAACTCAAATCGGAGCCTTAAAAGATTTACTGACCTTCAAAAGAGAACAGGCTAAAAATAAGCTGAAGCAATCGAAATTTAAGTTAGAGGGCGATAGCATTAACTTTGAGACTCAAAAGATTCAGTTTGCTAACCAAGAGAGTATCTATCAAAGGAACCTGAAGAGAGGCGAGGCAGGTAATATTGCCTCAAACAAGCTGCTAGAAATAGAGTCTAAGTTTCAAGAGGCGACAACTAAGCTCGCTTCATCAGAGAACAAATTTTATCAGGGTCAGCAAGAAGTAATCAATGCGAGGGTTGACATCAGTGTTACGGAGTCAGAGTTGTTAGACAAAATCAGTAAGGCAGAATCTGACAGGAACAACACCTTAGCTGAAATTGCAGATGGCCAAGGGGGATTAGCCAAATTGCAGAATGACTATGCCAATTTGAGCATTAGAAATGAACAATATCAAATTGTTGCGCCTCAAGATGGTTATATCGTAAAAGCTATGAAGGCAGGTATCGGTGAGACGATCAAGGAAGGTGAGTCAGTGGCTACAATTATGCCAGAGAACCCTGAATTAGCTGTTGAAATGTATGTGCAAGCGATGGATGTTCCATTAATCGGTCAGGATAGAAAAGTTCGTATCCAGTTCGATGGATGGCCAGCGCTACAATTTTCTGGATGGCCGAATGTTTCTGTAGGTACTTTTGGCGGTGTAGTAAGAGTTATTGATAGAGTCAATAGTACTGGCGGATTGTATAGAATACTTGTTACACCTGATCTTGAGGATGAACCTTGGCCTGAACAACTCCGAATGGGTTCTGGTACAAAGGGATGGGTAATGCTTGATAATGTTGCCGTATGGTACGAAATCTGGCGTCAGTTGAACGGCTTCCCAGCTAGCCTTTATGAGGCACCGAAAGATGTAAAGGAGAAACCACAAGCATCTGATAAGAAATAGTGATATGAGGAAATTGTCAATTTTTCTATCGCTATTGATTAGTGCGCTATTCGTGCCATCCACAGGCCTTGCACAAGACTTAAAAGTCAAGTCTTTGGAGGAGATGATTGCCGACAATGCAGCAGATACTTCTAGGGTAATGACATTGGAGTCTTTCATTAGCATTGTTCTGATGAATCATCCCGTAGTTAAACAAGCGGATTTACTGCCTGAGAATGCGAGGCAAGAAATAAGGTTGGCAAGAGGCGCTTTCGACCCGAAACTGGAATCGTCTTGGGACGTGAAGAATTTTAAGGATACAGAGTATTACGATATTTTCAATACCACATTGAAGGTACCTACTTGGTTTCCTGTAGATCCTAAAATTAGTGTAGATCGTAATCGAGGAGTTTTTCTTAATCCTGAAAATGCTATTCCAGCGGGTGATAATTTTGGACAAGTGACGGCTGGTTTGAGTCTTCCCGTGGGAAGAGGTCTTTTTATCGATCAGAGAAGGGCATCAGTTCAACAGGCTGAAATATTTGGTCAAATTACTGATGCTGAAAGGATTAAGATGATCAATAAAATCTTGCTCTCAGCTTCAAAGGATTATTGGGAATGGTATTTTACGTTTTATAACTATCTACTGATTGACGAGAGTTTGAGTATCTCAGAAGAGGTTTACCGAAGGGTTAAGGTCGACTTTGATTTTGGTGCGTTGGCAGCTATTGATACCGTTCAAGCAGCCATAACATTACAAAACAGAAAGGTAGATAGTCGTGAGGCATTAATAGATTTTAAGAGAGCAGGTTTAATGTTGTCAAACTATTTATGGGGCATGAACGAAGAGCCGATGGAATTTAAAGATGACCTATTCCCTCAGTTAGATTTTTCAATGAACCTCTTGGGCTCTGACTTACCACTTGATAGCTTATACAACCTTGCTATCGTAGGTCATCCAGAATTAGTTAAAACGGGTTTCAAGCTTGAGCAGCTTGATATTGACAGAAGGCTGGCCAGGGAAAACTTGAAACCTAGGATTGACCTGAATTATAATGTCATTAACGCTCCAATCAACCCACAGGGTGAATTTGTTGATGTCCAACTTCGAAATAATTATAAGTTTGGCGTAGAGTTTGAATTCCCGCTCTTCCTGAGAAAGGAACGGTCTAAGTTAAGACAGACTAACATTAAGATAGAGCAAACAAATTATGAACTGGATTTGCTTGAAAGACAAATTTTGAATGGCATACAGGCATCGTATTTCGAGCTCGATAATACAAAGGATATGTTGAGTTTAATGGATGGAGCTGTCGATAATTATAAGATTCTGCTTCAGGCCGAGCTGGATAATTTAGCATTGGGAGAAAGTGATCTCTTCAAGATCAACTTTCAACAAGACAAGCTTTTAGAGTCACAAATCAAATTAATGAAGATGAGGGCGAACATGGAAAAGGCTAGAGTCAACCTCTATTGGTCGGCTGGGATACCTTATCTTAACTTCAATCAAAACGGAACTAATTAGGCTTTTCTAATGCTACAGTTTAGCACTGCGATTTGATTATGATTACCTTTGGTGTACCTGAAAAAAAATAAAAGAAATGGAAAGACAACAAGTAACCGCAAAACGCTCATTAACTCAAGAAACTGAGGATTTACTTAATCGCCAAATCATGATGGAGGGCAGCTCAAGCGCCTCATATCTATCCATGGCTTCATGGTGCGAAATGACAGGTTACGAGGGCTCTGCAAAGTTTTTATATCTACACTCTGACGAAGAGCGTGCACATATGCTTAAGATCTTCCATTACGTAAATGAAGCTGGTGGACACTCGATCCAACCAGCGATTACTGACATTAAGCATCACTACACTTCATTGAGAGAGGTTTTTGAAACCATTCTTGACCATGAAATTGCAGTTACAAACTCTATCAATGAGATTGTGAACCACTGCTATGAAATAAAGGATTTCACGACTATGAACTTCTTGAACTGGTTTGTCGAAGAGCAAAGAGAAGAAGAAACACTTGCGAGAAGAGCGGTCGAGTTATTCGACCTTATTGGTGAAGATGGTGTTGGTCTTTGGACGATCGACAAAGAGATTCTTAACCTCATCAGTGGCGCTAATAGTGGTTCTGAAGCTTAATTCAGTACCAAGATACGAACTGAGTTTATGCTAATTCCCTTTAAAGAAACGTTGACCAACTTAGGTCTGGAGTCTGACTTGGTTGAAGAGATTATTCAGCAGGGTAAGTCGAAAACCTTAAAGGCAGAAGAGCTCCTGATAAGTCCAGGAGCTGCTGCCAATGCCATGCCTATGGTGATTTCGGGGACGCTTCGAATTATGAGGGAGGATGAAGAAGGAAATGAGGTATTCCTTTATTACTTGGAAGGTGGGGATGCATGCGCCATGTCCATCAGTTGCTGTTTAAGTAATCAGACAAGTCAGTTTAAGGCCATTGCAGAGTCAAACGCTGAACTATGGATGGTGCCCATGGCATTAGTAGATACTTGGATGGCAAAATATGGCTCCTTCAGGAAGTTTGTAATTGATTCATATCAAAATCGGTTTGATGAACTCATGCAAACCATAGATAGTATTGCGTTCATGAACATGGATGAACGACTGATGAAGTATCTCCTAGACAAAAAGCAAAGTCAAGGTTCATTTGTCATCGAAAAGACCCACGAACAAATCGCTCAAGAATTGAGTACTTCACGGGTGGTAATCTCCCGGCTTCTAAAAAAGCTCGAAAAAGAAGATAAGGTTGAGCTTTACCGGAATAGGATAGAGGTGCTTTGATCAGTTCTTATAGAATTCCAGAATGTCGTTCAGCATACAATTGTTGGCGTTCTTCAAGGTTGCGCGTAATCCGACCGATCATACTTTTGCCTAAAAGCCAATCTGGATCAAGTTCAGTTGCCTTTCTAAATGTAATTTCGGATTCCGTCCATCGTCCATTGTCTAGGATCTCCTCCCAGCCCTTTAGGAAGTAATATCGGGCAGAGTCGATCTTGGTGCCATAGTCTGCTTCGATGTGTGTGTTTGTTTTACCACAAGAAAGTGTTGCAAACACAAGAAGTAATGGAAGCAGAATCAGAAGTGTTGTTCTAAAAGGCGGGGAATGACCTGATTCAGGACGATTGATAGGATTAGTCAAGTTTTGGTTGATTTGGTTTAAGTAAATTCGTAAAAAGATTGCTCATTAGCAATCCTAGATAGTACCCTTTTATGCTGAAGCCTCATGGCTAGCTAAAGAATTCAAAGTTTCAGACCTTTGGTAACTTTGGTAACTTATTGATAAGGTGGTCCTGTTTACTTTTGTAGCTTAGTTTTTTAGATGAAAGCAATCAAATCTTATTTACCCATTCTTCAGTGGCTCCCGAATTACAAAAAGGAGCATTTGAATGATGACCTCTTTGCAGGTCTTACAGTCGGTGTAATGCTTATCCCACAGGGTATGGCGTATGCGTTGATAGCTGGCTTGCCACCTGTTTACGGCTTATATGCTTCTGTAGTCCCTCAGCTTATCTACGCAATCTTCGGTACTTCTCGTCAACTATCTGTGGCACCAGTTGCTATGGATTCTTTACTCGTTGCCACTGGCGTTTCTGTGTTAGCCACTGAAGGAACTGATGCTTACATCACCTTTGCCATAATGCTGGCGTTGTTCATGGGTATTGCACAGTTTTCATTAGGACTCATTAGGATGGGCTTCATAACGAACCTCCTTTCTAAGCCTGTTATTAGTGGCTTTACCTCTGCCGCAGCTGTGATCATTGGACTGAACCAGCTGAAATATCTGCTGGGAATAGATGTGGCAAGAGCAAATGAGATTCACAAGGTATTAGCCAGTGCTTTTGAAAAGATAACTGAAGTACACTGGCTTACGCTTATTATAGGTATCGCTGGTATTGTATTCCTCAAGCTATCAAAGAAATTGAGTCCCAAAATACCAGGCGCACTTGTCGCTGTGGTGGTCGGTATTCTCGTTGTGTTTGGTTTAGGCCTAGACGAAAAAGGAGTGAGCGTAGTGCAAGACATTCCTCAAGGATTGCCAGCCTTTATACTACCTGATTTATCTTGGGAGTTAGTCCAAAAGCTACTGCCATTATCCTTGACTATCGCTGTAGTAGCTTATATGGAGGCCTTTTCGGTAGCTAAAGCACTCGAGGCTAAGCGAAGAAATTACAAGGTGATGCCAAACCAAGAATTGATCGCTTTAGGGGCTGCCAATATTGTAGGTTCACTCTTTCAGAGTTATCCAGTAACAGGAGGGTTTTCGCGTTCCGCGGTAAATGAGCAGTCAGGAGCACAGACTCCTTTGGCTTCCATCATTAGTGCAGTATTGGTCGCCTTGACTTTGTTGTTTTTAACACCGCTATTTTATCATCTTCCGCATGCTATTCTTGCGGCCATTATTATGGTGGCTGTGTCGGGCTTGATTGATACCCAATATATTGTGACGCTATGGAAAACGAATAAAGTAGAATTAGGACTTCTTCTGGCGACAGCACTTATCACACTTGTTGTCGGCATGGTGCCGGGTATAGTTTCGGGAATAATTCTCTCTGTTTTGATCTTACTTTTCAAAGCAGCGAACCCTCATATGGCACTTTTAGGTCGAGTAAAGGGTTTTTCCGAATACAGAAACCTCAAACGCTTCGATAACCTTGAAACATGGAAAGAGCTTATGATCGTAAGAGTGGATGTTCCTTTCGTGTTTGTGAACATTCAAACCATTAAAGAAAGAATTACAAATGCAGCATTAGATAGGGAGGGTAAGCTGAAATATGTGATTTTAGATGCTGGCTCAGTAAATCATATGGATGCAACGGGAATTATAGGTGTTCGTGACCTGATAGAATCCTTGAGGGAAAAGGACATTACACTTTTATTTGCAGAAGTAATTGGTCCAGTTAGAGACGCAATGTATAGGAATGACTTAGTGAAGAATGTATCAGGAAAAATGTTCTTCTTAACAACAGATGATGCGGTAAAGTATTGTCTATCAGAAGATGTAGAGGCGTCTAGAGAAAAAATGGCTTTGCAGACCAATGCGTAATGTAACATGTGTTACAATTTGAGTTGAGCAGAGGAACGTAATTTGAAGAATCAATGTCTTAGGACAGTAGAAAGAATAAAAACAGAAGAATGATTATAGAACAGATTTATACGGGTTGTTTGGCACAAGGTGCTTATTATATAGAAAGCAAAGGTGAAGTAGCGATTATAGATCCATTACGTGAAACACACCCATACCTTGCAAAGGCCGAAAAGGACAATGCATCGATTAAATATATTTTTGAAACACACTTTCATGCAGACTTTGTTTCAGGACATCTAGACTTGGCCAGAAAATCTGGAGCGACCATCGTTTATGGGCCAGGTGCAAAGACCTCATATGATATTCACGAAGCCAAAGACAATGAGGTTTTTGCCTTAGGGGATATCAAAATAAAAGTATTGCATACACCAGGTCATACACCTGAGAGTTCAACGTACTTGTTGATTGATGAAAACGGAAAAGAGCATGCTATTTTCAGTGGAGACACACTCTTTATAGGAGATGTTGGAAGGCCAGATTTAGCGGTAAAGTCGGACCTCTCTAAAGAAGATTTGGCAGAAATGCTTTTCGATAGCCTTCGTAATAAAATAATGACACTTCCCGATGACGTGATCGTTTATCCGGCACATGGTGCAGGTTCTGCTTGTGGTAAAAACATGAGCAAAGAAACAACAGATCTTCTGGGTAATCAGAAAAAGGTGAACTACGCCTTAAGACCTGATATGACTAAAGAGGAATTTGTCAAAGAGGTGACTGACGGTATTTTACCTCCGCCTCAATACTTCGCTAAGAATGCCATGTTGAATAAAACAGGTGCTGACAGCTTAGATGATGTGATGGCAACAGGAAACATTGCTTTAGATGTTGATACATTTGAAGCTATGGCTAATCATGAAGGTGCACTTGTACTCGATACGCGTAATGAAACGAATTTTGTTCAAGGGTTTGTTCCGAATTCGATCTTCATTGGTGTCGATGGTAGCTTCGCACCATGGGTAGGAGCACTTATTGCTGATTTGAAACAGCCTATCATTTTAGTCACGGATGAAGGAAGAGAAGAGGAAGTAATCACCAGGTTATCTCGTGTAGGTTATGATAACACTTTGGGTTACCTAAAAGGTGGGATCGCAGCTTGGAAGGCAGCAGGTAAAGAAATTGATACAGTTACTTCTGTAGGAACTGATGTGCTAAAGGGAAAGCTTGAAACAGAAACGATTAACGTATTAGACGTAAGAAAGCCAGGGGAGTATCTAGCCGAGCACATCGAGAAGGCAAAAAACACCCCGCTTGACTTTATCAATACTGAAATGAACCGCATTGACAAGAATACTGAATACTATATTCATTGTGCTGGTGGATATCGATCAGTCATATTCTCTTCAATATTGAAGTCTAGAGGGTTTGATAAAGTGATTAATGTTGCCGGTGGCTTTGATGCCATTGTGAAAGAAGGAATACCAGTTACAGATTTTGTTTGTCCTAGCACATTAAACTAAAACCAGAAGTAATACCCATCTCTCAAGCGTTGAGGTGGGTATTATCAAATATTATTCAGGTCTTGAATCTTACATGAGACTTGAATCAGATCTAACAAATTAAGATACTTTAAATGATAGAATTTATAAGTCAACCTTGGCCATGGTATGTGGCGGGGCCCGTAATTGCCTTGGTTATGTTTAGCTTAATATACTTTGGCAATAGCTTCGGTATGTCGGCTAATTTTAGGAACATCTGTTCCATTATGGGCGCAGGGAAATCATGTGATTTCTTCGATTTCGATTGGAAAAAGCAGATGTGGAATCTCGTTTTTGTAGTAGGTACAATATTAGGTGGAGTCATTGCCAGTCAGTTTTTGATGAACAATGAGGTAGTTGCCATTAGCGAAGCCACTATTGCCGAGTTAAGTTCCTATGGAATAGAAAATCCAGGTGAGGGAATGTTGCCCAAATCCATATTCAGTTTTGAGTCACTTCTTACCGCTAAGGGATTAATTATGATCGTCTTAGGAGGGTTTTTAGTCGGCTTTGGAACCCGATATGCGGGTGGTTGTACTTCTGGACACGCCATTAGTGGTTTAAGTGACCTTCAGCCAGCCTCATTATTAGCGGTCATTGGCTTCTTTATAGGTGGCCTAGCAATGACTTGGTTAATTCTTCCTTCAGTTCTAACGCTTTAATCAGACTAGCATGAAATACATTAAATATCTAATCTTAGGTACAGTCTTCGGTATAGTACTGACAAAGGCTGAATTGATTTCTTGGTTTCGAATCTTCGAAATGTTTAAGTTCCAAGCCTTCCATATGTATGGCGTAATTGGTTCTGCTGTTGTGATAGGTGTTATCATAACGCGTATCATCAAGGCAACAAAAATGAAATCTCTTTCGGGCGATCCAATTGAGATGGCTCCAAAGACGTTCTCATACCCTAGGTATCTTATTGGCGGTACAATTTTTGGATTGGGATGGGCACTCACAGGAGCATGTCCAGGACCTTTGTTTGTTCAAGTGGGTAATGGATACTTGGTCATGATAGTCGCCATAGCTTCTGGATTATTAGGAACTTATGTTTACGGCTTGGTTAGAAATAAATTGCCTCATTAATTCGGGTAACTTGAAGAACTTGAGACGAATCCTTGTTTTATCAGCCGTAATTCTGCTTTCTATTTCTCTTCATGCACAAGCACAGGTAGGTGTTTCAGGCGCATTCAAGTCTAGGTATATCAGGACTGCCAACAAAGGGAGCTTAGCAGATTTTTCAGGCGCTGTATCTTACGGCTATTTGAAATATCAAAAAAAGGCTAATGAATGGCTAAGCATTGGCGGACAGGTTAATGGTCTACTGCATTACGGCTTAGATAATATTACCAAACGAGATGCACAGACAGGTGCAGGTCCAATTTTCGAAGCAAACCTCTGGAATCCAAGGTATCTTGACGGAAGGTTCGCTGGCGTATTGAGCCAGCTATATGCAGATTTAAATTTCGGAGATCATACTTTTACAATTGGACGTTTTTTGCGACAAACGCCAATCATAAATCCAGAACCATGGCCTTTCCCCAATGCAATGCAGGGGATATGGTATCAATACAACGAGAAACGTTTCAAATTTCAATTGGGGGTAATCGATCAGATCTCACCACGCTTTACAGGGCGGTTTGATAATATTGGAGAAACAATCGGCTTGGCAGCTACAGGTATCAATGAAAGTGGGTTGCCAAGTACGTATACTGGTAATGTAGATTCTGATTATCTGCTCGTGTCTAATTTCAATATTCAATTGAATGAACAGTTCAGTATAGATGCTTGGAATTATTATGTTGATAATGTATTCAATACTTTCCTTATCGAACCTTCGCTAAAGTTTGATGGCGAGTTGACACTCAAAGGCATGTTCATTTATCAAAGCCGTGTCGGGAATGGTGGAAATGACAATGCCGCGTTGTCTTACGTCAGTGAGGGTACGAATGCTGTTTACTTTGGGCTTCGGGCTGAAAAGAAGTTTGGAAATAGTGCTTTGCAGTTCAATGTGTCAGTAATTGGTCCTGATGGTAGACTTCAGCTACCAAGGGAATGGGGGTTAGAGCCATTTTATACATTCCAGCGCAGAACGCGAGTTGAGGGACAGCGTAGTGTTACTTCCTTAATGGCCAAATGGACAAGTAATTGGGAAAAGGAGAAATCCAATACAACCTTTTTTACTAGTGTCGGATGGCATAAAACCCCGGCTCCAGAGGATGTAGTTAAAAATAAATTAGGACTCCCACCTCATTTACATTGGGACGCCTCGGTTAAGTATGCAGGAAAAAGGGGGGGGGTAAACCGTTTTTCAGCAGAATTGTACTTAGCGATCAGGTCACTTACGGGGTCCGAGCTCACGAATGAATCTTTCAGGATCAATAGGGCGGATTTCTTTCATTCAGATCTGATTTTAGCTTATACCTTTTAGTTAATTCTTAAATTGTGATATGGATAAGGTTAAACTCATAGATCAAGTTATCAAAGCTATCTATGCTGTGTTTGCCTTAGTGATAGTATCCTTTCTATTTTTAGTCCTGATTTGGACCAATCCAGAACTAGTCTATTCTCCGAGAGTTTCTCCTGCAGATTGGCAACCAAGAAGTATTCAAGCCGATTTGGGTAAAGGTCCTAGAGAGAGTTTAGTAAGGCTAGGCCATGAAATCATTATAGAAACAAGTAAGCATATTGGACCCTTGGCACCTGAGATTGAAAGTCGCTTGGCGGGTAACAACCTGAGTTGTCAAAGTTGTCATTTAGATGCTGGCCGAAAGTCTGGCTCTGCTTCATTTGTAGGTGTCGCTAATCGTTTCCCACAGTTTAGAGGGAGAGAGAATAAAATGGGTTCTTTGAATGAGCGTGTGAATGGTTGCATGGAACGCAGTATGGATGGAAAGCCTTTACCCGAAGGTGGGCTAGAAATGCAAGCCATTGTTGCTTATATGGAATGGCTAAGTGAAGATGTTCCTGCAGAAAGAGAAGCTGAGTTTAAAGGCTTCGCGAAAGTAGAACTACCAGCGGAAGCAGCTGATCCAATCAAAGGGAGAGCAATCTATACTAAGCATTGCCAGAGCTGTCATATGGAAGACGGTCAAGGTCAACGACCATCTGAAACGGATAAGTATATATATCCACCGTTATGGGGGAATGACACCTATAACCATGGCGCTGGAATGCATCGTGTAATCACAGCAGCCCAATTTATCAAAGGCAATATGCCTTATCTCCAAGCGACTTTAGAGAAGCCTGTGCTTACGGATAAGGAAGCCTACCATGTTGCTGCTTACATCAATAATTTTGAAAGGCCCCAAAAGCCTAATCCTGAAGTAGATTTCCCAGATAAGAAATTGAAACCAGTATCAACGCCTTATGGTCCTTGGGAGGATCAATTCTCCCAAAAGCAACATAAATACGGTCCTTTTCAGCCGATAATGGAGTTTTATCAAAAGGAGTATGGAATTAAGAAGAGTAAGTAGCTAGAGGCTAATACTATTTGCGCAAGAAGGCCTATCGATAAAAATAACAGCGCAATAGTAATTCTGATTTTCATAGCATTTGGATTTAAGGTTCGACTATATCAGATGAATAGATTTAACTTAAGTTAAGTAGAATTTTTCCTTTTCTCCCTGGTTTTTCCATATGCTCAATAGCTTCCACTATATCATCTATGGAATACTCTGCTTCTACATCGGCTTTTAAGGTTTGCTCTGTCAGCATTCCCAAGATCTTCGGTACAATGCTTCTTCTTTCATTACCTGATAGCCCAGTGAACCATGTGGTTAGCCAAAAACCCTTTACCGTGAGATTTTTGAATATGAGCAAACCGCTATTTAATGGAATCGGCTGTAAGCTTAATAAACCATATACAAGCATTTTTCCGCCTGATTGTAATGAGTTCAATACTTTATCACCGAGTTCTCCACCCACGGCATCAAATGCTGCATTGACCATGGCGCCATTTGTTGCAGCTTTTACAGCTTTAAAAATGTTTTCAGTCTTTTCATTGATAATGACGGTAGCACCTAAATCAAGAAGGGCTTTCTTTTGGTCATCGCTTCGCACCGTGCCTATGACATTAATACCTCTACTGGATGCAATCTGGATTACAAATTTGCTAAAAGCAGATGCTGCCGCTGTGAGCATCAACCAATCGCCTTCTTCCAAATCCGCTTCGATCAGCATACCGTAAGCCGTTAATGGATTAATAAAGGCCTGACAAGCTATGTCATCTGACATTGCTTGTGGTCTTGGGATAACACTGTTTGCAGCAACACAAACATATTCAGCCCAGCTACCTAAAGCGGTAAATATTACACCGCTGCCAATTGGCATGTCGACACCTTCGCCACACGCATCAATAGCGCCCGTACCTTCAAAGCCTGCAACCTGAGGGATTTGAGGGCGTATGCCGTACATGCCTTGGATGAACATGATGTCTGCAGGAACGATGTTAGCTTTTGACACTTTGATTCTGATTTCTCCTGGAGCTGGTTCAGGAATGGCAATGTCTACTACTTTTAAAACTTCAGTGGGTTTGCCTAAGGATTCGAATTGTACTGCTTTCATATAATTATCTTTATTATCATTCTCCTCCTCGAGAAGGAGTGCCTAAAAGGCGAGGTGGTTTTGACAAGAAATCTTTGATACTCGTCATGCATAACAAGTTAATTATTTATCTTTCATTCACGCAGTTAAAAATCATTAATCAATGCAGATAGCCGAAAACTTCAGATTAGACGGAAAAGTGGCGATTGTCACTGGAGCAAGTAAAGGAATAGGGAAGTTCATCGCTTTAGCCCTCGCACAGCAAGGAGCCAAGGTTGTTGTTTCTAGTAGAAAAATGGATGCTGTAACAGCAGTTGCAGATGAATTCAAGTCTGAAGGGCTTGAAGCCATTGGAATCCCTTGCCATATGGGAGATGATGCCCAAGTAAAGTCACTTGCAGAGCAAACGATAAAAGCCTTTGGAGGGATTGACATCATTGTCAATAATGCCGCAGCAAATCCCGTCTTTGGCCCTGTACAGAATGCTGGTGATGATGCCTTTGATAAGATCATGGATGTGAATGTCAAAGGGCCTTTGAACCTAGCGAAGTATGCTTACGACTCTATGAAGTCTCGTGGAGGCGGATCAGTAGTCAATATCAGTAGCATTGAAGGCATTACGCCTGGTCAAGGTTTAGGATTGTATTCTGTAAGTAAGGCTGCCTTGATTCAATTAACCAAAGTACTTGCCCGAGAATGGGGTCCAGATAGTATTCGTGCAAATGCCATTTGCCCTGGGCTGATTGAAACTAAGTTTAGCGAGGCATTAACCTCGAATGACAAGATTTTAAAAATGGTGATGATGAAACAAGCACTTCCTATGTTAGCTCAGCCAGAAGATATTGCCGGCTTGGCGCTCTTCTTAGCATCCGATGCCTCTAAATTTGTAACGGGCGCTACCATTATTGCAGATGGTGGGTATACTATTTAATGATTAATGGAGAATGAATAATTAGAAATGTCAATTGAACGCCTTAATCACTGATTTACTTAATTACCTCTAACTAAACTCAATGGTCGAACTATTTGCAACCGACAAACTCAAAGTACTTTGCCCTAAAGTCAAGACTTTTATAGTAGATGAGCTCTATCCGGTAGAGTTACAAATGCTTCACGGCCCTTGGGAAGAAACTAAGGCTCAGTTGGATGTACTTCGCTCTAAGGCAAAGTCCCTCGGGCTATGGACACCTTATTTATCAGAAAATGAAGGTGGCTTGGGATTGACAATGGCTGAATTTGGGCAAATCTCTGAGGTATTAGGGTCTACCCCTTTAGGACATTATGTGCTCAACTGTCAAGCGCCAGATATTGGTAATATCGAGTTGATGCATCAGTTTGCTTCGGAGGAATTAAAGGCCAAATATTTACAGCCATTAATCAACGGAGATATCCGTAGTTGTTTTGCGATGACTGAGCCTGAATTTGCTGGCTCCAATCCTGTAAATATGGGCACAACTGCCGTATTGGATGGTGATGAGTTTGTGATCAATGGACATAAATGGTTTACCACTGCAGCTGACGGAGCGGCTTTCACCATTGTAATGGCGGTGACCAATCCTGAAGCGAGTCCTTACGAGAGGGCGAGTATGATTATCGTTCCTCTGGACAATTCAGGTTATGAAAATGTTCGGAACATTTCCATCATGGGAGATGAAGGAGGTGGCTATCTAAGTCATTCCGAAGTACGATTTAAAGATTGCCGCGTGCCGAAGAGTAATTTGATTGGGCAGATGGGTGAGGGCTTTATGTTGGCGCAACAGCGCTTGGGCCCTGGAAGAATTCATCACTGTATGCGATGGATTGGCATCTGTGAACGCGCGTTCCATATGATGTGTCATAGAGCCGCGAGCCGCGAGCTGAGAGAAGGAAGGAAATTAGGGCATCAGCAAACCATTCAAAATTGGATTGCCGAAAGCCGTGCAGAAATTAACGCATCAAGATACATGGTGCTCCATGCTGCACAAAAGATGGATGAGCAGGGCAGTAAAGCGGCCAGAATGGAAATCTCCACCATCAAGTTTTATGTTGCTGATGTGCTCATGAAGGTTTTGGACCGTGCTGTTCAGGTACATGGCGCACTTGGAATTACGGATGACACATTGCTTTCTTTTTGGTATCGACATGAGCGCGGTGCGAGAATTTATGATGGGCCGGATGAAGTACATAAATCCAGTTTGGCAAGGAGTATTTTGAAGGGCTATGGCTTGTAAGATATGATTGATCAAGCACAAGACATTCGAAAAGGAGAGGAGTTAAACCTCTCAAGGCTTAAGAACTATTTAGGGGAACACTTAACTGGGTTTTCCGGACAACTAGAAGTCTCTCAGTTTCCGAGTGGGTTTTCAAACCTCACTTACCTTATTAAATCTGGTGATAAAGAATACGTGCTGCGCAGGCCCCCCTTTGGCGCCAACATCAAAGGGGGGCATGATATGGGTAGGGAATTCAAAGTCCTGTCTTTGTTGAAACCAGTTTATCCAAAGGTTCCTACCCCAATGCTTCATTGTGTAGATGAATCTGTGTTAGGGGCAGAGTTCTATGTAATGGAAAGAGTAAAAGGTGTCATCTTGAGAGGTCGACCTCCTAAGGACATTGACCTTTCTCCAGCCCTGATGAAATCAATTTCAGAATCCTGTATTGATAATCTAGCCAATCTTCATACGATGGATTTGAAAGCTTCAGGCTTAGAAGGGTTCGGCAAGCCAGAGGGCTACACGCAGAGACAAGTTGAAGGTTGGATCAAAAGATATTATCAAGCTGAGACAGATACATTGGATTCTATGAATCAGGTAGCGGATTGGTTACAAAAAAATATGCCTGAGCAAAAGCATGTTAGCTTTATTCACAATGACTATAAGTACGATAACCTTGTATTGAACCCTGATAACCTGAGTGAAATCACAGCGGTTCTGGACTGGGAAATGTCGACCGTTGGTAATCCATTAATGGACTTAGGGACTTCTTTGGCTTATTGGGCACAAGCAGATGATTCTGAGGCTTTAAAGCCTTTTAGTTTGACTTGGTTACCTGGAAATCTTACTCGAGGCGAGTTTGTGGATCGATATGCTGAAAAAACAGGTTTCGATATGTCAAATCAGGTTTTTTACTACGTGTTTGGTGCTTTTAAGATCGGAGTAATCATTCAGCAGATCTATGCTAGGTATAAAAATGGATCGACCCAAGATCCACGATTCGCTAATTTGATTTTTGCCATCAAGGCATGTGGTGCTAATGCAGTAAAGGCGATTGAAAGAGATAGGATTTAGTACTTTTCGAAACCTAAAAAATCTCCTTCCTTGGAAGGATGAGTGGCTTGAGGCCAAGGTGGTTGAACTATAATTAAGGAATTGGGTATAAGCCCACCGCTCTATGAGCACCTCCTCTCAAAAAGGAGAGGACTATTAAGTTTAGCTGATTGAGTTGCTCTTTTGAAAAAAAGAGGATAATAATAGTCTCCTCCTTGGAAGGAGGAGTGGCCAAAGGCCGAGGTGGTTAAATAAGAATTATGGAATTAGAATTAAAAGACATCAACAAAGTACTTATTCTAGGCGCAGGAACACTCGGCTTACGAGTAGGTTTACAATCTGCGATTAGTGGATTTGAAACTACCATTTACGACATCAATGAAAGTGCCTTTGATGCTGCTATCAAAATTCAGGACGGAATACTCAAAATGCTTATTCGCCATGAGAAATTAACTGAGGGTGAAGCAGAGGAAGCAAAGCAGAGATTGACCTTCACCACTAATGCTGAAAAAGCCGCTAATGATGCAGATTTTTTGAACGAGTCAGTCACAGAGAATCTTGAGCTCAAGAAGAGGGTCTGGGAGCAGTTCGGTGCATTATGCCCAGAAAAGACCCTTTTTACTTCGAATACTTCTTATTTAGTACCATCAGATATAGCTGAAGCAACTGGTCGGCCAGCACGCTTCTGTAACTTCCATTTCCATGATGTCTTTTATGCTAATGTTGTGGACATCATGCCACATCAAGGAACTGAGTCTTGGATCCCCAAATTGTTGCATGAAATGGGCTTGAAGCTTTGGCAAACGCCAGTTTTTGTGAAGAAGGAAAACCCCGGTTACATTTTCAATTACATGCTGATGGCTTTAATTGGGGCGGCAGGTTCATTAAAAACAATGGATGTTGGAAGTATAGAAGATATTGACCGCAGTTGGATGGGTAATTTTAAAATGGAAATGGGACCTTTTGGTGTTCTTGACACCGTGGGTCTCGATACTGCTTGGCACATCACGAGTAGCCAGTCAGACAAGAAGAGTCAGGCCTTTGCGGCATTACTCAAGACATACATCGATGCGGGTAAACTTGGAGTTAAAACGGGTGAAGGTTTTTATACCTATCCAAACCCGGGTTATAAACAAGATGGCTTTATCAAAGGTGTCTAGCGAACATTACATTTTCACATACATTATTTTGTTGTTTGATATTATGGCTTGTTAATCAGGTAGTTGCAATTGCTTTTGAGGTTGTTATGTACTACTTTGGATACAATCTTAAACCTGAACATGAGAAGAGTACTACTCAGTATAATGCTATGCATGTCTTGCTTATGCATTCCTGTCCTATCGGCAAGCAGTTTCAGTGTACAGGAACTTCCATTCAGGATTAATTTTACTAGTTCAATTTCATATGATAGCGGGACGATTGCAAACAATGCTAAAGCAACAGCAGAATTAGTCATTTCAAAAGCGCCAATTTATCAGAACTTTTGGTTTAAGACTTCGGTCTTGATAATCAGTATTGGTTTGATTTTTTTGATACCCTTAATACGAGATAGGAGAGCTTTCAATGGGTTGCAATGGATTAAGGCTATTTTCAATAAGCGTACTGCGTCCTTAAATAGTGAGGTCAAACAAGAGAGTTACAATAGAGAATTGCCCATAGAGGTGGCCACGTTAGATCAGAATGAGCATACGATTAAGCTCGGCTCCCTTTCAAAGAAAATTGCTCCAAAAAATCCAATTACAGAACTTTCACCCGAGTCCTATAGCGTTAAAGAATTGTTCCATGAATTAATCTCAATTTTTGAAGACCATGCTAAGTCGAAAGGTGTGGCAGTTGAGTATTGGATATTGCCAGACGTTCCTGCTTTCGTAGTCGGTGATCGGAAATGTATGCTACAAGTACTGGCAAGTCTTGTAGCGAATGCTATGAGGTACACAAAACAAGGAGGTGTTTCGATATTTGCAGAGGCGTTATCGGAGCAAGGTGGCGATTGTGAGCTTTGGTTTACAGTATCTGATACTGGAACAGGTGTCTCTGACGAACTACAAGAGCAAATGTTTGATCAGTTTTCTCAAAATGATAAAAGCGTATTATTCAAAGACGCACATGAACTGAGTCTCGGTGAATGCAAGGAATTGATAGTAAAAATTGGTGGGGACCTTTGGGCAGAGAGCAAGGAGGGGAAAGGCTCGATATTTAAATTTAATATTAAATCAAGTATCCCTTAGACTAAAGTTTCATCTTGAACATAGGAGAATCATCCTTAGTTTAAGGATAATACATCTCAATCCACAGGCTTAATTATCTAAGTCAAAAAGAATATTTTCAATAGATCATTTAAAATTCCCCTGTTCAATAACCAGTTAAAACCTCTAACTTAATTGAACCATCCTCACTTTTTAGAGACTTCTATATGAAGTTCAATGGGACGCAGTTCAGATCAAATATTTAACGAGTTACTAATCATTCGCTGTCAAGAGCGAGATCAAGAAGCTATTGGCTTGTTGTGGAAGCGCTGGCAACCACGTGTGTTGAAGTGGGCTTTTGATTTTTTAAATGATCAAGATCAAGCCTATGAAATAGCACAAGAGAGTTGGATCTCAATTTTTAAGAGTATTCATAAGTTAAAAGACCCTGCGCTATTCAGGTTCTGGGCTTACCGAATTGTACAAAGAAGAGCCGCAGACGCCATTAAAAAACTTCAACGCGATAGAGTGGTAGTTGAGGAGACTATTCTATGCTCGAAAGGAATTAGAGGAAAAACTAAAAAATATAAATCATGAATAATTCAGACAAAGAAGTAGACGATTTGATCCATCAGGCACTCTCTAAAGAAGAGGCTGCTTATTTCGAAAAGATGGGAGAGCAGAACATCCCACAACAAGTATTTAGCTTATTTAAGGGTAAAAATAAATGGATGAACGTATTGATGGTAGGAATGAACCTCATCGTTTTTGCGGTGGCTGTATACACCTTCATCAACATGCTAGATGCAGAAGTAATCAATGATAAATTAGAATGGATGTTTTATACGTTGATCTCTTTTATGGCAATGTCATTACTTAAGTCATGGGGTTGGAATCAGATGGATAAAAATGCGCTAATGCGCGAAATTAAACGCCTTGAGTATCAAGTGTCTTTATTGAAGCAGGACAAATAGACACTGCAGACTTGGAGCGGTCTCGAATAATTAGTCAGGGGTATGTGCTTCTGACTATTTTATTACCTCTAGTTTGTTGTAACGGATCATGGATCGTACTTCCTTAACGTATTCCAAACCTCTGGCTGAGTACTTCTCAAGTCCAATCGCCATAGCATAGCCTGAAGGAGCGGTGTTGTTCTTTCTTGCCGAAAGCCTTGAGTCTCGCAGTTTTTCATAAAATGGGTGCGAATTCAAGTGATGCATATACGAGCTTACCGCCTCATTGATAGTTTTGAACTTCTGCACTTCATGTGTGTCACCAGCCTTTCTTTGGCTAGGAACTATTCCGCAACCTTCAGTGAAACACCATTGACCAAAAATATTGTTCGCACTTTTGGCAAAGCGACTAGTACCCCATGCAGATTCATTCGCAGCCTGAGCTAAAAATAGAGACTCAGGAATTATATCTACTTTCTTTAATAGCGACTGAATGTCATCTTCCTCGTTGAGGTCAAAGGGACTAACGCGATAATAACTGGCCATTTCTTCGAGCCACTTTTGATCAGATTTTGAGATTTCCGCTCCATCAGAAACTTCTGTGAAGAGCTCTGTAATTCTCAAATTTTCGTTCCGCAAAATTTGATTCTCCTCTTTGACCATAGGTCTTATGAAATCAAAAAAGGTTTTCTTTTTCTCTTTTACATCAGTGTAACGTGAGAAGTCTGGGATTTTGCTAATCTGCTTTGCTCGCGTTACACCTTCCAGCTCCCAGGCGTCTCTGTTTACTTGCTGAGCCGTAATGCATAGTGAAAAGTTAAGTAGAAAGAATATTGCAAAGGCTGATCTCATGCTGTGAAGCTAAAGATTATAAACTACTCTTAGCGGCTGTTTGTTTATTCCTTTGTTTGAATGGCGTTAAAAAGCAAAAGCCCCGCTACTAAGCGGGGCTTTTGAAACTGTGGGCCCACCTGGGCTCGAACCAGGGACTTTCTGATTATGAGTCAGATACTCTAACCAACTGAGTTATAGGCCCTAAGATTTTAATTAAAATCCTATTTTCTTTCCAACTGAGCCTGCCTGCCGCAGGCAGGTTATAGGCCCTATCCAAAAGCTGTTTTAAGCCTTTGAAAATTGGATTGCAATGTTACATATTTGCTGTTAATTAAACAACATCCAATGGGGCTAGATATTTCTAAAATTGACGCAGTTGTCTTCGACTTAGGTGGAGTAATCATCGACTTGTACGAGGATAGGACCTATCAGGCATTTGCAGCGCTAGCTGAGATGCCTCTTGACGAGATGAAACGCTTGGCTTCAGAGGAAGAGTTCTTTCACCTTTATGAAAAAGGAGAGATTGATGACCCCACTTTTAGAGCACATCTTAGGGAGCTCATGGAGTTTAAAGGTGTAGAAGAATTGATAGATGAGGCTTGGAATGCAATGCTAGGCCCAATCCCAAAAGAGAGGTTAGAACTTCTTGAGCAAATAAGGGGTAGTCATAAGCTTTTCGTAATGAGTAACACGAATGAAATTCATGTGAAGCGGTTCTTGCGGATTGCAGACCATGTGTCACCACATAAAAGCTTTTACGAATACTTTGATAAAATCTACCTTTCCAATGAGGTAGGGGAGCGGAAACCAAATCCTGGTGCTTGGCAGGTTATTCTTGATGAGCAACCGATAGAAGCTAATCGCATCTTGTTTATTGATGATAAACTAGAAAATATTAAGGCAGCAGAAAGTTTAGGCTTGCAAGTTTTTCACAATGCAAGCCCAAATGACTGGATGAAGCTCTTTAGTTAACCGAAAATAATATCCTGAGGCGCGGGCTTCAAAAAATATTTATGCTATTCTGATTCGCGATAAGCGAGTATACCACCAGTAAGGTTAATCACATTGCTAAAGCCTTGGGACATCAAGAATTTCTGAGCTTGAGCCGATCTTGCACCACTTCTACAGTGTACAATCACTTCTTTGTCTTTTAGGTCAGAGATCTCAGCGATTTTTAGCGGTAAATCACCGAGGGGTAATAATCGTGCGCCAATATTATCTTCGTCAAACTCCCAAGCTTCACGGACATCAATGACATTTAAATTGGCGTTATTCGCCTGTCTTGCTTTAAATTCTTGAACTGTAATTTCCTGCATTTCAGTTATTTAGAATAATTCGTTTTGTAAACACATTTCCTCCTTTAGAAAATTTGAGCAAATATATTCCTTTTTTGTTTTTACTGAGGTCGATAAAGACCCCACTTTCAGCTTCAATTACTTGATAGAAGCTCTCTGTACCCCAGCTATCATATACTTTTAAAGACTCAAGGTTTTCGGCTTCTATAAATACGCGGCCACTGCTAGGGTTAGGATAAATATTCGGTGCTATTCCAGCCGCTTGATTTGGTAGAACGAAATTAGCCGCAATCTCTTTATCAAATCTCGGACGCATGAGCAGGCTGCCAGACACAAATTCATTAGGCCTCCAATCTCCACTGACGTTAAAGAAAAGCTTGTCGCCAGTGTCATTATTTTTATCTAATCCAACCGCTAGAAACTCATTTGTCGCTTGCTGAAAGCCAATATAAAAGGTGTCTTGGACAAATACGGGTGTGTCCAATTTATAGGCCCTAAGATCGCCAATAGACGCAGGGCGAATGACACTGTAAGGATCTTGAAACAAGATAGATTCTGGTGAATTGTCAAGCTCACTCCAAACGAAGAGTTCTATCGGCTCTCCAGATTGTTGTGTGAAAGGGAAATTGATGTCAATGTGCGTAAGAAGTGCTCGTTCTTCAGCAAAGAAAGCATAGGCCAACTGACCACCACGTTGATTGATACCTGCAGCAAAATCCGGGTCTCCGTCATCATAGGCAAAGTAATCATTGATAACCGTTGTAACTCTTACGGTGTCATTTATTCTGTAATCGACCGATAGGTTGAAGGTAGTATCAACACCAGGGTTGATATCTTCAATCAAGAAATTGTCACCAGACCTTATGAGGTAGGTGGTTTCTAGTAGTAAGGAATCAGCATCCGAATCTAATAAGTTGCTATTGAGCGCTGGGGAAGTAAAAGTACGTCTCTCGAAAGCATCGGGAATAGGGTTGGCAATCGTCTCGTTATTCAGAATTTCAATGTCAACAGTGCCGGAAGTTTCTCTTACGGTCGTGCTAAATTGTATAGGTTGGAAAAACTCATTGAGGTTATAAAACTCTGCATTAGTTTCAACCAAATACCGATTTGGGTTAGCGAAAAACTGCTCAGTTGGCATGGCAGAGTAGGGGGCTATCAAAAATGAAGGCTTTCTGGTTAATGCTCTATCTGGATAAGCAATGTCGTTAGCATGTCTTGAGTCGTTTAAGAAGATATAATCCACTAACCATGTATCAAAAGCACCCGCTAACCTTGAATACGATTGAAAGCGAAATTGGAAACTGTCTGACAAGTAATTTTGAGTTACTTGAACTAATTCCTGAGTGAATTCCGTAGACTCATTATCTCTTCCACCTACTTGTGACCATATGTTTTGCCATTGTCCAGTAGGGTTTTTGAATTGTAAGACCAAAGAATCTTCCAAGTCAGGGATTTCACCGTTACCATTGATTTGCCAGAAGAAACTTAAGTAGACGGAGTCAGCCTGAGTCGCTCCCAATGAAGATAAATCTATTAATTGAGAGACTAGGCTATCTGTTGCGCCATTGATAAGGCTATTGACATCATAAGCTGCACCATTAACATCCACGCCATCAAACACGGCAACATTGATTGTAGGAGCATTTTTACCTAATCCATTGCTTATCCTAACATTGTCTGAATTGGCCCATCTATCCAGTGATGGAATAGGTCCGCTTGTGGAGAAATCTTCCCAAAAAGGAATATTAACTGTTGCTAGTACTTGATTAGATTGATTGGTAGCAAATCTAGTCGTGGACTCTCGTTTGATTTTGTTAGGCAATGGTCTTTCTACAATTTGACCCGCTAACGAAAACGTGGCAATAAAAAGCGTTAATATGATTGCCTTGATTCTCAATGTTAGTTTTCGTCTCTCTCGTTTTCTTTTTCCTCTTTAGGCGGCTCAGTCCCATTAATCCAGAGCTCGATGATTCGATTCTTTCTTACGACTGTGCCAAGAGGTGGTAACTGCTTATAAATAGTGTTCTCAGGAACAGTATCGTTGAGTATGTAATTAATAATGTCAAGTTTCAGCTCCGCTGCTTCGATCTGAAACTTTGCTTCATCAAGGGTTTTTCCGATGAAATCAGGAATAGGAAAGGTCTCTATACCGATACCGTTTCCAATAACGAGATCCACGGTAGAGCCTTTATAAAGCATTGTACCTGCTTCTATCTCTTCACCGTCTAGTTCTTGACGGATTACTGCATTTTCTCTCAAGTCTGGTACATAGCTGATTTCACCTCTTTTCAGACCATTACTATTCAAGATGTCTTCGGCATTAAGAAGGTCTGTATTAATTAAGTTTGGCATTCTTACCTGAGGGGGGACGTTTGCGTTAAGCGTCAGATAGATTTTACGATCTTCCTTCACTTTGGCGCCTCCCTTAGGGTTCTGGCTAAGGATAACTTCTGGCTCAAAATTTTCGGAATAACCCGAATCGACCACTACTTCATAACGAAGGTTTCGGTTGGTCAAAAACTCGTCAATACTCTCAAAGGAAGTACCTACAAGGTCGGGGACAGTGATAGCTTCGTTGTGATTAGTACTCGTTGGAAGGTATATGTAAAAAAAGAATAGTACTAAGACTATCGAAATACCTACCATGATACCAATGTTCTTCAAGAAACGAATAATGGTAAAAGGCTTGTTGCTCATCTTCAATAAAAGTAACGACCGCAAGTGTTAATCATTTTATGCGGAACGAGAAGTTGTTAACAAAGATAGTTATTAAGTAAAACTGACAAATTCTATTCGGGATAAGGGGGGATAAAAAAGCCTCGATCGCTCGGGGCCTTTTAAGTGTTTTTATACTTCAGCGACATTAACGGCAACAACGCCTTTTATTTCGGGTACATCCCTCATTAAAGCTTCTTCGACACCTGCTTTCATTGTCATCGGAGACATTGGGCAAGTTCCGCAGGCACCTTCGAGCTCTAACTTCACGATGAAGTCGTCAGTGATTTCCAACACTTTGACATTTCCGCCATCTGTAATTAGAAAGGGTCTGATTTTATCTAAAGCGGCCTCTACTCTGTCCAACATAATCTTAAATTTTTAATTCGACTTTTTTGGTCTCTGCTTTTTCGGCATTTCTTATGGCTACTTGCTGTGCTACGGCCTCTGCAATACTGACGAAAGCATCTGCAGTTTTACCCTCTTGCATGATCGCTGGATATCCAATATCACCACCTTCTCTAATCCCTTGTATCAAAGGAATCTCTCCTAAGAATGGTACGTTATGCTTTTCGGCTAGCTTTCTTCCGCCATCTCTACCAAAGATATAGTATTTATTATCAGGTAGTTCTTCAGGAGTAAAGAAAGCCATATTTTCTATTACCCCAAGTACTGGTACATTGATCTGAGGTTGTAAGAACATATTGAGTCCTTTTTGTGCATCAGCTATGGCTACCTTTTGTGGTGTAGTCACCAGCACAGCCCCTGTTACTGGAACAGTTTGCACCATGGTAAGGTGAATATCACTTGTTCCGGGAGGAAGGTCGATCAATAGGTAATCAAGGTCACCCCATTCGGTGTCAGCAATAAACTGTTTCAAGGCACTGCTTGCCATCGGCCCTCTCCAAACTACTGCATTATCGGCAGGTGTTAAGAAGCCAATCGAGATGAGTTTAACTCCGTATTGCTCAATCGGTACAATCAGGTTTTTTTCACCTTCTTTTCTAATGCTTGGTTGTTCATTCTCACAGTTGAACATGGTGGGGATAGATGGGCCGAAAATATCGGCATCTATGATACCAACTTTTGCGCCTTGACGCGCAAGGGCTACTGCTAGGTTTGCAGTCACTGTTGATTTACCAACACCACCTTTACCAGAGGCAACTGCAATGATGTTTCTTACACCAGGAAGTAATGGCGTATTGTCACGCGTTGTAGTGACATCAGAGGTCATATTGATCTCTACCTCAATATCAGGCCTAATGTGTTCACTGATAGCGTCTAAGCAGCTATTCTTGATCACCTCTTTTAGTGGGCAAGCCGGAGTAGTTAGGACCACAGTGAATGATAGTTTGTTGCCATCTACTTCAACATCACGAATCATGTTCAAGGTAACGAGATCTTTTTTTATGTCTGGATCATCTACATGCCGCAGGGCATTAATAACACTCTCCTTATTCAACTCCATAGCTTTCGATTTCTGATGCAAATTAAAGGCATTCGATTTACTTTTCACTAACAGTTGTGTAAGATATTAGTTCAAGAAAAGTGTTTCCATTCGCTATATTTGAAATCCGAAATGGCAATTAGTGACGATAACATCCAAGACATTAAGAATCGCATCGATATAGTCGATGTAATTGGTGATTTCGTTACCCTCAAAAAGGTGGGCGGTAACTACCGAGCATTAAGTCCATTTACCAACGAAAAGACACCTTCTTTTTATGTTTCTCCTTCAAAAGAGATCTATAAATGCTTCTCTACAGGAAAAGGAGGGGATGCTATTTCCTTTGTCATGGAGGTTGAAGGGATCAGCTACATCGAAGCCCTTAAATACCTTGCCACTAAATATGGTATTGAAATCCAGGAAGAAGAACTGACTGACGAGCAGATCAAAGCTCAGAATGAACGAGAGAGTCTATTCATCGTACTGAACTTTGCCAGTGAGTACTTCCAAGATTTACTGCATAAGAGTGATGAAGGTAAGTCTATCGGCCTGAGCTACTTTAAAGAGAGAGGGTTCACAGAAGCTACAATTAAGAAGTTTGACTTAGGTTATACCCTTGATGTCTGGGATGGTTTGTTGAAAGCGGCAAAAGAAAGAGGGCATACTGAGGCAATGCTTGAAAAGGCAGGCTTGATTCTAACTTCGGAAAAAGAACAAAAGAAGTACGATCGCTTTAGAGGGCGTGTAATATTCCCAATCCACAACGTAGCGGGAAAGGTAATTGCGTTTGGCGCACGTACACTAAGAAGTGACAAGAAGCAACCGAAGTATCTCAATTCGCCCGAGACCGAGGTTTATCATAAGAGTAATATTGTCTATGGCCTTTTTCAAGCTAGGCAGGCCATCCGAAATGCTGACTTGTGTTTTTTGGTGGAAGGATATACAGACGTTATCTCATTGCATCAGTCTGGTGTAGAGAATGTGGTCTCCTCTAGCGGAACATCTCTGACCAAAGAACAGATTAGCCTGATCAGTAGATACACTAAAAATATCACTGTGCTTTATGACGGTGATAGCGCTGGTATTAAAGCATCATTTAGGGGGATCGATATGATCCTTGAGAATGACCTTGATGTGAAAGCAGTAGTTTTTCCTGAAGGAGAAGATCCTGATAGCTATTCGCGAAGCATGAGTTCTGAGGCCTTTCAACAATATTTAGAGGACAACGCCCAAGATTTCATCACGTTCAAGACGAATGTTCTCACCGAGGGTGGGAAGAAAATTGATCCTGTAAAGAAAGTGCAGGTCATCCGCGAGGTCATTGAAAGCATTTCGTTAATACCTGATGGCATTAAGCGATCAGTTTATATCCGTAGTTGTGCAGATCAACTGGAGATTGAAGAGCAAGTTTTGATCAGTGAGCTGAATAAGATTCTTATCCAGAAGCAACGAAAGGATAGGCAGAGTCGAGATAGGGCAGATGCACAGGCAGTGGACCTCATGCCAGAGCCAGAAATTGCTGTCCAAAAGCAAGAACTTAAGCTCACTTCTTATCATGTTGAACGAGAATGTCTCCGCCTGTTAATCAATTATGGTAATGAACCATATGATGAGGAAATGTCAGTGGCCGAATTTGTGCTGCACGAAACGGAGTCTGTCAATTTTGAAGATCAAATGATCGAGAAGACTTTCAATCATGCAGCCCAGATAGTAAGTGAGGGCAAGAAAATCGAGCCAGATCAATTCATCGGCCCACACGATCCGTCCATGAGCCAGTTGGTAATTGATCTGCTTGAAATGAAATACTTCGTGAGCGAAGGTTGGCACGAGAAGCATCGCATTACCATTATTCACGAATCTGAAGACCTGGCGGAAGCGTCCTACAAGATTGTACTTCGGTTAAAATGGAAAAAACTGAATTCTCTTATTCAGCAAAATGATGAAGCCTTGAAGAAAGCGCAAGAAGCCTTAAACCTTGAAGAGCAAGACGAGTTATTAAAGATGAAGATGCACTTAAAAGCTATGTTTGATGAAGTGAGTACTGAACTTGGAGTGGTAATCTCAAGGTAGTTTTGAACGGTTCTTTTACTTACTACCTTTGCATCGTTTAAATCCAAGAAATGGCTGAAAATATGAAGTTGAATACCATTGAAGAGGCTATCGAAGCCATAAATAATGGGGAGGTAATTATTGTTGTAGACGATGAAAATCGTGAAAATGAAGGTGATTTCATTTGCGCAGCAGAAAAGGTTACACCTGAAATTATCAACTTCATGGCCACACATGGTCGTGGGCTAATTTGTGCTTCGCTTTACGAAGATCGCTGTGATGATTTGGGACTTGAACTGATGGTTAGAAATAATTCTGCCGCCTACGAAACACCCTTTACCGTATCAGTTGATTTAATCGGACATGGTTGTACCACAGGTATCTCAGCGTCAGACAGGTCTAAAACCATTCAAGCACTTATCAACCCAGACACAAGACCAGAAGAGTTAGGTAAGCCAGGTCATATTTTTCCTTTGAGGGCTAAAAAAGGTGGTGTCCTAAGAAGAACTGGGCATACTGAAGCAGCAGTTGATTTTGCTCGCCTTGCAGGCTTGACACCCGGTGGTGTTTTGGTAGAGATCATGAATGAAGATGGTACGATGGCTCGGTTGCCTGATTTGAAAGTAGTAGCAGATCGATTTAATCTAAAGCTGGTATCTATTGAAGATTTGATTTCGTACCGTTTGGAGAACGAAAGCCTCATCGAAAAGGAGATTGGCGTTGATTTACCTACTGAGTATGGGGACTTTCATCTACAAGCCTATAAACAAATTAATACAGGGGAGATACACTTGGCTGTTGTAAAAGGAGAGTGGGAGCCTGATGAGCCAGTCCTCGTAAGGGTCCATTCCTCAAGCACGCTGGGAGATATTTTCGGTTTTAAATTTGACGCTGGCAATCCTATAAAATATGCCATGCGTATGATTGAGGAAGAAGGAAAAGGTGTGGTGCTTTATATGAATCAGCATACTCGTGGACAACGCTTGCTCCATGAAATTCAATCGCTTCAGAAAGAAGGCATTACTGAAAAGCCCCTAAATCGAAAGTTTGGTGTCAAAATGGATGAAAAAGACTACGGTGTAGGCGCACAAATTCTGCGCGACCTAGGCGTGTCCAAGCTGAAATTGATTTCTAATAATCCACAAAAGCGTATTGGAATCATTGGTTATGGCCTAGAGATTACGGATTATGTGGCTTTAAAGGGTCAGTCAGCTTCAGATACCGTTTCTTAGGACATCTTCAACTAATCTAATCTTGTCAAATAGTTATTAGGTTATTTTTTTTAAAAAGCAGCCTTTTTCTGTAACAAAACGTATAACAAACGTTGTTAAGTATAGGATGAGGATATCGATAGTTGGCTTTCTTCTTTTTTGTGCTGTTAGCGTTAATGCTCAGAGCCTTAGGTTTCAATTTCCAAGTGAGATGTGGCATGTCGGTGATGTGGTATTGACCGATGGGAATAAACTAGAAGGTACTATTAAGTATGATGTCTTAGGAGATGTGATTCAGATCGATTTGGACGAAAAAATTCAGACATTCGCTGCCAATCAAATCCAACAATTCAGAATTTTTCAAGAAGATATTGCTAGGTATAGAGTTTTTTATACCATCCCATTTCTGAATAAGAATGGCTATCGCAGGCCAAGCTTCTTCGAGCTGATATTTGAAGGTGAAACGAGCCTACTCGCGCGTGAAATGATCCTTATTACCACACGCCCCCCAAGTGACTCATATTTTTCAGGCGGTAGAAGGTATGATCCGTATGCGATGCAGAGAAATACTAGAATTTTAGATCATGACTTGTTTCTTATGAATAGTGATGGCAAAATCACTCAACTTAACAAGAAGCGAAAGGACGTTATCTATTCATTTGATGATAAGTACATCGAGTTGAAGAAAATCATCAAGAGTAACCGACTCAAGATGAATAATATCGATGATGTGGCTATCTTGGTAGAAGAGTACAACAAGATAGGTGACCTATAGTCACTCCACTTTTTCTGAAAAATCCATTGATAAGTGGACTAAAAAAGTCTAATGTTCCGTAATTAGCGGATCAAATTTATCCCTATGAGCAAGCCCTTAATTTTAGTGTCTAATGATGATGGTATTACGTCAACAGGAATTCGATTTCTTGTCGAAGTGATGAGTACTATTGGAGAGGTTGTCGTGGTCGCGCCAGATAGTCCTCAGTCAGGCATGGGGCATGCCATTACAATTGGTGAGCCGTTACGACTTTTTAAAACGACATTATTTGATGACCTAGGGGTTGTCTCTTACAAGTGCTCAGGTACTCCTGCGGATTGTGTGAAACTTGCCAAACATCACGTCCTAAAGGATAGAACCCCAGACTTGGTAGTAAGTGGAATCAATCATGGCAGTAACCTTGCGGTTAGTGTCCTTTATTCTGGAACTATGTCTGCTGCGATTGAAGGGGCAATCGAAGGCTTTCCAGCTATTGGATATTCCCTGTCTGACTTTTCTCATGATGCTGACTTCTCACATTGTGAAGACTTCGTCAAGCATATTGCCGAACAGGTGCTAGAGAATGGATTATCTAAGGGCGTTGCTTTAAATGTGAACTTTCCACCGAAGCAAAACGAAAAGATCAAAGGAATGAAAGTGTGTCGTCAAGCGAAGGCACATTGGCAAGAGGAATTTGATCAAAGAAAAGACCCTTATGGGAGACCTTATTTCTGGTTAGTTGGAAACTTTGTTAATAATGACAAAGGTGAGGATACGGATGTTTGGGCAGTTGATCAGAATTATGTGGCGGTAGTACCCTGCCAGTACGATTTGACAGCACATCATGCAATAGCCCAGATCAATGATGATTGGGAGTTTTAAGCTCTAAAGTCAGTCCTTTTTATCCTTTTTTGGAATTGGGTCATAGCCATGCCCGCCCCAAGGATGACACTTACTAAATCTTTTTATGCCTAGCCAAATGCCTTTGAGTGGCCCCCATTCTTGAATGGCTTCTACAGTGTATGCCGAACAAGTAGGCTGAAAACGACAGTTGGCCCCTAAAAGAGGCGAGATCGCATATTGATATACACGAATTGGGAAAATGAATATGGTCTTAATGACCTGTTTCATTATTTAAAGTCTTTATAAAGCATACTTGCTTGTATGCCTTCGTTGTTTTGGTATTTACCATTCTTATAGGTGTCAAAGTCACCTTCTATCGTGTGGTAAAAAATTTGACATATATCAACCCCAGCATAGATTCTGATGGGCTGAACACAAAAGATCTCGAGCGTCCAAAAGCCGTTGAAGCCAACATCGCCAAACCCTGCTGTCACGTGAATGAAAAGCCCCAGTCTTCCAATGGAAGAACGACCTTCAAGCATCGGAACGAATTTGGATGTTTCTGTTTTTTCAACCGTTCTGCCTAAGTATAGCTTGCCAGTTTCCAGTAACAAACCTTCTTCAGGAATAGTCAATGGGTCAACTGGGTTGGGTTGTTTCATGTCCAATACTGGATTTGAATAGACCATCAGCTCATTATGAAGCTTCAGATTATAGCTGTTTGGGTTAACTTGTGACTCGTTGAAAGGCTCAATATTGATGCCTTTACCCATTTCACGCTGGATTTCTTTACCTGATAAAATCATATGCTTAGTCTATTGAGTAGGACATTTCGCCCCCTTTTTCATCCTTAATTTGTACACCTACCTCTTTGAGGTCATCTCTGATTTTATCGGAAAGGGCATAGTTCTTAGAGAACTTCGCTTGCTTTCTCAATTCAATTAAAACGTCCATCACGCCACCTAATACTTCAGCGTCTTGTCCGCCAACAACTTCATTTCTTAAACCTAAGACATCAGAAATGACACCTCTAAAATGCTTAATGGTCTCATCAAAGATGGCCTTGTCAATAACGGCTAAGTCCGAAGGGTTTTGATAGAAACTATTGATTCGGCTACTTACCTCAAAAAGAGAGGCAATTGCTTTCGCAGTATTGAAATCATCGCTCAGGTCTGTCAAAACCTTTTCTATTATTCCTTTAAATTCGGCTGACTTGGTTTGATCTACATTACCTGAGCCTGCCGCTGGAAGTTTTTCGATAAGATTGACGCTCGCCATCAAACGCTTGTAGCCTTTTTCGGCCGCCTGGAGCGCTTCATTCGAGAAGTCTAGGGTACTGGCATAGTGACTCATCAACATGAAGAAACGAACCGTCATGGCGCTATAGCCGCGGTCTAACAGTTTGTGATTGCCCGTTAGTAATTCTTCAGGGGTAAAGCCATTGCCTTCACTCTTGGCCATCTTTCGGCCGTTGACCGTAAGCATGTTGCCGTGAATCCAATATTTAGCACCTCCGTGACCACTGCATCCTTTGTTCTGAGCTATTTCGGCTTCATGGTGTGGAAATTTAAGATCCATTCCACCACCGTGTATATCAAAATCGAGCCCTAAGTATTTGGTACTCATCGCTGAGCACTCAAGATGCCAGCCGGGGAATCCTTCGCCCCAAGGGGAAGACCATTTCATTAAATGCCCACTTTGAGCCTTTTTCCAAAGGGCAAAATCGAGCTGGTTTTTCTTTTGATCCTGACCCGTTAACTCACGTGTATTGGACATCATGTCCTCTACGTTTCTACCAGAGAGTTCACCGTAAGGCTGATCTTCATTGTATTTCTTTACATCGAAGTAAACTGAGCCATCAACCTCATAAGCATATCCATTGGAAATGATTTTTTGAATAAATTCTATTTGTTCAATGATGTGACCCGTTGCGGTCGGCTCTATTGAAGGGGGGAGCAGGTTAAAAAGTTGCATTACATCATGAAAGCCATTCGTGTACTTCTGTACTACTTCCATAGGTTCGAGCTGGTCAAGCCTAGCTTTTTTGGCAATCTTATCTTCACCCTCGTCTGCATCGCCAACTAGATGCCCAACATCGGTGATGTTTCGGACATAGCGGACTTTGTATCCCAAATAGGTCAAATACCGGTACACGATATCGAACGAGGAGAAGGTTCTCACATTCCCCAAATGCACATCGCTATAAACAGTAGGGCCACAAACGTACATACCCACTTTTCCTTCAGAGAGCGGCTCAAACTGCTCTTTTTGTTTGGTTAAGTTGTTCTGGACGCTTAAAGGGTACTGTTTGTAAAGGCTCATTAAAGCTTGTTATTGATATATGCTAAGAATTCGTTTCTAGTTTTCTCTTCCTTAAACTTACCGCTATACTCGACAGTCACAGTGGAAGAAGATTGATCTGATGCTCCTCTAGAGCTTACGCACATATGTTCTGCATCAATAAATACCGCAACGTGCTCTGAATTGAGTGATTTTTTCAACTCATTCAATATTTGAAGTGACAGACGTTCTTGAACTTGTGGTCGTCTCGCGTAGTAATCGACAATCCTGTTGATTTTCGATAGTCCGATGACTTTTTCATTCGGTATGTAGGCTACATGTGCCTTACCAACGATCGGCAAGAAATGATGCTCACAGTTAGAGTAAAGGGTAATGTCCTTTTCTACCAACATTTCCTTGTATTGATACTTATTTTCAAAAGTTGACATGGAAGGTTTGTTCTTCTCATTCAATCCTTTGAATAGCTCGTTGACGTAAAGTTTTGCAACTCGTTTTGGAGTTCCTTGTAACGAGTCATCCGTTAAGTCCAAGCCTAAGGTATGCATGATCTTTTCGAAGTAACCCTGAATGAGTTCGATCTTCTCTGTGTCAGAAAGGTCAAACGCATCAGCGCGTAAAGGTGTGGCAATTGAAGACATAATGTGCGCATCGCCCATTTCTTCAATTTCTTTCAACAATTCTTCTGATCTCTTATCTGTTTTATTATCCATTCGAATGGTCTTCTTGTGGTATCAGTCTTTGTACTCTCTTAAGGCATAAAAGTTTGGCAAAAGTACTATTAATTCAACTCTAATAGAAACGCCGGACAGGTAAACAATCTACAGAATGTATACGTTCAGATCTTCGGTCTGTAGATGGCGGGTCATGAAGTTTATTTTTAGTTTAATGGCCTATCAATTCGAAGTTTTACCTAATATTATTCTATGAACGCGTACAACCTCATTATAGCGTTGTCTTGTGTGATCATCTTTTCACACATTTTCAACTTTATTTCCAAACGTACTAAGGTACCTAGTGTCATTCTGCTCATCTTATTAGGGGTTGGGATCAAGCTAGTTATGGACTATAACAACTATAATCAAGATGCTTTAATATTTAGTACACTCGAGGTTTTAGGCATTGTAGGGTTGATAATGATTGTTTTAGAAGCTGCAATTGATCTAGAACTTTCAAAAGAAAAGTGGCCGATCATATGGAAATCGTTCTTGGTGGCACTACTGTCTCTGATGGTTTGCGCGTTTGCCATATCCTTTATCATCAATCAAGTTTTTCAAGAGGACCCAATCATCTCATTAGTTTATGCCATTCCTCTCTCGATCATGAGTAGTGCGATAGTAATCCCAAGCGTCAATGGACTCTTTGACCACAAGAAGGAATTCATGATTTACGAGAGTACTTTCTCTGATATACTCGGGATCATGTTCTTTTACTTTCTAATTGAGAATATAGGTGCTGAAAATACTGGTACTGTAGTGTACAGTATCATTGGAAACATTGTCATTACTATAGTAGTCTCTGTAGCCATAAGTTATGCATTGGTACTGCTATTTCAACGCCTAGTAGGTGATGTCAAGCTGTTCATGTTGATTGCCGTTTTGATCTTGCTCTACGCGATTGGTAAACAATTGCACCTTTCTTCATTGGTAATTATTTTGGTGTTTGGCATACTTTTAAACAATACGCATCTCTTTTTCTTTGGAAAGATCAAGTCTTGGATCGACTCAAAGATGATCGGTAGTATTCTCAAAGATTTACACTTGGTCACTAGAGAATCTGCCTTTGTTGTCCGTACGTTTTTCTTTGTAGTTTTCGGAACTACGATTGACTTCCGTGCGCTACTAGACCTTGAAATAGTTGGGGTGAGTTTGATGATTGTTGCAGTATTCTATGTCTCAAGATTCTTGTTATTGAAATTATTCTTCTTTAAGAAGAGTGTACTACCTGAGTTGCTTATTACACCTCGAGGCTTAATTACAGTACTCTTGTTCTTCTCAATTCCTGCAGAACTGGCGTCAGATACCTTTAACTCTGATATCATTTTGATTACAATACTTGCCACGAGCATCATTATGACATGGGGCTTGATCCGTTACAGTAATGTACATCCTCCAAAGGAAGCAGAAGAAGTGATTGCGGATGCTCTACAGCAAACGGGGGAGGCCGGAGAAGTATCTTATTTTGTTTCTCGCATGAGTGACGAGACGAAGGCTAGAGGTGATTCAAAAGCTTCAGAAGAGGTGCTCAATGATGAAGAATTGGAAGAAGAGACCGAATTATCCTCATCTGAGGCAGAAAAGAAGCCAGAAGATCAATAGGGGTCTACATTTATAACTACTTCTACGGAAGCGAATTCTTTCTTTTTCAGAAGCTCCATTTGTGCGGACTTAATGATGTCTTTTACAGCTTCGATCTTGTATTTTCGCTCAATTTTCAGATAAACTTCCATCAAGTATTTGTCTCTAATCTTATTGATTAAAGGTTCTTGTGGCCCGAGCACTCTTTTTTGACCTAGGTCTTCTTTCAAAATGTTGGCTAGGAAATGTGCAGTCTCATTGGTCAACTTTTTATCCTTACTTCTGATCAACAAGAAGATCATACGAGTGAACGGAGGGTAGTCATACTTTTCTCTTTCGAACATCTCTCCTTGATAAAAAGTAAGGAATTGATGGTTCTGAATAAGTTTTAGAATGCCCTGATCAGGATCGCGTGTTTGGACAATGACTTTACCTCTGACGTCTCTTCTTCCTGCACGTCCGCTCACTTGCGTTGTCAATTGGAAGGTGCGTTCTAAAGAACGAAAATCAGGGAAATTGATCATGCGATCAATGTCAAAGACACCAACTAAGCTCACTCTGTCGAAATCAAGCCCTTTACTGACCATTTGTGTTCCTACAAGGATGTCGATGTTGCCCTTTTCAAAATCATGGATGATGTTTTGATAGGCATATTTAGCTCGTGTTGTTTCAAGGTCCATCCGCTGAATCCTTGCTTCAGGTAGAATCAGTTTTAACTCTTCTTCTATTTTTTCCGTACCAATTCCTACTGTATGTATTCGTGTTCCGCCACAGGCAGGGCAGACCAATGGAACCAGTTGTTTGTGTCCACAATAGTGGCAATTTAGTTGGTTCTTATATTGATGATAGGTCAGACTAACGGCACAGCGAGGGCATTCTGGAATATATCCACAGTCTTCGCAGGTTAGGTAATTTGAGAAGCCTCTTCTGTTTTGAAAAATTATGGCTTGCTCTCCTTTTTCCAAAACCTCTTTCAAGGCTTCTATTAAGACAGAAGTAAACTCGCCAATAGCTGACTTTTTCTTCTTTTCGCTTCTAATATCTGCAATTTGAATATCAGGAAGTTCAGCGTCATGAAAGCGACTATTTAATTCTACCAATCCATACTTACCTTGAAGGGCATTGGTATAGGATTCCAAGGAAGGAGTAGCCGATCCTAATAACGTCTTACCTTGGTGTAGGTGCGCTAAGTATACCGCGACATCTCTGGCGTGATATCTTGGTGCTGGGTCGAATTGCTTGTAAGAGTTCTCATGACTCTCGTCCACTATAATAAGCCCTAATTGCTTGAATGGCAGAAAAATGGCACTTCGAACCCCGATGATAAAGTCAAAGCGACCTTCTAACAGTCCATGCCATACTTCTACGCGTTCGTTGTCTGAAAACTTAGAATGATAGATGCCCATGCGATGACCAAATACAACTTGAAGCCGGTTAACAATCTGAGCTGTTAAAGCAATCTCCGGGAGAAGATAAAGCACTTGACTTCCTGTGTCAAGTGCATCTTGAATCAAGCTTACATAGACTTCTGTTTTGCCACTACCTGTTATGCCATGGAGTAGTGTGGTTGGCTTTGTTTGAAAATGGGTTAAGATTTCGTCTTTGGCAGCTTCTTGAATGTCCGTTAGGTTTACTTCTTTGAGTGTTTGTTCGTCAGATTCTCCGAAGCGCGAGATAATTACTTCAAAACTCTGGAATACTTGATTTTTAATCAGTGTATTCAGAGATGAAGGTGAAAGGTCTCCTTCCGAAAACAAGGCTTTATTAACTCCCTGTTCATTTTTTTCTGGAAACTGATAAATCGGAACTTCCTGTAAGTATCGAAGAAGGATATCAGACTGCTTTGGTTTCTTTTCAAGTTCTTTGAAGAGGTTCTGAATATGCTCTTCCGACTCTAAGAAGTCTGGATTTAAACGAACTCTTTTAACCTTTTTTGGTTTGTAGCGCTCTTTTACCTCTTCATAAATGATGATTAACTCCTTTTGCACCAAAGACTTGATGTATTTGTAGGCGCTTTTTAGGCCAATGGAATCTGCAGCTTCTCTATACGTAAGTGAATCACTTTTTTCTAAGGCAGTCAGTAAAATTAGCTCTCTGTCATCTAAGGGGTATTGGGTTTCATTCCAGTCACGTTCTGGGTGCAATTGAATCTTTGATTCACTACTGAGCTTTAAACCAGAGGGTAAGGCAGCATTCAAAACTTCCCCCAGCGTACACATGTAGTAGGCGGCCATCCATTTCATTAATTCAGTCTGTTGAGGAGTGACTACGGGTTCTGCATCCAATACATCTAGAATAGGTTTGGCTACGTAAATTTCTGGAGCCTTTTGATGAATGTTATCAATAATACCTGTGACAACTTTTTGTCGACCAAACTGCACGATCACTCGTATTCCTGGCTGAAGAAGTTCGATGAACTCTTCGGGGATCCGATAGGTAAACAATTGAGGAATAGGTAGGGGCAATGCTACATCTGCGAAGTAAACTTCGGCACCGTCTGCTGCTTCAATATTAAGTTGTAGTTCCCCCAAAAAGTCTTTGTGCTATAGAGTTTGAAAGTAAGCGTAATTCGACTGAAAGTGAACAGGAAGATGAAATAATTCTAGAACAAAAGACTCCTAGCTTTTCCCTAACTGTTTAAAAATGTCATTGGCATTGTTGACAGGTAACTGACAGGCCTTGTTATAGCATAAATAGAAAGTTGATTCCTTATTAATGAGCAGACGACCTTCTAATAAAGCTAGGCCTGATGAATCACTACTCTTTTTACCGACAAGCACTTTATTTGGGATGAATTGTTCATTGATTTTATGCATGTCATCAATGGGTTCATTACTGACTATGGCAATTTCGGCAGTAGGATAAGTTCTTTGACTATAAAAGGAAGCCCAATGCCCTAAATCCTGTGGAGCCATTGTAACAACTCTGTCAATTCTTTGAAGCATCACGTTTGCCTTTGCTGTATACTCTTCAATATCCAGTAACATACCTAAGTGGTATAGATTCGTAGCCATCATTGCATTAGAAGAAGGAATCACATTATCAAAGATTTCTTTCTTTCTCGCGATCAAGGCCTCAGCAGTGTTTGAGGTAAAGTAAAAGAGCTCTTCATCTTTATCGAAGAATTCACTTAACGTGGTTTCTGTTAAAGCCTTGGCATGGTCAAGCCACACTTCGTCAAATGTGACTTCGTACAAGGCAATGAATGCCTTTATAACAGCAGCATAATCTTCTAAATAGGCATCTATTGTCGCTTTATTGTCTTTATAGTTCCTTTTTAGGTGACCGTTCTCATGGACATGGTCAAGGATGAACTGGGCATTTTTTAAGGCAAGTGTCAGAAATTTCTCTTCTCCAAAAACGGTAAAGGCATCGCAAAGTCCTTTTAGCATAAGTCCGTTCCAGCCGGTCAATATCTTATCGTCAAGTCCTGGTCTAATGCGTTTGGCCCTTTCTTGAAGCAGTTTGATGTTGGTTGATTTGATGATGCCCTCTAATTCGTCTAACTCAAGGTTATGGCGCTCTGCAAAATCACTGTTGTTGTCGCTCTTAAAGGGGATATTCTTCTGTGGTTCCCAGTTACCAGATGTAATGTTGTAAAAGTCCATCATCAGGTCAGCATCTGGTCCAAGAATGGTTTTGAATTCGGATTCAGTCCACAAGTAGAACTTGCCTTCTTCACCTTCGCTGTCTGCGTCAAGGGCTGAATAGAACCCGTTTTCTGGACTCTTCATTTCACGCGCTAACCAATCAATGGTTTGATAAACTGTCTGTTGGTACAATGGGTGCTTGAATACTTGATAAGCTTCGGAATATAGGCTCACTAATTGGCCATTGTCATAGAGCATCTTCTCGAAGTGCGGAACAAACCAATCCATGTCTGTAGAATAGCGAGTGAATCCGCCCCCGACTTGATCATAAAGACCACCCCAAGCCATATGGTTGAGGGTTCTTTCTACATGATCAAGAGATTCCTGGTTTTGGTTGATGACGCCCTCTCTTAGTAGAAACCCGTAAGTAACAGGCATAGGAAACTTCGGGGCTCTGTTATTTCCTCCTTTGTTCAAGTCGAAGTTTTCGGCAAACTTCTTCGCCATTTCATGAAGCTTCTCTTTCGTGAATTGACTGCTAGTTGATTCTAGTCCATATTTTTCAACTTCACTTCGCCCTATAGTTTGCATAAAACCTTCAGCTGATTTTTCTAGCTCTTTCCTTTGCTCTTTAAAAACCTTACCGATTTGGTTGCATAGCTGAGCCCAGCCTTGTGGTGGAAAGTAAGTTCCCCCATAAAAAGGACGCTGGTCTGGTAATAAGAATGCGTTTAACGGCCAGCCACCCTGAAGCCCCATCGCATGTACGGCATCCATGTACACTTGATCTACATCTGGCCTTTCTTCTCTGTCTACTTTTATGCAGACAAAGTGCTCATTCATAATAGCTGCCATGTCTTCATTTTCGAAGCTCTCGCGCTCCATTACATGGCACCAGTGGCAGGCAGAATAGCCGATGCTCACGATAATAGGCTTGTCTTCTTTTTTTGCTTTTTCTAATGCTTCCTTCCCCCAAGGAAACCAATCCACAGGATTATGCGCATGTTGTTGGAGGTAAGGAGAAGATGCTTTTGCGAGCCTATTTGTGAATTTGTTATTGGACATTCTAATTTATTTGAGCTTTGACCTGATTGATTTCTTGTTCAACATCCAAGCGGTCTTTTAAGTTTAGAAGCTTTTCTAAAGTTTGGTGAAGAAATCTTTGGTGTTTTTCGACCTTCGTATTAAAGGGTTTGTGGCTGAGCGATCGGCTTACTTTGTCCCATTCATTGAGTGTTTTTCTAGTGTTTCCTGTACAGAAAGTTTTAGTGAAAACATCCCAGATGTAATCAATAGCTTGTTCGTTGGGGTGAATTAAATCTTTTTCATAGAAGCGATAATCTCGGAGATCGTCTAGCATGATCTCATAAGAAGGGAAGTAGTTCACGTTCTCTGCCATATCTGACAGGTAGTGACAGGCCAATTTTAGTACTGATTTACTAGCGGCATTGAGGCTGAGTGTTTCTTTGGTATGCCGAACAGGACTAACGGTCAGGACTATTTGTAAATCTGGATTAATCTCTTGCAAACTCTCTTTCATTCCCATAAAAGCTGTCAAGATCTCTTCATAGCCAAGGAGATACTTGTTAAAGTGCTTCTGGGGTTGCTTGTGACAATTGGCCACTAACATTTGACTGTTCTTGGCTTGATAGGCCCAAGCAGTGCCGAAGGTTAAGAACAGGACTTTCGTTTTTGTTAACTGCTTTCGTGTTTGCGCTAGTTGATCTTGAATCATTTTTAGAAGCCCACTTTTAGTTTCGCTTCTATATGATGAGTGAAACTTGTAGTTATAATAGAGTCCATCTCTTTCAAGTATAGCGTCTTCAATAATCGCTATAGGTTCCATTGCCAAACTGATTAACTCGAAAATAGAGAGTGGGTTGAAAATAGTACCGAAAGGATTGACTTGGGTTTTGAATTTGTTCGAAACCAGTTTTTGGCCAATTTCTTCGGCAAAGCAAGATCCGAGGGTCATTAGCTGATCTTGATGACTTATGGAAAATGGTAAATGGATATTGTCGATTTCAGTCCGAAACATGATCAAAGATAATCTATCTTTTTTGCTTAGAAACGTAAGTGAAATCTTGAAAGGACATGGATGACGTAAACTATGGAATCGGTTGCCTGAGTTTAGATTGAAAACAAACGTTTGTTATTTGGAAACTCTTGTATTTAAGCGAGTTATAGGCTTAATAGGAGTGCAAACGTTTCACCATATTTTCAACTTATTTTTTGTCAAGCATTAGGATTGGGTCAATCTTTGTTAAGTAAATATTTTTTATATGAGCATTAAGAAGCAATACTTAAAAACAAAGCCAGAGGCTAACGTAACTTTTCAATTAGGTGCTGAAGTAGTATCTGAGGCAAAAAAGGTAGCTATAGTTGGTGAATTCAACGATTGGGATGAGTCTGCAATCGAAATGAAGAAATTGAAGTCAGGTGCTTTCAAAGCGACCGTTAAACTGGAAACAGGTAAAGAGTATCAGTTTAGATACTTGATCGATGGTCAAACTTGGGAGAATGATTGGGAAGCGGACAAATATGTTCCTAACAACGTCACTTTTGAGGAAAACTCAGTAGTAGCTGTTTAAGCTTCTTTAAAAATCCATAGGTGGTTCTCATTGAGAGCTCTAAAGCGGTCATTGCCTTGATGACCGCTTTTTCATTTTTTAGGCATAAAAAAAGCCAATCTTGCGAACGGCTTACAACCAATATTTAACCCTGATGTGTAGTCCCTAATGTTACTGGGATACTCTGTAGTATTGTTTGTTTCCAAGGCTACTTAAATATTCTGCTTGGTTAACTAATTTTCTTATTTCACTATCATTGTCAGGGTTGCCCTGAGCGATTAAATTATTGGCATTGTCGAAGATACTGATCTCAATTGCCTCATCTTCCATCTCTAATACTATTGATTCTTCTAGAGATAGCTCTTCTTCAGCATAAAACTGATTGATTTCTGAGATGAACTCCATTTCTAGCATTGAGACTTCTCTAATATCAAGTTCGTTCGACTTTACGTGGCTTGCTTGTAGAAGTGTGACTGCTGCTAGCATGATTCCGATTACTGCACTGAGGTTTCGAACGTTTGAGCGGCTGTTGTTTTTTGCTTGGTTGACTATTGGGCTTTTCATAATTGTTGTTTTTACTGACCAGTCAATTAATTGCAATGCGTGTGCCAATAATTGTAAAATATTGGTAATTAGGTAATTGTGATTTTTTTATCGAAAGTGAACGAATGAATATGTACTAAAATCGTACAGTCTTTGACTGTTTGTGGTACACAAAAAAGGCACATCAGTGCTGATGTGCCTTGTGCTCATAATTATTAATCAATTTGTAGTCTTCCTGTTGCCTAGTTAAGCACTGACCGCTTGACTTTTTATAAAGCTTAAGTCAATACCAATCTCAATTGCAATATCCCCCAACGTATCCACTATGATTTGATTTC
>Ga0209335_10000519_pt1 | contig 46565 bp, 64 predicted proteins | sample COG_09_FD_184753 | JGI IMG/M metagenome (GOLD analysis project Ga0209335, IMG submission 184753) | Pelagic Microbial community sample from North Sea - COGITO 998_met_09 (SPAdes) (version 2) | ecosystem: Environmental > Aquatic > Marine > Neritic zone/Coastal water | place: Helgoland, sampling...
CTTGCTATTAATTTAGCTGTTAGTGCAATCTCTGATTTACTTGCCCCTGACCCAGCCACAGATAAGTCGGCTCCAGCAGCTTACCTATTTAGTGGATCAGAGCAGAATATAGTAGAAGGAGACCCAGTACCAATTCTGTATGGCCAATTAGAAATACCAGGCAGGCCAATAAGTTTTTCGGTAACTAATAGTTCTGCAAGTCAGAGTACAAGCAGAGATTTTAGTACTTCCATAATTAATGCCGACGGTAGCATAGAGATAGTAGGACAATAATATGAGTTCAAGAGACCAAAAAATAGCAGATAAAAATTCGGGCACTATTGCTACTACCTTTCAGAAAGATAGAAGTCAAATAGTTAATATTACGGATCTATTATCAGAAGGGCCTATTGAAGGGCTTGTAAATGGTAATGCTTCAATAAAACTGAATAAAGATCCTATAGTAGAGGGGGTAGTAGGTACTTATAAAGCATCCACTAAAATTCTAGAAGCTATACAAGGAAGCGATCAAATTATTATTGATCCGTATTTGGATGATCCTACCAGTACTATAGATACTTTTGCTCGCACAGCCATTTTTATTAATATATTTAACGTCTATAGGAACTCAGTTACTATAGGAACTCCCTACGTTATAAAGGAAGGCTCTCTTACTTTTGTGGAGATTCCTCTTACTAGCGCAGATAATTCTTTTGATAGTTCTTGGATGGACTATAGTGCACTTACCGGAACTCCGGGTTTTAGAAATACATATAAATCTAGACTAGCAGCAGGTGGAGAATCTATACAAGGAAGACTAGATATTCTAACAACTTCTTCTGCTAAATTTAGAGTTTACGGTACAAACTCGCCCCAAGCTTTAAGCTTTGTAGAAGAGAATGCAGATAGTATTAATTTGGAATTAGATTGGTTTGTTATTGCCTCCGAAACAGCCGATCCTAGCATCTTTAATTTAGCATTTCCTTGGCTTCCCCCTACAGGTAACTATTCTGACCTAGGGATTGCTGGAGCTATACCTATAAATGCCAATGGTCAAAATGGGGTTATAGCTGGATCTAAGTATAAAAGCGTTTCAACAGAGTTTAGGATAGGAACATTAGAACAAAAGCCTGTTGTTAATTTTGGAAATACTACGGGGGTAAGTTTTGCCGCAGGACCTAGTTTTACAGTAAACCCTCTAGAATATTGGGATGCAAAAAGTAAAGAATATAAAGATCTTGTAGCAGAAGGAGGAGATACTTCTGGGTTAACTATTGGACAAGTGCGTCCAGTACGCTATAAGGGTACTTCTCCCACAGGGTTTGGATTAACCTATGAACAGGCGTCTCAAGTAGATGAGATAAGATTTGTTTTTAATTATAGCGGATTATTTACTCAAGGCAATGAAGACGGTAAAATGCATGAAACTGGGGCTTTCTATAATGTAAAATTAAAAATTTTTAGAGGTGCAGAAGAGACGGAAGTCAATATATATGGCCCCACTAATAACAGACTAGGACATAAAGCAAAAATAAAAGGGCAATTTCTACAGGAAGAAAGAATTTGGCTAGAGCCTTTTAAACCTTTTAGTGATTTTGAACTTATTATTGAGAGAGTAACTCGACAGGAGGGTCAGTCTGTAAGACCTGACGGATCTGATAGAAATCATAAAAAATCTACTATGGTAGCTTCCTCTGCGATTAGTTCTATAAATTCGGTTATCAAAGAACCTTTAAGCTACCCGTATAGTGCTTATGCTAATATACAATTTGATAGCTCTGAGTTTTCAAGCCCTCCTATACGTACTTATGAATTAAGAGGCATGAAGGTAAAAGTACCATCCAACTATAGAACTAGAGAAGAAACTGGTAGTATATCTGCGGAGTACTCGGGGTTATGGGACGGTTCTTTTCGCCCAGAATTGGTTTATACAAATAATCCTGCGTGGGTATTTTATGATATTGTAACTAATAATAGATACGGTCTTGGAGATTGGATAAAAGATATCGATATTGATAAATATGCTTTATATAGGATTGGTAAGTACTGCGATAGCTTAGTTCCAGATGGTAAAGGAGGGACAGAGCCTAGATATCAAACAAATATATATCTTACAAAAGCAGCAGATGCGTATAAAGTTCTAAAGGATATAGCTTCTGTTTTCGTAGGGTTAGTTTATTGGATAGATGGTAAAGTTACTGCGGTTGCAGATCAAGCTAGTGATCCTATATATACATTCACGGCAGGTAATGTTATAGAGGGATCCTTCAGTTATACTAGTAGTGGTACTAAAGCTAGGCCTAATCAGATAGTAGTAGGCTGGAATAACCCTGAAAAAGATTATATAATTGAGCCCTTAATTGTAGAAAATAGGGCTGAAATTGTTGAGACTAATAAGCTACTTTCTTCTTATTCTAGTGCGTTTGGAGCAACTTCTGAGGGGCAGGCACAAAGATACGGGCGGTATAAACTATATACTGCTCAGTACCAAACTGAAATTTGCTCATTTCAAACCTCGATTAATGCAGCTTTTTTAAGGCCTGGAGATATAGTTCAAGTACAGGATCAGGCAAGAAATCAAGTCTCTAGTAGTGGTCGAGTAAAGTCGTCTTCCAGAATTGCTGTTGAACTAGATAGACCTATATTATTTGAAGAAGATATAAATTATGCTTTATTTGGGTTAATCAGTACAGGAGGGGCTTTTTTAGCTCAAAAAGAGGCAACTCTAGATGGCATTGACTATACACGAGGAGAATTAATACCTTTAAAATACTACGGAGGAGAAGAGACTGCTATTAATATAGAAGATGACTCTGGCGATATTATAGATATTACATGGTCCCCTCACACTTTTGTAGAAGAAAGAGCTATTGATTATGAAGCAACTACTGGGGGTATACCCGGAGAGTATACTGTTATGGTTTTGGACTCTGAATTTACGGTACCTTTGATACCTTCAAGTGTTTGGGCTTTAAGTAGGCAGAATGGAGAAGGCTCTTACTCTGTAGATTCTCCAAAACTGTATAAAATTTTAGGAATTGTACAGGAAGCCTCAAATAAATACTCAATTACTGCTCTTGAACATTTTAATGAAAAATTTGATAGTGTCGAAAACAACTATAGTGTTTATAAAGAAAATGTGTTTGACCCTCCTATGGAACAAGCAGCGCTAAAAGTGCCTACTCCTAACGCTGTATATGTGTCTCAGTTATCTGATCCTAATACTCGTAAAGATGAGTTTGTATTAGCATGGCTTCCTCCTCTTGGTTTAGATGGAGAAGAATATAAGTACTTATCTGGTTATAAGATTAGTCATACTGTTCCTGGAATGCCTAATCCTATTTTTGTAGATAAAAGTATATCGGCATATCCATTCTCAGGAATAGATGAAGGAATATATAGACTAGGAGTGCAAACTATTAGTAGTTTGGGTACTTCGTCTCCCTTATCTCTTTTGACTTTCGAGGTCGATGATCCATTTAGTTTACAGATATCTAGGCTTCAAGAAGGTATTGGAATAGGAGGACTAGCCACACAAACAACATTTGCGACCGCAGATGGAGTTGCTTTTAAGTTTGACTCAAGTACGGATGTAATTATCAATCCTAATGCAGCTCCTGAAGTGCCGCTGGTAATACCAAATACAGCAAGTCTTGACTTAACTTCTACAGGTATTGAAGATAATGTAACTTATTATGTATTAGCCAAGAGTGCCGGGTTAGTAGACCCTGATGCAGAAAATGACACAGAAAGAAATGCGTCTCTTAAACTAATAGCGTACTATAACTCTTTAGGAAGTTCATATTGGTATGACGTAATAGACACTGCGGGTACTCCAGAAGATAACTTTGCCGGCCCTCTCACAGGTACAGTTAGTATAGCTTCACGATCTTCAATTATTAGGGGGACTAATACCACTTTTCTTACAGATTTAGCTGTGCGTAACAAGATTCGAGTTAGTAATACAGACGGGTCTTATGTAATAGGGACAGTAATTGCAGTAGTAACTGATACTTTTGCTGTTATTGATGCTACAAGTGATATTAGCTTTACGGATAGGACGATATATAAGTCTTCTTTGAATTTTCTTCTTGAAGAAGACACAGTTATTGCAAGCATTAGAAGATCCTCATTAACTAATTCTTTTAGTACTGTTAATTTTTTAACAACCGATCCTGTAGGAAGTAAACAGTATCAAGTAGAGGTACAAAAAGTAGGCTCCCCTGTTATAGAATATAATACTGCAGGAACTGCAATTAGTAGCGCTTTTTCTTTAGAAATTGATACTTCTGGGTATGACAATCCTATTGTTAAAGTTACGGGGGACGCTTTTCAATACCTAGACGAATCCGAAGATACTGCAGGCATTGCTGGTGGGACAACAGTAACCCGTAGTTTTACTTTATCAGATCCTGCTTATGATGCTTCTACCCTACAATTTGATGTGGAAGTTATAGACGGAAATGATCCTTTAAATTCAACAAAAAGTCGTGCAAAAACGTATAATGTAACAAAAAATCATGATGCAAGTAGTTTTATAAGACTTGACGATATAAGTGTTACTACTGTAGCTGGTAGTGGTGGTGGCTCTTTAGCGTACAATGATGCTAATGGTGTATTTACTTTTGCCCCCGCCGCTAGCACTGCAGAAGTAAACGATTTAACAGCAGCAGTTACATGGGCGGATGTCCCGGATGCTAATATCACTGAAAGCAGTGTTACTCAACATGAAGCAGCATTATCAATTACTGAAAGTCAGATAAGTGATCTTACGCCTAACTTACAACTAGGAACTACGAGTACAACAGCTTTAGCTGGAGATACTGCTTTATTACAGCTAGGAACTACGAGTACAACAGCTTTAGCTGGAGATACACCTATACTGGCACTGGATAGTATCAGCATTGGCGCTCCTGCAGTAGCTTCAAGCGGAGGCTCCTTAGCGTACAATAATAGTACTGGTGTATTTACTTTTACTCCTGCTGACATAGGTAGTGCAGGCGTAGACTTAACTGCATTTAGTGTTACTACTGCAACAGCTTCAAGCGGAGGCTCCTTAGCGTACAATAATAGTACTGGTGTATTTACTTTTACTCCTGCTGACTTAAGTAGTGCAGGAGGAGGCATAGAGTTAACTGCATTTAGTGTTCAGACTCAAGCTGCTAGCGCGTCAGGTGCCTTAGCATACAATAATAGTAATGGTGTATTTAGTTTTACTCCTCCTGACTTAAGTAGTTATTTAACGTCTGAAACATTTACATCTTTATTACAGGATACTACTCCTCAACTTGGAGGACTTCTTGACTTAAATGGAAATGCATTAGAAGATACAAATTGTACGTTCTCTATGGATGATGACACCACAGTAGCTAATAGGCCTACTATCACTCTTAATTCTGAGTTAGATATATATAATGTTTTAAATAATGGGGGCACGGCCAATGCGGGAAATCCAGCAAACTTCTTTATACACGATGGAGCGGTTACACCTAGTTTTCTCAATTGGAAGTTAAAAGTTAGTCATGAAGGCGACCTAGATACTGTGGGAGACATTAGAGGCAAGGGCAATGTTATAGCATACTATACATCTGATCAAACTTTAAAGACAGATATAACACCCATTCAAAATTCTTTAGATAAAGTAAATACATTAAGAGGAGTTGATTTCAACTGGATAGACTCCGTAATAGACTCTAAGGGTGGGGAAGATGGATACTTTGTACGCAAAAAAGATGTAGGTGTAATTGCTCAAGAGGTGAAAGCAGTGATACCAGAAGCTGTAGCTACTAAAAAAGACGGAACTCTGGGGGTGCGATATGAAGCACTAATACCTTTATTAATTGAAGCAATAAAAGAACTAAAAGCAAGAGTAGAGGAACTAGAAAATGGCAATATTACCAAAAACTAATTTATCCTTAGCTAATTTACATTTAATAGTGGGAGGAGTATCAGGTACTACGGTTAGTTTGAACGATCCTGATATAAGAAATGCTTTATCAAGCCCCGATTATTTCTATGCAGGAGGCGCTTTAACGGCAGCAGCTACTACTGATATTTTTAATAACTGGCAAAGATTTTCTCATAATACTAGTGGGAACTTCCCCGCGAGTACAGTAGAAACTGGTAATAATAATTGGACAAAAGACTCTGATAATGTAGGGATAAAGTGTGTACTTAATAGTAATACTTATGTAGGTTTTGTATCCCCTTCTTCGCAAGCTCAAGACAATTTTTTCATGCAAGCAGAAGTAACAACGGTGGGTGATAATGATGTATTATCAATAGTAGTTGCATATTTTAAAGATACTGCAGGGGATTATGGAACTGTAGGTAATGAATATACTATTAGTGCGATAAGAATGCAAAATCTTTTAGGGGGGGCGCAAGCTTCATGGTCTCTAATGTATAATTATTTTCAGTCTGATAACGCAACTTTGAAAACATCTGTAGATCCTAATAAAATAGTTTTACAAAACAGTAATGCCAACTGGAATACTTTCTCACCTTTACCTGGTACTGTGATTCAAGTTATTAGAGAGGGCGATACTATACGCTGTAAATCAACCGATGCTGGAAGTACTACGCTTAAAGATGAGCTTGTGTACACTTTATCGGGCGTTGCAGCAAAATTTTCAGGGCCACAGCAATATGGATTTGGTACTTTATCACAACCCGCGCTATTTGATAATATTATAATAGCAGAAACTGAAGCTGCGGCGGCGGGTTTTAACATGGGTATTAATGGTACTGCTGGAAGTCCGACAGCGCTTGGTAGATATAGGAACGGTACTTACTAAAAAAAGAGGGGCTATTGCCCCCCTAGTTTTTTACTGCTTTACAACTTCAACTGGTGCTTCTGCAGTAGGTGGTGGTTTTGGATTAGCAATCTCATCACGCAACATTTGCATAAAGCCATTATTAGCTACCTCTACTTGAGTAACCTCAAACTTAAGCCTGCCAAGTTTCTGCTGCAGATCTTGTAGTTGAGACACATAAAACTTAGCTAGCTCTGTTAAACTATCAATGTCGTGAGGTGTTCCATCAATATTAATTGATTGTACTTCATTTGGATCTTTTACTTCTTCTGTCATTTTTTGTTTCCTTATTTAAAAATGTCTTGCCAATTACCCGTGGTGCTTGCTCTAGAGTACTCAGTTGCCCTATTTTCGAAAAAATTAGCGTGCTCTACTCCATTTAGCATATAATCTAGCCAAGGAAGCGGGTTGTCCTTACTTGAAAAGATTTTTTTCATACCGAGACCCAGGAGTCTACGATCTGCAATATACCGAATATAGTCTTTTACTTCTTGCGGTGTAAGTCCTGGAACTATAGCTCCCTCAAAGCATAGATCAATAAAAGCATCCTCCAAATCTACAGTTCGTTCTGCCGCACAATAGATTTCATATTTTAGATCATCATTCCATAGCTCTGGGTTTTCTTGAATAAAAGTACGGAAAAGTTGAGACATGCCTTCAACATGAAGAGTTTCATCTCGAATTGACCATGTAACGATTTGTCCCATACCTTTCATTAGGTTATGACGAGGAAAGTTCAATAATATAGCAAAACTACTAAATAGTTGAACTCCTTCGGTGAATCCAGAGTAAATAGCCATAGTCTTAGCTATATTGACATTAGTATCCATTCCGAAATTATTTAAGTATTCGTGCTTATCAAGCATTTCTTTATGCTCAAAAAACTTTTGGTACTCATCATCCCCAAAGCCTAAAGTCTCTAAGAGTAGAGAGTAGGCTTCTTGATGCACTGCCTCCATAGCAGCGAATGCACTTAACATCATGCGTACTTCAGGTTGCTTAAATGTTGGTAAATAATGCGTTGCATATCCACAACAAACATCTACGTCTGCCTGAGTAAAAAATCTAAAAATTTGATTAATTAATCGCCGGCTCTCTGGAGCTAGCTTTTCTCTATAATCTTTTAAATCATCTGCTAAATTAACTTCGTCAGGAAGCCAATGCATATGCTGCTGAGTCTTATAATGCTCAAAAGCCCATGGATAATTAAAAGGCTTATAGTATGATCTTTCTTCTAGTAAACTCATCTTTTTCTCTCCTACCAATTGTGTACTACGTTTGCCATGATGAAAAAACAGGTCATAAAATTTATACCTACAATAGCACTTCTTAATACTGCTACTATATTATCGTACTCTGCTGTTTTTTCATCTGAGAAACTACCTATTGTATATTTCCAAATTATCCAGTACTTACCCTTCACAGGCCAAGCAACCTTCATCATCTAAACTATCAAAAATATACTTTCGAAGTGCTTCGTCAGATACATTTTCGGCTCTTTTATACGCTTCACTTCGTAAGTAATAAAGTGTTTTTACTTTTTTCTTCCATGCCATCATATGAACGGCATGAAGCTCTTGTTTTGACACGTTGGCTGGAAAAAATACATTTAAAGATTGACTTTGACATATAAACTCTTGTCTGTCTCCCGCCATTTCAATAACCCATTTTTGATCAATTTCAACGGCTGTTTTAAATACATCCTTAGTCCAATCATCTAAAAAATCTAAATGTTGAACTGATCCACTGTTTGTAATTATACTTTTCCAAACTTCGTCCGTATCTTGCCCGAGATCTTGAAGAATATTTTCAAGATATTCGTTTTTAAGTAAGCTACTACCACTTTTAGTCTTCTGAGTAAAAGCGTTAGCACGATAAGGCTCAATTGAAGGAGATGTGTTGCCACAAATAATACTGCTAGAGGCATTAGGAGCAACGGCCATAAGATGTGCATTACGCACTCCATAGCCTCGTCCATCAGGACACTCTCCTCGCTCGATAGCAAGCTGTTGAGTTTCACGTACTGCTTCCTCCTTAATTCTCTTAAACATAATCATGTTCCTGCCCTTTGCCATCGGACTCTCAAAAGGAATATTCTGACGCTGTAAATACGCATGAAACCCCATGGCCCCAAGACCTACACTTCTTTCCTGTGTAGCACTGTATACAGCTCTTGATAACTGATCAGGGGCTGTTTCAATAAAGAAGGTTAGTACATTATCCAACATTCTTACTAGATCAGGAATAAATTGGGTATTATTTTTCCACTCATCAAACTCTTCCAAATTTACACTTGATAGACAGCACACTGCTGTGCGATCTTTGTCCGTAGGTAATGTAATTTCTGAGCAAAGATTTGACTGATGTACTTTTAGCCCCATATTTTTTTGATACTCAGGTACCGCAGCATCTACTGTATCTCGAAAAACTACATAAGGCTCCCCCGTTTCTACTCGATTTTGAATCAATTTTACCCATAGAGTTTTTGCAGATACAACTTTTTTAGTTGCCCCAGTATGTGGATCAATTAATGGCCATGCATCATCAAAACCTGCATTCAAAGTAGCAGCCTCAATAAGTTTCATAAAATCGTCCCCAATCATTACACCATGATGAAGATTAGTAGATTTTCTATTGATATCACCACCCGTAGGTTTACGAACATCAAGAAATTCTTCTATCTCTGGATGGGACATATCCAAGTATGCTGCGTAGCTTCCACGACGAGTAACGCCCTGAGAAAATGCTAGCATCTCTGCATCTACTACTTTTAGAAATGGAATAACTCCAGTACTTTCTGACCCCGCTGAGGTTTTAGATCCTACACTTCGTACACCACTCCAGCATCCTCCGACCCCGCCACCGGCCGAAGATAAGAAAGCATTTTCCGTATAATGTCCTGTAATACCTTCTCTACTATCGTCCACATAGTTCAAGAAACAGCTAATAGGAAGACCCCTATTAGTACCCCCATTAGATAGTATAGGCGTAGAAAACATAAACCACAGCTTACTAGCATAATCGTATAGCCTTTGTGCATGGGCAGTATTATCAGCAAAAGCACAAGCAGCCCTCGCGAAGGCGTCTTGGGGGGAAAGCTCTCCATCTATCATATACCTATCTTCCAGAGTTTTCTTACTAAACTCTGAAAGATAGTTATCTCTATTATAATTAATTTCTATATTGTACTTAGGCATTGCCTATCATTCTCCTTTCAATATCTGCCAAATTACTGGCCCCGATAGCATCATCGCAATATGTAATTAAATCCATTAATTCATAATTTATTAGTATTAAATCTTTACTTTCATTCAAACTCTGTATATATTTATACTTGCTAGGAATAGGTAAAGAGTCATATATATTAAGAGCATTTCCATACTCTTTTATAAGGTCTACAGCTCTCTTTGGGCCTATGCCCGGAACTCCAGGAACATTGTCTCCTTTATCTCCTGTTAAACATTTAAATGAAATATATTCATCACGAGGTACTTCGTAATGCTCACTCCAGTTATCTATTGTTATCTCTTTTCGAGTAACATATGAAAATCTAGCAGTACTTTCATCTATTAGTAAGTCCCAATCTCTATCGCTTGATATTAACCAAATCTTTTCTAGCCCATACTTTCTTTTTTCTTTTACTAGATGCGCGGCTATATCATCAGCCTCTACGCCTTCATAGCGTAAAATTGTATATTTATCTGCTAAAAGCTCTAAGGCTGCTTCGTATTCCTCGAAAAATTCTTCAAAGGCAATTTTTTCTTCTTCTGTTTGATCTGCAAACTTATCTTTTCTATTTTGTTTATACGCGGGTAAGATCATTTTTCTATAAGATGAAGAACCCCAGTCAGCAGCAATAATTAAATTACTACATTTGTAAGATTTAGCTAAACTTTCTACTGTTTGCAGATAGTCGTATCTAAAATCTGACCTTCCCTGATGCTTCCATCTAAAAGCCAAATTTAAAGCATCTACTACCATAGTAGAGCCTGTTTCTGTTTCCATTGTATCTTTAAAATTAAATGCCATTAATGAACCTTATGTTTTCATATTCTAACCAATCAGAGGCTTCCATTAAATATACTTCTAAGAAGTTAATAAACATCCACTCACTTAGCGGATTAAGTGGCTTATGAGGAGTACCTACAAATACTGAAGACCTATTATATTTAAAAAATAATAGAGGCTCTTGTGTGCCCTGCTCTGCTTGTGTCTGTAGTTTCTTCCACCACCTAATAAGATTATTAGTCTTTTTAGCCGTAAAAATCTTATCATTTAATGGGGATTCTGCATAGTTTTTTACTTCTATACAGAATCTGTTTTTTTCATGGGGAATATATAAATCACCCTTCAAATACTCCAAAGCGCCGGAATTAGGTACTCTCTCGAATTTAAGCCCTGTAGAGTCTCTTAGCATATCTCTTACTAAATATTCTCCACGAGCACCTTTAGCTCTTGAATCTACCACTAATCAAACTCTCTATATAGAATTTCCAGTTTTTCTGCAGCATCCGCCATTTTACCTAACTCTACTTCGATTGCTTGTAGTACGTCTGGGTGTTCTCCTATCCCTGCGGGATTACTTAAATAAATTTCTATGTTAGCTTTATGAAGTGCATGTACTCCTTTCAGATGCGCCTCTAAGCCTTCAAATATGCGGTCTCGCAAATCCATAATATTATTTCTCCAATCTACTAATGTTATTATCTTTTACTATTTCTATTTTTTCTAATAGAGGATGAGTCCATCCATGACTAACTATATAAGTATTCATGGGCTCCGATAATAAAACCTCTACTAGCTTCTCTCTACCTGTTTCGTCTAGTACGTTTATAACTTCATCTAAGAAAAGAATATTAATTCTAGACTTAGATATACTACTCATTAACTTTCTGATAGCTATTAACGTTGCTGTATTAACTCTTGCTAGCTCTCCCGAAGAGAGTGCTTGAATATCTACTATGTTGCCGTTATCTGTTACTTGCACATTTAATTTATCATTTTGTACTACAAACTCAAGTGTAAACTTACCGTCAGAAAGCTCCGCAAGATAATTATTAGTTAGATCTTCTAGTTCTTTTACTAAATTTTCAATTTTATATGCTACTAACCCATTTGTGCTAAAAGCTTTTTTTAATACCTCTAGATTAGAGGATACTTCTGATTGATCTAAAAGCTCTTTGCTTAATACTTTTAGTTCCGCCAGCATCTCATCAGTTTGGTCAGAGATTATCTCTATTTTAGTATTTTGTCTAGTTCGTCTTTCGTTTTCTTTTGCTGTTGCTTCCATAGAATTTCTTGCGTCCGATAAACGTTTACGAACGCTGCTGATGCGAGCTTCAAGCTCTTCGCCATCCACAGTATCTTCTGGTAAGCTGTTGTCAATCGACCTATAAATTTCTTCCCACTCTCTTTGAAGTTTAGTCTTTCTACTAAAGTCAAAATTGTTTGATTTAATTCTTTCAATTTCTGCACTAAGGTTTCTAGCTTCTTCATTTAAGTCTCCTATCAGGATTTCTTCTCCCTCAATTATTGAGTTTCTGAAGTCTTCGTTTATTTCCTGCTCACAAGTAGGACAGTTATTACCCAAACCCTGTATTTTATGCAGTAGTTTTTGAGCAGCTTGTACACGCGCAGAGACCTTTCCAAGCGCTTCTTGGTTTTGGTCATAGGATAGAAGCTCTATTGCTTTTATGCCTTGGACTGCCGATATATCTATCTTACTGAGTAGCTCTTTATACTGTTTATTTCTTAAAATATTTTTATTATTTTCCGAAATATTTTCAAGTTCTTTGTTTAGATAACGTAACTCTTTCTCATCTTCTTCCGTATAAATTTCTAAATTTAACATTGGAAGTAGGGTAGTATCCTCCAATTTATTGTTTGATAACCATTTTTCAATAGTACTTACTTTCGCTTCTATAGCCGTTAAATTATTAAGATTTTCTCGGCAGGCTTCCTTAAATATATCAAAATAGCTTACATATATCTCAAGGTGCAATAGATCAATAAGAAATTTCTTTCTATTAGTATCTGTTGCTGTAAGAAACTGTAAGCTCGCATTAGTATTTTGATAGACTAACTGAGAAAAGGTTTTAAAGTCAACGCCTAATATATTCTGAACTGTTTTGTAAGTATTAGTTGCTGTATGGCTAGAGATATCTACCCCATCTTTAGTCAATACTATCTTAATAGATGTTTTTCTGTCTACACAGATTTTATACGTACTGCTATCTTTGGTGAAAGATAACTCTATCGAGTACCCATCATTGTTATACCTATTAGGTATATCAGCTTTCTTAATACCTTTTGAGTTTTTATTATATAAAGCTTCTTCAATAATTAACGGAATGGAGGATTTCCCCATTCCGTTAGTTCCAACTATTTGAGTTACTGGGCTATCGTCCAAAATAAGTTCATTATTTTTTCCATAGCTAAAACAGTTACTCCATCTCAACTTTTGCAGCGTAATCATTAAATAATCCTACTATATTTGATATATTTGATTCATCAATTTCTAAAATGTACATTAGATACTCCACGAGTTCTTCTGCAATGGACATCTCCTTATCAATAATAAGTGCCGCTTCAGAGTTTCGCTTTACAATTTTCTTGTCAAGAAGCTCTGAATTTTTTACGTCTGCTAACTGCTGTATGTCTCCCTCAACTTCATAGATCGTATGATCATACTCTGAAGGAATCATGTCATTTTGAGATACTACTGTTTTTCTTAATAACTGAGGTAAATCAAAAGGATCCCAACGCCAGCTCCAGTCTTGCTCATTGATAACTATATACCCCGTTGAAACTTTATTTCTATGAAATGAAGTAGTCATAGGACTTCCGGGATATACTATGTTTCTTTGAGTATTACTATGGGCGTGTAGGTCTCCTGCAAATACAATAGGAAAGTCCTCTAGTCTGTCTAAGTCCACCTCTGGCTTGACATGCGGTGGGATCTCTCCTCTGACGTGTGTAAATAACGGGTAACTACTATTTAATCTCTCAATGCTATTATTTCTATGTAAGTCTGCGTAAGGCAAAATACTAAACCCTAATTCATTATCTTCATATGAAATATCAACTATATTTATTAAAGGGTTAACAGCCCTTGAAACTTCTTTTAACTGCGAGAAAAAAGTAGTATGCTTTTTTGTAGCTTCATGATTTCCATCGTAAATAATAGTAGGTATCTTTACATTTTTAATAAAGCTAAAATATAGCTCTAGTTCTTCCATATTGGGAAGACGATCAAAAAGATCGCCCCCAATAATGTGCATGTTACACTCTAGCTCTAGCGAATAGATTTGATTAAAAAATAATTTATATCTATTTAAAGCCCATTCTTTAGGTACATTTTTCTGCCCTAATTTTAGGTGCCAGTCTGCTGTGAATAATATCATGCAATACGAAACTCGTCTTCAATGCTTTCATCAATAGTAGTATCTGATCGATTATTATTGATTCTATCTAACAACTCTTTTTGTGCGTCAGGGGTAGGGCGTGGCATAACGTCATCCATTGACTTTAGTCCCGCTACTAGCTTTAACTCATCTTCTGTTAAAGGTCTTTTTGCCTTTTGGCACTTTAATTGCTGTAATTGGTACTCTACATTATAGGGCATAGGGCCTGTTTTTACTCGCTTAAAGCAAAGATCCCAGCCATCTTCAAAGTCAGTTGGGTCGCCTAGGTCATCTGCTACAGTGATTACTTGCTCCCATAGCTTTTTCTTTAGATTAACTACCTTGAGCTCGCCGTTAACGATTGCTTGGGTTGCGTAGCTCCAGCCACACTTAAGATCGGGATAAAAGTCTTTTACCCAATCTTTTTCTTTATTATTAAAAGCTTCTGCGTTGCGATCAAAAGATAAGCATTCTAAAGGAATATCTTTATCGTTCTCGCCTTTGACCCAATATACGTATCGAGCAAGAATATCACCTACGATGCGTATTTGATTATCACCTTCTTTATACTGATAGCCTGAAATTGAGGATTTTTGTGCAGAACCTTTCTGTTTGTTGAATGAAATTGCCATTCTAGTGTATCTCCTTAGCTGTAACTTCTTCATAGCGCCAATGAATTATGTCATTATCATCTATATGAAGTAGTCTGTTTTCTATATATAAATTCCTATCAAGCGGCACTTGATGCACGCTCATAGTAACGATTTGATTGGCAATATATCTTGAGGTAAGCCGAAAAGCACCTAATCCAAAATACTGTACCATTTCTCTTTTTGTATACTTATAACTATTATAAAAAGCAACCTCTGGGTGCAGCATAAAAGAACCTCCGTTAAAGTTTATATTCGAGTACTTATAAAGCTTATCGAATTTATTGTACGGAAGTTTACTATGCGTCAACATATCAAGCACTGCAAAGCAGTCATTGACATTACCGTTAGTCGCGTCTATAATCTTTTCGAAGTCATAAAGTAACATATATTATACCAAAGTTTTACCAAGTTGTCAAGAATTATTTTTTTAAAGCTGTTTAATTATATAACCTTGTTTTATGTAGTGCCCCATTCTTTTTGATGCTTGACTGGAAGCAGTCTTACCTATTAGATGAATATCTAAAATAACAGGAGTTAGTTTTCCTTCATCTTCTCTAACCACTCTGCCTATAAGCTGAGTTAGTAGAGGCTCATTATTAATAGGAGTTGCTAAAATTAAGCAACTTAAGCAATTTAAAGATATACCCTCTGAAAATATTGCTTGAGTTCCAAATAGCACATTATAACGTCCCTCCTCCACTAAAGACATAGTGCTTTCTCTCTGCACTTGATCAACCTCACCCGTAACACAAGCTGCGTTTGTACCAACGAGTTCGGCGCAAGCTTTTAAAAACGCCACACGGTCGCTTACCACGAGAACCTTATGTCCTCGGGCTGCGTATGAGGAAGCTAATAGAGCTACTGAGTGTCTGTATTCTTCATTAGAAGTAAGATTGTTTACTCTGTTAGCCCAAGGTATATTAGCTCCGTCCATAAACCTAGTATTAGATCTAAATATATGAATTTCAGGTATCATATAGTTTTCTTTTGGCGGCTTAAATATTTTTGATCCAAAGTAATCTCTAAATACAACGTGCTTACCGTCCTTTCTTTCTATAGTTCCTGATAGACCTATTTTATATCTTGCGTGATTAGCGTCAATTATTTTAGCGAAAGTAGGGGAGGATACGTGGTGCATCTCGTCTAATATAATAGTGCCAAACTCTTTTTCGATTTTTGGCAACTGTCTATATAGACTTTGAGTATTACCAATTGTAATAAACTCCCCTATTTCAAATGTACCGCTACCAATAACGCCTGGGATAATGCCAAATACTTTTTCTACTTCTCGCACCCACTGAGTTCTTAAAGGAACTGTGTGAACAACAATAAGAGTTTTTTGTTTTAGCTTAGCCGCTATGGCTAGGGCAGTAAAGGTTTTACCCCAACTTACCCAGGCATTAATAATAGCACTATCATCAATTTCGTCAAAGACAGCTTGTTGGCTTTCTCTTAACGTAAATTTAAACTCTGGAGGCTCTACAGGCTTATATACTCTTTTATCTACTACTTCGTATTCCTTTGGTATGAGATCTTCTCTCCCAGAAGGCATACTTACTAGCTCAGAGGTAATTCTACCCATATTTTTAATTACTAAAGGTGGGTCATTAGGCATAGTAGAAGGTACAACATACGTTAGCTGTTTATTGAGCCATTCTTTAAATTGACCTTTAGCGGTCAAATATATTCTATTACCTAATACTGCTTTCATAATTAAAGTCCCAGTTTTTCCTTTGATGTAATGTACTCTTTTACAAAAGCACTTCTTACAATATCCTTCACCTCAAAGTCTATTAGATCAAAACAATCCATAGCTTCAAGAATGCGAATAAAGTCTCTTAGGCCATTGCTACGTAAGTCAGATTGCCTAAAATCTCCGCAAAATATCACTCTACAATTTTCACCTACTCTAGTAATAATAGAATCTAGCTCATGAAAAGTGAGATTCTGACATTCATCCACTAAAATAGTGGCATTTCTTAATGTAATACCACGTATAAAAGAGGTAGTCATAAAATGTACTAAAAATTTACTTTTTAATACCTCGTAAGCATCCCCTCTTTCAAAGAGGTCAATACAAATGTCTTTATAGGGCTCTTCGTATACGGAGGCTTTATCTTTCTCTGTACCGGGTAAGAAACCTATATCTCTAGTGGATACCGCGCTCCTTATAATAACTAATTTTTCATAAAGTCCTTTTAATATATCATCAAAAGCTAAATACGATGATATATATGTTTTACCTGTACCTGCTACGCCATGAAGAATTAAATTCTGTGAGCTTTCAAAAGCTAGTACTTGATTTCTAGTTAAAGGCTCTATCTGTCGCAACTGTAAGTTTGCATCATTAAGAGTCCTAGGTTTGCGACGTCTCATCGTTTTTTGTCCTCGGGACATTTTTACACCTTTCTATATGAATCTTTTTTCGGTCCATTGGAATACTCATACAAAATATACGGAAAGCCATTTAAGTATATAAACCCCGCCCAAGTTTCTCCGTCCAAAGGAGGTCGAGGAACATCGAACGGAGGAGTTTTATAGCAAGTAATAATACTGCAATTACCTCGTTTACTAACTTTTTGGATCTTTTTATAGCTAAGTTTACACATTTTTGTCTTTTCATAGATAAAAGGTGTGCCATTACTATCTATAAAATATTTGTATGAAGATTTTAATACTCCTTGCACGGAAATAATTTGCTTATTTAACTTATAAAGTCTAGGGTCTCCCGTTTGTGCGCGGCGTAGGCCTAAATTACTGCCGCGCATATTCTTATCATCCAAAACCCTATTATCTAGAAAAAGTAATCCGTCTTGTTCCCACCAGTTCTCTGACTTTAGGGCGTACAAAGGGAACTTAACTTTATGTAGACTTTTATAAGTAACTACCATACATTTTCTCGAACTTACCCATTGAGTAGTCGTCTCCGATCTCAAAGTCACACCCTACAGGTGCTCCAGGTATGCTCAAGCCTCTGTCCATTTGAATGAAGTTTCTGAGAGAGTCTACGTAAGTGTCTACTTCTTCTTCCGGTACTTCGGCTAAAATAGAATCGTGCACTAGTGCGAATATTTTAGCTTTCATATGGTTAGTCTTAATATGTTGATTCATGTCTATAGCTCCCAGTAAGTTAATATCAGAAGCAGCAGACTGCACCAAAAAGTTAAGGCCAGACCTAATCGAATGACTTTTAATTTGAGAATCCGTTGATTGTACATTAGGTAATCTCCGTTTTCTTCCAAAAAAGCTATATATAAAGCCGTTTTGTAAGATAAACTCTTGATTCTCATTAATCCAGCTGCGAAGTCTATGGAACGTTTGAAAATAATCATCAATAACTTCCTTAGCTTCATTTACTGAAAATAATTTACCAGAATCTTTTGTTACTTGTTCACTGATCTTCTTAGGGCCAGCACCATACATAATACCAAAAGTCACAGCTTTAGCAGCCTGTCTTTGAGTACCATATGTTTCAGCTACTTCTTCCACGGGGCAAGGTAGCCTAAATACAGTTTTTGCAATAGTAGAGTGAAAGTTTCCCCCACTTTTAAATACATCCATTAGCGCTTTATCTTTTGCAAGAATAGCAGCTATATATACTTCTGCTGTTGTTAAATCCATTGCTACAATCTTATTGCCTGTCGATGCTTTTATACACCCCTTTACAATAGGATTATCTCTAGGCAACTGCTGCATATTTAGCTTGCCGGAACTGCTGAGACGACCGCTAGTAGTAGAATGAAGATTAAAACCGGTTCTGAGATGTGAATCACGATCCAGCTGAGGAATAATCTTATCCAGGTAAGTATTCTTGATTTTTGATTTTTGCCTAATGTTAAGAATGTGTTTAGGCACTTCATGAGTTTCTCCTAATTGTTCTAATACTTCCGCATCTGTAGAATTCGCACCTGTCCCAGTTTTCTTTCCTGTTGGAGCTAGTCCAATATAATCAAACAGTAAGGAACGAAGTTGTACTGTGCTGTTAGGGTTAAACTCTTTACCCTGAGCCTTTTCAAACGCTTTAATAGCATTTACTTTGTACAGTTCATCAATTGCTGCGTCAATATCATCTTGCATTAATTCTTGAGCAAGCATTAAACGTTTCTTATCGAAGGGAACTCCGTTATCTTGACAGTCTGTAAGAAATCGAGTTCCTGGGATAAGGATATTATCATATACCCATAACAGTTTTGGGTTTGCTTTAATTTTCTTAAACTTTTCATATAGTAAAAAAGTACAGAGAGCGTCCATAGCGGCATACGTTTTCATTACGTCGAAGGGAATTGACCCCCACTGAAAGTCACCTTTAAGAATGCCGTGCTCTTTTCTATATTGATCCATCCAATCGTACATAGGCTTTTCGTAGTCACCATAAGGTGTGTACTTTAAAGACAAAGGCTTCAAGCCATGGCCGCCCGGATTTTCATCAATAAGATAATGAAGAAGCATAGTATCCTCAAAGTCAGGAAAAACCCACCCAAAATGGTACTCAAAGAAAGCCATATCAAATTTAGCATTATGAAATATTACTTTACGATCTTTAAATAGCGTAGCAAGCATATTTTCTAATTCTTCATCAAAACACTCCGTGTCTACATAGACCCCGCTGAGACCGTCAAAAGACATACTAATACCAAGAACATGCCCATCTCGTGGATATAATCCAGTAGTTTCTGAGTCAAGAGCAATAACAGGATAAGCCATAGCTTTTCTTACCCAGGCTTTTGCTTCCTCAGTATCTTGTATACCTTTTGCAATACTATCGTCAATTACTATATCTTGAATTTCTCCATTAATATATTTAACAATATTATCTCTAGAGGACTCCCAGGTCTTTCTAGCTTCTGGTTTAAAGGCTAGCATTGCCGGATTAATTACAGGCAAGAACTTTTCTTCTACCTTTTTACCTGAATATTCTGTAACTGAAGTAATTTTGGTAAAATATTTCAATGCATCACTACCTACTAGGATAACCCAGTCATAGTTGTCAACATTGATATCGATATCACAATCTTTTTTCAACACTTTTTTTAAAGACGAATCAGAACATAAATGATACTGATCGAATTCAAAAGCCCCTGCAAACTCAGTTTTAAAGTTTGTGCGGCTGGGTTTAGTTTCTACTAATGCAACTTTAGGCATATAATTTAATCCTTAGATTTTTCACTTGAGACTCTTTTAGAGTTCCAGGATCAACATCTTTGCTTCCAAATTTGATAATCCTAGATGTAAGACCAACTTTCTCACATAACCCTTGTACACGAACAGAGGCGGCTTGACCCGCCTCATCATTATCGAAAAATAAGTCAATATTACTAACACCTTGCATACCTAGAATAGCTAGTCTGTCTTCTGTAACATTTTTTACACCAAAACAGCACACAGCGTTATCTAATCCTTTATCATGCAAGTTTAACATATCGAACATACCTTCTACTAGTATAACAGACCCAAGTATGGGCCGAACTACTGGGAACAGAGGCATCTTAGCTCCTGAAGGACTATTCAAGTACTTAGGAGTACCCATAGCAGTATGTCTACCTACAAATGCTACTATCTTTGTGGTTCTGTCCCGTATAGGAAATACTATCCTATTTTGAAACTCTTTTAAAGACTGCTGCTGAAAAGCCTCAAATTTTCTATAAGTCTCTGGGCGGATGTCGCGCCAATTACCAATATAGGGCATAGACTCTTTAGGAAAAGATAGTCCTAAGTTCTCTGCTCTTACTTCTTGAATTTTCTTCTTTAGCATATCTCTACGGATCTGCAATAAGTTTTGCTGTTCCCCATAAAGAGTAAAGAGATTGCCCTTGTATTCACAAGAAAAACAATTAAATATACCAGTTATTTGGTCTATTCTCATGCTAGGGTTTCTATCTGCGTGTTCTGGGTTTAGGCAGCGCACGAGAAAGTCTCCCCCTTTAGGAATAAAGGCAATCTCCTTACTTGTTAATAGGTCTTCTACGTTCATTTAGCAGTCCGGGTCAAAATCGTACCATTCTTGCTCCCAAGAAGGCTCCTCATAATAATCTTCATTCTCATCAATATTCAGATTACCTGTCTCTACCATTAACTCAAACTCTAGAAATTTATTCACTTCTTCCTCTGTAAGAGACGAATAGTATCTAGATAATCTAGCGAGTGCAGTTTGCATTTGATGCAAGTCCCCAAACTCTTGTGCGACTTCCAAATTAATAAGATGCTCTTCTATTTTAGTTCTTTCGTCTATCATCGTCCAATATCCTTTACTTCACTTCGTGGAATTACCATATAGGCACCTTTGTTATATGCAGGTGCTACGGTAAAATTATGCTGTGTTTTATAAGATGTATCTTTGCCTGCTTTGTATGGAGTCATCGGAGCGCTAGGATACTGTTTTAGCTCGTCTCCTCTATTATTTTTAAATAGAGGAGCATCCATAGCTTTAAATACTGGTGTAACTTTTTTAACTTTTGATATAGTAGAGCGCTTTCTTCCTGAGAAAGTATGATTTATAGAACCTGAAATTATCATTAGAATCCTCATTAATTGAAAGTATATTATACAAGAATATAGATAAAGAGTCAAGAAATATTTTACCCTATGTTATCATCAATTTCTTCGCCAGTCTTATGAGAAGACCCTTCCCTCTCTTTAGGGGTTAAAGAGCTATCTGGGCCTATTTTTAAAGTATCCCAGTTCATTGTAGAAGTAAAACTGTGCATAGGAGCTGAACGCATTTTTACACAATTAAAACTAATACAATTATCGACTTCATCCCAAGCTTCTAAAGAATAAGCAGCATCAGCAGCATCAAGAATACCTTTAGCAAAGCGAGCCTCGCCTGTAGCATCTGTCTGATATGGACTAAATACGCATACTTCATACTCTTGTGCCATAGACTTGAGAGCTTTACTTACCTCTATTTGCTCTGTCCAGTCATACTGTCCACCACTTCTACTAGGTATATTTGATCTCTTTACCTGATTGATGTAATCAACAATAATAACTGAGGGCTTTAGAATAGAAACTTTTTTATCTAACTCAGCTCGTATCTTTCCAAGAGTAAGAGAGGGATCATAGATAACATCTACTTGCTGCTCTGGAGTAAGTTCTCCAACGCTAAGTTTTTGGTGAAATTTATCAAAATCTCTATGTTCTCTGTACTCATCCAGGCGCTCTTGTCCCATTGTAAATCTTGCAGCCCACCAGGAGGCTACTTTATCCCATTCTGTTATGCTAAGGTTCTTGCTTTTAATTCTATTAGTTGGCACACCCGTTGCGATTGAACAGATACGCTGAAGAATTTGCCTACTATCCATTTCGATAGTAAAGTACATAGAGGACTTGCCTGTAAGATATGCTGCTGCTGCAACATTTGCACATGCAATAGATTTCCCTGCCCCTCGTCTACCACCAACGAGCACAAGGTCTCGGGGGGAAAACGAAATGCTTTGGTCGTACTCTGTATTGAGGCCGAGGGGCAGGTACTTTCCTAAATCGTCTTCAGAGTCAAACAAAGATATTCTCTGCATAGATTCTGAAGGTACTTCTAAGTCTACCTTATCTTGTATATCTAGAACAATTTGATGTAGTGCTTCCACAGACTCTTCGGCTTCTGCAAACAAAGCCGTGTTATCAATATAGGAGTCTAGGGAAGTAAATATCTCTTTTTGAGTGTACTCATTCTTTAAGTACTGCAAAAGAGTAAAAGCATCTGCTTCTACCTCAAGAGATTGTATTGCTAGAATTTTTTCTTTTGTCTGAGCGTGGCGCAAAGACAGAGTAAGGTCTTCAAAAGTAGGTAATCGGGAATAGTTATCGAAATAATTATCAATATAGTCAAATACTCTATGATATTCAGACGGAAGGTAGTCTTTCTTGATATACGACCAAGTTTCTAGATCTCCTCCTTCAATAGTCTGTTTAATTAAAGCACTTGCTATATTCAACTGTCGTTCCCCCGAACATTAAAGATACCACTGCGGAGCGAACCCCGCAGTGGTCATTTTATACTAAGTTATATTAGTAAATACTTATTAGCTAGCTGCGGAAGCTTTTGCTGCCCGTGCTTCGCCATCATAGTCAGAAGCCGTTAAGCCTCGACGAGTAAGCATAGTTTTAACTCCACGAGGAGTTTTACCAATTGCATCAGCGATTTCTTCAACCGTCATGCCAGCAACGTTGCTGAGACCAGCAAAAGGATCTGCTGCTGCTCCACCTTTAGTATTTTGCTGACGAGGAATAGCTTCAATATCGCCAGATCGTAGCAAGCTAAGGGCTTTACCACGGATAGAGTTGATTTCTCGACCAAGAGAAGCAGCAATATCTTCTACAAAAGCGCCCTTCTCAACCATGTTGATGAAAGTAGCTTCTTCATCTGCACTGTACGTTCGTACAGGCTCTACTTTAGGCATAGGAGCAACGTGGTCTGTCAATTCCATTGACAAAATCTTGCCTTGGATTGATTTAGGAGAAAATTCCCCGTTTTCAAAATGCTCTGCAATTTGAACGTAGTTGTATTCACCAGTGTTGTCAGTAACAAAAGCGCGCAAAGTAGCTTCTTGAGCGTCTGAAAAAGACTTACCTGCTGCTGCAGAAGCTAATTCTACATCAAAGCCCATCTTACGCAGCTTGCTAGAAACTGAACGAGGGGTGGTTTCAAGAGTGCCTGCAGCTTCTGCAACAGTTGCTTGAGAAATAGGGCTTTCGTCACCTACGAAAGCTGTTAATTGAGCTGTACGCTCATCGGTCCACTTAGGAAGTGCCATTATATCTCCAATAATTCATTAATGTTTGTTGAAATTTGTATGCCAGAGTCTCTGGCTTGTTTTGTTTTACTCGATTCTATCTCACTTTCATTTAATAGAATAGTTACTTGCTTGGTAAGACTACTTTTTACTTCATAGCCAGCATGGTTCAAGGCTTCTGTAGCTTCAGCTTTAGTCTTGAAACTCTTCAATTTTCCGCTTATACATACAATGCCCTTATTACCAAACTCGTACTCATAAACAGGCTGGTTACTAGAAAAACAAAAATCAAAAGGATAGGGAGCAGAATCAAAAGTCCCGTACCAATTCATTAAAGATTCTGTAGCTTTTGGGCCTAATCCAGCAGCTTTGCATGTCTCAATATTTAATTCAAATAAACAATATATAATTGTGGACAGCTTTTTAGTTGCCGTATTACCAATCAATGGAACACCGAAAGCAGGTAGAACTAAGTCTAACGGAGCATTTCTGCTATTTTCGATTTCCATAAAAAGTTTACTACCAAGTTTCTCTGAAGAGAGGGCATCTGCAATCTGAGTCTCATCCATATCATATATTTCAAATAACTCAGACAAGCCTAGCTTTGCAATAGTAGCAGGGCCGAGACCTTTAATTTTAAGAGTCTTTGCAAAATGCTCTACCTTTTTCTCTATTCTAGCGCTACAATTGTAGTTTCTACAATAAATAACATTGTTTACCCACTCTAAGACAGAATCGCAACTAGGGCAATTTGTAGGAGGAAGTATAGTTGTCATTATGATGCTGTAGCTCCAGAATTTAAAGAATAATTATATAAGAAAATTAGTTATCTGTCAAGGTATATTTTTCGCCAGGTGACCTCTAAGTGTCAACTCGTCGTAAAATGCGGGGTATGATTTCTCCACTCCGTATTACCTCAACACTGCAACCTATCTCTAAGTCTAAGTCTCTGATGTACTCTATATTATGTAGAGTGGCTCGGGATACTTCCGCATCTCCGATAAGTACAGGGGTCAATATACCTACAGGGCTTATTGCTCCTGATTTACCTACTTGCCATACTACATCTTCTAGAGTAGTTACTACACCATCTTTCTTTGATTTGAGAGCAATAGCTCCCCGAGGATGATGACTAGTAAAACCTAGGTTGTTATATTTCTTGTTAGAGGGTACTCGGCAAACCATCCCATCCGTCGGATAGTTTGATGCATCAAATCGTGTAATAACGTTGAAGCCTTCTAAAGCCAATTTATCTAACATATCTGCATAGCTATCTTCGTTCGCGGCAAAACCAACAGTACTCTGTGCATCGTAAGCAACAAAAGTTACTGGACGAGCACGAAATTCTGCTAAGCTTTTGAGATTTAGAGACCCCGCTGCCGCATTACGAGAATTATTTACAGACTCTGGGCATACAACTTCCCCAGTAATTTGCACTGTACCTGGATGAGTTATCGTTCTAGGAACGATAGTACTAATTTTATCAGTAATATCTCTGCCAAGATTACCATCGCCTCTGGTAAGAGCTACCGCAAAGTAGCCATTAACATATACAATAGATATTGCAGCGCCATCTAATTTAGGTGTACAGATTCTACCCTCTAGTGTCTCTAACTCTACGAGTCGAGTAATAAAGGTTATATCTTCTAGCGACTCTTTTTCTAGTGAATACATTCTATATAAGTGAGGCGTACCATCTGTGACAGAATGCCCCACTGAATTATAGTTGTATTTAGCAGCTAAAGAGTCAAACTCAGCATCAGATAAAATGGGGTTGCCCTCATAGTATGCTTTAGAAGCTTTGTCAATAAAAGTTTTCAATCTATAGTATTCCCTAAATTTGAATGTATATTATACTGGCATAAGTTATAAAAGTCAAGAACTATTTACCAGTTCCTAAGAATTATTTTGAGTAAAGATCTACAAGTAGGTCTTTAAAATTTTCCTCAATTACATCTCTTGACTCAGCAAGGGACAAAATTTCGGTAAGCCCAATAAATAATTCTCGGGAGTTTGTGAAATCAATAGGCATTGTAACGCCGTCTCTGGTAGGTTTCCATTCTTCATGGAAGTCCAGATAAAACTTTCGGAGGCTAATATACTCAACCCCACGAAAAGTATTAACGGTAAGTCGTACTTGATCTCCTTTAATTTCATCAGTGTGTATTATCCTTTCATAAATACTAGGCTCTTCAAATAATTCCATATCTAACTCCGATTGTTTTTAAGAATCGAAGCTAACGGAACAACACTTGTGATATTTTTCGGTTTCATTAACCGAAAAGAATCAGTATCCCAACAAAACATTAATAATGTATCATCGGTTTCTTTAGCCCTATTTTTCTTTTTCTGGATATAATCAATACTGAACTCTAAAGTACACACATTATACTTTAGTTTATTCGAGTTCTGACTTCTATAGGTGATAACAGCATCACCATAGAGACCCATTAAGTGCGTGAGTTCTTCTTTCTTCACAGTTTGCTCCTATAAAGCAGGTTAGCAAAATCTTTTGCCGTACTGAATATAGGGAAACCTCCCGCCATTTCTGACGGGGGCTTCAGGGCTGCTTTGGAGAAAAACTATTAAGTGTTAAGGGCTGTTACAACTCCAGTAAAGAATTGTGCCGCTTTACCTGTTAATTTACTAACAACATCTTCATCTACTTCTTGTCCTGCATCAGTTAGTGCTTGACTAAGAGCTTCAATAGCTGCTGCTTTTGATACTCGTGTGCCACCAGTGCTAGACGAAGCTTTAGATGCTCCAGTAGCTGGGGTTTTCTTGATATAGACTCCTGCTTTGGTAAGAATCATTCTTACACCATTTGCAGTTTCTCCTATTTCATCAGCGATGTCTTTTACGATCTCTACTGAGGTTTCGGGGGTAGGGGCAGCTTCTTCATACATTGATACTGCTTGTGCTTTTTTGTCGTCATCCCACGCCATTGGTCTTTTCCTTTTTGGTTTTCCATAATATCCTGGACAAGTGCCCAGAGTTTCTAATTGTTGCATATAAAATCGGTCGCCCACTGGTTTCCTCACTTCATAAAAATATATTATAGAAGAATTTTATATAAATGTCAAGAGATTTTTTTAGATACGTGATAAATCAATTCCGTGTTCTTTAAGGTGTTCTAGACTTCCTAATTCGCAGGCTAATGCAAAGGCATAGAAGCCGCCCATACTTGGTCCTTGTACTAAAAATTCATCACTAGTAGCCATAGGTTTCATTACGTAGATAGAGTAGCTCTTACTTGAATACTTCTCTTCATAGTTTGTATCATTGTAGCCTAGCTTCTCAGCTTGATAGTCTACAGAAATTTCCTCTAGTACTTCAGCGGCACTGTAGTATTTGGCGGACCAAACAATCTGTCCTTTAACAAAGGAGTCGGCTACACACTCCTCCGGCAGATACATTGGCTGTAATCGCTCAGCTCTCTTATTAGGGCGTTGAGGTACTCCGGACTTTTCTATAATATTCTTAACAAAAGAAGAAGACCTATAAAGACTTTTAGCAATAACAGAAATACTATCTCCACTTAAATAGTCACTAATAGCACTATTAATTTCTCCAGCCGTTGCTTTTTTACCTTTATTAACACTTTTTCGTCTTAGGACATACTCTTTATGGTCTAGATACTCTGATATAATTTTATCTAGCCTAGTAGTATTGTAAGCTATATTTAGAATATCACACGCTTGTTTTTTAGTTATTGGTTTCTCCGTCTCCGTGTTCATTAAGCCTATAACTTTCTGAATATTGGTATCCGTCAGATCCTCGTAATCTTTTTTCTTAACTCTTGCCATTTTCTAATTCTATCTCCAATTTAAATAATAGACAGCATATTGCATGGGCTAAGTGACTGTGCCCAGAATCCTCGTCTTGAGTTTCTCCATCAATATGTGCAAATATGTGCCGAAGTGCACCACCAGTATATCTATTTTGTAGATTATCTAATTTTCTCCAGTTTTGTTCATCATACTTTTTTGCTCCAAAAGTCAAAACATTCGCTACTTCTATAGTAGCTTTAGGAGGTAGTAGGTACATTCTGGGTTTTTCTGAGTCAAACTTTTTTCCATCGCTCATAATATTAAAAGTAATCCCATTAGTAATATTAATACAACCATAGTAGTTGTGCATAGTTTATAGCAGAAGTTGAGCATAGAGGATGTGTGGTCTGTACCCTCCCAGCTAAACTCGTTCTTTTTCCGTCTATCATATGAACCATTAATAGAGTCAGTAGTTCTTCTGTTTTTTATATTAGACATTGTATTCATTCTCCTGCACCGCTTTAATAATATCAGGAAAGTGTACGCCTAATATCTCCCAGGCAATATTGGCGACATCCGTATGCTCTTTTTGGGTACCGTGAGAACGTCTCAAATCACAATAGTGAATCCAAGAACGAAGAGTTCCGCTCATATATAGGCGGCTTATAGTATTTCCTTCTGGTAATACAGCTCTTGCCTGCTCTTTGGCAATACCTTTATCAATAGCCCACTTATATGCCTCACTAGACGCTCTGATTACCTCTCGTTGTATCTGATGCCATGCAACCTCTAGTCCATCATTGTCTGAGGGTATGCTATTTTGCCTGTTTTTTGTATCTTGTAGCCTTGCAGCTCTAGTGCTAAAGTCTAGATCTTTGGTAGGATCTGCGTATCTTTGGCTAAACTCTTGAAAAGAAAACGACCTATGACGCAGAATCTGCCTTGCAATATCTCTAGTCGTCTCTATCTCCATAGTTACACTTACCATCTCAAAAGGAGACCAGTGGCCTTCTCTAATCAAGTACCCTAAAAGCTTGCTAGCTGTTTTGGCATTATTTTGATTATTAGGGTTACTAACCCTAGCAGTGTAAGCAATTAACTCTGCCGCTGAATGGCAGCCTGTACTTGCACTTGGTGTTGTCATTCCTACTAGACTTACTTGTGTCACTTTTTATCTCCTACTAATTCTACTTTCATAATCACATAATTCTTCGTCCCACCAATGGGGCTTGTCTCTATATTTCCACTCAGCCATAGTACCTTTGTCTAACATATAGAACATTCTATAAGAATCTATAGGATTATCGTAATCTTTCAATTCTTCTGTCATTGCAAGGGCGAATTGAGTAAAGCCCTTGTCTTCCATATTTTTTGGCTCTGGAAGATTATTAATCATCTCTAAACTCTTATGATTGCTGCCATACCTATAATGGGCTTCGCTCCCTAATGCATTTGCATAGTTATGTGTCCAATAGAAGTTTTCTAAAGAAGAACGTACCCATACAGCTGAGGGGTGGTTTTGCATTGTAGGAAGATAAGGGAACACACGTGCTTCCATAGGAAGTTCTTTCTGCTCTTTGCGAGTAGTCTGCAGCACTGTGTTTTCTTCTTTTGTTATAGGTCGGGGTACGAAACCAAATAAATGGTCTATCCATAGATTTGTGCATATAAGCTGTGCAGCTTCTAATATCATTTTATTTACGTGTTTATCCACATGATATTGGGCACAAAGATCGAGGTCTTCATCTAAATAAAACAGATTAATTTTGGTATACTCCCGCTAGTTGAAATGTTATTATATAAGATTTTGACTAAAATGTCAAAGATTTTCTTCGTCTCTTCTATCTAAATATACAGACCCAGAACATAATGCTAGAATGAGAATCCAAAATAGTACGACTAAACTAAACATTAGTTATATCCCTGCTGTTTCATTTTTGTTAATCTTTTCTGAACTAAATCTTCTAAGTTACTACTATCTATATGGTAAGCTGTTCTAAGCATACGTGTCATAGCGATAACATCCGCTATTTCTTCAGTAAGATTTTGTAGATACTTAGGGTCCTCTTCAGTACCGTGTCTTAACACTTTGGAGCAGGCACGAATTAATTCACCACATTCTTCCATAGTAATTACTAATTGTTTCAACTTATTCAATTCCATGTTTTTCCTCTCCTTAATGTTATTTTTATCTTTTTGTAGGATCTTCTAAACTATTAATGTATAAATCGAGAAGCCGGGATACAGCTTCCGGCCTCTCGTCTGCTTTAAAACGTACTTTAATTTTTGCAATACCAGAATTTTCAGATTTTGAACTGTCTACAGTAATAGATTTAATATTATGCTTATAAGAATCTCCCTTTTCTTTGAATAAACCCATAACATCTTTCTTTACTTGAGATACTTCATCTCCACTTTGGCCAAATAATAACCTAGCTTCGAATTCAATATCTAACTTATCTAGTCCAACAGACCCATGATCTGCTAGAATATAAAGAGGGAAATCTATGTGCCTACCATCAACTTGGAATGAGACTACTTTGGGGGTACCGTCATCATTAAAGTAATTTTTTAATGAATTGATATGTTGCTGTTGACTAATGCTTTGGGCTACCATCGCACTTTCCAACAGTCCGGAAACTAGCTCTTCAATACTTAATTTTGACATATTCTTATCCTAGAATTTAGTGTAGTTTAGCCGCCGTTAGGGTCTTGCGTCAGTGGAATTAAAGAAGGTTCAAGCATTTGTGTCAAGTAATCAGATAATTTTAACATACCTTCAGTAGGGGGTAGTTGTTCCGCGTGCACGGCTACTTCATACTTTGCAGTATTATCAGTTTTTCGAATACTTTCTTTACTGGTGGATACTTTACCAGAGATAGAAGCTTTATACTTCGCCCCCCAGAAGCCGCCAGAAATAGACGCTTTTATCTCACTTTCTGTATCAACCGAACTAGTATCTTGACTAGAAGTTTGCACTTCCATCATGAAACTAATATCTGCTGATGTGATTGCAAGGGAGGGCAGAGGTACCAAAGGTAACATTGGAACTTTACTGTACAAAGTTTGTACTGCTTGCTCCCCAGTGTCACCATCTGTCATAACTCGGTTCATCTCTACATCGAGAGAACGTGCTACTGTCTTGCCTGTTTTTTCGTCTTTTGTAAATGCTACTTCTTGAATGTATTGCCAAGTAACATCGTTGAGTTGTGCTTGCCCTTTTGCCATGCCGATAATTGGGGCAGTAATCAACTGCTCAATCGGAAGACCGACAAATTTGTTTGCTATATTAGCCATTTATATCCTTAATTAAATTTTACCAAACCTTGGTAACGCTTTTTTACGGTTTCAATTTCATGCAGCGCCTTATTCATTTTACTCTTGATATCATCTTCAACAGCAAAGTTGAATACTGTTTTACACCCCGGACAGGCAGATATAGGATTTTTTATTATGAAATCAAGTGAGAAACCTAAAGGGTTTCTACAAAAAGGGCAAGGCAACATGGGTTCTTCCTTCTACCTATCTAGATTCTTTTGTTTTTGTAAAAGCTAATATGTTCGGGCCACCTATGAAACTCTTCGCGAATATGGCAATAGAAAAGCCCTTGGTAACAGGCATCTAACTGCTCTGCTCCCTTAGATACGTTATTTGTTCCGTTATTATCTTTTGATCCTTTATACATATTCCGCATTTACTCCCTATTTTATGGGCTAAAGAAGAGTTTTCTTCTAGCATTTTTTCAGTTATTTTATTACATACGCATAAATACATTATACGCCATTCATTCGAGCTACTAATCTTTTAGAACGGTCTCCTACTTGGTAGTACCACTTACTATCTTGCATCTCTACAGCTGCGAGCTTCCATGACCCCGCTGCGAGTGCTAATCTCATGTTATTAAATTTAGTTAGTCGAGTACGGCCTAGATTAAACATCATATTAGCACAAATTGCTTTTACCTCTGAAGGGAACCCTTCCCAAATATTTTTATATAGTATCTTGCAATCTTCCAATACTAAATCTAAGTCTTTTCGAAATACTTCCGCAACGCGCTCTTCTGATACTTTTGTACCAACAGAGTAGCCATATTCCGGATCATCTTCGCAAATAAGATGACCAATACCAAAAGTAGGATACCCAAGATGGTCAAGATAGACCTCATATCGTACTCCCTCATCAATCTTCAATTGTGCTTCTAATTTATCTTTATCTAATTCTAATTCTTTATTGTTGTAATACATATCTATTTCTTAACCTTCATAAGCCCTACTGCTGATCTTACCCCGAAGGAAGCAGCAACTATTACACTTAGAGTATACTGGTACCAGTCAGGCATTTGTTCTAAGACTATAAAGCCTTCTTTTACATAGGGAACCATGCTTGGCAAAAAAGCCATAATTAAAGGAATACTAAATAGAAGAGTCAACCACTCATCTTTCCAAGATTGACCACTATTCTCTGCCATGATCTTTTCCCAGTCTGCCTCACTTTCTGCTGCTTTAACTATTACTGCCGCCTGTGCTTCAGATTTAGCTTTGCTTACAGCATTTTTGCCTTCTATATAGGTTTTCCCTAGTCCAGCTACAGAGGAGATTAAGCCCCCTAAAATTTGTAGTGCCATACTATCACACCTTAAAATAGGGGGACTTACGCCCCCCATCTCTATCTTACGCCATTAAAGGCGTAAAGATAAGTCCTATTAACCCAACAGGAACTAATAATACAGTTATGATCGTTGCCATTAACTCTACCATATCAGCCTTGTTAATATCTCTCACACGTTTCTCCTAAGTAATTGCAATTTTTTTCGGTTGCAATGCTTCAGGGACTTCTTCATGCAAATCAATGCAAAGCAGGCCCCGCTCACAATAAGCGGAAACTACATGAACGTGTTCAGGAACGCCAAAGACTCTTTTAAACGCTTTACCACTTAAGCCCTTGTAAACATATGTTTCAGATTCTTCTTTTGTATCTAACTTCTTTTTGCCCTCTACAGTTAGAACACCCTCGTGAAGGAATATTTCGATATCCGCTTTATTCCATCCGGGCACAGCAATCTCAATCCTTTTGTTACCACTTTCAGTATTTGATAAAATGTTAAATCTAGGATAAGTACCATCAAAGTTCTCTTGGAACAGTGCCGTGTTGTTCATGAAACGGTCAAAACCAAACAATACTTTGTTTAAGTCTGCCATACCTAATCTTGAATTTGTCATAAATGTCTCCTCATTTTATGATCTTAGCCTGCTTTCGCTAGGCGTGAGCCCTTTCGGTACTCAATAGTTATATTATTTTGATAGTTATAGACATATCAGTCTTCTATATCTTCATCCACATCTATAACTCCGTTATCAATAAAATATTGAACGGCATCTTCCACCCCATCTCTATGCCCTAGGCTCCACGTAGTAATCCCGCAGCCTATTAAGCAAAAAACAAAAATAATTGTGTCGACGCCGAAAAACATACTATATCTCCGAGATATGTTCTTGTGAATTTATACTATTATACATAAATATGAAGTGAAAGTCAAGAAAAATTTTTTGTTAGCTAAAAATTCTTCTTGACTTTTCAGGTGAAATGTTCTATACTACATTTTAAATATATTCATACAGGTTTCTATGAAAAAATATATAAAAAGACCATGGACTCATGATGAGCGAAAGCTGCTGAGTAAAGTGTATCATCAAAGCTCCAGATTAGAATTGGAAGAGCTTTTTCCAGACAGAACATACAATGCCTGTGTAAAACAAGCCAAGTATTTAAGGGATAGAGGATGGTTTTTCAAAAAGCAATAACAGCGGTACTATTAGCTATATCTAGCCAGTCAGTGAATGCAGAAGTTTACATGACGTCTAACGACAAAAATGAAATATTTTGTTTAGCTAATAATATTTATTTTGAGAGTAGAAACCAACGCTTAGAAGGTAGAATAGCAGTAGGATATGTTACTATTAATAGAGTAGCATCTAATAGATTTCCTAATACTATATGTAGGGTTGTTACTCAGAAAAGCAAAAGAAAGTGCCAATTTACATGGTATTGTTCAAAACCATCACGTAAGAGTATTAATGACCATGATGCGTACTCAGAAGCTTTATCCCTAGCATGGAAGCTATTCTACGCTAATCGTTTAATATGGGATGTAACGGACGGAGCTATGTGGTATCATGCTGATTATATAGAAGCTCCAGTCTGGACTAAGAATATGACTATTACTCATAAAATAGGTACTCATATTTTTTATACAGACGGGAAAAATTAAGGAATAATTTGAAAGTTACTGTAAAAAATAATAATGTTGAAAGAGCATTAAAGATATTTAAGAGAAAGAGCGCTGATATAGTTTGGGACTATAGATCAAAAGAGTTCTATGAGAAACCTAGTGTTAATAAACACCTATCTCACAAAGCGGCAATCAAAAGAGAGAAAAAAAGACAAGGAGCTAATAGCAATGTCAAATGGTACTAATTTCGAACTTGTAGGAGACTTTATGCAAGTATTTGGGCAGGAAGTAAAAGATATTCCTGAGATGTCAGATGAAGACACTCAAAAGCTAAGATATGAACTAATAGCTGAAGAGTTACAAGAGTTTAAAGATGCTATGGATGCTATGGATATTGTAGAAGTTGCTGATGCTCTTACAGATCTATTATATGTTGTATATGGAGCAGGGCATTCTTTTGGTATTGATTTAGACTGTTGTTTTGCAGAAGTACATGCTAGCAATATGAGTAAACTAGGGGAAGATGGTAAACCTATCTATAGAGAAGATGGAAAAGTACTAAAAGGACCTGGATTTTTTAAACCTAATTTGGAGTATGTTTTAGACTTTTAAAAATTGTCAGTAACCTTCCTTTTGAGGGGATTCACCTTTCAAAAAATAGTTCTTGACATAGTAGGTGACACTTGCTATAATTTGCTATGAAATGTTTTACTAGGCTAATAATTATTGGCCAGGCACCGTGAACCTACTATGTCATATACAGCAAAAGATTTAAATCCTTTAGTGCGCGGAGACGATTGGACTATTAAATTAGTAATCAGCTCTGACGGCACTATTACGGATGTAACAAACTATACTTACACCCTTACTCTAAAAGCAAATATTGATGATCCCGACCCGGGAGATCTTCAAGTTTCTGTTGTTCCTATAGGGCCAAGTGCTGCTGTAGGAATTGTTTATCTTAATGCGTCCCGCACCCTTACAGGACCCTTAGACCCTAAAACCTATAACTATGATATTCAACAAGTTGATGATTCGGGCAATGTTCAAACTCTACTTATTGGAAAAGTTAAAGTAGTCAAGGACGTTACCAGAGCTAATCCTTAATGGCTTTCGGTACACGTACCACAGTATTCAATAACATGGATGCCGACAATGTTGGCACCCTTGAGTATACCCCTGGAGGGGGTAATACTATAGCCGTCAACCTAGCGGATGGATTTGAATTGCAAGGTACTGGTTGTATCGAAACTCGTTTTGACAATGAAACTAACTTTATTCAAGCCGTAGGTGCGAGCAATAATGCTATCAGAGATTTATCAAGCTCTGGTAGCGCTGCTCTCTACTGGTTAAATACCTCTGTAGGTAGTACTCTTACTTCTTATGATGTCTTAATTCATGATGGTACCAATGATGGTATTGCTAATTTAGGGTCTTTCTATCCGGCTACGGGGGGTTATACTCCTATTTGGTGTGACGTACCCTCACTATCAGGAACTATTACTACTAGTAATGTCGAAGCCATAGGGTTTCGAGTAAGTAATAGCGATGCCGGATCTGGTAATAAGCCTAATACCTTTCTAGATAATTTTATTACATTTGTGGGCAGTCAAGCCTCTCCATTTTATATAAATGGAACTACTGATAATTCTATAGCCTTTATTCGAACTACAGAATCTAACAAAACTAACGGATATAAAGGTTTATTAGTAACTCAAGCAGGAGCAGATTTATTTTACTGTCGACTTACAATTGGAGAAGGAGCTACTGCAGGTACTGCAATTGCAACAACTTTTTCAGAATCAGATAAAACTTTTATTCACGTGGATCAAGCAGCTATTACTAGTACTTGGCTTGGTTGGACAGTAAACTTGGGGAATGCTTCTACTACTTTTAGTATGACTAACTGCAATTTTCAGGCTTCAGCAGTATCTACTGCTACTAATAGACCTGACTTAATTTTTACAGGTACTGCAGGGTCAGCAACAATTAACTCCTCTGCTTTGCTAGGGCTTAGAGCTATTACTATGAATAGTAGCGTAGAAATTACAGGAGGCACAGTAGATGCAATAGCCCTTACGTTAGGGGGAGGCTCGATAGAAAATTCAGATATACGACCCCGCTCCGCTTCTGCAGTAGCCATGATTACAGATGCTGCTTTCGGAGCCACTACTGGAATAAATAACTGTAATATAATTAATATAGGCTCTGGTCACGCTTTTGAATTTACAGCTACTACTTATACTGCCGATACCTCGATTACTTTTACAAATATAGTATTTGATAATACTACTTTTGGGGCTAATGGGTCTACTAGTGCCGCTATAAGAAATACAAGTGGTTTTGAAATTACAGTTGCTTTGACTGGTACTAGTAATATACCTACTGTAACTAATGTGGGTGCTGGCTCTTCTGTAGTTTTTGTCTCAACAAAAGCACTGGTTATTGATAATATCGAAGATGAAACTGAGCTAAGAGTCTACAGTTATACTGATTTAAATAATCCTTTAACCTATACGGAATTAGTAGGCGCTGAAAGAGTTGGGGCTACCCCCGACTCTAGTACTTTTGATAGTATAGCAGCAGATCCAGTAAATGCTGGAAAGTATAAAGTTACAAGCTTATATGATACCTCCGGAGGAGATATTAATGTAGTAATTGTAGCACATAATTTAAACTTTGAATTCTTTCGAGTTCAAAAAGTTTTGACTGCTAGTGCGGATACGACTATATCGCTCTTTCAGAGTTCTGACAGGCAATATGATTCGGGAACGGTCTAACAGTCGAGGCTACTTAGATATACTTATAAACAAGTATATATTATAATGTCCTAGACTTAGGGCAAGCTATTAGGAGAAAAACTAAATGGCTAATTTCTTTCAAACTTCTAACGTCCAGAAGGATCCGGATCAATTGTCAGTACACGTACCGACAGTATCCACTCCTATCGCATCCAGTATTGGTGGTGATATTATTAATGGACAAACAGCCGCTGCTAACTACGATAACGTAGGCAACAACGGAACTTTTACTGCTGGTTCGGGGTATGTAGTAGATAATGTAATTACATTATCTGATGGCTCTAAAGTAACTGTTACTTCTGTAAGCACCGGAGCTGTTACTGGTTTTACAGTAACTACAGTTGGTGGGGCAAATACTGCTGCTGCTGCAACTCTTACGCAATCTTCTGTAACCGGAGGGGCTTCTCAAGCAGGCACCAATTTTGACCTAACTACTGGTACGGACAATATTTCTGCGGCTATTACTGCTGACGAAATTATTATTGATTGGGACCTCAAGAAAATTGGTTTGGTTGTTCAAGGCAACTTAGGCGATGATGGGGCTTCTTTGAAAGCTATCTACTCATCTCTCAAAGATGCTTGGCAGTCTGACGCACTTTTGATTAAATTCCCTTTCCCAATGGGTCCAATTACGGATGAGCAGTTCGAAATGATCAACGGCTGGAACTGGGATAAAGTTGAAACTTCTGGTACTGTTAGTGCCACTACTATTGAATTAATTCGTGATGGTGGTTGGTCTGTTAAAGATACGTCTAACGTCATTCAAGAAGAATGGTCTGCTATTATCTCTCTTGGTATTCTTGGGTCAACTGACCAAGTATATTACCAGCAAGTACAAGATGAAACTTCTACTACCAATACCTTTAACTTTAAACAGTTTGGTGCAGTTAATCAAGCAGTTCAAATGTACGAAAATGGTGGAGCAGATTATCGTGATCAAACAGGTGCAACTAACATTCTTAAGTTGTTTGTTCGTGAGTGGCAGTCTACATACGGTACTTCACGCTTCAGTGATATCGGTGTATCCTCAGTAACGTATCAAGCATATCGATTCCCTCTTACGTCTCAGGCAGACTTGAAGGTACCTCATCTCGAAGGCTTCCTTTCTGGTGGTGTTAGTGTTAGTGCTTCTTCTGACGGTACTATCCATACTTATACTACTCCTAGTGCTCACGGCTTAGCTATTGGGGAAGTTTTGACTATTACTGGTTTTACTAGTGAGACTGATTTCAACGAAACTACTACGGCAATTCTGTCGGTTCCTAGTGATACAACCTTTACTATGACCCCTACAGTAGCAACTGCTAATAGCACTACTGATACCGGTGGTTCTGCTGTTCGTCCTTCTTATGATCTTACAACTATCACTTATGTTCGTGACGCTAACGGTGATCTTGTTACTAACGATAAGATCTCAGGCGCTGCACATACTACTGGGGCTGGCGACTATGCAATTGGTGACGTTATTCAAGAAGCAGGTGAGTGGTACATCAATAAGACTGGTGTCAATACTGCTACTGCTCCTCCAAGTGATGCTACTAACTGGGAAGTATTCGCAGGCTCACGTGAAATTGCGGGCACTAACTATCCCTTTACTGTAATCATTGATGGCGATACTAACGTTGCTGGTGAAGGTGCCGGTGGTGTAAATACTACTGTAGATATTTATGAAAAAGTACAGTATTTCTTACGTCAAAATAGCGATATCGATGCCGATGGTACTGGTACTGTTGTTGGTAAAACAGGGGATAGCTTACTCCGATTTGTTGGTGACACTCTTGTAACCGCATCAGGTGTATATATTGATAGTTTTGCGGAAGCAGACACTAACGCTATTGAATTCGTAGATGCCCAGAACGGAACTCGATTATTCAACTTCTTAGCAACGCTTAACGTCAACTTTGGCTCTACGTTGCAGGATGATGAGTTTGCTAAGTTCTTCGTATTCTTCGAAAATGATCTGGCTGCTACTAGTCCAACGGGAAAAAACTACAATACGCCTCTGGCTGTAATTGTACAAGACAAAGATAGTAATGATATCTCAGGCTTAGTGAATCCTTCTTGGCCAACTAAGCGCGCCTCTGCTACCTTCTCATATGACTATGATGGTAACACTCAGCGTGGCGCAGGCTCTGCTTCTACACCTGCTCCAATTATCGTTGTGGCACTTGGATTGAATGAAGCTCAGTACGTATCATCTGCTGGTACAATTAACCGTTCTAAGTCAAACATCGTTTCACTTATTGCGGCTCTTGAACGTAACTACGACGAAGGTACCGTCTAAGTTATAGTTTAATATTAGATGTAAATTCGGGGGGAGGGTTTCTTCCCCCCTTTTCTAAAATGAGGAAAAAATATGTTTTCAAGAAAGAAAGTTAGACACACTGCGTATACCATGAAAAATGGTGTTACTCAGTTTAATGACGAAATAAATTTAATTATTGCAGAAATTGAAAAAGTTATGGAGCCTGGGGATACTTGGGCAGGTTTTTCCTTAACTTGGGATCTTTTTGTAACAAAAAATAATATTGTAAGAATTGCTCCTGAAACTGACAAGACATTTATCCACTCGACATTAATTGAGATTAAGACTAAGGTGGAAATGGGGCTTGCATTAGAGAGTATTCTAGAAGGACTTCCCGCACGGAAAAGAAACGTGTATCAAATGGTAGATTTAAACTATTTAGGCCAAGAAATTGACTGGAACGGCTACGAAACGAAATGGAATATTAGCATTAACTATGCAAGTAAGCGGTTAGAAGTTAACAATTTGAGTACTAAAATTAACCAACCAGTAATGCCTACAATTGAAGAACCCGCTAAGGCCCCGCTGGCTACCAGTATACAAACCGAATTAGACTTGAAGCCTATCGATGAATTTGACGATGATTTCAAGGCAAAAATTATGAAGTTGCTGTCTACAGCAAAATAAGGAGTAAATAATGGCAGGGGAACGCAAATATACTAGAATACCTCCGGAAAGTACAGGTGATCGTGTATACATGATTCACACTGCTGAAATTAGGTATGATAACAAAGAATTAACGCATATTTGGCAAGTCGGTTCTATGTACCAACTAACGGGGGCTGTGCTTGATAGTAACAGTGACTTTATGATCCATGTGCATGGAGTAAAACAAGAAACGTCTAGTACAGGGGTGCTTTCTGTACACTATAATTCTACCGCAAAACACTTAGGTTATTCTCCTGAGGATAATCAGGAAATAAGATTTGGTGGTATAGACGGACAGATTATAGCTTACGTTAATGGACCTGCGGAAGATCTTTATATACCCGCCCAAAACATTATGGGATATGATAATCCAGAGTATGGGTGGAACGTAGATAGGTTTGGCTCAGGGCAGGTTACTTTCCAAGAAGGCGCGCCTGAGTTAACTCAATATGGAGAGCTTCGTACTTCAAATAAACAGTTAGTTGCTCAGTATTTATTCACCAAAAATGCTTTATTAGACCAATTTTCAAATAGTTTAGGTAATGGGGGAATTGTTGAACATATTCCAGCATATCAAGCAGTAGAAGTTAAAGTTCAAGATATTACTGGATCAAAAGCCACTCATACTAGTAATCTTTACCACCCTTACATTCCTGGTGCTAATCAGTTACTGATTATGGCGACTAGAATAGGAGACACAGGCGTTGATGGGTGTATTCGTAGATGGGGTATGTTTGAAGGGGCCGACGGCTTTTTCTTTCAGCTTGGACGAGATCTCACTAATGGGGGAGATGGGAAAGGAAGCGGTTTATACCTTGTTCATCGTAAAACTTTTGGAGGTATAAAAACAGATACTTTTATTCCGCAAGCTATGTGGAATAAAGATAATCTGTCAGGTATCGGGGGTGGTTCTAATCCTTCCGGCATGGAAATACTAGTTAATAGGTCTAACCAATATTGGATTGATTATCAGTATTTAGGGGGTGGACGAATTAGATGGGGTGTGTATTATGAAGGCCAACGAGTTGTATGTCATGAGATGGATATGGGAAACGGGTCAGCGGCTGGCTCCTGGCTTCATAATGCTACTGGTAATCCTAATCTGCCTATTTGCTGGGCTACCAATGTTTGGGACGGTACTTTAGCTACAGGAGAAAAATCTTTATTTGCGTATGGTGCGGGGGTCTTCTCCGAAGGTACGGGTACTACTAATATTTTAGAAGAAGGTGCTTTTAGAAGCCTGGATGAAAGCTTTACCATAACAGCAGACTCTGTCGATAACTCTAGTCATTATTTATTTTCTATGAGACCAGTCGCACAAATTAACGGTATTGATAATCATTCTTTATATTTACCTAAGTATTTAACTATTGATGCTTATGATGCAAATGGGGACGATGTTCGTGGAGAAATTAGAATATTCCGGAAGTGTCTACTGAGGGGAGAAAACTATAAACCAGTTGGGTACGCTACTACTGAAATCGACGAGGATGCGGGCCATCAAGGGCACGGACCAGAAATATTTAGAAGACCTATAAAAGGCCCTACAGATTTAAACTTTACTGAACTATTTAATACAATTCAGTATGGTACAGAGCGAGTAAACTCAGAGGCTACTACTTCTGTTAGATCTCAAGAGCTAGTATCTATTGTGGGGGACGATAATCCTTATGGTACAGGAACTGCAGTTACAATTAAAGTAATAAATAACCCTATTTTGCAAACTAATGTTCATTACTTTGAAGATCGTTTACCTATTACAGTCTCAGGAGTTACGGAGCCGGGTTTAACGTTTTTAAATGGTAATACCTATAATATGGCTTTGCAGGATAGAGATGAAGCTCAACTATATACTACTATTGAGCTGCTTGAAGACGATAGGGCTACTCGAGAATTAAGTTCTAACTATACTGGGATGCATCACGGCCATCAAAATGATCATATTATCTTTAAGTCCGGAGCTGCAATTGATGAACGTGTTAGAATCTTGGAGCTAGGTTATAGAGGTACTAGTACTGATTATTTCTTAGTAGGGGATAGACAGTCTACTACAATTGATTCGGTTGTAGCAGGAGACTCGTTCTGTATAGAAAGAATACGCTCTATCGATACTATTGTTGCTGCCGGAGGCACTGCCTCTGTTCGCTCGTGGCAACACCATTTTATTAGTAATGATAAGGTAAGGATTTCAGGTACTACTAGTTTCAATACTGCTAGTGTCGCAAATGCTGTAGTTACTAATGGAAGTGCTACTGTTACAGGAATAGGGTTTACTGCAACTGGATTAACTCCGGGAGATTTTATCGAAGTTAATGAGAGGCACGGACAAATTTCTACAATTACTGATACTGAAATTGTTCTTGTAGCTCCTTTTCCTGGGCCTAGCGGTACTTATACTTTATATGAAGTAGTAGTAGTTACTGTAGTAGACGATCATAATTTTACGTATGCTACAGATGTAGTTGCTGGTCAAGAGACTGCAGGTACAGCTACTAGCTACCATCATCATATGTTTTCATTAGATGTATTTACTACTTCAGCTAACTCTTACCCATTAGACTATAGTACCGTACTAAATGCAGTTCAAGGTAGTGGTACTCAAGGTACAGGTAGTATAATTACTGGTACTCCTCCGCCTCAATCAGCGTGGACCTTCATGTGGAATCCTATTAATCGTCCTGTAGAAGATGAAGAGCATAATATTCGAATCAATCTTCAATGGAAGGAAAGAGAACAGTAAAATGCCGAGCATAATTTTCAATTACGGAGAATGGTCCTATTGGGCTCCTCGAAACTTGCCTGATACTCCAGGGGGTATGAAGGTTACATTTGATGGAGAGAACAGGCTTATTCGAGTTAATCCTGGCGAGGGATCTATCAATGTAAAACTCGATATCTATAGTAATTGGAAAGAGTGGAAGCTTCAAAGGAAAAACTCTCAGTGGTACGAAGCTATCACTACCACTGGGGGAGATCCTATTACCGAAACTACGTCTTTGGGAGATTCTTACTTTCTTGAAAACGGATGGAGAATACAGCCTTGGATCCCTGCTGATTTAAACCTTTCTGGTTATATTCTTGATATTGTAGGTAATATTTATACTCGGGAAGAGGGAGGCAATCCTGTAAATCCTCAGAGCGGAGTAACTATTGCATTAACTCGATCCTCTCTCCCAACCGTTTCTATTGCAGGGGGTGTGAAAACGGAAACCCGCCTTCTTGAAGTTTGGAGGTCTCTCGGGCTTGATAAAGATAATCCTCAAATTATTACTGATGAGAGTATTACTACAGGTACTGCTCTGAAAATGAATATTACTAATCCTAGTAACGAAGTTACTATTGTTTCAAGAGAAGAGTAATGAGTAGCCATACTGGCATTGGTAGGAGAATATCCCTTGCAACTCGTGGTTGGAGAGGAGGTATTTTTGATAAATATTACTCTGCACAAGATATCGAGATTACAACTGCAGGGACGTACTCTGCAATTGTAACTGCAAACCCTACGAATATTGAAGCCAGTGTATCAGTACGATCTACTGCCCCGTCTTCTTATAGTGTTGATAGTATCTTGGTTGATACGTTTGATGTGCAAGTAGTAGTTCCTAGCTATAAGGTAGAATTAACAATACTTGGGTCGGACGCAAATATTACTATTTTGGATGGAGTACCATAGGTGGTGGGCCTTCAAGGATTTGAACCTTGGACCTGCCGATTATGAGTCGGATGCTCTAACCATCTGAGCTAAAAGCCCTTCCAATACCTAAGAATAGTACTTCGTTAATGTTAGTAACACGGCTGTACCTGATATAGCACTGCCAATCATAATGGCTTTATCATTCCATATACTCCCAACATAAATCCAACATAGAGCACTTAGTGCATACAGAGATTGTCCTGCAATGAGTAAGTCTGCCTGCTGTAGAAATATTCCAGTAACCGCAGAAATTGTAGCAGCCCATTTTACATAACTGTCAATAGTCCCAGTAGGAGTAGTAGGCTTTAAATCCTCTACTTCCATCTGAAGCTCTGTCATTTCTTGTTTCAACCTCTTTCGTTCCGCAGTTAATTCCATGGCAAGACGGCCTGCCTTGCTCATAGTACTTCCTTCAAACTTCTCTTTAATATCTTCGTCTATGCTCATTCTTCACTCTCAACTAAAAAAGTTAGGGGGAACACAATCAATCCAAACATCATTCCGAGTATTATAATAACCATATCTGGAGATGTCGTATCGAGTACTTTTCCGCCCTGTATAATTATATAGAATATCCAAAAAGCATACCCTAGCCATTTCATATGTTAGCCCTCTTTAAAATTTTCTTGATATCGAAAGTATTTGTCCCCAATTTTAACATAAAGAGCTTTTTTGCATTTATACGGAGTACCTTCTTTCAGGCCTGCAAAAGTATAAGTATTATAATCACCAAAAGCTTCCTCTAGTGTTAGATACTTATAGGTATGCACGGTTTTTCTGTTATAAAAGGTATGTACTATATACACTCTAAAAGTCGCTATAATTTAGCCAAGGTTGCTTGGTTGCGATTTTAAATTGACTTAACATCCAATCAAAATCCTCCATAGACTCTGCTTCTAATGTGATTGGATCTTCCGTGCACATTTCAGGCTTGCCCTCGTCATCATAAAAAACTTCGTGAATACCGTACCACTCCGCATCATCCTTTTCTTTTTTAATTATTCTGTAGCTCCAACTCATAATAACCCCGCTCCGATTTAGCTAAGTATAACGTATATTCCTACTAATAAAAATATTCCTGTTAAGTACCCCACAAGAAATCCTTTCCAAAATTTTATAGAAAGTTCTTCTTTGTACGTCATTTTTCTACCCTACAGCCATCGTATATACAAAAACGCCCATAAAAGCGAATAAGCATACCGTGTTAATAATTGTTAGCCACGTCATTCTTCGTGCAAATTTCAGCTCTTCTTCCCAGCTATAGTTGTCCATGTTTTATCATCTCCTCAAAAGTATCCCACATTCTATCAAATCTCAACTCATAAAGTTCTTTAATTCCATCAAGCTTTCTGGTAAGACGCTCTTCTTCTTCTGTACTCAAATTATACCTGTCACTCTCTATGATATTCTCTGATAATAGTTGAAGATCATCAATTATCTCCCAGCAGTTCATTATATTCTGCTCTAATACAAATCTATCTTTCACTCTTCTCTCCACTATTTTCATACATGATTTCCGTCTTCATCGTAAACTCCTGGATGAAGTTGATTGAAATAGTCATAATACTCCTTTAATTCGACCTGTGTCATCATTGCTAGTAGCGCTTTTAACACATACGAATAACTGAATTCGTCTGCTAACTTTTCAAATCTATACCTTAATTCGTTAGCATCCATAATCATATTGTCCATCTCTTTCACACTCTCTAGTAGCTCATCGAAAGTCTTATCTTCCATTACCAGTTACCTTCCTCCCATGAAAGGTCAGTGTTATAACAATCGTAGTACCAGTTACCGTACATTTCGAGGATATCAGAATCACTATAATCACCATCTTCTTCGATCATGTCATCCGCAATCATTTCATCTCTTAAACCAGCGATGACTTTGTTGAACGCTACGTTCGAAGGCGTCATAAATACTACTTCCAGTTGCTCTGGATCTAAAATAATGTGAATAATCATTTTCATCTTTTCCTTTTCTTGTAAGAGGATATTATACAAGAATTTAGTATAAATGTCAAGAATTTTGTTTGGCTCTATAGTCTTTAATCTTCTCCTTCCCGTAGATTGAGTTCTTTTAAATATTCCCCACCATCTACGGTAGTTTTATGGGCTTTTTCCCATCTTCTAATATTACGGCGGAGGCCGTAACACAGGACGGAGTTATTATGCATAAATGCAAAATTGTCAAGTTCTTGAATTTCTTCTTTACTTAGCTCAGATACTCTCTTATTATAGTGCAGTTCAATAAGCTCTTCCGCAACTATTGTAAGGCGCACCTCCATATGTATTTCCCACTGATCAAAGTTTTCCATTAAATTCCATTGCAAAGCTTTGTGCGACGAGAGGAGAAAGAAAGTGAAAGGTATCTTCGTATACATTCGTATAGATTACCATATGATAGTTTTCTTTGTCCAGAAGTTCCTTACTCACTAGGTTTTTACACCAATCTTTTGCCGATCCTCGATGATCGCTATGCACTCGTATAGATACTCCTGGCATCCAAGATCTTTTTGCTGCAGTTACTTCGAGCGGCGTAAGTTTAGTCTTCGTTCTTTGTTTCATCATAGAGCCTTTCTATTGCGGTACATGCGTCGAAGACAGAGGGGTAAACTTCTCGGTGGCTTCGATATCCTCGATCTCCTCCGGTATCTGAGTATTCAAGGTAGGCTCCGTTATTTGCGAAGTAAATTGTGATGCTGTCGATTTCGCGAACCATTGGGTTCTCCTTCTATTAATTTGTTTTAGTTGATTGTTACTTTTAACCATGTCGGGATCTCTCCACTATTGCTCGTATTTACATAGCCATCATCGGTCACAGGAGCTTCTCTCCAGTGTAGAATTGTGCTTTTGAGTACATCTCTCCACGCACACACATCGAGTGCGTACATTCCGAAGGTATTGCTCTCAGGAGATTGTTTTCCAACTTTTGGAGATCCAGGGATATATCGAGGATTGGTAGTGCATACCATACAGCGCTCCGGTCCTTCCAACTTTCGAAAGCAAAGTATAATTACTCCACTTTCCAATTTTTGCAGAAGTTCCTTCATTCCACACATATTCCAATCACAGTAGGAGCAATCTCTAAAGGAAGTACAATTTCTTTGTATTCCTTTTCTCCTTCTTTCCTGTGTACTCGTTTTTCTTCGTAGCTCCACGGTAATTCTTCCCCGTTGCGACCCCGCTCCCGGTTTCCTTCTCCGTTTAATTCTGTTAAATCCTGCTCTATTTCTTTAAAATTTGGCATATTACTTACTCATATAGTAGCGACGACACTCCTGATGTGACTCAGCAATACCATCTAACACTTCTTGGGCACATTTTTCGTCCAGTTTTCGATTTCCATCTTTTACCAGCACAGTTCCTACTAAGATCATCACAATTGATTTTCCGCATTGGGTTGGGCCTGAAATTACAATATGCGCCACATCAGGCACTTTTAATTTTTATTTCTTTCATATCTACAGCTATCCTCAGTTTTCGTAAAAGTTATCTCTAAACTTTACCTCATCCCGCATCACTTTGTACAAAGCTGGA
>Ga0209335_10000521_pt1 | contig 46545 bp, 53 predicted proteins | sample COG_09_FD_184753 | JGI IMG/M metagenome (GOLD analysis project Ga0209335, IMG submission 184753) | Pelagic Microbial community sample from North Sea - COGITO 998_met_09 (SPAdes) (version 2) | ecosystem: Environmental > Aquatic > Marine > Neritic zone/Coastal water | place: Helgoland, sampling...
ATCGACCCGACCGATGTGATCCGCGATTACGGTGCTGATACCGCGCGCTGGTTCATCCTTTCCGACAGTCCGCCCGACCGCGACATGGAATGGACGGATTCAGGCGTTCAGGGAGCCTTCCGCTTCGTCAATCGCGTGGCCCGTCTGGTCATGGAAAATGCCGACGCCCTGCCACCAGCCGGAACTGCGCCCACCAGCGATGATGACGCGTCCCTGAAACTGCGCCGGGAGGTTCATCGCGCCATCGCTGATGTCACGTCGGACCTCGAACGGTTTCAGTACAATCGCGCGGTTGCCAGGCTTTACGAGCTCACAAATGCCATATCGACTGCCGTCAAGTCCGGCAGTCCCGATGGCGCTAGCCTGCGTGAGGCGCTCGAAACCTTGATTCGCCTGATCGCACCGATGATGCCGCACCTTGCCGAAGAAATGTGGCACACGCTGGGACAATCTGATTATCTGTGTGATGTCAGTTGGCCGGTGGCCGACCAGTCATTGCTCGTTGCTGATAGCGTAACCTATGCGATACAGGTCAACGGCAAACTTCGCGGAACCGTAAACCTGCCAGCAGGAATTGACAGGGAGGCCGCAGAAGCCGCAGCAAAATCGGTTCCCAATGTGGCAGACTCCATTGGTGAAAAAGATATCCGGAAGGTCATCGTCGTGCCTGAAAAACTGGTGAACTTTGTTGTCTAGGCTCCTCGGTCCACTTGCGATCGCAAGCTGGCTTTTGCTTGCCGCATGCGGCTTTGAACCACTTTACGGCGAGCGCGAGCAGGCGATCCCAACAGAAAGCCTTCTCAGTCGGGTCGAAGTCCCCCCCATCAAGGACCGCACCGGGCAACTCGTCCGTATCGAGCTCACCAACAGGATGACTCCGACACGGCCAGCGCCACCGTCGGCGTTTACCCTGATCGTGAAACTCAATGAGTCCAAAGCCAGCCTGGCGGTGGAGAAGGACTCGAGTGCGACACGCGCGAATCTTACGATCGCTGCAAGTTTCATACTGAAACAGAATGGTGACGGTCTGGAGCTGATGACGGGTTCGGTTAGGTCCGTGAACAGCTACGATATCCTGCTCTCGGATTTTGCGACCCTTGCCGCCGAAAGCGATGCACGCAGGCGCGGTGCCAAAGATGTCGCTGATGGAATCGTCGATCGGCTGGCGATTTTTCTGTCTCGCAACCAGCAACGGCTCTCTGGCGGACCGGCGCGGTGAAGATCTCCGCCGGTCGCGTGGATGGTTTCATTGCGCAGCCGGACCCGGCCGTCCGGGCGATTCTGATTTATGGACCAGATACAGGATTGGCACGGGAGCGCTCTCTGGCCCTATCCCACCAGGTTGTAGACGATCTGAGTGACCCCTTTCGAGTCGCTGAGCTTTCCGGGGCAATGGTTAGTGATACACCTGCCCGACTTGCCGATGAATTGCTCGCAATGTCATTTGGCGGCGGGAAACGTCTGGTGGTCGTGCGAGATGCAGCTGACGGGCTCTCAGCACCATTGAAATCAGCGCTCGAATCTGCCGAAGACGCAGATGCAAATGCCATCGTTGTTATCGAGGCCGGAAACCTGACGGGCCGGTCCAGTCTGCGCAAACTATGCGAAGGACGAGACGATTGCGCCGCGCTGCCGTGTTATCCCGACGACGAGGAAGGGCGTGCGCGACTGGCCCGGGGGATATTGCAAAGCGCGGATATTCGTATCACACCCGATGCACTCAGAACGCTGGCGGGTATTCTGGGAGAAGACCGACAAAGCAATCGAAGCGAAATTGAAAAACTTGTTTTGTATGTTGGCCCCGGCGCAGAAGTCAGCGAGGAAGATGTACTCTCGAGTATTGGTGATTCAGGCACGACGTCGCTCGACGAAACGATATTTGCGGCCGCAGACGGAAACATTGCCGAACTTGATCGTTCGATTGAGCGGTTCTGGTCCGATGGTGGAGCGCCTGTCAGCCTGATGCGCGCGGCGCAACGGCATTTCCAGCGACTGCATCGTGTAGCGGGAGCGATTGCTGCGGGAGAAAACTACGACACTGCGGCCAGACGGTTACGACCACCGGTGTTCTGGAAAGTTGCAGGTCGCTTCCAAAATCAGAGCCGCGCCTGGACCATAAGGTCACTGGAACAAGCGATTGTCCGGCTCACCGAAGCCGAGCTTGCGCTCAAAACAACCGGCACGCCAGGCCAGGCCGCCTGTGGGCGAACGCTTCTTGCGATTGCCAGTATGCGGCGGGCACAAAGACCGTAAGTCTATGTATTAAAAGGAAAAGATTTCTTTTTGGGGCCTTCATTCTCGCCCGCTGAATCAGTCCCGCTGGCCTTTGTCTGCTGGTTCAGGCGGCGCAGGACATCATCAAGTTGATCCAAATTCTTGAATTCGATGGAGAGCGTCCCCCGACCGGCAGCTTCATCACCCTTCAGATTTATCGCGACCTTGAGTCCTATCGCGTCCGACACATCGCGTTCGAGAGCGATTGTGTCTGCACTTTTGGCAGATGCCTTTCGAGAGGATCCGGACTTCTTTGGTGCAGATGACACACGGTTTTCGATATCGCGAACAGTCATCCCATCCTTGGCGATTTCACGCGCCAGGATTAAGGCATCTTCCCGACCAACCAGTGCTCGTGCGTGTCCTGCGGTCAGTTGTCCCTTGTCTACCATTTCACGAACTTCAGCCGGCAAGGTCAGCAAGCGCAGAGTATTGGCCACATGGCTTCTGCTTTTGCCGACGACTTTAGCGAGCGCATCCTGCGTATGCGTAAATTCGTCAATCAGCCGTTGATAGGCCTCGGCCTCTTCGATGGCCGATAGATCGGAACGCTGGATATTCTCGATCAGGGCTATTTCGAGTGCTTCCTGATCCGTGAGCTCGCGCACCACAACAGGCACATTGTGGAGTTGTGCGCGCTGCGCTGCACGCCAGCGGCGTTCACCGGCAATAATCTCGTACAGGTCGGCTTGCACCGGATCGCGACGGACGAGAATGGGCTGCAGGATTCCCTTGGAACGAACGGATTCTACCAGCGCATTTAGTTCTTCGTCGTCAAAATTGGTTCGTGGCTGGAACTGTCCGGGGCGGAGCTGTTCGATGGGAAGCTCACGTGGTGATTTGGTGCGATCGAGATCCTGATAGTCCTCTTCATCATCACCCAGCAATGCCGAAAGACCGCGGCCCAGACGGCGTCTTGAGGTCGTATCATTCATTCCGCTGCCTCCCCGATCGGACCTGCACCTTCCCGGCGCAACATTTCAGCTGCAAGCCGCGCGTAAGCCTGAGAACCTGCGCAAGCCAGATCGTATACAAGCGCCGGGACACCATAAGACGGTGCTTCAGACAAGCGAACATTGCGAGGAATGACCGTACGATAAACCCGATCTCCGAAATATTCCCGAACTTCGGCTTCAACAGAACGGCAGAGATTGTTGCGCCCGTCATGCATGGTCAAAACGATGCCCTGAATATCAAGGTCCTCGTTGTAGGCCCGGCGGATACGTTCGATTGATTTCATCAACCGGGTCATGCCTTCCAGGGCAAAATACTCACACTGCAATGGAACAAGAACCGAATCTGCGGCAACCAGCGCGTTGATGGTCAGCAACCCAAGGGCTGGCGGGCAATCCGTGAGGATATAGTCATACTTGCCGAGAACCGGCGCCAACGCGTTGTTAAGGCGTGCTTCGCGATGATCGATATCAATCAACTCGATTTCTGCACCCGCCAGATCTGCCGATGCCGGCACGACATCCAGCCCCGGGATATCCGAAGCGCAAATAACCTTGGTGAGGTCCACACCCCCGATCAGGACATCATAAACGTCCATCTCATATTCTGAAACGCCAAGACCTGTCGACGCGTTACCCTGTGGATCCAGATCCACAACCAGAACCTTCTGACCGCAGGCCGCGAGGCCCGTTGCGAGGTTGATCGCCGTTGTGGTCTTGCCGACCCCACCTTTTTGGTTGGCGATCGCGATGATCCGGGTGCCGTGATGAATGGGCATCGCGGGTTTGATAAGGGGTTCATCGACCGGGTAGCTGGTCGGTACAATCTTGGGGGGGTTTTCATAGGACACGATCAGGGTTCCTTATTTCCAGAATCACGCCGCGTGGATCCGCCACACTCGGATGTTTTTTCAAATCCATCGTCCAGGCCGCAGAAGCCTCTTCAAGCTCCTGCTCGACCCGTTCACCTTTGAGGAAGATGCAGTACCCATCCCGACCCAGCAGTGGCCGGGCGAGCTCCAGGAGCCGGGAAACAGGGGCCAGCGCGCGTGCAATGATCAAACCGAAACCATTCTCCACGCTCATGGCCTCGACCCGCCCGTCATGGATCTCCGCGGGTGCATCCGTCACACGACGCACTTCACGCAGGAACGCACATTTCCGGGTATCAGATTCAACCAGCACAAAAGGCGCATCCTGAGCAATCGACAGGACCATGCCCGGAAACCCCGCACCGCTTCCCATATCCAAGGTGGGCACGGTGGGATCAATCCAGGGCTGCAGTTGAAGAGAATCCAAAAAATGCCGGCGCCACACATCCGCAAGGGTCGTGCGAGAGACGAGATTAATTTTCTGCTGCCACTGCTGAAGTAGGTCTTCGTAGGCCTCAAATCGCGCCAGTGTTTCACGTGAAACATTCGCGGTCCGACCAAAATCTTCAGCCGACATTGTCGCCGTATTGACCATACACACCCTATAACAGGCTATGGTCTGACAGCCAACTACAATATGTTGTGGATTAAGCCGCGCTCACGTCGGTATCGGCACTGCGGCGCACATGCCGCAAAAGGATGACCAGAGCCGCCGGCGTCATACCGGGAATCCGCCCCGCCTGGCCCAGAGTCTCTGGCTTCAAACGCTGTAGCTTCTGAACTGCTTCGTTTGAAAGGCCCGGAATACCGCGATATTCGAGATCTTCGGGTAGCTTCAGATTTTCATCTCGACGATAAGCTTCAACATCAGCACTCTGGCGCGCGAGATAATGGGCATACTTGGCTTCGACCTCGAGCGTGCCCCGGATACGCGGTTCAATATCCGAAAGCTGGGGCCATACCCCTATCAGCGTATCAAACGTCACATCAGGGAACGTCAAAAGCTCAAAGGCAGAACGGCGCACACCGTCCTGATTGATCTTTATCCCCCGCTCCGCCAGGGCATTGGGTGTCTCGTTGATCTGTTCAAGACGCGCGCGCCCGGAAGCCTGCGCTTCAGCCTTAACCCGGAACAGATCCGCTCGTTGCGATCCCACACAACCCAGTCGAACGCCCTCCAGTGTCAGGCGCTGATCAGCGTTATCTGCGCGCAACAACAAACGGTACTCCGCCCGAGACGTGAACATCCGATAGGGTTCATCAGCACCCCGGGTTACCAGATCATCAATCATGACACCGATATATGACGTGGCCCGGTCCGGTTCAAAGCGAAGCTCACCGCCGGAAGCCTGATGCGCGGCATTGATACCCGCCACAAGGCCCTGACCCGCAGCCTCTTCATATCCGGTCGTTCCATTGATCTGCCCGGCCAGGAAAAGTCCGGAAATCCGCCGTGTTTCAAGGGTTCGACGAAGTTCACGGGGATCCACGAAATCATACTCTATCGCGTAACCCGGCTGGATCATGCGGGCATCTTCGAGGCCGGGTATTTCCTTGAGAATTCCGAGCTGTACATCTTCGGGCAGAGACGTTGAAATCCCGTTGGGATAAACAGTGTCATCATCAAGACCTTCGGGCTCCAGGAAAATCTGGTGCCGGGATTTCTCCGCAAACCGAACGACTTTGTCCTCAATCGATGGGCAATAGCGGGGTCCACCACTTTCGATCTGACCCGAATAAATCGGCGCACGTCCGAGGTTAGCGCGGATCAGGTCATGAACGGCCTGGTTGGTGTGCGTGATATGGCAATCAATCTGCGGCGTCGTAATCCGGTCCGTCATATAAGAGAACGGGATCGGCGGATCATCGGCTGGCTGGCTTTCGAGCTGTCCCCACGCAATAGTTCGACCATCAAGACGCGGTGGTGTTCCGGTCTTGAGGCGCCCCAACGCGAACCCGGTCCGCATCAAAGTGTCCGAAAGGCCGAGAGCCGGTGCCTCTCCCATACGTCCGGCGGCCACTTGTTTCTCTCCGATATGAATGACACCGCGCAGAAATGTACCGGTTGTCAGAACAACTGTGGCGGCCTTGACCTCTTGGCCATCCGCAAGCGTCACCCCGCTTACGACGTTGTTATCGGACAGAATCAGATCTTCAACAGCACCCTCCAAAATGGAGACGCCCGGTTGGTTGGCCAGAATGTCCTGAACCGCTTCCCGGTAAAGTTTCCGATCTGCCTGCGCCCGTGGGCCCCAGACAGCGGGACCCTTGCTCTTGTTGAGCATGCGAAATTGAATTCCGCCACGATCAATCGCCCGCCCCATAACGCCATCCAGCGCATCAATCTCACGTACGAGATGTCCTTTGCCCAGACCACCAATTGCAGGATTACAGGACATTTCCCCGATGGTGTTGGCTTTGTGCGTGATCAGCAATGTGCGGGCGCCCACGCGTGCGGACGCGGACGCGGCCTCACAGCCAGCGTGACCACCGCCGATGACAATCACATCATATGTCTGTTCTGAATTTACCATTGCGCGCGGTATGTAGGCCCTCTCTGGTGCCCTGTCAAAGCGGAACTCATGGATGATGTTTCACGTGAAACACAGGTCACTTCCCGATGCAGAAATCCCTGAATATTGTGTCGAGAACTTCGTCGATATCAATGCGACCCGTAATCCGGCCCAATGAACGCGCGGCCAGGCGGATATCCTCTGCAACGAGTTCCGGCAACGCCCCCAGACCGGCCCGCTCAAGTGACTCAATCGTATCCGCAAGAGCCTCACGGTGCCGTTGTCGCGTCGGAACCGGCCCCTCAACCGCGGACAATCTTTCTTGAACCAACTCACCGAGCCGGCCTATCAGGCCCTCTATCCCAGCTCCCGATTGAACAGATATAGGTATAACCTCCCCATCAAACCCCGGTATTCCGGCATTTGTGGACCCACCTATGAGATCAATCTTATTGCGCAGCACAATCGTATCGCGATCCATGAGTGCCGAGACGCGGTCTGGAATCCCCATGTTCCCGGCCTCAACCACCACAAGCCTGAGAGCAGCGTCTGCTGCGCGGGCCTCTGCACGTCTGACGCCCTCAGCCTCAATTTTATCCATCGAATCCCGGATTCCAGCCGTATCCGATATCGATACAGCATAACCTCCGAGGTTCATTTCGACCTCAATCACATCCCGTGTCGTCCCGGCCATACTTGAGACAATCGCAACGTCTCTTTTTGCCAGCGCGTTCAGCAGGCTGGACTTTCCAACATTCGGTGCACCAATGATCGAAATCGGAAATCCAGACCGAATTCTTTCACCGAGTAGTGCAGTATTACTATGTTTAACAACAGCTTGTTTAATAACATTAATTCTTTGCACTACCTGTTTATGTAGTGCCTCGGGTAGTTCCTCATCAGAAAAGTCTATTTCCGCTTCCGCGTAGCCCAAAACATCAATCAACTCTTTGCGCCACCCGTCATAAAGCGTCGCGAGATCTCCGTCATACTGGCGCAACGCAAGTTTGCGCTGCTCGTCCGTTCGAGCGGCGACAAGATCGCCGATGGCCTCCGCGGATGTGAGATCAAGTTTTCCATTTTCAAAGGCACGGCGCGTGAATTCACCGTTCTCGGCCATGCGCGCCATACCAGAAGCCCTCAGAGCCTCGAAGACCGACGCCAGGACAGCATCGCCACCATGTATATGGAGCTCTGCGATGTCCTCTCCGGTGAAGCTCCCAGGGCCGGGAAACCTCAAAACAAGTGCCTGATCCAACACATCGCCCGTTTTCGGAGACACTATTTTGTGCAGTGCAGCATAACGTGCGGCCGGTAACTCGGTGACCCCGAGCATCTGCAGGACTTTATCCGTCGCCGGTCCGGATATGCGGATCACCGCAACCCCGGCAGCCCCAGCCCCGCTCGACAGCGCGTAAATCGTATCGCGCACCTTCAGATGCTCCAGCTCATCCAAATCTACTTCTTTGTCTGCCCGCCAGAATCGGGCATCGCCGCCCAAAATGCCTGCTGAAATTGCTCCCACACATCCGTACCGGGCATTCCGGCCGAACCAGAACCACCGGGCATCCAGGCTTTGAACAGCGTTTGCGGATCCATGGTCGACATTGCCTCAAGCGCCTGACGTTGCCACTCATCGACGACAACCTGCTGGGCACCGGCAACATCGGGTAGCCCCATGAATGTCCGCGCCTCTTCCGGCGTACAGTCGACATTGATTGTTACCTTCATCACTTTACCCCTTTCTCGTCCGATCGGTGCTTGCCTATGGGCAAAGCGCACCGACATTGTAGGCTGTCTCCCACGTCGATACATCCGACCCGGATCCACAAAAGGCCAAGACATGACCCGCAACATGCTGGCCAATGAAACCAGCCCTTATCTTCTGCAACACGCCGACAACCCCGTCCACTGGTATCCATGGGGCGCAGAAGCGCTGGCAGACGCACGGGCCTCCCAAAAACCGATCCTGCTCTCCATCGGATACGCCGCGTGCCACTGGTGCCACGTCATGGCCCATGAAAGTTTTGAGGACCCGGGAACAGCCGATGTCATGAACCGGCTGTTTGTCAATATCAAGGTCGACCGGGAAGAACGCCCCGATCTGGATGCCATCTATCAGGCGGCGCTTTCCCTGATGGGAGAGCAGGGTGGATGGCCTCTGACCATGTTCTGCACACCCGAGGGAAAACCATTCTGGGGCGGCACCTATTTTCCGCCCCGCGCCAGCTTTGGACGCCCTGGCTTTCCCGACCTTGTTGCCCATATCGACAAGATTTACCGCACCGAACAGGACAAGGTCGCACTCAACACCAATGGCATTCTCGGCGCGATTGCAGAGATGGCCCAACCCCAATCCGGCGATATCCCACCACCGGAAATGATCCGCACCATCGCGACGGCACTGACAGAAGAGATCGACCGGGACCATGGCGGTTTCGGCACTGCGCCAAAATTCCCGCAATGCGGCGTTCTCAAAATGATGTGGGCTTACGGTGATGCGAACACATGCGAAGCCGTCATGCTGACCCTGAACCATATGGCCCAGGGCGGTATCTACGATCATCTGGGCGGCGGCTTTGCCCGTTATTCAACAGACCCGGCCTGGCTGGTCCCGCATTTTGAAAAAATGCTCTACGACAATGCCCAGTTTCTCGAACTCTACGGTATTGCCTGGCGCGGTAGCCAAAATCCGCTTTACGCGGCCCGCGTCAACGAAACCGTCGACTGGCTCCTGCGAGAGATGACCCATCCCGACGGTGGTTTCTATTCCACCCTCGACGCCGATTCCGAAGGCGTGGAGGGCAAGTTCTATGTCTGGTCCGAAACAGAACTCAAGGATGCGCTGGGCGAGAACTTTAGCTTCTTTGCCGGGGCCTATGACATACGGCCCGGCGGAAACTGGGATGGTCACACCATCCTGAACAGAAACGCCGATCCGGTCTGGAAAGATGACGCCACAGAGACCCGGCTCGGCGAGCTGCGCGAAGAACTTTTCAAAGTCCGAACACCACGCATGCGCCCGGCCCTTGATGACAAAATCCTGACCGACTGGAATGGCCTTATGACCGCTGCCCTCGTCGAGGTCGCCATGACATTTAGCCGACCCGACTGGTTGAGCGCAGCGCGCAACGCCTACGATTTTGTCATATCCGAACTGGTCCTGCATTCCCACGGTTCAGAGACCGAGCTCCTCCACAGTTGGCGAAACGGTGACGCGCGCCATCGCGCAACTCTGGACGACTACGCAGCTCTGGCCCGCGCCGGTCTTGCACTTCACGAAGCCACCGGCGACCAGACTCCGCTGTCCCATGCACGAAACCTTGTGGCCTATCTGGATGCACACTTCCTGGACCAGGACGGCGCCTACTTCTTCACTGATGACCGGGCAACCGATGTTATCGCGCGCACCAAATCCGGTTTCGACAACGCCACCCCGGCCGGCAATGGAATCATCGCCGAAGTTCTGGTGCGCCTGTTCTACCTGACCGGAGAGACAAGCTATCGCCACAGAGCTGAGGGAGTCCTCCGCGCCTTTGCCGGTGAGATCGAGCAAAACGCATTTGGTTACGGCACCTTGCTTATGGCATCCGGCTTACTGGCAGACGCCCCCCAGGTCACGATCATTGGTGCTCCCGACGATACTCTGACCGAGGTGCTCCGCGCAGCCGCCTACAAAAGCGAAATACCGATGCGCATCGTCATGACGCTGACGCCAGGCGCAGCGCTTCCCGACAATCATCCCGCATACGGCAAAACGCAAATCAACGGTGCAGCCACAGCCTATGTTTGTCGCGGACCTGTATGCTCTCCGCCCGTGCAAACTTCCGAGGCTCTTTTGCTGGAGCTTTCCCGATGACCGATCTCGTGACACTGACAATGGCGTCACCTGTCGGATGGCTGGCAATCCGGGGGCATGATGATGCCATTGTTGCTCTCGACTGGGTCGATCAGGCGCAGCCGAGATCCAACGCAAAACTTCTCAACGAAGCGGCACAGCAACTCGAAGCGTATTTTTCTGACGATCTTCAATACTTCGATCTTCCGCTCGATCCCCAGGGCACCGACCATCAGAAGAAAGTCTGGAACGATATGCTGACCATCCCCTATGGAGGTTTGCGCAGTTACGGCGATATGGCAAAGACCATAGGGTCATCCGCCCGGGCCGTGGGAACCGCCTGCGGTAAAAACCCGATCCCGATTATCGTGCCTTGCCATCGGGTGATCGCAACGGGTGGCGGCATGGGCGGCTATTCCGGACGGGGCGGGCTCGAAACCAAACGTGCCCTCCTCATTCTCGAAGGCGTCATGCTGGCTTGAAGCACACGCGACCGCCCGATAGGTTTCCAATCAACGCTCAGAATATTTCTCAAGGGGAAAGTCATGGTTCACGCAATCCGTTTTCACGAGGCCGGTGGTCCCGAAGTCATGAAGTGGGAAGAGGTCGAGGTCGGTGACCCAGGCCCCGGAGAAATTCGCGTGAAGCAGACCGCTGCCGGTTTGAACTTCATCGATATCTATCTCCGCTCCGGCGCACGTCCCGTTCCCATGCCCAATGGGCTTGGCCTCGAAGGCGCTGGTAAAATTGTTGCTGTGGGCGAAGGTGTCACTGATCTCGCTGTGGGTGACCGGATTGGCTATGCCGATATGCCCATGGGGTCCTACGCCGAAGAACGCGTGATGCCGGCCAAGATTGCCGTGAAGCTTCCCGACGGGATTTCCGACGAGCAGGCCGCCGGCATGATGCTCAAGGGCATGACGGTGCAATTCCTGATCAAGTCATGCTTCCCGGTCGAGAAAGGCTCTACCGTGTTGTGGCACGCGGCCGCCGGCGGCGTCGGCCTGATTGCTTGCCAGTGGCTGAACCATCTCGGCGTGACGGTGATTGGCACAGTCGGCAGCGCGGAAAAGGCAGAACTGGCGAAAGCCCATGGTTGCCACCACACAATCAACTACGCCGAGGAAAATTTCGTCGAGCGCGTCAAGGAATTGACCGACGGTGCTGGCGTGCCTGTGGTTTATGATTCGGTCGGCAAGGACACGCTGCGCGGCTCGATGGAATGCCTTCAGCGCCGCGGTTACCTCATCAGCTTCGGCAATGCGTCTGGTGCTCCTGAACCTGTCGAACTTTCCGAACTCTCGGCCCATGGATCAATTTTTGCCGCGCGCCCCATGCTGTTCGATTTCATTGCCGAACGTGACGAACTGCTGGCCTGCGCCGGGGATCTGTTCGACGTGGTGTCATCGGGTGCCGTGAAGATCGAGGTCAACCAGACCTATCCAATGTCGGAAATCATCCAGGCCCACAAAGATCTGGTGGCCCGCAAAACAACAGGCTCTACGATCCTGATGGCTTAAAGGGACGATCTGTTTCTTTGCGAATGGTACCGGAGATGGCCGGGTCAAGCACGGCCATGACAAGAGGGGAACAGATCGCCGCCCTTCCCAATAAAATCGTCATGCCCGGACTCGATCCGGGCATCTCCAGGACACCCAGAAGCGTCTAGTCCAGAAGCGACAGCAACAAATCCGCGTTCCCCGGATCAGCAGCAATCCCGCCGCTTTCAATCTGGTGGGCGATCTCGACCAGCCGGGCATTGATCGGGGCCGCGCCGTCCCGCGCCGCCTGCTCACGAACCACGACACCATTGATATCATCGACTTCCGCGCGCCGCCCCTTGGTCCAGTCCTGCAAGGTCGTCACTTTGGTATCGGGCAGGGTCCAGTGAGTCAGAACCGCATCAAGGAGAACCGTCGCATAATGGTCGGGATCATTTTCCTCAATCCGGGTGCTGCCAAAGATCGGTACGAGATCGTGGCCCATCGCCAGTCCGGTCCGCACTGCTTCCCGGCCAGCTGCCATCATCACGTCGCGGATACCCGGTATTTTGATCGCGTCAGCAAGCGGCAGATTAAGGATCGAGGACGGCAGAAACTCTGACGCATTGACGACGAGCTTCATCCATTTTGCCGAACGGATGTCGTCACGAATTTCAACCGCACCGGCATGTTGCAGAATTTCGGTGACTTCGGCCTCGCGTCCGACAGTGGTTTCATCATAGGCACCAACCCCGAACCAGGTTCCCGCCGGACCTGTCTGCCGGGTGACGACGCCCGGCTCATACAAACCCGCGGCAACTTCGATAACGGCTCCAAGTGTGCGTTCGGGCCCCATGATTGAGGCCACATCATCCATGGTCATGCCGTTTTGCAGGCCCACAACCAATCCGTCTTGCGCAACCAGCGGCTTGATGAGCTCACAGGCCCAACGCGTGTCATAAGCCTTCACACCCAGAAACACGACGTCGAATAGGCGCTGCATGGTTGCAAGATCACTGATGTGGAACGCAGGGATCGGTGTGGTCACCGTCTCGTCAGGCATCTCCACGCGCAGGCCGTTCGCGCGCATCGCCTCGACATGGGCAAACCATTGATCAATGAAGGTGACATCCAGGCCGGCGTTGATCATATCCGCACCGAAGGCAGCACCATTGGCGCCCGTCCCCAGGATTGCGATCCGTTTGCCGTTCATGATTTGTCGATCAATGTCCGTTTCAACCAGCCGGCAACCAGATCCGAGATCACGTCCTCACGATCGTTATAATAGTGGTCGCAATTCTCAACGATCTCGACATCACAGGGACCGCCCGCTGCGGCGCAGAAATCTTCGGCCGGGTACGCGTCACGCAACTCCAGATCGCCGCGAACGTAAAACGTTGGGCATCTGATTTGCGGAGCCGTGGCGACCGTATTGGGCATGGTGGACAGGCGATCAAGGTAGCTGTTTGCGGTCAGGACATACCACCAGCCAGGCAAAAGCATAAGATCGTCGCCACGACCCTCCGCGACCATGGCCAGCGCCTGCGTGCGGAATTCCTCTGTCCGGTCACCGCCCAAAAGTCCTGTGGTCGGTGCGAGTGTTTCCTGAACGCTTCCGCCTGCATGGGCTGAAAGAAGCACCATGGCAGGAGTCTCTGGATGCTTGGCCGCGTGCTGGACCGCCAGGAACCCGCCATTGCTGTGGCCGATCAGAACCGGGGCTTCATAGCCGTGTTCGGTGGCCAGCCAACGCGCGGCAAATTCATTGTCGGCGATCGCTTCGCCTGTGGTCTGAAACGCAGCACCCTCAACGGCACGGCTGTTGCGGTTTGAGAGAATGTCGTGACCCCGGCGATTAAAAGCCAGACAGGCGAAGCCGAGTTCGGTGAGCGCGGGTGGCAGGAATCGTGGCGCTCCCACGTAAAAATTCATCGTGTTCCCGTGGAACAGCAAAACCGCACCCGCTGTGGCGCCGCCTTCGGGTTCATACCAGGCACCATCGAGAGGTTGGGCAGTATCCGTCGCGATCGTAACGAGTTCAGTGTGCATGGAAGTCTAGTCCGGAGCAGGCCCTAAACAGGACCGATAAGTCGAGAGGTTATCGTTCTTCAGGGTGCCAACCGTTACTGGTTCATCGTGTCGTAGAAGTCGTCGTTGTTCTTGGTCGACTTCATCTTGCCGAGCAGGAACTCCATACCGTCGACCACACCCATTGGGTTGAGGATGCGACGCAGAACCCACATCTTCGAGAGCGTGCCCTTGTCGACCAGCAGTTCCTCTTTTCGCGTGCCAGACTTGGTAATGTCGATCGACGGCCAGGTCCGCTTGTCGGACAGCTTGCGGTCGAGGACGATTTCCGAGTTACCGGTACCCTTGAATTCTTCAAAGATAACCTCGTCCATACGCGAGCCGGTTTCGATCAGAGCTGTCGAAATGATGGTCAGGGAACCACCTTCTTCAATATTACGCGCAGCACCAAAGAAACGTTTCGGGCGCTGCAATGCATTGGCGTCCACACCACCTGTCAGCACTTTGCCCGAAGAGGGAACAACCGTGTTGTAGGCACGTGCAAGCCGCGTGATCGAATCCAGCAAAATCACCACGTCACGCTTGTGCTCAACCAGGCGCTTGGCTTTGGCGATGACCATCTCGGCCACCTGAACATGGCGCGTGGCCGGCTCATCAAAGGTCGAGGAGATAACCTCTCCGCGCACGGTGCGCTGCATATCGGTCACTTCTTCGGGGCGTTCATCGATCAGCAGAACGATCAGATAGATATCGGGATGATTGGCCATGATCGCCTTGGCGATATTTTGCATCATCACCGTCTTACCGGTGCGTGGCGGCGCCACCAGAAGCGCGCGCTGGCCCATGCCAAGCGGGGCCACGATATCAATCACCCGTAGGCTCGGATCCTTGAATTCGGGATCCTCGATCTCAAGCTTGATCTTCCGCTCGGGATAGAGCGGCGTCAGATTGTCAAAGTTCACCCGATGGCGGGTGACATCCACGTCGTCAAAATTGACCTTGTTGACCTTCAGCAGGGCAAAGTACCGCTCACCATCCTTGGGGGAGAGAATTTCACCTTCCACCGTGTCTCCGGTGCGCAGCGCGAAGCGGCGGACCTGATTGGGCGAAACATAAATGTCATCAGGGCCCGGCAGATAGTTCGATTCCGGAGAGCGCAGGAAGCCAAATCCATCCTGCAGCACTTCAAGAACACCAATCCCGTTGATCGGCGCGCCATCATCAGCAAGCGCCTTGAGAATCGCGAACATCAGATCCTGGGTGCGCAGATTGCTTGCCCCTTCGATCTCGAGTTCTTCGGCGAAAATCAAAAGTTCGCCCGGGGTTTTCTGCTTAAGTTGCTGAAGATCCATTGCTTCCATTTTGGAAACCTGTCCTGTGCTGGGAATATAAAAACGACACAGCGGATGCTTGTCGTTGGATTCGGCTGCGAAGTTTCGCGGCACGCCGACGCAGAACGCCGGAAAAAAATAAGAAAATTGCGGAAGATCGAGCGGATGCTCTTTATTGTCTTTCTCGCAGTGACACTACGCACTTAGTGGGCGCCACGCGTCAAGTCAATCCTGATGACCGATTTGCGTCAGAGAAATGTCTAGAATGGGCGGGCTATCACCATGATCACGATGACAATCATCAGAATGGTCGGAACTTCGTTGGCCCAGCGATAGGCCTTGGTCGAGCGGGTGTTGACGTCCCTCTCAAATTCCTTGCGCCATTTTCCGAATACTTGGTGGGCGATGGTCATACCTGCAATGGCTGCCAGCTTGATCCATATCCAGGCTGAACCCCAGTCCACGATTCCCGGCGTAGCCAGCAGCAAACCCCCGAATATATATGTGAGGATCATCGCCGGGTTCATGATGGCGCGCAGCAAACGGCGCTCCATGATTTTGAAGGTTTCGGATTTCTCCGACCCAGGCTCGCTTTCTGCGTGATACACGAACAGCCGGGGCAAATAGAGCATTCCGGCCATCCATGAGATCACCGCAATCACATGAATCGATTTGATCCATGGATAGGCCACTGTCAGAAAATCACCCATGGGTCTTTCCTAGGCCGTGATACGAACAGGACATTTGGACCATTCCGCACCACAAATACGTCCGCCATTTGCGCTGCAGATATTACAATTATTCTCGACATTGCCACGGACCAGCCTGGCCAGGCCCTCAATAAAGGCCGGTGTCACGCCTACAGTGGGGGTACGCAGATAGTTTTTTACCCCGGCATGGTCGGCGACTTCGCGGTACTCAATATCGAGTTCCACAAGAGTTTCAGAATGTTCAGATACAAAAGCGATCGGGACCAGGACAATGCTTTTGCCGTCTTTTCCCGCGCGCGTAATTTCGTCCTCAGTGGATGGCCCGATCCACTCCAAAGGACCAACGCGGCTTTGGTAGCAATTCACCCAGTCCATTTCCTGACCAATTGCCTCGACCACAGCGCGGGTGGATTGTTCCACCTGCCATTGATAGGGATCACCCGCCGCCACAATCTTCTTGGGCAAACCATGTGCTGAAAAAAGAACCCGATAGGGTTCATCGGCCGGCAATTCCGCCATTGCATCACGCACCGATGACGCCACGGCAGAAACAAATCCATCATCCGTCGGGTAGCAACACAGCGCGGTGACAGGAATATCCAAATTGCGAGAGGATGTTTCCTTGTCCCAGACCCGCATCATAGATCCGACCGTCGTGGTCGAGAACTGCGGATAAAGCGGAAGCAAAACAATCCGATCGGGTTTCTGTGCCATCACTTCATTCAGTGTTTCATGGCAGAACGGATGCCAGTACCGCATGGCAACAAAGCAGCGATAGGTCTCTTCACCCTCGATATTGAGAGCAGCTTCCAATGCGTCGGCCTGATCACGCGTATTCTGAAGCAGCGGGGACCCGCCTCCAAGATGGGCGTAAATCTCACGTGCGGTTTTGTCACGACGACTGGAAACGAGTTTTGCCAACATCCAGCGAAATGGCTGTGGCAATCCGAAAATCATCGGATCATTGAACAGATTAAACAGGAACGGTTTGATATCGTCGGGCTTGTCCGGCCCACCAAGATTGTAAAGAACCACAGCGGTGGTCATGCCCGAGACTCCCAGGTGCGAATGATCTCTGCCAGACGTTCGACATGTGATGGCGGGGTTTCTTTATTGATGCCATGGGCCAAATTGAAGACGAAGGGTCCATCGCTCAGCTCTTTGAGAACCTCCCGAGCCGCCCGTTCTATTTCATCGCCACCTGATAACAAATAGGCTGGATCCAGATTGCCCTGGACCGGACAAATCGGCTGAATATCACGTGCAGCTTCAGCTGGGGAAATTGAGGAATCGAGACCCACAGCATCAATCCCGGTCTTGCGGATATAGTCCGGCAATCGTGGGCCAATCCCCCGTGCAAAACCGATAATCGGGATATCTGGCGCCTTTGCTTTCACAGCCGAAACAATGCGTGCGGTTGGTTCTGAAACCCAATTGTCGAACTCGGATGCCGGTACAGCGTTGGCCCATGTATCAAACAGCTGCAGCGCCTGTGCGCCGGATTCAACCTGAGCAACAAGATAGGCAGTTGTGGATTCCACCAGCAGATTGAGCATCGTTTCGAATGCTTCGCGGTTGGAAATCGCCCAGCTTTTTACGGTGTTGAAATCCCGGGTACTGCCTCCCTCAATCATGTAAGTCGCAACAGTCCAGGGCGCGCCTGCAAATCCAATCAGGGCAACATCATCGGGCAACTCGGAACGCACCAAACGGACGGTTTCAAATACCGGTGCGAGATGTTCGAGAGTTCGACCGGGATCCAGCGCCGCCAATTGCGCAGCGGATTTGATTGGATCAAGAACCGGTCCCCGGCCTTCGACAAAACCGACTGTCTGGCCAATTGCCTGCGGCACCACAAGAATATCTGAAAACAGGATTGCTGCGTCCGGTCGGAATCTTTCGATAGGTTGCAGGGTGACACGAGCGGCCCGCTCCGGCGTGTAGCAAAGATCGAGAAACCCGTCAGCCTTGGCACGAAGCTCACGGTATTCCGGGAGATACCGACCGGCCTGGCGCATGAACCAAAACGGTGGGCGAGAACCGGTCTTGCCGGCAAGAGCATCGAGAAACAGGTTTGTCACGTGGCGGTTCAACTGCTGGGGTGAGAAAGTTCAGGCTTGGAAACTGCCCGGACTATGGCGAACAGAGTTGTTCGATGCATTACAAAAATAGTTAAAAGAACGTAGTGATAATTTGAACTGAAGTAGTAGATGTCCGGTGAATCCAAGGGATAACTTTCTGTGCACATTTTTGTCCCGAGGCTTCTGAGATGCTTATCTGAATACACATTCGTTTGTGGGCAGGATTGCTATCTCCTTGTTTCATAACCTTTACGTCATTTCATAGGGTGTGGATTGTCGGGGACGAGGTCATGAACAGATTGTGTGTGAAGATTCCACGCGCACTGTCTGTAAACTTTGTCCGCCTTGGGATGACAGGACCGACAACGAACGGCATAACGGTGAACGAATTTTGGCATGTTCAAAAAAGTCATGCTTATCCACCAGTCCAGTAAAACTGCACACAGCCTGATTGATCAAATTCATGACCGAAACGCGGGAACCCTTCCATCTTCACCTGGTCTCTGACTCGACCGGGGAGACCATCCGCTCGGTTTCGCGGGCTTGCCTGGCGCAGTTCGAAGATACCGAAGTGATCGAACATTTCTGGCCCATGGCTCGAACGGCGAAGGCTATGGACCTTGTGTTGGAAGAGATCAGTGAGAAACCCGGACCGGTTATGTTTACGGTCGTTAATGACAAGCTCGGTGAACAACTCGTCCGTGGATGTCGTCTGCGCCAGGTTCCCTGCATCTCTGTTCTTGATCCGGTGATTGAGGCTGTCGGCAGCTTTCTTGGAATGGAGCCAACCAATGAGATTGGTGGGCAGCACGAACTCGACGCGGCATATTTTCAGCGTATTGAAGCCATGGACTGGACCTTGTCCCATGATGATGGTCAGCGGACACATGAACTTGATGGATCGGATATTGTATTGATCGGCGTTTCGCGGACATCCAAAACACCGACATGTCTCTATCTCGCCAACCGGGGTATCAAGGCTGCCAATGTCCCCTGGGTGCCCGGCATACCGCTGCCGCCGGGACTTGATAAGCTTGAAAACCCGTTGGTGATTGGCCTGACCAATGACCCCAAGCGGCTTGTTGAACTGCGGCGAGCTCGGTTGAGCTCCCTGCAGCAGGACGAGGAAACCCCTTATGTCGATTTTGACAAGGTGCGCGAAGAAATTACCGAAGCGCGTCGCTACTTTGCGCGCAACCAGTGGCCTGTAATCGATGTGACGCGCCGGTCTATCGAGGAAACTTCTGCTGCAATCCTCACATTGTACAATCGTCGGCTCGAAGAGAGAGGCGAAGCAGCTCTTTCCCGGCCGAGTGACGTTGTCTCCTGAAATGGCGCGATCTGCACCGCCGTTGGTACTGGCTTCCGCAAGTGCTGTCCGGACGCGGCTTCTGACCTCAGCCGGTGTCACGCATATTGTGGATCCGGCTGATGTGGATGAAGGTGCTGTGCGTGACGCCATGTTGAGTGAACAGGCACCGCATTTTCTGATTGCTGAAGCACTTGCTGAGCTTAAGGCGCAGCGGATTTCACAGACCAGAGAGGGCGCATTGGTTCTCGGGGCGGATCAGGTTCTTTCCTGTGATGGTATTCTGTTCGAGAAGCCACCGGCGGCCGGACATGTACGCGCACATCTGGAGGCGCTTATGGGAAAGGCACACAGTCTCCATACGAGTGCTTGTATCGTTTGTGATGGCGCTGTTGTCTGGCATGAGACCACAGAGGCCGTACTTCACATGCGTACACTTGGTGACAGGTTCATAGATGATTATGTGAACCAGGTTGGCGAGGAAGTTTGTCAGTCAGTTGGCGCTTATCAGCTCGAAGGATTGGGGTCTCAGTTGTTTTCCCGCATTGAGGGCAATTTTTTCGATATTCTGGGTCTTCCCTTGTTGCCGCTTCTTGAGTTTTTGCGAAACAACGACATGCTCCGACGATGACTGCCACATCTTCCCCCCGTTTGCGTGCCGGCGTCATGGGTTGGCCTGTCGCACATTCTCTCTCACCGGTGCTGCATGGGCATTGGCTAAAGCGCTATGGCATTGATGGCAGCTACGAGGCCTTCCCGGTTCGCCCTGAAGATTTAGCTGAAGCGATTTCCGGCCTGCGGCGAGACGGACTGCGCGGTACGAATCTGACAGTACCGCACAAGGAAGCCGCGATGGCGCTGGTCGACAATGTGGACGAGACCGCACAGCGCATCGGGGCTGTGAACACGCTTTTCATGACACCGGACGGCACTTTGAACGCCACGAACACGGACGCCTATGGGCTGATTGAAAATATTCGGGCTGCCGCACCGGATGCTCTTGAAGGCAGGTTTGGCGGCAAACCTGTCGTGATCCTGGGTGCGGGCGGTGCCGCGCGCGCCGCCGTTGTGGGTCTGGCTGATATTGGTGTTTCGGAAATTCGGATCGTCAATCGTACCGTCGCGCGGGCTGAGAGTCTGGCCGGGATTGTCTCCGATCAGGACGTTGTCGTGCGGGCACTGGACTGGGAGAAACGCGACGAAGCCCTTGCGGGCGCCGGGCTTCTGGTGAATACGACGACTTTGGGGATGGAGGGTCAGGCACCCCTTCACATCAACCTCGACAGTTTGTCCGAGGCTGCCGTTGTGAACGACATTGTCTATGCACCGCTGGAAACGGAGTTGCTGTCTGCCGCCCGGGCGCGGGGAAATCCAGCCGTCGACGGTCTGGGGATGTTGCTGCATCAGGCCCGGGCCGGTTTTCGGGAATGGTTCGGTGTCGATCCTGAGGTCGACGATGATTTGCGGAATGCCGTGCTGGCGGCGCGTGGCTAGGCGGGCAAGATGATCGTTCTTGGTCTCACCGGCTCGATCGGAATGGGAAAATCCACAGCGGCGAACATGTTTCGGGCGATGGGTGTGCCGGTGCATGACGCGGATGCAACGGTGCATGATCTTCTCGCCAATGACCGAGGAGTCCGCGCCAGAATCGCATCCCGGTTTCCAAATGTGGTCTCAGGAGATGCGGTGGATCGGCAGGCGTTGGGGGCTGCGGTATTCGGCAATCCCAAGGCGCGGCATGATCTCGAGAACATTCTACACCCGCTGGTTCGTCAGTCCGCGGACCGGTTTCTGCGCAAACATCGTTTGTTGCGCACCGCGCTTGTCGTTCTGGATATCCCGCTGCTGTATGAAACCGGCGGAGAAGCTCGCGTTGATGCTGTCGTGGTTGTGTCGGCACCGGCCGCGCTCCAGCACCGCCGCGTGATGTCTCGTCCGGGCATGGATGCGGAAAGGTTTGCCGGCATCCTCGCCTCCCAGCTACCGGATCTTGAGAAACGGCGCCGCGCCGAATTTGTCGTGGAGACCGGCCTCGGCAAAGCCTATACTTTCGTGAAGCTGAAACGGATCGTCCAGGCAATCCGTACCGCGCAATCTGGCTCGCGCGGAAGCGCCTGAAAGCCCTTGTCCCCAAGCGAGCCCCGAAATGCGTGAAATTGTTCTCGATACTGAAACCACCGGCCTTGATCCCTCAAAAGGGGACCGGGTCGTCGAGATTGGCTGTGTGGAAACCATGCATCACATCGCGACCGGTGAGAGTTTCCACGTTTATATAAATCCCGAGCGGGACATGCCGGTCGAGGCGTTCAACGTGCACGGACTGAGCGAAGAGTTTCTATCCGATAAGCCGGTATTTGCGGAGATTCTCGGGGATTTCATGACTTTTATCGGGGATTCGCCGCTGGTCATCCACAATGCCGAATTCGACATGAAGTTCCTCAATTCCGAGCTCAAGAAACTCGGCCGACCAATGCTCGATCGCGATCGTGCGATTGATACCGTGGCGATGGCGCGGCGAAAATTCCCTGGTGCGCAAGCCAATCTGGATGCGCTGTGCCGCCGCTTTGAGATCGATCTCTCACGCCGCGACAAGCATGGCGCCTTGCTCGATGCCGAACTTCTGGCGGATGTTTATCTGCAGCTTTGTGGTGGATTGCAGCCCGGTCTGGAGCTTGCGGGCAATGAGGCGAAATCCGATAGCCCGGTCGTCATTCAAAGACAGGCACGCGAAGCGCGGGCCCATGCGCCCAGTCCCGAAGAACTGGCAGCGCATGCGTTGCTTGTTGAATCGCTAAAAGAACCGGTCTGGGAGACCGATAAAAACCAGAATTAGAGTTCGAACTCGAATTTCTGGCCATCATCTTTTTTGTCAGCCCCATTGCCGCTTTCGGCGGCTGGCGCTGCCTGATCCCCACCTTCACCCTGTTCGGCCTGCGCCTTGGCGGCGCGCTGCTGATAAAGAGCGACAAAGTCGATGGGCTGGACGAGCAGCGGCGGGAAGCCGCCATCGCGAACCGCATCAGCCACAATGGCGCGGGCAAACGGGAACAGCTGACGCGGAGCCTCGATATAGACCAGCGGGGCCATATATTCTTCTGGCACGTCACCGATGGTGAAGATGCCTGCATAGGCGATCTCCACGATGAACAGCGCGGTCTCGCCCGCGGTCCCTTCGGCGCGAAGGGTCAGAGTAACTTCATAGGCCTTTTCAGCGACCTGATTGGCGTTCACATCAATCGCGATCTGGACGTTCGGTTCACCCTGTTGCTGGGACAGCGACTGGGGAGCGTTCGGGTTCTCGAAGGAGAGGTCCTTCACGTATTGCGCGTTGACCAGCATCATCGGCTGTCCGTCCGGGGTGGACGTCCCGCCTGCGGTGGGGTCTGTCGGTGCTGCGGTTTGATCGCTCATGGCGTTATCCGTCTCTGTCATGCGTTCGCTGTAGAATTGGCGCACTGGCTAACATGCTCGTGGGTCGGCGACAACACCGAGACGGGGTCCGCAATAAAATTCAGTGCCGCCGGCCAAGGCGCGGGGTGTTGTCATTTGCGCGATCATCGTCGCGCGCGACCCCGAATTCATCACCATCGATAACCGGTCCGCCGTCAGGTCCGGAACCGTCGCTGGGTCCCGATCCGGTGCCGTACACGGAAAAATGAACGCCACGCGAACGTTCCAGCAGTTTCCAGATGAAGCGGCCCATTATGGCCCGCAGGGGTGGGATCAAAAGCGCAAATCCGAGCGCATCGGTTAGAAATCCGGGGGTTAGCAGCATGACGCCACCCACCAGGACACAGAAACCATTGAAGATTTCCCGCACCGGAAGTCGGTCCTGATTGATCTCCGCCTGGGCGCGGGCAAGGGTCGCGAGGCCCTGTTGGCGCAGCATGCTGGTCCCGATAAAGGCCGTCAGGATCACGATGGCAATGGTCGGCCAGACGCCGATCCAGCCACCGACCTGAATGAAAAGGTAGATTTCGATCACCGGAATACCGATGAACAAGGCGAGAATTACGAGCGGCATTCTTGTTCTTTCATGCAGTTACCCCTATCTAGGTGCTATCAATCATCCGCGCCCGGTATACCGGCGCATGCTGTCTTCAAATAGCTCCGGCTTATTCCAGCCTCAGTTATATATAGGGCGGCGACAACAAAATTGGGACGGATCGCGGCGTGAAATTCATCGACATCATAATTCTTGCGATGATTGCGGCTTTTTTGGTGTTCCGGTTGCGCAATGTTTTGGGCAAGCGGACCGGCAATGAGCGGCCTCCGCAAAACCCCTACGGGAACAGTGAAGACGCTGCCAATGCGGGGCCCGAGGCCAATGATGACGGGAACGTTGTCGCGCTGCCCGGGCAAACAATCGCTGATGATGATATCCCTGACGACACTCCGGCGCGTGATGGTCTGAAGGCGATTCGTAACGCGGATAGCAATTTCTCGGTCGAAGATTTTGTTGAAGGATCCCGTTACGCCTTCGATATGATCGTGACGTCCTTTGCCAATGGCGACCGCGAAACACTTCGTCCGCTGCTGAGTGACGAAGTCTATGAGAATTTTGCCGGTGCGATAGACAGCCGTGAAGCCAATGAAGAGACGATGGAAATGACTCTCGTCGGCATCCGTGAGTCTGAAATTCTGGAAGCCAGCATGGATGGGCGCGTGGCCTTCGTGACGGTGAAAATCGTCACCGAACAGATCGAAGTCGTCCGCGACAAAGAGGGCGAACCGGTTTCGGGTGATCCCAGCAAAGTCTCGACGGTGACCGATATCTGGACCTTTGCGCGCAACACGCGTTCGCGCAATCCGAACTGGACGCTGGTCGCCACCGAAGCGCCAAACTGAGCCTTGAACCGGCCTGCGCGTTTCCTTCTTCTTGCGGGCCTGATGGCTCTGGTGGCCTGTGACCAGACCGAAGAAGAACCCCCTACGCCTGTGGCAGCAGTTAGCTATAGCCCGGTCGCGATAGAAAGCGTTCCGGGCTGGAATGCAGACAACCTGTCTGAAGCCCTGCCGGCCTGGCGTCATTCCTGTCAGAAAATTCTCGGCTTTCAGCCCACGCGTGAACTTGGCCCGGGAGTCGGTACGGCGGGCGATTGGCAGGGGCCCTGTCAGCAGCTCGCATCCGTTGCGGATGGCGACACGCCAGCTCTGCGTGCCTATCTTGAGGAAAACTTCCTTGCGCTTCATGTGACGGGTTCGGACAACCCGCCGGGGCTCTTCACAGGATATTTCGAGCCGATCCTTGAAGCGGCGCGGGAAAAATCCGAACTCTTCGCCGAACCGATCTATGCCCTGCCCGATGACCATGTGACGGTGAACCTGGGCAACTTCGACCCGGCCCTCAAGGGCAAGGCCGTGGTTGGTCGGGTACAGGACAAGAAACTGGTGCCCTATCGTGAACGTGGCGAAATCGACGCCGGGGCGATCACCGATCAGGCACAGACATTGTTCTGGGCACGTGATCCGCTCGATGTATTCATTCTCCAGGTTCAGGGTTCGGGGATTGTCGAATTGCCCGATGGTGCGCGCCAGAGGATCGGGTTCGCAGGTCACAATGGTCATGGTTATGGCTCACTGGGTCGGTGGTTGATCGACCAGGGCGAGTTGCCGGCCAATCGCGCCGCCTGGGAAGACATTCGGGGCTGGCTGGAAGCCAACCCGGATCGTGCCCGTGCTGCACTGGCTGTGAACCGCCGCTACATTTTTTTCCGTGAACTCGATGGTGACGGTCCGCTCGGCGCGGCTGGTGTGCCTCTGACCGCAGAACGATCGATGGCGGTGGACACAAAGCATGTGCCGCTTAACGTCCCGGTCTGGCTTGATATTGAACACCCGGACGGCAAAACACGACTGCAGCGGCTGATGCTGGCTCAGGATGTGGGCAGCGCCATCAAGGGTGTGGTGCGGGGCGATTTCTACTGGGGAACCGGCCGCGCCGCGCTGGACAAGGCCGGCCGCATGAAAAGCACCGGCAGCTATTACATCGTCGTCCCCAAGACGGTCATTCCGGCGAGCTGATCAGCCGCCGCCCGCCCGCTTGGACGGGCCCAAAAATGTGCTAAACAGGATCGAAACCTAAGGAGTGTGTTATGAGCGAAGCCCCGCGCGTCGCCCTGTTTGTGACCTGTCTGGTCGATCTTTTCCGCCCGAGCGTTGGCTTTGCCGCGGTCAAGCTGATGCAGGATGCCGGTTGTACCGTTGAAGTCCCCGAAGCCCAGACCTGCTGTGGCCAGCCAGCCTACAATTCCGGTGATCGGAAGGACACGATCGCGATTGCCAAACAGGTGATCGCGGCCTTTGAAGGCTATGACTATGTGGTCGCACCTTCGGGGTCATGCGCTGGCATGATCATGAGGCACTATCCCGAGCTTTTGGAGAAGGACCCCGAATGGGCTGACCGGGCACAGGGCCTTGGGTCGCGGACCCACGAACTGGTGTCTTTCCTGACCGATGTGCTCAAGATCGAACATATCGACGCGGCCTTCGATGGCACTGTTACCTATCACGACAGCTGCTCGGGCCTGCGCGAGCTTGGCATCCATGACCAGCCGCGTAAGTTGCTGGCTGATGTTGAGGGCCTGCATCTGCGCGAATTGCCCGATGCCAATGTCTGCTGTGGGTTCGGCGGCACCTTCTGTGTGAAGTATCCCGATATCTCGAACCGGATGGTCGGCAACAAGGCAGATCTGATCGTTGAGACAGGCGCTGAAACCCTGCTCGCCGGCGATATGGGCTGCCTGATGAACATGGCGGGCAAGCTGCAGCGCGATGGTGCGAATGTCCGGGTTCGCCATGTCGCCGAAGTGCTGGCGGGCATGACCGATACGCCTGCGATTGGCGAAGCGCCTGATGATGGGGTGACGTCATGAGCGTTTCGACAACCCGAAACTTCAAGGCCAATGCCGCTGAGCAACTGGCCAATGAAACCCTTCGCGCGGCCCTGACCAAGAGCAAGGGGCATTTCACCGATAGCCGCGCGATTGCTGCGGAGAACCTGCCGGAGTTCGAAGACCTTCGCGACCAGTCCCGCGACATCAAGGATCACACGATCGAGAATCTGGATTTTTACCTGGAGGCCTATGAGGCCAAGGTGAAGGAATCCGGCGGTCATGTGCATTGGGCGCGCACGGGTGAAGATGCGCGCAATATTGTTCTCGAGATCTGCAAGTCCGTTGACGCGAAGGCCGTGAACAAGGGCAAGTCGATGATCTCGGAGGAATGCGCGATCAACGACATGCTCGAAGCCAATGGCATTCGCGCGGTTGAGACCGATCTTGGTGAGTACATCATTCAGCTGCGTGGTGAGACGCCGAGCCACATTATTGCGCCAGCCGTTCATTTGACCAAAGGACAGGTCGAAGAAAGCTTTCGCGAAAACCACACCCATCTTGATCCCGATCGCATTCTCGAAGAACCGCCGACGCTTCTCGATGAAGCCCGCACGATCCTGCGGCAGAAGTACTTTGAAGCCGAGGTTGGCATGACCGGCGCAAACCTTCTTGTGGCTGAAACAGGTTCCTCGATCATCGTCACCAATGAAGGCAATGGCGACCTCTCCCAACTGATCCCCAAAGTGCACATCGTGCTGGCGAGCATTGAGAAGATCGTCCCCACACTCGAAGATGCGACCACGATCCTGCGTGTGTTGGCGCGCTCGGCCACGGGTCAGGAATTCTCCAGCTACACGACGGTCTCCACCGGCCCGAAGCGCGAAGGCGATCCGGACGGCCCGGAGGAATATCACGTCATCCTGCTCGACAATGGTCGGACAGACATGATCGGCACCGAGTTCCAGGAGATGCTGCGTTGCATTCGTTGCGGGGCCTGCATGAACCATTGCCCGGTCTATCAGTCGGTGGGCGGACATGCTTATGGCTGGGTCTATCCCGGTCCGATGGGTTCGGTGCTCTCGCCCGGACTTCTGGGTGTGGACGAGGCCGGTCACCTGCCCAACGCGTCGACCTTCTGCGGGCGTTGCGAGGAAGTGTGCCCGGTGCGCATTCCGTTGCCCAAGCTGATGCGCAACTGGCGTGAGCAGGAATTCGAGAAACATCTCTCGCCCGGCGCAGCCCGTCTCGGGCTGGGCCTCTGGTCGTTCTTTGCACGACGACCAAAACTCTATCAATTGGTGACAGGCATACAGATGCGCGTCCTCGCGCGGGCCGGTCGTGCGCGTGGTCGCTTGTCCTCGGTGCCGCTGGCCAAAGGCTGGACGAAGTATCGCGAACTGCCGGCACCTGAAGGCCGCACCTTCCAGTCCCGCTGGAAATCAGGGGAGCGCCCGCAATGAGCAATGATCGTGAAACCGTTCTTTCCTCGCTCCGCCGCTCGCTGGGTCGCGACGGACCTGTCGATGAAGACACCGCTGCCAAGCTTCGGGCCCGGATGGTGGGGCACGCCCGCAACACCGTTCCGGCACGGACAGCGCTTGACGACGAAGGATTGGTCGAGCTGTTCCAGACCATGGCGGAGAAAGTCCACGCCACGGTTTCCCATGTGCCCGATATGTCAGATGTACCCGATGCGATCGGCGAATATCTCCGCGGTGAAAACCTGCCCTCCGAGATTGTCATGGCGCCCGATGAGACGCTTGATGCGGCGCCCTGGGCGGATAATGCCCTGCTCGAAATCCGGCGTGGTGTGCCGGTGGAATCTGATCAGGTCAGTGTGACGTCTGCGCCAGCGGCTGTGGCGGAGACCGGCACGCTGGCAATGTTTTCTGGTCCCGCACATCCTTCGACCCTCAATTTCATCCCCGAGACCCATGTGGTGGTTTTGCCGAAAGGTCGCGTGGTCAAATCCTATGAGGATGTCTGGGATGCCATCCGCGCCCAGGCCGCCGATCCGGAATCCGGTCGTGATGGTCAGCTGCCACGCACGGTGAATTTCATCACCGGCCCGTCCCGTTCGGGCGATATCGAACAGACACTTCTGCTGGGTGCCCATGGTCCCCGGCGTCTGCACATCGTGATCGTCGACGGCGAATGATCCGGCGGGGCACATGATGCCCGCCGCGGGAGACGGGGACGACAACGACGAAGACCTGTTTCGTCGGGTCTTTGCCGATGCAAAGCCCCTGAAAAAGAAACGCCCGGTCCCCGAACACCCGGCTGCCAAGGCGGGCCGCAAGGCTGCGCCAAAAACATCACCCGATAAGAAACCCGCCGCACGCCCTGCGCCGCGGATGCCGGTGGCTGCTGCCCCCGCGCCAAAGCCCGCCCGTGATTTGGCCGCTGGTGACTACACCGGCATGGATCGCCGCACCGCCGACCGGTTTCGCAAGGGCAAGATGGACATCGACGGCCGTCTCGATCTGCACGGCATGTATCAGGACGCCGCGCACGCAGCCCTGAACGATTTCATTGTCGCCAGTGCTGCGATGGGTCGCCGCAAGGTTCTGGTGATCACAGGCCGTGGATCACGCGAGGGCACGGGCGTGCTCCGCGAACGCCTGCCCCAATGGCTCAACCAGGCGCCTTGTCGGGATCATGTGGTGTCCTTCACGGGTGCCCGGCCCCAGCATGGCCGCGACGGCGCGTTCTATGTGCTGCTGCGCCGCAAGCGGGACCGGGATGGATGACGCCGTTCGGTGCAAAAGTTCGCGCGTTGCGCGCAGACCGCAACATCACCCTCAAACAGATGGCCGCGGATTTACAATTGTCTGAGGCCTATCTGTCGACCCTCGAACATGGCCGCCGGGGCCGTCCGTCCGAAGCGCTCACGGTCCAGATCTGCGAGTACTTCAATCTGATCTGGGACGATTACGAAGAGATGCACCGATTGGCTGCGCTCTCTCACCCTAGGGTGACGGTCGACACATCCGGCCTCACGCCGGCCCACACCGAACTTGCCAACACACTGGCTGAAAAGGTTCAGGATATCTCCGAACAAGACGCCATCGCCCTCCTCGCGCGACTGCGTGGTGATTTGTATTAGGGGGAGCTGGGCTGTCGAACCCAAGCTCATCTCCCTCTCCTCCCCGGAGGAGAGGGTCGGGGTGAGGTGGGTTCTGCTCGATATCCAAAAAGGAAGAACGGCAAAATCCCGTCGGGACACTTTAGCAAACTGTTGTTCGCGAAGCTGTTTGACGGATTGCCGTCCCCTACCTCACCCGGTTCGCTGTGCTCACCACCCTCTCCTCGCAAGAGGAGAGGGTTTTGTCCGCCGCCTAGTCGTCGAACAGCATGGCCACGCAGCGGATCCAGCCGCCCGATGCGCCTTTGATCTTGTAGGGCATGCAGCTGACCATGAAACCGTGATCGGGAAGTGTCTCGAGGTGGAGCAGCTTTTCCATGTGGCAATAGGGTTGTTCGATGCCGGCCCAGTGGCCCTGCCAGACCGCCATAGCGTCCTTGTCCTTGGCATAGGTTTCCTGCTGCAGCGAGAACGGTGCGTCCCAGCCCCAGGCATCAATACCCGTCACCCGGACACCGTGTTCCTGGGTCAGATAGAGCGTGGCCTCCCGGCCCATGCCGATGCCGCTGCTCAGATATTTTTCGGTGCCATAATTCTCGCTGGCCTTGGTGTTCACCAGAACGATGTCGAGGGGCTGCAGCTCGTAGTTGATGCGCTTGAGTTCGGCTTCCACGTCATCAGGCTGCACGATGTAGCCGTCGGGGAAATGGCGGAAATCGAACTTCACGGCCGGGCGGTAGAACCAGTCGAGCGGCAGCTCGTCGATGGTCTTCATCCGGTTCCCGTCCTTGTCGTGGGAATGGTAGTGCCACGGCGCATCGATATGGGTGCCGTTATGGGTGGTCAGGGTGACGACCTCCCAGGCCCAGCCCTCCCCGTCCGGCAGGTCGACCGGCCGCATGCCTGGGAAAAACCCGGCCATCGCCTCGGCATTGGCCTTCTGGTCGATATACTCGATTTTCGGACGCATGATTTCCGGATCGACGATGGTGTCGTTGTCGAGCGGCATGGACAGATCGATGACTTTTGTTGGCACTTGCATGATGTTCTCCCCAGGGGCGTGTTGTTTGTTGGGGGGAGTTTACGCTGCTGCGTGCCGCGGGGAAACTGGTGATCCGCTGAATTTGGGAACGGCTGGAACTCGCTTGTCATTGCGAGGCGGCCGGTGGGCCAACGAAGCAATCTAGTCCTGCGGGTATCGCGGCCCTGGATTGCTTCGGCCTTACAGGCCTCGCAATGACGGTGGGGAAGTTTACAGAATAAACTTCGACAGATCGGCGTTCTTGGTGAGCTCTTCGAGCTGTGTGCGCACCATCTCGCCATCGATGGTGATCTCTTCGCCGTCCCGGTCCGGGGCGGTGAAGCTGATGTCCTCGAGAAGCCGTTCCAGCAAGGTGTGCAAGCGGCGGGCGCCAATATTTTCGACCGACTGATTGATCTCGGCAGACATATCCGCGATGGCGTCGATGGCGTCCTCGGTGAATTCCAGGGTGATGCCTTCCGTTCCCATCAGGGCGATATACTGACGGATCAGGCTGTTCTCGGGTTCGCGCAGGATGCGTCCGAAGTCTTCACGGGTGAGCGCACTGAGCTCAACCCGGATCGGCAGGCGGCCCTGCAGCTCGGGCAGTAGATCCGACGGCTTGGCCAGATGGAATGCGCCGGACGCGATAAACAGAATGTGGTCGGTTTTGACGGCACCGTATTTGGTGGCGACGGTCGTGCCTTCGATCAGCGGCAACAGGTCGCGCTGGACCCCTTCCCGGCTGACATCGCCGCCCTGACGGTCACTGCGCGCGGTGATTTTGTCGATCTCATCAAGGAAGACGATGCCGTTGTCTTCGACGGATTTGAGCGCCTCCTGAATGACCTTGTCGTCATCGAGAAGCTTGTCGGCTTCGTCGGCGAGCAGCACTTCATAGCTTTCCAGGACCGTCATGCGACGTGATTTGGTCTGCTGGCCGAAGGCTTTGCCCAACATATCGTTGAGGTTGATCATCCCCATTTGGCCGCCGGGCATGCCGGGAATATCCATGGTCGGGAGCTGTCCGCCAGCGGAGTCAGCGACCTGCACTTCGATTTCCTTGTCGTCGAGATCGCCGGCGCGGAGCTTGATCTGGAAGGAGTTGCGGGTGGCCTCGCTGGCGTTCTCCCCCACAAGTGCGTCAAGCACGCGCTTCTCGGCGTTGAGTTCGGCCTGGGCCTTCACTTCCTTGCGGCGGGATTCCTTGGTGATCAGGATTGCCTGTTCGACCAGATCGCGGACAATCGATTCCACGTCCCGGCCGACATAGCCGACTTCGGTAAATTTTGTGGCCTCGATCTTGATGAAGGGTGCCTGGGCCAGCTTGGCCAGCCGGCGCGAAATTTCTGTCTTTCCGACACCCGTGGGGCCGACCATCAGAATGTTCTTGGGCAGGACCTCTTCGCGCAGATCATCGGGCAGCTGCTGGCGCCGCCAGCGGTTGCGCAATGCGATGGCGACGGCACGTTTGGCGTCGTTCTGCCCGATAATGAAGCGGTCGAGTTCGGAGACGATTTCGCGCGGGGAAAAATTGGTCATGAAATGCCTAGAGACTTTCGATGGTCAGGTTGGTGTTTGTGTAAACGCAAATATCGGCCGCGATGGCCATCGCCTTCTCGGCGACCTGGCGTGCGTCCATGTCATCATTGTCGACCAGCGCCCGGGCGGCGGCGAGTGCGTAATTGCCGCCCGATCCGATGGCGATGATCCCGTCATCGGGTTCGAGCACATCGCCGGTGCCGGTCAGCACGAGTGAAGCGTCCTTGCTGGCGACGGCCATCATGGCCTCGAGGCGGCGCAGATACCGGTCTGTGCGCCAGTCCTTGGCCAGTTCGACGCAGGCGCGGACGAGTTGGCCCGGGTGGCTTTCGAGTTTGGCTTCGAGACGTTCGAACAGGGTCATGGCGTCTGCCGTGGCCCCGGCAAAGCCGGCGATCACGCTACCATCCCCCAGCGGACGAACCTTGCGGGCCGTGGCCTTGATGACGGTCTGGCCGAGTGTCACCTGCCCGTCTCCGGCGATGACCACGCTGTCGCCCTTGCGGACGCAGAGAATGGTGGTGCCGTGCCAGGACGGGATGCGGTCATCGTGTTGCGAAGCGTTCATGGTCAATTCCGAGTTGTGCGGGCGTCGCCCCGTGAGACAGCGAGTCCTGACGCATCCGGGCAGGCGGCGCAATGGCTCCGTGTGTCGGAACCCGTGGCCGGAGTCTGCATTTGGGGTCCGGTAAAAAAGGTTCAAGTGGAATCAGGCGACGACTTCGATCACAAACCGGAAGGGTGAGGCTGAACCGCCTGCGATAATTTCGTTCTCGCCAATATGGAGTTCGACGGCGTTGAGTGGTTCTTCGATGCCAATCCGCAGACCGTTGACCACAGTGCCAAGCTGGCTTCCGACATCCCGGATCATCAGGGCGTTGTGACCGCGTTCGATCACGAAATGACTGCGTGAGAGATTATAGGGTTTGGAATCAGGAAACATCAGCGCGATTTCGGTGCGGGGTGATTGTTCGCCCCGCAGCGGTTTTCGCCCGATCCCGAACGGCATCTGCGTGATTTCGAGGCCCCGTCGCGACAGGCCTGCGCGTGTGGCGGAACTGGCGGGCTTCACATGGACATGGGACCAATTGCCGGGTTTGGCGATGGGGCCGTCATGGTCAACCGGCACGGTCTCGCGCTCGGCCTTCCGGACGAGATCCAGCTGAGAAAGGATCGCGTTGGCGGTTTCGCGCACAAGTTCGGGGTTGCGGCTGAGCTGGGCCGAGACGCTGGTGCGGTCGACACTGACGGCCTCGACATGGCCTCTGGCGATTGCGCGAAATTCCTGACCGCCGCCAAACAACAGACTGACAGCGCCGAGCACAGCGCCCTGCCCGACGCGATCGATGAGCGTGCCCAGCCCGCTCCGCAATTCCACGTGTCCCGAGAGAATGACGAATCCCATCTCATGGTCGGAATCCACTTCGAGCAGGATTTCGCCGTCGGCAAAGCTTCGGGTTCGGGCAGGCAGGTTCGACATCTGGACAGGAAATCATGGAACAGGACTGAAACGAAAGCCCATGATGGCTATATTTGTCTGCCACGCCAATACTCTTCCGGGATGGCGCCCGCGCGCCACGCCTGCTATCTAGGCGCCGCATTCGGTCCAATACCGACCTGCAGGAGCATAAGATGAGCGTTAAAGAGCTTTCCGCAAGCAGCGACAGTGACAAACGCGTCGCAGACGTCGCGCGGACGACCAAAGAAACGGACATTAGCGCCGCGGTAAACCTTGATGGGACCGGGGTCTATGACATCGAAACTGGTATCGGTTTTCTCGATCACATGCTGGAGCAGCTCTCGCGGCACAGTCTGATCGACCTGACCGTGCGCGCAAAGGGCGACCTGCACATCGATTTTCACCACACCACCGAAGATTCCGGTTATGCGGTGGGCGAGGCTATCAGCCTCGCACTGGGGGACCGGCGCGGTATTCGCCGGTATGGGGATGCGTTGATTCCAATGGATGAAACCCTCACCCGTGTGGCGCTGGATTTGTCCAATCGACCATATCTGGTCTGGAGGGTGCCGTTTACACAGCCAAAACTCGGTGAAATGGATACCGAGCTGTTTTTGGAGTGGTATCGGGCATTTGCGCAATCGGCAGGGATGACCCTGCATGTCGAAACGCTTTATGGCGAGAACAATCACCACATGATTGAGTCCTGCTATAAGGGTTTGGCGCGTGCATTGCGCGTTGCGGTGGAGATTGATCCGCGTCGGCGCGATGCTGTGCCTTCGACAAAAGGTGTATTGGGCGGCTCCATCTCCGAGTAGTGGTGTCTATGGCCCGGATTACTAGGGTTTAGAGGAATTTGGCTATGACCGAATCCGGCAGCGCGCCCGGGGAGCAGGAAGTCCGGCGTGGAGACGCGACGCCGGGCGCGCTGCCCACGCTTATTAACACTACCCGGTATGGCTTTCTTGTGAAATGGCGGAAAACCATCGTTGATCGAATGGTCGCGGCACGATCGAGACGCGCAAAGGCGACGCTAAAAAGGCATACCGAACTATGGAGCCTCATGACCGAAGCGGCGGCGGGTACGGCTGTTACGGGCGCGTCGTACTCGGACTACCTTACGCTCTACGAGCAGGTTAAGTCATTTAAACCAAAGGAAATATTGGAGTGCGGTACGGGTATTACCACGGTGGTTTTGGCGCAGGCACTACTTGAAAATGCACGTGAAACCGGCGGTGATCCTGGTCGCGTTACCTCCATGGAAGATGATCAAGAGTGGTATGACGTCGCCAAAACCCGGCTGCCCGAAGCCGTGTCGTCTGTCGTGGATTTGATTCACAGTCCGAAGGTGGACGGCTACTACAAATGCTTCCGTGGCGTGATGTACGAGACGGTTCCCGATCGACATTCACCGGTGAACGGTGACAAGTTGTTTAATCTGGACCTGATTAACGTTGTCCGCCGCGCTGACCGGCCGGTTCGGGCGGTGGTGGATAACCACTACCTCACATTTTACATTCTCCAGAAGGTCTTTGGCGTTTCCCTGGCCCGTTACAGCACCAGCCACAAGCTGATGTTTGTGGGGCCGGTCACCAAAGATGACGTCCGGTTCCTCAAGAAGGAGTCATTTATCCCGGATTTACGCCTGTTTGGGACAACCGAGCTCAAATTGCGTATGGCCCGGGAAGACTGGTTTGGGGGACCCTGAGTATGGCGCGGAGCATATTCACGGTACATGCACGCAGCTGGTCGCCAGCGGGTGATGGGGATGCGGTCTTTGTTCGGGAGGGCTTCTCTTGGCCGGCCTTCATTTTCGGGCCGATCTGGGCGCTCTGGTTTGGCATGTGGAAGACCGCCATCTTGTTACTGGTTCTGTCGATAGTAGTGTCAGGTATTTTGGTAGTGGTAGGTATTACCGAGGCCGGGGAACTCGCTGTGACATTGGCATTGCAGACATTGATGGGCCTGTGGGGAAATGATTGGCGCAGGCATGTCCTCGTCCGTAGTGACTATCTAGAACGCGCTGTTGTATCGGGGCGAAAACTGGCAGATGCTGAGCACCACTACTTTGCGGGGACACGCTGAATCCATGGAAACCGTCGTCATCATTGATTATGGGTCTGGCAATCTGCGCTCGGCCGCCAAAGCGTTTGAGCGGGCGGCCTATGAAGGTAATCTGGATCGTCGAATCGTCGTTTCAGATGCACCGGACTTGGTAGCGCATGCGGACCGTGTGGTATTGCCGGGCGTAGGTGCATTTCGAGACTGTCGTGAGGGCCTGGAGGCGCGATCGGGGATGATCGAGGCGCTTGAAGAGGTTGTGCGGGTCAAGGGCCAGCCATTTCTGGGTATATGTGTGGGAATGCAGCTTATGGCGACACGTGGCCAGGAGCACGGTATGACCTATGGTTTTGGCTGGATTCCGGGCGAAGTTGTGGCGATTACACCCCAGGAAACCGCCCTGAAAATACCGCATATGGGGTGGAATGAACTGGATATTCATGTGCCGGTGCACGCCCTTTTTTCTGGCTTTGCTGAACCCAATCCTCATGCCTATTTCGTCCATAGTTATCAGCTCGCCGCAGAAAATCCTGACGACGTGGTCGCCAGTGTTGAGTATGGCGGCACGATTACGGCTGCTGTGGGGCGGGACAACATGATCGGGACCCAGTTTCATCCCGAAAAAAGTCAGGCCACCGGATTGGCCCTGATTTCGGAATTCCTCCGGTGGTCACCATGACCGATACAAAGGTCGAACGTTTGGGCGAGTTTCGCGGGAACGATCTGGCCGATTTGTGTGACGCTGCGGAGGTCGCGATTGTGGCTGGTGGCGGATTTGGATGGTTGCAACCACCGCGCCGTGACGTCATGGAGGCTTACTGGCGCGGAACTCTGCTGGTGCCGGGCCGTACAGTTATTGTGGGACGCCTGGACGGTGTAATTGCCGGTGCAGCACAGCTGGTGCGACCGCGTCCCAATGCCGAAGCCCAGTCTTTTGCAGTCCAGGTATCGACGTTCTTTATGGCGCCCTGGGCACGTGGTCACGCACTGGCGCCCGCTATTCTGGAAGCGTGCGAGGATGTCGCCCGTCGCGAAGGTTTTACAGTGCTGAATATGGATGTTCGCGAGACTCAGGAGCGGGCCATTCAAATTTTTGAAGAAAGCGGATATGTCCGCTGGGGCACTCACCCCAAATATGAGCGTTTTGCCGGTGAATATATTGCCGGCCACTACTACATGAAGGACCTCTAGGTAGTTCTGATGATTTTGTTTCCTGCGATTGATTTGAAAGACGGAGCCTGTGTTCGCTTGCTGCGGGGGGATATGGATGCGGCAACGGTCTTCAATGACAGCCCGGCAAATCAGGCCCTGGCATTTGTCGAGGCGGGGACTGACTGGCTCCACATGGTGGACCTCAATGGGGCCTTTGATGGCGAGTCCGTAAATGGCGATGCGGTGCGTGCGATCCTTGATGTCACCCGTGCGGCAAATGTGAGGGTTCAGCTGGGCGGCGGTATTCGCACCCGCGATCAGGTGGCTGCCTGGCTGGCAGACGGGATTGATCGGGTGATCCTCGGCACGGCGGCCGTGAAGGATCCCGAACTGGTGATCGCTTCATGCCGGGAGTTCCCGGGCCGGGTTGCGGTCGGTATCGACGCGCGCGGTGGTCGGGTGGCCGTTGAGGGATGGGCTGAAACATCAGATCTCGCCGTTGAGGAACTTGCCAAACGGTTCGCTGATGTTGGAGTTGCGGCAATTATTTATACAGATATTGATCGTGATGGTGCCATGGAGGGACCCAATGTCGACGCCACAGTGGCGCTCGCCGCGGCGATTGATATTCCGGTAATCGCGTCCGGCGGCGTTTCATCGATTGCGGATGTCGAAGTCTTTCTTCCTTATGCCGATCGCGGCATTGCTGGCGTTATTTCGGGCCGGGCCATCTATGATGGTCGTATCGATCTGGCTGATGCGCTGATGCGCTTGCGGGATGCCGCCTGATGCTCAAGGTGCGCATCATTCCCTGTCTGGACGTGAAAGACGGTCGCGTGGTGAAGGGCGTAAACTTTGTTGGTCTGCGCGATGCCGGCGACCCCGTAGAACAGGCTCAGGTCTATGACCGGGCAGGTGCAGATGAGCTTTGTTTCCTCGACATCACCGCCAGCCATGAAGACCGCGATATAATTTTCGATGTGGTCTCGCGCACAGCAGAGGCGTGTTTCATGCCCCTGACCGTCGGAGGTGGTGTTCGCACCGTTGAGGATATCCGGAAGCTCCTGCTTGCCGGGGCCGACAAAGTGTCGATCAACACGGCGGCTGTGACCAATCCCGAATTTGTGCGCGAAGCAGCAGAAAAGTTTGGCAGCCAGTGTATCGTTGTTGCCATTGATGCAAAGGCGACAGGGGAGAACACCTGGGAGGTTTTTACCCATGGCGGACGTAATCCGACGGGACTGGATGCCATCGTGTGGGCCAAGCAAATGGCGGAATTCGGTGCAGGCGAAATCCTGCTGACGTCCATGGACAAGGACGGAACAAAATCGGGTTTTGATGTGGCTTTGACACGCGCGCTTTCTGACGCGGTGAACATCCCGGTGATTGCGTCAGGAGGGGTGGGGACCCTGGATCATTTGGTGGCGGGCGCGCGCGACGGTCATGCGTCGGCCGTATTGGCCGCTTCAATTTTTCACTTTGGTGAACACTCCATCGGTGAAGCAAAATCACACATGCACAAAGCCGGTGTTCCGGTGCGGCTCGTCACGGAGGCAGGGGAATGAGCGAAACCCAATCAGGCGAAATTCTGGACGCCCTTTATGCGGTGATCGAATCCCGCCGTGGTTCAGATCCTGAATCATCATATACCGCCAGTCTTCTGCACAAGGGCACGAGCAAGATTGCCGAAAAAGTCGGCGAAGAAGCTGTTGAAACAGTTATCGCGGCCCTGAAAGAAGGACCGGATGCCCTTGCTTCGGAAAGCGCCGATTTGCTCTATCACCTCTGTGTGCTTTGGGCGGATGCGGGTCTTCGTCCTGAAGACGTCTGGAACAAACTTGCCGAACGGGAAGGCATATCGGGCCTGACTGAAAAAGCGAACCGGAAGACCTAGCTATGGCGTATGACTCCGATAATATCTTTGCGAAAATTCTGCGCGGCGAGATCCCCTGCAACAAGGTTTATGAGGATCAGCACGCGCTGGCGTTTCACGACATCAATCCGCAGGCACCCACCCATGTGTTGGTGATCCCCAAGGGGCCCTATGTTTCCAATGATGATTTTACCGCGTCTGCAACTGATGCAGAGATCGTCGGTTTCTTTCGTGCCGTTGGGCATGTCGCGCGTGAGTTGGGTGTCGCCGATCCGGGATACCGCCTGATTGCCAACACCGGCATTGAGGGTGGCCAGGAAGTCCCGCATTTCCATGTGCATATCTGCGGTGGCCGGCCATTGGGGCGGATGATCAACCCGGCAGGCTGATTTGTCCTCTTGCCGCGCATTTCCGTATCGGAGAGGATTGGAGAAGAGGAGAACAGCATGACCTACGAAACAATTGACGTTCAGGAAATGTCGCCGGCTTGTGGCGCAATCATTGAGGGGATCGATCTTTCTCAGGATCTGACCAACCGCCAGTTCGATGAAATTCATGAGGCACTTCTGGACCGCACGGTCATTGTGTTTCGTGATCAGGATTTGACGCCCGCACAACAGGTCGCGTTTGCGCGTCGCTTTGGGGAACCGCAGCCCTCGGCGGTCTCGGGGTTCGAGAAAAGCAAGGAAAATCCCGAAATCGATATCCTTGAATACGATGCCGCAAATCCTCCCCATGTGACGCGGGATCTCTGGCACACCGATTTTGTGGGAACCGAACGCCCGACCATGGGCACGGTGCTCTACGCCAAGGATATTCCTCCGCGCGGCGGCGATACGGTCTGGGTCAATATGATCGCGGCCTATGAAGCGCTATCGGACAGGATGAAGGCCCATCTCGAGGGTCTTGAGGCTTATCACGATTCCTACCTCCCATATGCCGAGGAAGCGCGCCCGGAAATGTATGAGGGTGAGAAGGGGACCGACTTTCTGCGCGACAAGCGCGCGCAGTATTTTCCGGCGTTGCATCCTGTCATTCGCACCCATCCGGTGACGGGAAAGCGTGGTCTTTTCGTGAATGAATCCATGACCACTTTCATCAAGGGTATGGACCGAAAAGAAAGCGACATGCTGCTGCGGTATCTGTTCGATTACCTGCGTACGCCGGAGTTCAACTATCGCCACAAATGGAAGACCAACGATCTCGCGGTGTGGGACAATCGCGTTTCGCTGCATTACGCATTGTTCGACTACACCGAGCACCGCCTCATGCACCGGATTGTCATTCAGGGTGATGTGCCGCACGCGTGACTTCGACATCAGCTGGAAACAATGACGGGGCCGACAGTGATGTCGGCCCCGTTTGCTTTGGCGCACCCTTTCGCAGGATGTCCGCCGAATCAGGCGTGGCGGTGAGCTCCGACCGAGAACAGGCGGGAGGGGGCCTGTTTCAGGTAGCGGAACGCCGCAGACAACGCCTGATAGATCATTTCTGACCGGAGTTGCTCTGCTGTGCGAATTACAGCGTGAAGCTCTTCGGCAGTGAATTCCCGGTTCTTCGTCGTTTCGTCGAACGGGGTGGTGTTGTTCTGGGCTTCGATCATTTTCAATGACTCCGTCGTAGATGTGACGGCATCACCTCCGCGCGCCTTGTTCTTTGTTGCAGCGCACAATGGATATATAGGCCGTAAGTCAGGCGTTTACACCTGCGTATTGTGCAATGCACAATTGCGAGTTGTGCATTCTGTGCTGCACATTATATTGCGCAACATAAGCGCAGCATTCGGCACAATTGACCGCTCAGGCGATTGCGATGTTATCGATCAGGCGTGTGGCGCCCAGCCAGGCGGCTGTCAGAATCCGCAGTGATTGTTTGGGTCCTGAGTTTTGCTCCGGCACTGCAAGGGTCGCGGCATCGCGAACCTCGAAATATTCGACCGGGGCAAACCCGGCTTCCCGCAGACCAATTACGGCAGCGCTGCAAACCTGCTGGATGTCATCCCCGGCAGATATTTTGATCGCAGCTTCTGTGAGGATCTGATGCAGGACGGGGGCGAGGATGCGCTCGTCGGCGCTGAGATGTGCGTTACGTGACGACATGGCAAGGCCATCAGGCTCGCGAACCGTTGGTACACCGATAATTTTTACCGGAATATCAAGATCACGTGTCAGGCTTTTGATCACCTGCAGTTGTTGGAAATCCTTTTCGCCAAACAGCGCCACATCAGGAAGGGTCTGAAGCAGCAGCTTGGTTACAACCGTGGCGACGCCCGCAAAGTGGCCAGGGCGGTGATCCCCACACATGCCCTCGCTGACGCCTTTGACCGTGACGCTTGTCGCAAATCCATCGGGATAGATTTCCGAGACATCAGGCGCAAACAGCAGATCAATCTCGTCCTGTTGCAGCCGCTCGATGTCTTTGGCTTCGCGTCGTGGATAGGTGGAGAGGTCTTCGTTTTCGGCAAACTGCGTCGGGTTGACGAAGATTGTTGCGACCACCCGGTCCGCCCGTGAGCGGGCTTCTTGCATCAACGTCATATGCGCTTCGTGGAGAGCGCCCATGGTCGGCACAAGCGCGACGGTTTGTCCGTCGCGCCGCCATGCGGTGACGGTCGCGCGCAGTTCGGGGATCGTGCGAACGATCTTGAGGTCCGACATCGCTCGGTTCTCCGTCACTTCGCCTTGGTGTTTGCGGGCTCGGGATCAAAGCAATGCTCGGGACCGGGGAAGCTGCGTGACTTCACCTCGCGGGCATAATCTGCGGCGACAGTGCCGAGTTGATCACCGAGTTCGGCGTAGCGCTTGGCAAATTTCGGGGTGAAGCTGCCGAACATTCCGATCATGTCCTCGGTCACCAGAACCTGACCGTCGCAGGCCGGGGAGGCCCCGATTCCGATCGTCGGGATGTGCGTTTCTTCTGTAATGGCCCTGGCCAGGGGTTCGGGTACACCCTCGATCACGATCCCGAAAGCGCCCGCCTCCTCGACAGCCTGCGCATCAGCGCGAACGGCCGCCGCGCGTTCGTCCCCGCGTCCCTGAACGCGGAACCCGCCGAAAGCGTTTACGGATTGCGGTGTCAGGCCGATATGGGCAAGCACGGGAATGCCGCGGGCGGTCAGAAAGGCAATGGTCGGTGCCATCGAAACCCCGCCTTCCAGCTTGACGGCGGCGCAACCGGTTTCTGCCAGCACCCGCGCGGCGGCTTGATAGGCGTCTTCGGGGGAGGCCTCATAGGTGCTGAACGGCATATCGACCACGATGCAGGCGCGTTCGCTGCCGCGTACCACAGCCGCACCGTGGGCAATCATCATGTCCAGGGTGACAGGTAGCGTCGACTCAAAGCCGTATACGACCATCCCAAGGGAATCCCCGACCAGCAGGAAGTCCACATGCGGATCCAGCATCCGGGCCATGGGCGCGGTATAGGCCGTGAGGCTGACAATGGGTTCGCCGCCCTTGCGGGCACGTATTTCCGGCACGCCAATGCGGCGGGTTTGCGACGGTGCGCTCGTCATATTTGTTCCCCTGATCAGCTTTGGTGCCAATTCTCGCGCGGACGCTAATTGTGCGTCGCACAATTTGCAAGTTGCGGCTGCGCAGAAGGTTGGGTGTGGTCAGGCCCGCCCGAGAATCGTGACGCAGGCAATGGCCTCTTCGATGCCGTGGAACCCGCCACCATTTTCAGCAATCGCGTAGCGTGCGTTCTCGACCTGACGGCCACCGGCTTCCCCGCGCAATTGCGTGGTGAGTTCGAAGATTTGTGCAAGCCCGGTGGCCCCGACCGGATGTCCCTTGGATTCCAGTCCGCCGGATGGATTGACGGGGATTGTCCCGCCCAGCGATGTAGCGCCGGACTGGGTGAGGGCACCGCCGGCCCCAAACTCGCAAAATCCGAGATTCTCGATCTGCTGGAGCTCGGCAAAGGCGGTGGCGTCATGTACCTCGGCGACATTCATATCGTCGGGGCCCAGCCCGGCAATTTCATAGGCATCGCGCGCAGCCCGGGCGGTGACGTGGCGCGCAAACTCCTCGGGCTTGCGGTCCGAGCCGCTGCGCAGGGCTGTTGCATGAATCTTCACCGCGCGCGATTTGTCGAATCGGTGGAGCTCTTCCTCGCGGCACAGGATCGCTGCGGCCGCGCCATCGGAAATCGGTGAACACATCGGCAGGGTCAACGGCCAGCTGATTTTTCGAGCCCCCATCACTTCGTCGACGGTCATCGGTGCCTGGTACTGGGACAACGGATTATGCTGGGAATGAACGTGGTTCTTGGCAGCCACAGCGGCAATCTGTTCCTGGGTGGTGCCGAACGTTGCCATATGGAACTTCGCCAGCGCGGCATAGACATCCATGAACACGCTGCGCGCGCCGGAGTCTTCGGGTCCGTCGGGGTCGTCCATGTCGGCCCCGAGTGCGAGCAGCCGGTTGGTGGCGGCTTCCACATCGTGGACATCCCAACCGCCATCGAAGACCGAGAACATTTTGGCCTTGTCGGTGTGGAACATCTTCTCCGCACCAACAGCGAGGGCGACCCCGCCGCGTCCGGCTTCCAGCCATGTTGTCGCCATGTCGAGCGCGGTCGACGCGCTCGCGCACGCATTCTCGACATTGGTCACCGGGATTTCCTGGATGCCCATATTGCGCAAGGCGATTTCCCCGGGTATTGAGCCCTGGCCCTCAAGCGTGCTTTGGGCCGCATTGGCGAACCATGCACCCTCGATATCGGCGATCCCGGCACCGGCATCCATGAGGGCCGCATTGACGGCCTCGGCCGTGAGCTCCTTGACCGAGCGGTCGAGAAACTTCCCGAAAGGCGTCATCCCGACGCCGACGATATAAATGTCGTTGCTGCTCATGGTGATGATCCTTTTTGTCCGGATACCGATTTCATGGGTGCCGCATGTCAAAGAACTGTATCGTCCGGCCCAATCTGTTCAATTGATCTGTTCCCATTTGAACACCAGATGAGACCGCAGGTTGTTTGCTTCCTACAAGCACTTTCGATAGAGCGGTGAGCAATCCGCAGAAAAGTTGATATCGCGACAATGCCTGAATCAAAACCCTCGAAGGGCCGGAAGGCCCAGAAACCCCGGAAACGGCTGATCGAAAACATTCCGGTTGTTGGCTGGCGTGAATGGGTTGCGCTCCCGGATTTTGGCATTGATGCCATCAAGGCCAAGATCGATACCGGTGCGCGCACATCCGCCATTCATGCGTTTGATATCCGTCCCTTTACCGAGCGCGGGGTGCCATGGGTCTCTTTTGTTCTGCGACCTGAGCAGCGGCACCGTAATCCGTCGATCGAGTGTTCTGCGCCGGTTGTGGATGAGCGCAAGATCCGCAGTTCGAATGGTGAGGCGGAACGCCGTTACGTCATCGAGACCGAAGCCTATCTCGGGGAGACCGTCTGGACGATCGAGTTGTCTCTGACAAACCGGGACGAGCTTGGGTTTCGAATGCTTCTGGGCCGCGAAGCCGTGCGACGGCAGTTCCTCGTCGACCCGGACCGGTCCTACCTAATCGACCGCTGCTATGCGGATGTCACGACCACCCCAAACCCAAAGAAATCAAAATGAAACTCGCGCTGCTTTGCCGAAATCCCGATCTCTATTCGCACAAGCGCCTGGTCGAGGCAGCCGAGGCGCGGGGTCACGACATCGATGTGATCGACCATTTGCGTTGTTTTATCGACATCGCCTCCAACGATCCTGAGGTTCATTATGAAGGCGAATCCCTGAAAGGTTATGATGCAGTTATCCCACGCATCGGTGCCTCGGTGACGTTCTTTGGAACCGCCGTGTTGCGTCAGTTTGAGATGATGGGCGTTTATCCGGTTAATGAATCTGTCGCGATTGCCCGATCGCGGGACAAATTACGTTCGATGCAGTTGCTCTCACGTGAGGATGTCGGCATGCCGGTGACAGTCTTTGCGCACCGGACCTCAGATGCTGCCGAATTGCTCAAAATCGTTGGCGGCGCGCCGGTGGTGATCAAGCTGCTCGAGGGTACCCAGGGGATCGGTGTCGTGCTCGGCGAAACACCCAAGGCGGCAGAAAGTATCATTCAGGCTTTTGGTGGCGTGAAGACCAACATTCTCGTCCAGCAGTTCGTGAAGGAAGCCAATGGTGAGGATATTCGCTGTCTCGTCATTGGTGATAAGGTGGTCGCGGCGATGATCCGGCGCGGCAAAAAGGGTGATTTCCGTTCCAATCTGCATCGTGGTGGTTCGGCCGAATCTGTCAAAATCACGCCGCAGGAACGGGCGACCGCAGTTAAATCGGCCCGTACCATGGGGCTCAATGTCTGCGGTGTCGATTTATTGCGATCGCATGATGGTCCCGTCGTTATGGAGGTGAACTCCTCTCCGGGTCTGGAGGGCGTTGAGACAGCCACGGGGATCGATGTGGCGGGCAAGATCATCGACTTCATCGAAAAGAACGCCAAGCCCGGCCGCACCCAGACCCGTTCCCAGCGCAAAACCCGGAAGAAATAATGCCAAAACGCAGAGCCCCTTTTGAGATCGACGGTGCCGTTGTTGCGCCAGGGTCCCGCGAGACGGTCAGTATTCCCCTGAGTGTGCTGTCCAATCACACGCCGATGAACCTGCCTGTGCAGGTTATCCACGGCACCAAGGAGGGGCCAACGGCGTTTGTCAGTGCCGCCATCCATGGTGATGAGATCATCGGCGTCGAAATTATTCGCCGCCTCTCCCACATGCTTGCAAAGCGACGTTTGGCGGGAACCGTGATGCTCGTACCGATCGTCAACACGATCGGGTTCATTTCTCACAGCCGCTATTTGCCTGACCGTCGCGATCTCAATCGATCCTTCCCCGGCAGCGCTGCGGGCTCGCTGGCCAGCCAGCTGGCACATCGGTTTCTCAACGATGTTGTCGCGCGCTGTGAATTTGGAATTGATCTCCACTCAGCTGCGATCCACCGTGAGAACCTGCCTCAGATTCGGGTCAATCCGGATGATGAATCGTCAATGGACCTGGCGCGGGTGTTCGGCGCACCGATCATTATAAAGTCACCGCTTCGCGATGGATCATTGCGGGCCGCCGCGCACAAAAAGGGCGTCCCTGTGCTTGTCTATGAAGCCGGCGAGGGGTTGCGGTTCGACGAATTCTCGATCCGGGTTGGCGTGAAGGGGGTGCTGCGCGTTCTCCAGTATTCCGGGATGACCGCGTCGCGCAGCATTAAGTCTACCGATATCGAGTCACCCGTCGCCCAGAAAAGTTCATGGATACGCGCGCCGGCGGGCGGGCTTCTGCGTGCCCTCCGCAAAACCGGTGATTCGGTGGCGAAAGGTGAGGTGCTCGGTTTGGTCTCGGACCCCTTTGGTGACACAGAAACCGAGGTGACGGCGGCAGAAGGTGGTCTGATTATTGGTCGCACCAACCTGCCTGTGGTCAATCAGGGCGATGCGTTGTTTCATGTCGCCACGGTGCGCGCACGCGCCGCGGCCGGAGAAGTGGTCGGGGCGGTGGAGCTGGATGTCGGCAACGATCCGATTTTCGACGAAGACGAGATCATCTAGCGCCAGACGCGGCTCCACACGGAAGGTTACAGGCAGCGTTCAGTCCTTGGGCGCCCTGCCCAAAATGGGGGCAGAGTCTGCCTTTTCAGGCTGAAAAAATGGCGGAACCCTGCCGGTGCGGGGGTGGTACGGGGATTGCAAATCTCTTCTGTAGAACCTGCAGAGAGATACCATGGCCCACAACTACCCCATCCCGGACTTCATGCGCGATATCGCAAATGTTGAAGTCTCGGACAATCCTGTAATCATTCGCAGCAAAAGCCACGACCGTTACGGCGTTAGCCCGCTTTTGCGTCAGATGCTCAAAGGCAAAACCGCGGATGTGGTTGTTACGCCCCGAACCCTTGATGAAGTTTGTGCCGTGGCCAAGGCGGCTGTTCATCACCGGATCCCGATTACGCCCCGGGGCGGCGGGACGGCGAATTACGGCCAGAGTGTCCCGCTACAGGGTGGCATTCTTCTCGATATGACCGCTTATAGCGGCGTGGTGTTGTCCTTCCCCCCTAAAACTGGGCCACTATTTTTAGAGACTGAAGGGGGATGTGATGGCTCGGAAACGCTATTCGGATGAGGACATACTCAAGCTGC